>Ga0316628_100001650_pt1 | contig 15948 bp, 12 predicted proteins | sample OWC_Aug_M2_C1_D5_FD_207648 | JGI IMG/M metagenome (GOLD analysis project Ga0316628, IMG submission 207648) | Wetland soil microbial communities from Old Woman Creek delta, Ohio, United States - OWC_Aug_M2_C1_D5_C | ecosystem: Environmental > Terrestrial > Soil > Wetlands | place: USA: Ohio... | reverse complement strand
GCGGGGGACCCGCGGTTGCGTGAGCTGACGCTCGAGCTGGCGGTGGAGGCTCTGGCGCTGGCGGGCCGACCGCGGGAGGCGGCGCGCGCGGAGTTCGAGCGCCGCCTCGCGGATGGCAGCGCGCGAAACGCGTTCGACACTCTCGTGCGGGCGCACGGGGGCGACCCGGACCCGGGCCGGCTGCCCCGGCCGCGCTCGACCGCGCTCGCTTCCGCCCCGCGGGCGGGGTACGTCGCGGCGGTGAACGCGGAGGCGTTGGGGTGGGTCGCCGTGTCCCTCGGGGCGGGCCGCCGCCGGCGGGACGACAGGGTGGACCCGGCGGCCGGTCTGGTCGTCCACGCCCGCCTCGGCGATGCCATAGGGGCGGGCGAGCCCCTCGCGACCCTCGAGGTCGGCGACCGGGATGCGGACGTCGAGAGCCTGCGGGCCCGGGCCGCCGCCGCCTTCGAGATTCGCGCGTCGGCCCCGGCATCCACGCCCCTGGTGCTGGAGCGCCTCGGAGGCTCGGGGTAGTTGCTCTACCGTCTCGAAGGGATCGAGGTGTCGTTCGCCGGACACCAGGTCCTGCGCGGCGTCACCCTGCAGCACAACCCGGGCGAGAAGCTGATCCTCCTCGGGAGGAACGGCTCGGGGAAGACCACGCTGCTGCGGGCCATCGCCGGGGAACTACAGCCGGATGCCGGGCGGGTGGAGCGGGCGAGCGGCTTCGCGGCGGCGCGCTTGGAGCAGCACCTTGAGGCGCCGCCGGGGACGACCGTCCTGGACCACTGCCTGGCGGCGCTGCCGAGGCTGCTCGAGGTCGAGCGGGAGCTCGCGCTGCTCGCGCCGCGCCTGGGCAACGAGGAGGCGGCGCTGGTGGCGCAGCACCACCGGCTGCAGGAGGAGTACGAGCGCCTCGACGGCTACCGTGCGCGCCCGCGGGCCCGCGCGGCGCTTGCCGCCCTCGGCATCCCCGAGGAGATGCACGGACGCACGCTGGAGTCGCTCTCCGGGGGTGAGCGGACGCGGGTGGCCCTGGCGGGAGCGCTCCTCTCGCCGGCGTCGCTGTTGCTCCTCGACGAGCCCACCAACCATCTTGACCTGGTTGGCGCGGAGTACCTCGCCCAGGAGCTCGCCAGGCGGGCCGGTGCGCTTCTCCTTGTCACCCACGACCGGGAGCTGGTCGACCGGGTCGGGGGCGAGATCCTCGAGCTGCACGGAGGCAGGCTCGGGCGCTTTCCGGCGGGGTACGCCCGCTACCGGCGCGAGCGCGAGCGGCGGCGTGACCAGAGCCGGCGGGCGTACGAGCTCCAGCGCCGCGAGATCGCCCGGCAGGAGGAGTTCATCCGCCGCAACATGGCCGGCCAGAACACCAGGCAGGCGCAGGCGCGGCAGAACCTGCTCGACAGGGTCACGCGCCTGGAGCCTCCCGAGCCGGACCTCCCTCCCTTCCGCCTCCGCTGGCCCGAGATCGGGCGCAGCGGCGAGCGGGTGCTGGAGGCCGAGGGGCTGGCCCTCGGCTGGGGTGCAGCGATCCTTCGCGGCATCTCGCTGTCGCTCCGTCGGGGCGAGCGGCTGGCGGTCATCGGACGCAACGGGGCGGGCAAGACCACGCTGCTGCGCACGCTGGCGGGGCGGCTGCCGGCGCTTGCCGGGGCGCTCCGCTTCGGCGCCGGCGTCGTGCCGGCCGCCTACGACCAGGACCAGGCCGACGTGCCGCGGGGGACGACACCCCTGGCGGCGCTCCTGGAGGTCCGGCCCGACTGGACGCCGGCCGAAGCGAGGGGGTGGGCGGCGCGCTTCGGCTTTTCCGGGGAGGCGGCCGAGGGCGGGACCGACTCCCTTTCGGGGGGCGAGCTCGCGCGCCTGGCCCTCGCCCGCCTGATCGCGCTGGGCCCCAACCTGATGCTCCTCGACGAGCCGACCAATCACCTGGACGCCGCCGCGTGCGAGGTCCTCGAGGAGGCGCTGACGGGGTTTCCGGGGGCGGTTCTGCTGGTGAGCCACGACCGGCGCCTGGTCGAGCGGGTCGCCACCGGCGTCGTTCTGCTGGAGGGGGAAACTGCGAGGCCGGTGAACCGCGTGGACGAGGCGTTCGCCTCGCTCGGCATCGTCCCCACGGTGCGCCGTTCCGAGCCGGAGCGGCAGGGGGCTCCCCGCCGCAGCGCCCTGGCGGAGGAGCGGCGGAGACTGCGCCGGGACTCGGCGCGGGCGCGCGCGAGGGCGGACGAGCTCACCGGTCTCGTCGAACGATCCGAGGCCCGCCTGGCGGAGGTCGAGGCGCTGCTGTGCGAGCGCGAGGTCTTCACGGATCCGGTGCGGGCCCGCGAGCTGGCGGCGGAGGCGGAAGGGCTGCGCGCCCGCCGCGAGGAGCTTGCGGAGGAGTGGGTGAGCGCGGAGGAGGACGCCGAGGCTCTGGAGGAGCGCCTGGCAGAGCTGGAAGGCGAGTGAGCTTCGGCTGAGCTAGAGGACGGCCTCCATGGGGCCCATCTCGCCGGCGCGGATCGCTACCGCGCGGGCCGTCACCTGGGGGAGCACCCGATAGGCGAAGTGGATCGCCGCCTGCACCTTGTTGTGGTAGAAGGCCGCCTCCGGCTTGCCGGCGAGGTAGGCGCGCAACGCCTCCCGTTCGGACGCCGCGACGCCGTCGGCCGCCAGCATCCCCTGCAGCCGCTCACGCGCGATCGCCGCCTGGTCGAGCAGGAAGTGCGCCCCCAGCACGTCGCCGATCATGTCGAGGAAGGGCACGGAGTTGAGCAGGACGACGAGGACCGCGTCGGGCCTCTTCGTGAGCCCCTTGGAGATGTCCTCGATCTGCTTGAGCGCGGCGCCGAGCATCCACGCCGGCTCGCCGAACTGGGGATCGTTGCGGAGCTTCTTGAACGTCGCCTCCGCCATCCCGAGCAGCTCGCGCGTGGCCTTGCCGCCCTTGGCCGGGAGCTTCCTGGCGACGAGGTCGAGCGCCTGGATCCCGTTGGTGCCCTCGTAGATCGCGGCGATCTTGGCGTCGCGCAGGTACTGCTCGGCCGGATAGTCCTTGGTGTAGCCGTAGCCGCCGTAGACGTGGAGGCACCACTCGGTGACCCGGAAGCCCCAGTCCGAGGCCCAGGCCTTGCAGATCGGCGTGAGGACCTCGACGTACGACTGGTAGCGCTCCTGCTCCTCGCCGGTTGTCACGTGCGACATGTCTATGTAGTAGGACGTCCGGAGGAGGAGCGCCCGCATCGCCTGCACGTAGGCGGCCGAGGTGAAGAGCATGCGGCGGACATCGGGGTGTTCGACGATCGGGACCTGCGGCGCCGTGTGGTCCTTGAGCTTGGTCCAGTGGCGGCTCTGCAGGCGCGTCCGGGCGTAGTCGAGGGCCGCCAGGTAGGTCGCGGCGGCGACCGCCTCGCCCTGCAGGCCGACCTCGATGCGGGCCGGGTTCATCATCTGGAACATCAGCTTCATGCCCTGGTTCTCCTCGCCCAGGAGGAAGCCCTGGCAGCCGCCGTTGCCGCCGAACACCATGGCGCAGGTCGGGGAGCCGTGGATCCCCAGCTTCTCCTCGATCCGCGAGCACGCGACGTCGTTGGGCTCCCCGAGGGAGCCGTCGGGGCGAATGCGGAACTTGGGGACGATGAAGAGCGACAGCCCGGACGTCCCATCCGGCGCCCCCGGGACGCGGGCGAGCACCGCGTGCACTATGTTCTCGGTGAGGTCGTGCTCGCCGCTGGTGATGAAGATCTTCTCCCCCTGGAGCAGGTAGCGCCCGTCGGGCTGCTTGACCGCCCTGGTCTTCGACGCGCCGACGTCCGAGCCGGCCTGCGGCTCCGTCAGGCACATCGTCCCAGCCCACGTCCCCGCGTACATGCGCTCGCAGAAGAGCTCGCGCATCTCGTCGGTGCCGAACTTCTCGATCAGGTACGCGGCGCCGCGGGTGAGCAGCGCGGTGAGGGACAGCGACATGTTGGCCCCGAAGAAGAACTCGTTGATCGCGGTGCCGACGACGTCCGGCAGGCCCATCCCCCCGTACTCGGGGTTGTTGATGCATCCGACCCAGCCGCCCTCGCACAGCTTCCGGTACGCCGGATGGAAGGTGGGGGGAAGGCAGACCCCCCCGTTCTCGAAGCGGGCGCCGATCGTGTCCCCGTCGTGGTTGGTGGGGGCGAGCTGCTCCTTGGCGAGCTTGAGAGCTTCACCCAACACCATCTCGACGTCGCCCCGCTCCCACTGCGAGAACGGCTCGCGCTTGAGGAGCTCCTCGGTGGGCAACCACTCGAAGAGCTGGAAGGTGATGTCGCGGATGTCGGCCTCGTATGCCACCGGACCTCCCTGACGGGCCGGCGGGCCCGCCGGCGCCGAATGAACAGTGGTTCATTCTCGCCACCCCCGGGGTCCATTGCAAGTGGCTCGTCGGCGGCGTGGCCGCGCCCCACCCGCGCGTCGGGCGGCCCGCCGTTGCATAATGCGGACCAGGAGGTAGCCCATGGAGCGTGCCCGGGCGGTGGTGACCGGGGGAGCCGGTTTCCTCGGCTCGCACCTTTGCGACCGATTGCTGGCCGAGGGGATGGACGTCGTTTGCATCGACAACCTGCTGACCGGGAGCGTCGCCAACGTCGAGCATTTGTTCGGGACCCCCGGCTTCACGTTCGAGAAGTACGACGTCACCAACTACATCCACGTGCCGGGCCGCGTGGACTTCGTCCTCCACTTCGCTTCGCCGGCGTCGCCGATCGACTACCTGGAGCTGCCGATCCAGACGCTCAAAGTCGGGTCGCTCGGCACGCACAAGGCCCTGGGTCTGGCCAAGGCCAAGGGGGCCCGCTTCCTTCTCGCCTCGACCTCCGAGGTCTATGGCGATCCGCTGGTCCACCCGCAGCCGGAGAGCTACTGGGGGAACGTCAATCCGGTGGGGCCCCGCGGGGTCTACGACGAGGCCAAGCGCTTCTCCGAGGCGATGACGATGGCGTACCAGCGCTTCCACGGGGTCTCGACCAGGATCGTCAGAATCTTCAACACCTTCGGCCCGCGGATGCGCGCCCACGACGGGCGCGTCGTCCCGGCGTTCATCTCCCAGGCCCTCGCCGGCGCGCCGCTCACGGTGTTTGGCGACGGCTCGCAGACGCGCTCGTTCTGCTACGTGGACGACGAGGTCGAGGGAATCGTGCGGGTCCTTTTCTCGGAGATCGGCGACCCCGTCAACATAGGTAACCCCGCGGAGATGAGCGTGCGCCTATTCGCCGAGACCATCCGGCGCTTGGTCGGCCCCGTGGTCCCGATCGAGTTCCGGCCGTTGCCAGTGGACGACCCGCGGGTGCGCCAGCCCGACATCACGATCGCGCGCACCCGCCTCGGCTGGGAGCCGAGGGTTCCGCTCGAGGAGGGCCTGCGCCGCACGATCGACTACTTCCGTGCGCGGTGCGAGCATTCCCCCGCGTCCTCCGGCTGACGCCACTCAGCCGCGCGGGCCGGCCGCCTTCTGGTGGCGGGCGCGGTGCGCCTGGATCAGGCGGCGCAGGAGAAGGTAAGTGGCGGCGGAGGCCGCCAGCGAGAGGACGGCCGCGCCGACGCCCCACGCCAGGAGCACGGATCGCATCCAGGGCGCGCTGTCGCGCCAGACCGCCAGGTGAAGAATGGCTTCGGGGCGCGGCACGGCGAGGTGAGGGATGGGCACGCCGGTGAGCCTCCTCCCGATGATGACTGCGGCGGGGAAGTAGGCCGTCAAGGTCCACGGGTTGACCACCAGCGTCCCGAGGAGGACGTCCACCTTGTTGAGGCGCAGGCCCACCGCCAACGCCAGGGCCAGGATTGTATGGAGGCCGAGCAGGGGAGAGAGCCCGATTCCCACCCCGAGGGCCCACGCCGCGGCAAGGCGCTCCGGGCGCTCGTGGACCCCCATCACCTCGACGAAGCGGGCCCGGACCCGGTCGAGCAGCCGGGTCAAGACGCCCCGGGCCCGGTCGCCACGGCACCGCTGACGAGCGCGATTGCGAGCACGTCCTCGGCTCGGGAGAGGAGGTGCGACCGGAGCTTGCTGCGCGCCGAGGCGGGGAGCTCCGCGAGGTCGCGCTGGTTCTCGCGCGGAAGGCAGACCTCGTTGATCCCGGCGCGCAGCGCCGCCAGCACCTTCTCCTTGATCCCGCCCACGGGGAGAATCTCGCCCCGCAGCGTGATCTCGCCGGTCATGGCGAGGTCACGGCGCACTGGCTTGGCCACCGCGGTCGAGGCCAGGGCGCACAGCATCGTGATCCCGGCCGAGGGGCCATCCTTGGGGATCGCGCCCGCCGGGACGTGCACGTGAAAGGAGTGCTGGTCGAAGAAGTCCGGAGCGATGCCGAACGTCGAGGCGTTTGCCCGCAGGTACGAGAGCGCCGCCTGGGCCGACTCCTTCATGACCTCGCCGAGGTGCCCGGTCAGCCGCAGGTCGCCCTTGCCGGGCAGGGCCAGCGCCTCCACGTGCAGGATGTCGCCGCCTACTGGGGTCCACGCCAGGCCGGTCGCCACGCCGATGCGGTCGTGGGTCAGGCGTTCCTCGGGCAGGAAGCGTGCCGGTCCGAGGAAGCGTTCCACGCTCTTCGCGGTCACGCTGACCCGCTCGCTCGCCCCCTCGGCGAGACGCACGGCGATCTTCCGGCACACCGCCGAGATCTCGCGTTCGAGGTTGCGCAGGCCCGCCTCGCGTGTGTAGCGGTTGATCATGAAACGCAGGCCGGAGTCGAAGAAGCGCACCTGGCCGGGAGCCAGGCCGTTCTCGCGGATCTGCTTCGGAATCAGGTGGCGCCGGGCGATCTGCAGCTTCTCCTCCTCGGTGTAGCCGGAGAGCGGGATCACCTCCATGCGGTCGAGAAACGCCGGCTGAATCGTCTCGGTGACGTTGGCCGTGGCGATGAAGAGCACCTTCGAAAGGTCGTACGCGACGTCGAGGTAGTGGTCGCGGAACGAGTAGTTCTGCTCCGGGTCGAGGACCTCGAGGAGGGCCGCCGAGGGATCGCCCCGGTAGTCGGCCCCTATCTTGTCGATCTCGTCGAGCATGAACACCGGGTTCGAGGTCCCGACCTGATTGATCCCCTGAAGGATGCGGCCCGGCATCGCTCCCACGTAGGTGCGCCGGTGGCCGCGGATCTCGGCTTCGTCGTGAACCCCGCCGAGGGAGATGCGGATGAACTTGCGCTCCAGCGCGCGGGCGATCGAACGGCCGAGCGATGTCTTGCCGACGCCCGGCGGCCCGACGAAGCAGAGGATCGGCCCCTTGCCCTCGGGCTTCAGCTTGCGCACCGCGAGGAACTCGAGGATCCGTTGTTTTATCTTTTCGAGATCGAAGTGGTCCGCGTCGAGGACGGCGCGCGCGTGCGGGAGGTCGAGGTTGTCGGTGGAGTAGGTGGCCCAGGGCAGCCCGGAGAGCCAGTCCAGGTAGGTCCGGATCACCGATGCCTCGGCGGAGTCCGGGTGGGTGGTGCGGAGACGCTTGAGCTGTTTCTCCGCCTCCGCCTGGGCCTCCTCGGGGAGGTGCTTGGCGGCGATCACCTCGCGGTAGCGCTGGGCCTCCTGCTCCGCGTCGTCGGTCTCGCCGAGCTCCTTCTGGATCGCCTTGAGCTGCTGGCGCAGGAGGTACTCGCGCTGCGACTTGTCGAGCTCCCCCTGCACCTGGGTGGTGATCTGGCGCTGCACCTCGAGGAGCTGGATCTCGTGCTCCAGGTACTCGTTGACGACGCGCAGGCGCTCCTTGAGGTCCATTGCCTCGAGGACGCGCTGCGCCTCTTCGGGCTTGAGGTTCAGGTTGGAGGCAACGAGGTCCGCGAGGCGCGCTCCGTCCTCCACCGAGGTGGCGATGAGCATGACCTCGGGTGACACCGACTTCCCGAGCTCGACGACCTTCTCCAGGTTGCCACGCACGGTACGGAGGAACGCCTCGAGCTCGAGGTCCCCGGATGGCGTCGGGGGCTCCTCGAGGCGGGTGATGCGGGCGCGGAGGAACGGCTCCTCCTGCATGAAGTACTCGACCCGCGCCCGTGCCAGCCCCTGCACCAGGATGCGGATTCGGTTGTCGGGGAGCTTGATCATGCGCATTATGCCGGCCACCGTCCCGACCTGGTGGAGGTCCTTTCCCGCCGGGTTCTCCTCGCCGGGGTCCTTCTGGGCGAGGAGGAGCAGCAGGCGGCTCTCGGCGAGCGCCTGGTCCACCGCAGCGACCGAGCGCTCGCGGCCGATGGACAGCGGGACCATGACGAACGGGAAGAGAACTGCATCCTTGAGCGCCATCGCCGGCAGGACGTCCGGTATGGCGACGGCCTCCTCGCGTGCCTCTTGGGGGTGCTGGTTGGGCTCGCTCATGGCTCCTCTTCGGTGACAGTTATCGTGTGGACGGAGTCGCGGCGCTCGGCGACGCGCGGGAGCACGATCTCCAGAACGCCCGTGCGGAGCGTCGCACGGGCGGCGGCGGCGCGCACCGGGCCGGGGAGCATCACATCGACCACGAAGCTGCCGAACCCGCGTTCCATGTGACGGCAGTGCCCCTTGGCGGACTTCCCGCTCCCGGGGGGCTTGCAGCCGGCAATCCGGAGCTCCCGCTGCCGCACGGTTATCGCGAGGTCGGCGGCCGCCACGCCCGGGAGATCCACGCGCACCACGAAGCCGTCCTTGTCCTCCTCGAGGTCCACCGGTGGCGAGAATCCGGTCGCCGCCGCGTCGCGCGGGGAGGCGAGGAGGTTGAGTAGCTCGTCCAGGTGCGCGCGGATGAGCTCGAGCTCCCACCCGGACGAGATGCGCCGTCTCACGCCTCGACCTCCCTCTCCTTGCGCAACCGCTCGAGTTCGACGAGGAACTGCTCGATATCCTCGAACCGGCGGTAGACGCTGGCGAAGCGGACGTAGGCCACCTGATCGAGGGTGCGGAGCCTGGCCATCAGGATCTGGCCGATCTCCTGCGAGGCGATCTCACGGTCGTCCTTGCGGTTGATCGCCGCCTCGACGGCATCCGCCATCTCCTCGAGCTGACGCAGGGTCACCGGCCGCTTCTCGCAGGCCCGGATGAGACCGCCGAGCACCTTCGCCCGCTCGTAGGGGGCGCGGTGCCCGTCGCGCTTGACCACCAGCGCCGGGACCTCCTCGATCCGCTCGTACGTGGTGTAACGCTTGCCGCAGGAGAGGCACTCACGCCGCCGGCGGACCTGGCTTCCCTCGCTGAGCTCCCGGGAATCCACCACGCGGTCCTCCATGTGGCCGCAGTACGGGCACCGCATCCTAGCGGGCCTCCGGCTGCGCGCCGGGCTCACCCTCGAGCGCCCGTACCCGCCGCAGCGATATGCCCACCCCGCCCATGTAGGCGAGGCCGACCGCCGTTATCGGGAAGAAGCAGATCGCGTGGTGCACGAGGGCGAACGCCGTGGCCGTTGCCGGATCCACGGCCAGGAAATGGACGAGGCCGAACTGGATCGCCGCGTGGAACCCGCCGACCCCGGCGGGCGTCGGCACCGCCAGACCGACCACGCTGACCGCGATCACGGCGAACGCCTGGCCCAGGTTCATCGGGATCCCGAAGGCCCAGGCGAGCAGGACGACCTGCAGTCCGATGATGAGCCACAGCCCGAAGCTCCACAGCGCGATCTCCGCCAGGCGCAGCGGGCTTCTCAGGACCTCGAGGCCGTCGAGCAGGTGCTGCAGGAAGCTCTCCGCGCGCCCCCGAAAGCGGTGCGGGGCCAGGCGCGCGAGGCGGCTCACGGTCGCCGAGCGGTGGCGTAGCAGGAAGACAACGACCGCGATCGCGATCGCGAGCCCGACCGTCGTGAGCGCCGCGGCGTCGTGCAACGCGGTGATGCTGCCGGGGCTCAGCGTCGAGCCGGCGAGCGCGACGCCCACCGCGAAGAGGATCAGAACCGACGCCCCGTCGAGGAGGCGCTCGGTGAGGATCGAGGCGAGCGTGGCGGCGGCAGGCAGGCCGCAACGCGCGGTCAGCAGGAGCGGCCGCACGATCTCCCCGGCGCGTGCGGGCAGCACCGCCGAGGTCGCGAAACCGGCCGCGGTGCACCCGATCAGGCTGGCCGCGTCTGCCCTTCCGACCGGGCGGAGGATGAGGCCCCAGCGCAGGGCGCGAACCGTGTAAGTGACGAGGGCGACGGCAAGCGAGGCCAGCACGAGGCCGAGCCGCGCCTGGAGCAGGCTCTGGCCGACCTGGGCGAGCGGCGCCTGCCAGAGGAACCAGGCGAAGAGCACCACGGCGAGCGTGATGCTGATCAGCAACTTCCACAGGTGCTTCCCGCCCTTGCCGCTCACGCCCCAAGGGTAGTATGTGGCGGCCATGAGAGCAACCGCACCGGTCCGGGTGGCGAGCCACGACGACTGTCTCCTGCACGTGCCTTTCCCGGGTCACCCGGAGAGGCGCGAGCGCCTGGCCGCTGCGCTGGCCGGCGCCGCGGCCGCCGGGATCCCGCCCCTCGCGGTGGCGGTGGACGAGAGCGCCGTCCTCCGGGCGGTCGAGCTGGTGCACGAGCCGAGCCTCGCGGACCGCCTGCGGGAGGCGTGCACCCGCGCCCCGGCCGTGTTCGACAGCCCCGACAACCCGGTCAGCACCGGCACGTTCTCCGCGGCGGTCGCCGCGGTGGCGTGCTCGCTCGCCGCCGTCGACGCCGCGGCGAGCGGCTCGGCTTCAACCGTGTTCGTGGCGGCGCGTCCCCCCGGGCACCACGCGACGCGCAACCGGGCGATGGGATTCTGCTTCTTCAACAACGCCGCGATCGCGGCGGAGCGCTTCCTCGCGGCGGGCCGCGGTCCCGTTGCGCTTGTCGACTTCGACGTCCACCACGGCAACGGCAGCCAGGCGCACTTCTGGGAGCGCGCCGACGTGTTCTACCTCTCCGTCCACCGCTACCCGTTCTACCCGGGCAGCGGGGCGGCGAGCGAAATCGGCGCCGGGAAGGGGCGGGGCTGCACGCGCAACTTCCCGCTCGCCGCCGGTGCGACGGACGAGGTCTACACGGCGGCGCTGGCCGCGGGGCTGGATGAGCTGCTTCGCACCGTTCGCCCGGGTGCGTGGGTAGTCTCGGCCGGCTTCGACGCGCACCGCGAAGACCCGCTCGGCGGGATGGGCGTCAGCGACGACGGCTTCTTCACGATCGGGGCGATGCTTAAGCAGGCGAGCCCGGAAAGCCCGCTGATTGCTGTGTTGGAGGGCGGCTACAACCCGGAAGCGCTGCGCCGATCGGTGCGATCGTTCCTCGAGGGCCTGATCGGGGTCGCTATATCTTGACTTTTTCGTGACTCATCTCTATGTTTGAGCATAAGAGTGTGACGTAAGGAGCCCACGGGAGGCCCGACGATGCGCAAGACACTAGGACGAACCGGTCTTCTTGCGTTGTGCGTGCTCGTTGCCACCGCAGCCCTGGCCGGCCCCATCACGCTGCGTGGCGTGGCCCAGCCCACGCTGCAGACGATCTACCGCATCGACACGCCTGCGGAAGGGGCAACCGTCTTCGGGATCGTGGAGGTCAAGGGCTACGTGCTCGACCCGCGCGGTGTGAGCCGGATCACACTTCTGGTCGACGGCGCCGCCGTCCACGACGTGGACATCAACAAGCCGCGACCCGACGTCCAGCGCCGCTACGTTCGTTTCTTCGGCGAGGAGTTCCCCTACGACCCCGGCTTCACGACGTCGTTCCTGGCCGCCAACTACACGTCGGGGACTCACACCCTCGCGCTGCGGGTGACCTACTCGAACAGTGACGTCGCCGACCTCGGCACGCGCACGATCAACGTCGACAACACGGCGAACCAGGCTCCCATCGGCGGGCTCGACAGCCCGCACGACGCCAGCGTGTACGGAAGCGAGGACTACGCGGCCAGCGTGTTCCCGGTCGTCGGGTGGACCTTGGACGCGGACGGGATCCGTACCACCGCGGCGGCGGACGGCACGCTGCTGGCCGACATCGAGGTCATGGTGGACGGCCTGGTGGTCGGGCAGGCGATCTACCCGCTGCCGCGGCCCGACGTGGCGAACGCCCACCCGGACGTGCCCGGCGCCCTGAACTCGGGGTTCCAGATGAACCTCGACACCACCCGCTTCCCGGTCGGGTTCCACACGGTGTCGGTCCGGGTCTTCGACACGCAGGGGATGAGCAGCATCGTCGGGGAGCACGACGCCTACTTCTACAACAACTACGGTTCGCTCGGACCTTTCGGGCAGATCAATTTCCCGATGCCCGACGCCCACTTCTACTCGACCGGGTGCTTCAGCGTGAACCCCCCGTCCGGCGTCGAGTTCTCGCCCGGCAGCCACGTCGACTGGGTCTCGGGGTGGGCCGTCGACCAGAACGCCCAGTCGGCGTTCGAGGGCGTGGTCGGCGTGGACCTCGAGTTCAACGGCGTTCCGGTGAAGAGGGCGCCGGTCGACTGCGGTTCCTCCGAGGTCGCCCCGCACGTGATCGTGCAGCAGAACAACTGCTACGGTCTGCCGAGGGGTGACATCCTCCACCTGTACCCGCAGTTCGCCGACGCCAAGGACTCGGGTTACTTCTTCGCCGTCGACACCGACTACTGGCTGCGGCAGGGCCAGCTGCACCTCGGCCTCAACACGGTCGGCATCCGGGTGCACACGCTCGATCCGCTGCGCCCGGCGGTCCTCATCGACCGGATCCCGGTGGTCGTCGAGTGCAACACCGTCGGCAACAACCCGTCCTACGGCGAACTTGAGAGCCCGCTGGCCATGGATCCCGTGCTCGGCACGATCACCGTGAAGGGCTGGGTGCTCGACTTCCCGCAGAGCCTGAGGCAGCTCAACTTCTACGTGGACGGCACGCTTGACGGCAGCCTGGTGTCCACGGTCACGGGGACGAAGATCAACCTGCCGCGGCCGGACGTCTATGCCAAGTACCCGTGGCTGCCCTACCCGAGCTCGCTGAACAGCGGCTTCGAGTACAGCCTCGACACCAGCAAGTACGTGGACGGGGTGCACCAACTGGTGATCGAGGCCGTGGACTCGAGCGGCGGGCGCAACTACTGGGTGCAGAGACCCCTGGTCTTCGACAACCCGAACTGAGCGGATGGCGAACGCGTCCTCCCGCCCCGGGCCCCGACCCGGGGCGTTCTTTTCGGCGCCCGCATACGTTACGATCGCGTCCGGGGGAGGGAGCCGCGATGCGCGCCCTGTGCTTCTCGAGCCACGGAGCTCCCGCGGAGCTGGCCGTCGCGGAGCTTCCCGATCCGCGGCCGGGCCCGGGCGAGGCCCTCGTCCGGGTGCGGAGTGCGGCGCTCAACCACCTCGACCTCTTCGTCCTCCGAGGAATGCCGGGGGTTCCCGTCGAGCTGCCGCACGTCGGCGGGGCGGACGCGGCCGGCACGGTGGCGGAGCTCGGCGAGGGCGTCGGCGGCTGGCACGTCGGCGACGAGGTGGTCGTCAACCCGGGGCTTTGGTGCGGGCGGTGCGAGTTCTGCAGGAAGGGGGAAGAGTCGCAGTGCGTCCGCTACCGGCTCCTCGGGGAGCATGTCAAGGGGAGCTTTGCCGAGCTCCTTTGCGTCCCCGCGGCATCGCTCGCGCCGCGACCCGCCGACTTGCCGTGGCAGGAGGCGGGCGCGTTCGGGCTGACGTTCCTGACCGCGTGGCGAATGCTGGTGGTGAGGGCTCGCCTGAGCGCCGGGGAGAGCCTCCTGATCCACGGGATCGGCGGCGGCGTCGCGCTCGCCGCCCTGGCGATCGCGAAGCGGGTCGGCGCGACCGTCTTCGTGACCTCGGCGAGTGACGCCAAGCTCGAACGGGCGCGCAGGATGGGCGCGGACCACGCGCTGAACTACACCGCCGGCGGGGTCTGGCGCCGCGTTCGCGACCTCACCGGCAAGCGCGGCATCGACGTCGTGCTCGAGACCGTCGGCAGGGCCACGTGGGAGGACTCGCTACGCAGCGCGGCAAAGGGGGGTAGGATCGTCACCTGCGGTGCGACCAGCGGCCCCGATCCGGTGGAAGAGCTGCGCCTGGTGTTCTGGAACCACCTTTCGATCCTCGGCTCGACGATGGGCAGCCGGGCCGATTGGGCGGCGATGACCCGCGCCGTGGGGGAGTGGGGGCTGCGACCGGTGGTGGACTCGGTGTGGCCGCTCGCGCGCGGACGGGAGGCGTACGAGCGCATGGCGAACGGCGATCAGTTCGGCAAGGTGGTGCTGGACGTGATCGGCGAGGGATCCTCGGGGGAGCGAAAGCCCGCGTGAGCGACCCGGCGGAGCTGCGGCGCCAGCCGCGCGTCCTGGCGCGTTCGGAGCACACGCTCTCGCGGGCGGCCGTCTCCGTGAACGCCCTCAAGGTGCTCTACCGCCTGCATCGCGCCGGGTTTCTCGCGTACCTCGTCGGCGGGGCGGTGCGCGACCTGCTCCTCGCCCGGACCCCGAAGGACTTCGATGTCGGGACCAACGCAAGGCCGCAACAGGTCCGTCAGCTCTTCCGCAACGCCAGGGTCATCGGCCGTCGCTTCCGGCTCGTCATGGTGAGGTTCACGGGCGAGATCGTCGAGGTGGCGACGTTCCGCAGGTCTCCCGAGCCGCCGGAGATCGAGGACGGCGAGACCGCCGACGTCCTGGCGCCCACCGCCGACGCCGGAGAGTACGGAACGCCCGAGGAGGACGCCTGGCGCCGCGACTTCACCGTCAACGGGCTCTTCTACGACATCGCGGACTTCTCGGTGATCGACCACGTCGGCGGCCTTGAGGACCTGAGCGCGGGCGTGATCAGGACGATCGGCCCGCCGCGCGTTCGCTTCGCCGAGGATCCGGTGAGGATGATGCGCGCCGTCGAGTACGGCGCCCGCCTGGGCTTCCGCCTCGACGCCGAGCTGGGCGACGCAATCGCGGCGGCCCACCCGGAGATACGCCGCGCCGCCCCGGCGCGCATCGCCTACGAGCTGACCGAGAGCCTCAAGGGAGGCCAGGCGCTGGCGATCTTCCGCGGCCTGGAGGACTCCGGGCTGCTCGGCCACACGGTGCCGGAGGCGCACGAGGCTGCTTCCGGCGACGACGCATTGCTGTGGCGCCTACTGGCGGGAGCCGACCGCTGCGTGGCCACCGCCCGGCCGCCGTCGGAGGAGGTCCTCTTCGGGCTCCTCCTTCTGCCGGCGGTGCTGAGCACGGTGGCCGGCGAGGGCAGCAGGAGGGCGCCCCCCGCCGAGGTTGAGCGCGCGGTCCGCGAGCGCGTCGACGGCGTGGCGCTGCGCTTGGCGCTCTCGCATCATCGCGCGCACCTGCTGCGCTCGGGCTTCCTGCTCCTGTCGCGGCTGATGGCGCCGCCGCGCTCGCCGAGGTCCGTGCTCCGCACGGTCAAGCACGAGGCGTTCCCAGTGGCGTGGCAGCTGGCACGGCTGCTGACCACCGCCGACGGGCGCTACGGGACGCTGCTCGGCCCCTGGGAGCAGGCGGTCTCCCACGTGCAGGCCGGGCTCGCACCGGAGGTGCCTGCCGTTCGCCGTGAGGAGGGGGGCCACGCCAAGCGACGGCGCCGCCGGCGTGGGTCGCGGCGGCGCCCTGCCGAGGGCGGGAGCGCCGCATGAACGACGAGATCAGGAAGCGGGCCGAAGCGCTGCGGCGGGAGATCCGGCGCCACGAGCACCTCTACTACGTGCTGGCGAAGCCGGCGATCAGCGACCTCGCGTTCGACGCGCTGATGGCGGAGTTGCGGGCGCTGGAGGATGCGCACCCGGAGCTCGTCACCCCGGACTCGCCAACGCAGCGCGTCGGCGGCGCGCCCGTCGACGAGCTGCCGCAGGTCCGCCACGCGACGCCGATGCTGTCGCTCGACAACTCGTACAACGAGGGCGAGCTGGAGGAGTGGTACGCGCGGGTGACGCGCACCCTCGGCCGCAAGCCCGCGGGCCTCGTGGCCGAGCTGAAGATCGACGGCGTGTCGCTCGCCCTCACCTACGAGAACGGGACGCTCTCCCGGGCGGTGACGCGCGGCAACGGCGAGCTCGGCGACGAGGTGACCGGTAACGCCCGCACGATCCGTGCCCTGCCTCTCGCG
>Ga0316628_100001649_pt1 | contig 15949 bp, 16 predicted proteins | sample OWC_Aug_M2_C1_D5_FD_207648 | JGI IMG/M metagenome (GOLD analysis project Ga0316628, IMG submission 207648) | Wetland soil microbial communities from Old Woman Creek delta, Ohio, United States - OWC_Aug_M2_C1_D5_C | ecosystem: Environmental > Terrestrial > Soil > Wetlands | place: USA: Ohio... | reverse complement strand
GAGAAGCGGGACCACGCCTCCGATGGGGTGGACGTCGAAGTCTAGTGCGGAGAGCTCCTTCGCGCATCTCTCCCTTAGGTCCGGGTATATGCCTCCCTGGACGGGCCCGGCGAGGAGCATGTCCCCCTTGAGCGCGACCGATGCCTTCGCCCGCTCGAGGGTCACATCGACCGCCTTCTGCGTCTCCTCCTTCGTGAAGCTCGGCTCGGAGAAGACGTCGAGTATGGTCCCGACATCCGTCCCGATCGAGGCCTGGAACTGCACTATCTCCTTAGGGTCGACCTCGACGTCCCCGTATACGTAGTTCTGGAACGTGCCGCTGTCCGTCATGATCGGCCCGTCGAAGTCGAGCAGCCCGTGGACGTCCGAGCCCTCGATGCGCTCCCTTAGCTTCTTGTCGTTCCATATGATGTACGAGTTGGTGATGAGCATCTGGACGCCGAAGCGCTCCCTCATCTCCCTCGGGGTGATAGTAAGCTGGTTCGGGTTCACCACGGGCAGGAGCACGGGCGTGGTCACCTTGCCGTGCCTCGTCGTGAGCTCGCATATCCTCGCAAGCCCGTCCCGTTCTTTGAGCTCGAACATCCATTTGGTGTGTATCAGGTCGATGTTGATTATCCTTTGCAGGGGCGCCTTTCCGCGCCCAAAGAAGGATTATATACGCTGGCGGACCTGCCTGGCCTGGTATCGCGGATGCTTGACTCTCTCCAGGTCGTCGTAGGGGTCCTTCTGGTGTTCTTCCTGCCGGGGTACACCCTCATCAACGTGCTCTTCCCGAGGAGGAACGACCTCGACCCCGAGTACGACATCGTCTACAGGCTCGCGCTCTCGATGGGCCTCAGCGTCGTCATCGCGATCATGATCGGGTTCGCCCTGAACGCGGTCAGCACCGAGGACCAGCCGTACGTCACGCCCGGGCCTCTCTGGGCCGCGTTCCTGTCGGTGACAGCCGTCTTCTTCGCCGTCGGCTGGTCCAGGGGGGCGTATCCCTCGATGGAGCGGATCCACCCATCACTATACAGGCCAGCGCCGCAGAGGAAGGTCGCTGGCATCAGCGTGTCGCCGGAGAAGCGGAAAGCGGCGGCCGGCAAACTGCTCATCGAGCAGGAGCAGCTCAAGAAGGACCTCCAGACGTCCCTGGAACGGTCGTCGACTTCAAATCCTCATAGGAAGCTCTACTACCGCAGGAGGATAGACCGTTTGAGGGACAGGATCCAGGAGATCGACCGCGAGCTCGATTCGGTCCGTCAGGAGGAGGGGGACTGAATGCCCGTCCGGAAGGGACAGATGGAGTACAAGCTCGTGGTAGTCGTCCGCGACGACCTCAAGATGTCCGGAGGCAAGCTAGCGGCGCAGGTGGCCCACGCGGCCGTCTCCTGCGCCCTCGAGGCGAAGGCCAAGAGGACCGCCTGGTTCTCCGCGTGGTACGCCGAAGGCCAGCGCAAGGTGGTCCTGAAGGCGAAGGACCTCGAGGACCTCAGGTCCCTGAGCGACAGGGCGGCCAAGGCGAGCCTGCCGAGGGCGCTCATAACCGACGCCGGGCTCACCGAGCTGCCTCCGAACACGACCACATGCCTAGGCATAGGTCCGGCGCCGCAGGAGCAGATAGACCCGATAACCGGCCACCTCCCGCTGGCGTGAGTGCCGTCACATGAAGGAGCAGATCAGGGTCCTCGGCATCGACGATTCTCCGTTCAGGTTCAGCGACGGCCGTTCCCTTGTCGTGGGCGCCGTCGTCCGTCTCCCGAACTACCTCGAAGCAGTCATGAGGACCGAGGTCGAGGTCGACGGGGACGATGCGACCGGGAACCTCGCAAAGATGATCTCCGGGTCGAGGTACAGGGACCAGGTCAAGGTCGTGATGCTCGACGGGATCTCCCTCGCCGGCTTCAACGTGGTCGACGTCCAGGCGCTGCACGAATCCATAGGCATACCCGTCCTCACGGTCACCAGGGACCCGCCGGACCTGGACGGGATGAGGGCCGCCCTGAAGAAGCACTTCCCCGACTGGGAGAGGAGGTACGGGCTCATCACCAGGCTGGAGCTCAGGCGCATCCCCACCGAGCACAGGCCCGTCTACGCCTCCGGGGTCGGGCTGGAATGGGACGAGTTCGTCGGGCTCGTCGGGCAGTCCACCGTCAGGGGCGCGGTCCCAGAGCCGCTGAGGATGGCCCACGTGATTGCCGCGGCCATGGTGAAGGGCGAATCGAAGGGCCGGCCGTGAGAGGAAGGCCATGAGAAGCCTTTTGAGCCGCCGACCCGATTCGGAATCTGGCGTGGGTGACGGACGTGACCATCAACAACCTGTTCACGAAGCGCGACCACCGGGTCGTGGCGGGGATGACGACGGAGCAGGCCATACAGGCCGCCGCGTGGTTCTGGAGGTCCAGGCAGTTCGGCGTGAACTTCTCGAGCCAGTACGCGCTCTCAGGTGCACAGTACTACTCCAAGCTCGGCCTGCGGCAGCAGATATCGGTCTGGGTCTCGGCGGAGGGCGGCGGGGCCGGCTTGGACGTCAGCCTGTCGGCCGAGCTGACGGACGAGGGGACGGCGGCCGGCCTCGTCGGCGCCATCCTGGTCCTCCCCCTCACCGTCGCGGTCGGGGCAGTGTCATACGTAGAGTATGAGAACGCTGCGAACAGGCTGATCGCCGAGTTCTGGTCGTACCTCTACGCCTTCCCGAAGGACCCGAAGCCCCCGACGGACACCGGGCAGGCGCCTTCGTGGGCGCGGGAACAGGTCGCCCAGCCGACAGGGCAGGGCGTCGCTGCGCAGCCGCACCTGTGCCCGAGCTGCGGTGTCCCAGCCGACGCCGACGCCAAGTTCTGCAAGGGCTGCGGGACGAAGCTGTGAGGCACCGGACGGACATGCTGGCTGGCCCATTCGTATAACCGCAAGTTTTAATAGGCGGACCGGTTTGTAGGGCTTACCTTCAGCAGCAAAGGTGACACGTTTGCCCAGAGGTCTTTACACAGCCAGGAAGCTCCAACAGAACAGACAGAGCCTGAGGTGGAGCGACAGGTACTACAAGCGCAGGAAGCTCAGCCTCAAGGAGAAGTCGGACCCGCTCGAGGGATCGGCCCAGGCCAAGGGCGTCGTCCTCGAGAAGGTCGGCATCGAGGCGAAGCAGCCCAACTCCGCCATACGGAAGTGCGTCAAGATCCAGTTGATCAAGAACGGAAGGCAGATCACCGCCTTCGCGGTCGGTGACGGTGCCATCAACTTCATCGACGAGCACGACGAGGTCCTCGTGGAGGGCATCGGCGGCAGGATGGGCCGTTCCTACGGTGACATCCCCGGCGTCAGGTTCAAGGTCATCAAGGTCAACAACGTCTCCCTTCGCGAGCTCGTCAAGGGCAGGAAGGAGAAGCCCGTGAGGTGATTGCATGGAGGGAGAAGAGAAGAAGCAGGAAGAGAAGGTCGTCGAGGCTGCCACGCCAAAGCCGCCCGCAGCAGTGCCAGAGGCCGCACCCGCGGCTGCTCCCGACGCGACTCAGGCGGAGCAGCAGGAAGCGGACGAGGACAAGCTCATACTGGGCAAAGTCCTCCTGTTCGGCAAGTTCGACGTCTCGAGCGTCGCCGTCAAGGACATCGGCATGGCCATGTACATCGACGTGTCCCCGGTCGCGGTCCCGCACACGGGCGGCAGGCACACGAGCAAGGCCTTCGGCAAGTCCAAGATGAGCATCGTCGAGCGCCTGATCAACAACATGATGCGCACAGAGGACTACACGGGGAAGAAGATCAAGGCCTACAGGGCCGTCGAGAACGCGTTCATCATGATCGAAAAGAAGACGAAGCAGAACCCGCTCCAGCTCTTCGTGGACGCGCTCGTCCACTCGGCACCCAGGGAAGAGGTGACGCGGCTCCAGTACGGAGGCATATCGGTCCCGAAGGCGGTCGATGTGGCCCCCGCGCGCAGGGTCGATCTCGCGCTCAGGTACGTCTGCAACGGCGCCCTCGAATCGTCGCACGGCAGCAAGAAGCCGATCGAGGAATGCCTCGCGGACCTCATCATCTCCGCAGCGAGGGGCGACATCAACTCTCCCTCGGTGGCGAAGAAGGAAGAGGTCGAGAGAGTGTCCTCGTCAGCACGCTGATCGGGACCGGGAAACACCTTCCGAAACCCTTGTTCCATCTCTTTGATTTCATGACCATCTGAACCGTTGGTGAACCCCATGGGAAGGAAAGAGGACAACATCCGTAAGGCGCAGGCTCTGATGAGGAAGCCGGAATTCATCAGGAACATCGGGACTGCGGCGCATATCGACCACGGCAAGACCACGCTCTCGGACAACCTGATCGCAGGATCTGGCATGATGTCCGAGGACCTCGCAGGGAAGCAGCTGCTGCTCGACTTCGACGAGCAGGAGCAGGCGAGGGGCATCACCATCAACGCGGCCAGCGCGTCGATGGTCTACGACTACAAGGAGAAGCAGTACCTGATCAACCTCATCGACACGCCCGGCCACGTCGACTTCGGCGGCGACGTCACGAGGGCCATGAGGGCCATCGACGGCGTCATCATCCTCTGCTGCGCGGTCGAGGGTGTCATGCCCCAGACCGAGACGGTCATCAGGCAGGCCATCAAGGAGCGGGTGAGGCCGATCCTGTTCGTCAACAAGGTCGACAGGCTCATCAACGAGCTCCAGGTCACACCCGAGCAGATGCAGCAGCGCCTGAGCAACATCATGAACGAGGTCGACCAGAAGGTCCAGAACCTGCTTCCGCCCGAGCTGAAGGAGAAGTGGAAGCTCAACGTGGCCGAGGGGACAATCGTCCTCGGCTCCGCGTTCAACAACTGGGCCATCACCGTCCCGTACATGAAGAAGACCGGGATCACGTTCAAGGACATCTACGAGCACTGCAAGAACGGCGACCAGAAGTCCCTCGCCAAGAAGGCCCCTCTCCACGAGGTCCTCCTCGAGATGGTCATCACGCACCTGCCGAACCCGCTGGAGGCGCAGAAGCTCAGGATACCAGTCATATGGCACGGCGACCAGGAGTCCGCGCTGGGCAAGGGCATGATGACCTGCAACCCCGAGGGGCCAGTCGCGTTCATGGTCACGAAGATCATAGTCGACCCGCACGCCGGAGAGGTCGCCGTCGGGCGTCTCTTCAGCGGCAAGGTCTCGAAGGGGGCCGAGCTGCACATCATAGGCATGCCGGAGCCCAACAGGGCCCAGCTGGTCTCGCTCACCGTCGGCGCGGACAGGATCCCCGTCGAGGAGATCGACGCCGGCAACGTCGTCGCGGTGTCTGGCCTCAAGGACGCCATCGCCGGGTCGACGGTCTCCAGCGACCCAGAGATGCAGCCGTTCGAGAAGATGGTCCACTACTCCGAACCTGTCGTCACCGTCGCCATCGAGGCGAAGCACACGAAGGACCTGCCCAAGCTGGTCGATGTGCTGCGCACCGTGGCCAAGGCCGACCCGTCCATCCAGGTCGAGATCAACCAGGAGACGGGCGAGCACCTGATGTCCGGCATGGGCGAGCTGCACCTCGAGATCACCATCTACAGGATAGTCAACGAGCACAAGGTCGAGATCAAGACCTCCCAACCGATAGTCGTGTTCAGGGAGTGCGTCGGCGGCATGGGCGGCCCGTTCGAGGGGAAGTCCCCGAACAAGCACAACAGGTTCTACATCGAGGTCGAGCCGCTCCAGCCAGCAGTCGTGAACGCCATCAGGGCCGGCGAGATCGACGTCGAGAGCAGGATCAAGGACGCCAAGGCCATGCAGAAGACGCTCCAGGACCTCGGGATGAGCAAGGACGAGGCGAAGAGCGTCGTCGCTTTCAACAAGACCAACATGCTGCTCGACATGACCAAGGGTATCCAGTACCTGCACGAGACGATGGAGCTCATCAAGGAGGCCTTCGACGAGGCGATGAACCGGGGCCCCCTCGCGAACGAGAAGTGCATGGCCATGAAGGTCAAGGTAGTCGATGCCAAGCTGCACGAGGACTCCGTCCACAGGGGACCGGCGCAGGTCATCCCGGCGGCGCGGTCGGCCATATACGGTTCGATGTGCCAGGCGGGCAGGGTCCTGTACGAACCCATCCAGAAGCTGTTCATCAACGTCCCCGACGACATGATGGGCAACGCCATCCGCGAGATCCAGCAGAGGCGTGGCATAATCGAGGACATGAAGCAGGAGAGCGAGCAGACCACCGTCCAGGCCAAGGTGCCCGTCGCCGAGATGTTCGGCTTCGCGGCATCGATCAGGGGCGCGACCAGCGGTCGTGCGCTGTGGTCCACCGAGAACGCTGGCTTCGAGCAGATGCCACGCGAGGTCCAGGAGAAGACGGTGACCGGTGTTAGGCAGAGGAAGGGCCTGAAACCCGACCCGTACGACGCATCGTACTACTCGGGGTAGGCACGACCCACTCGCTGGACGAGGGAAAAAGACTAATATACCAAGAGCATCATCATCGAAAAGAAGGTGTCTGAATGGCAGAGAAACCGCACATGAACATTGTGTTCATCGGACACGTCGACCACGGGAAGTCGACTAGTGTCGGCCGGCTGCTCCTTGATACGGGGCACATCGAGGCCCATGTCATCGAGAAGTACCGAAAGGAGGCCGAGACCAAGGGCAAGGCGACTTTCGAGTTCGCGTGGGTCATGGATGGACTTAAGGAGGAAAGGGAACGAGGCCTCACGATCGATGTGGCGCACAAGCGTTTCAACACGCAGAAGTACTACTTCACCATAATCGACGCACCTGGCCACAGGGACTTCGTCAAGAACATGATCACGGGCACGAGCCAGGCCGATGCGGCCGTTATCGTCGTTTCCGCGATCGAGGGGCCGCAGGCCCAGACGAAGGAGCACATCTTCCTGTCCAGAACGCTCGGCGTGAAGCAGATCATCATCGACGTCAACAAGATGGACGCCGTCGGCTACCAGCAGTCGAAGTACGAGGAGACCAAGACCGCGGTCTCCGCGCTCCTCAAGACGATCGGCTACAAGGTAGACGAGATTCCGTTCATCCCGTGCTCTGGCTACAAGGGCGACAACATCGCCAAGAAGTCGGAGAACACGCCCTGGTACAAGGGCCCGACCCTGGTCGAGGCGCTCGACATGCTCAAGGAGCCGTCGAAGTCGACCGAGAAGGCGCTCAGGCTGCCGGTCCAGGATGTCTACACGATCACCGGTGTCGGAACGGTCCCAGTGGGCCGTGTCGAGACCGGCGTGCTGAGGCCGGAGACGAAGATCATCTTCATGCCGGCCAACAAGGTCGGTGAGGTCAAGTCCATCGAGATGCACCACGAGATGCTCCAGCAGGCGGTTCCCGGCGACAACGTCGGGTTCAACGTCAGGGGCCTCGCGAAGAACGACATCAAGAGGGGCGACGTCGCCGGCCCGGTGGACAACCCGCCGACCGTCGCGAAGACCTTCACAGCGCAGATCATGGTCCTGAACCACCCGAGCGTCATAACGGTCGGGTACACCCCGGTGTTCCACCTACACACGGCGCAGGTCGCGTGCACGTTCATCGAGCTCCAGAAGAAGCTCGACCCCGCGAGCGGCGCAGTCAAGGAGGAGAACCCGCAGTTCCTGAAGACCGGCGACGCGGCGATTGTTAAGATCCAGCCGTCGAAGCCGCTGGCAATTGAGAAGGCCAAGGACTTCCCGCAGCTCGGGAGGTTCGCCGTCAGGGACATGGGCCAGACCGTCGCGGCGGGCATGGTCATAGACATCGAAAAGAAGGAGATGTAAACCCCTTGAGAAACCCCCTTTTCCATGTTTTCATTGATGTGATGTGTGGTTTGTGATGGCGCAGAGGGCTAGGATTTCGCTGAGCGGCACCGACCCGATGAAGGTCGACAACGTCTGCAAGCAGATCAAGACGATCAGCGAGAAGACAGGTGTCGCGATATCTGGTCCGATCCCGCTTCCGACCAAGAGGCTCGTCGTGCCGTGCAGGAAGAGCCCGGACGGCGAGGGTTCCGAGACGTGGGACCGCTGGGAGATGCGCGTGCACAAGCGCCTCATAGACCTGGACGCGGACGAGCGTGCGCTCAGGCAGCTCATGAGGATACAGGTCCCGGACGGCGTCAACATCGAGATCGTCCTCAGGTCCTGAGCGGACAAGGCCGTGTGAAGCACTTAGGTGCATCGCACATATCTTTCCTTACAGATTTATACTGTTTCAGGGCACCGCTCGGCGCTGGGGATTTTCCTCTCCGTGCCATTCAATGTGCTGTCCGAGACGCTTAATATAGCGCTCCCTCCAATCATCGTGCGGAGATGGGTGCAATGGGGGAAGTCCCGGGGCACGGCAGGAAGTCAATCATCGTATTCCTAGGGGTCGTCGCCGTCGTGATGGCACTGACTTCCATCCTGTTGCCGTGGTACAGGGTGGACCTCGAACAGGTCCTAACTTCCGGTGAGGAGCCGACTCCGAGCTCCCTCGTGGTCTACCTCACCTACCTCAAAGCAGATGGTCCGGAGGCCCTCGATCTTTGCGTTGACTACTCATCGTTCGACCAGCTTCCCTCAGGGACCCCGGGCACTGCCGGGCTGGTCGACGATGTTGCATGGGTACTTCTCATGGTGATGGCTGCGTCAGTCCTGACGGGCCTCCTGTTCATCGGCCAGGCCCTCACGGATCGCGGTGGTCTCCTCGCGGGCTGGGCGGCGGTGGTCCTCGGCGTGTTCGCGGTGGCGTACACGGCCGTCAGCCTTCCTGATGGGCTGTCGGGGCTTGAGTACCTGTTAGGGACATACTGGTTTCCTATAGATGGGTTCACGGGCACGACATGGTCTGTGGGTATTGATGCTCCTCCCTGGAGGGAGGACTGGTCTTGGGGGCCTTCGTCAGGCTGGTATATGGCCTTGTCATCGACGGTCCTGATGACCGTGGTCGTCCTCCACCGGACAATGCACCTGCTGAGGTCCTTGGACCAGGGGAAGAGGTGGATAGGAGTCCTCTGAGTCGAGGCCCAACGGCCGCCTGGAAATCTTTTTAGCTGACCTCCTCGATGGGCTAGCCCAGCCAAGCAGCCCGGGCCGATAGATCAGCGGAAGATCGCCTGCTTTGCAAGCAGGAGGTCAGGGGTTCAAATCCCCTTCGGTCCACCATCCCTCAGAGAAGATGCCATTGAAGCGGAATCTGAGATTCAGTGGTGAGGTTGGTGTGGTCTGAATGATTCTGAGTCATTGTGCCCGAATTCTCTAGCGGCTTCCTTCCTGACTATCTTGTCAGCCCTGGACTCCATACGTTCACGGTAGAGGTCTCTGAACGCCCACCCCGCCCTCATCTCGAACCACCAGTACCAGAACCAGCCGGGCCCAACCGCCCACCACCAGACTGGCAAGCCATCGCTGTCGCTGAGGTCTCTATAGTAGCTAAACGTATTGTTCCTCCCGCGGTTTCCGAGAGGTCTCCAGTGCCCGTATCCTACTCCAAATGGGAAGATGATGCTGACGAATACGACCGCGCTGGAAATGAGCCCGAGATACGGACCAAGTCCAATAGCGACAGAACTACTGTCGGTGTTGACGGACGACGCGATACCGACGAGGAATAGAATCATCGAGGCACCTCCGATCTGAGCAGCAGCTCCGTAGGGCGATAGAAAGACAGATGCAGTGCCGAGGATGAAGATGATACCAATAAGCGGCAATAAGAATCCCAAGGAGAATCCCAGATCAACGTTTCCCGAGAGAATCTCGATCAGAGAGTAATCCTCCGATTCGTTCCTGATTACCCAAGGCAGGAACATGGCGATAATCCCGATGACCCCACCGAGGATTGTGTGGAAATTGACTACCAGGACCGGATGACTATCCTCCATGGAACTGCCACTGCGTTCAGATAAGATAAAGGCTCCTGGCAGAGGCAACACAGACGGAGTGCCGGAGAGTGCGAGCTACAGTTCAATCTGGGTTTCGATGAGCTTTCGAACAGAGACGGAATGGTGTTTAACGAGGGGCTACTACCCCCTCCTTTTCGTCACCCTTCCCGGGCTGCCATTCTGGAAGGTCTGTGTACCTTTCTCAGCCGAGCCAGTCGAAAGTGTGGGCAGAAATCCCCTTCGGTCCATTCTGACTCCTAACAGAAACAATAGAACTACTCATCTTCTGTTCTCCGGTGCGACCCGGAGGAAGCCCATATGGGGGGAAAGGCCACTGGTGCTCGCTGAGTATGTTTGTGTCGAACTGCGCCCTTCTGGGTTCAAAGAACTCATGCCACTGAGATGTTCACTAGGATTCCTCTTTCTTGAGTTTCTCTGACATTTCTATGAATTTCTGAGTACCGACTCTTCTTCGATATGCCAAGAGTCCAGCTCGAGTGAAGGCACTCTTCTGTCCATGGGCGGGGTCAAAGCTCTCCACGAAGAGGTCGCATGGAAAGTCCTCGCAAGCTCCGCAATGCTCAACCCGGTTCTTCTCACAAGCATACAACTTGCACTTGCCCCAGAAAGGCTCACCATGCTGGTTGCCACATCCTGAACAGCTGGGCTGGTCCTTTCGATTGATAAACTTGCATACGCCGCAGTATGCACCACAAGGCGCAACGAGATTCGCGTCCATTCTCTTGACCCCAAGTGTCGATAGTCACGCGTGAGGGAATAATAACTATCCTTACAGGCGCCCTTATCCCACAGGGACCACCTGGAGAGAAGGCCGTAGAGGCGGAATGCCACCGAAACGACAATCAACTGAGTATGACCATGACCTTGTAGGGAACCAGCAATGAGATGTCCCGGATGTGGAGCAGAAATCGCTGAGAGCGGTGAATACTGCAGTGGCTGTGGAGGGAAGGTCACTGGATCTACCGTTGATTACTCTCTGATGCGGAAGATGGCTTCAGATGTCTACCAGGTCAGTTCACAGGAGCCTGCTGCATCCGAAACCTTGGATCAGTATGATGAGCATATGGCGAATGTGAATTGGGTTAGATTCACATTGGCCCTAGTCAGCGTGCCGTTTCTTGCAGCAGTATTCATCGCAGCTGGGTTAGCGGAGGGGAGAACTGACATGCTGTATGTGGGCGTGTTCTTGGTCGCCATGAGCATTCTATTGACTGCTCTTGCTGTGAAGTTCTACAAGGGAGAAGACACCCGAAGTGGAAAGGGGCGAAGGGAGACGTCCTCCAGGTTCTCTCGGAGAATCTAGGATGATTGAGTGAACATTCAGCCCGATCATATCCTGGTCAGACTTCTGGTTCTTGCCGGGGACAGGCCTATTGGGGTGGGAATGCATGCGTGTCGGGGGATGGATCATGGATGAGGATGGCACATCTTCAAGCGCGGCAAGTGCGAATGCTGTCATCACCGTGAACCATCTCAACAAATCCTACGGGACAATGGTCGCTGTAGTGTCAACGGCGGATAGCGCATGGAATCGTGGTCGGGACTGGCGGACCAGATGAGGTACGAGTGCCTCTCGGCGTTCAACTGGACCACGGGCGTTTAGCATGGAAACGGGCGCGGCTAGATGGGGGCGAGACTATGCCGCTACCCTTGCTGTGACCCCGAAGTGAGACCAACCACCGATTCATTCGCACGGGTCATCTCCTGGAATCTGTCTGTTTTGAGTATGATGTGCCTGTCCTTCATCCTGAAGTCGTCCGCTATTGTGGGGGATACGTTCAAGGATGGAATTCAGACCAGGGCGACATGTGCCTACGCCTGAACTGTGCACTCCACGATCTCCATTGTCGGAAAGGACTATGGGATGGAAAGGGGATGGCGGCAACCATGAAGATCGAGTACTTCCACGCTTCGAAGTTCGGTAACGGGGCCAAGGTCGCAGAGGAGTTCAAGAACCTCGTTGCTGCGAAGGGGGTGACGGTGGATGTCCACCACATCCGCGACGCTCGGCCGAAGGAGCTCCCCCAGGCGGACCTGTATGTATTCAGCTCGCCTGGCCGTATCGGAAAGCCCATCGGCAGCATGCGCCGGTTCCTGAAGAAGCTCAGGCTGCCTCCTGGGACCAAGTGCGCGATACTGACCACCGAGGTGGCCCCGCAACCGGACAAGAAGACCGGCAGGATGCCGACGGCGGAGGAGGTCGCGAAATGGCAGCGCATCACCCCGATTATGAACGAGCTCATCCAGATGAAAGGCCTCACCAAGGTTGCCGAGGGGAAGGTCCTGGTCACCGGCATCAAGGGACCGCTGGAGGACGGTTGGCAGAATAAGGTCGAGGCGTTTGCGATTCAGGTCACTCAGTCATTCGGCCGGATTGGCTAGAAGCGCAGCTTGCAGACTGAGCCATACCCGCACAAACCAGGCATGCCGTCATATAGCGCAGAGCGTCTCATGACGAGTGGGTGTCGAATGCAGACGGGGTCTCTCGATGCACGGCAAAGGCGCCGGAGGACTTACACGATATTGACAATCACACTCACAGTTGCCGTCGTCGTGACTGCCGCCTATGCCTTGGCCGTGGCCTCGAAGGACGAATACAGGCTGGAGGAGTCTGACGGAGCTCTCACCTTCGAGGTCAATGGCCTGCCTGGCGGATTCTATCAGCCCTGGGACAACTCCTTTGTCTCGATATACTCCGGGGAGAAGACCGTGGACGATCACCTAGTCAGCTATCCCATACAGGGGGGTTGGGGGCCGAATTCGTCAGTGCTGACGGGGGCGGGATTGATGGCAGCGGATTTCGGGGCGAGAGACATAGGAGGCTCTTGGTTCAACCTGACCGTGACCGACATCGCTGGGGATGGCCGAATCGGCGATGGTGACACTCTGAGGATACATTCCAAGAACGGGACCTTCTCGTCGGATACCGTGTATTTCATGGAGTTCGGTGCCAGTGCATTTGGTGGAATCGCCCCGTACTACATCGTCTTTGCCTTCGAATTCGAGGAGGGCGAGTTCAACTCATGGGTTGAGTGGGGCCCAAACGAGGTCGCACTCTGAGCTTTTTGAGCAGGGGCAGGGAGCCTATCTGATTCCAACTCGATGATGCGGTTGTCGCGTTGACGGGTCCGTGAGTGCAGTCAGTCGCGCCTCTTCACACTTTCCCCGCCTTTGCCCCCATGTCGATCAGATGCTGGAGTTGCCACTCACGTTCTTCCGATGTGGCATGTTCGGCGTCGGCAGGATTGGCACTATCCCGTACTGCGGTCGCTGCGTAGGCGGCTGCGGCCAGAGCATGACTTGGGACATGGGCGGTAGCCACGGCTTGCCCCGCGGCACGAGCTGCCGCTCGGGCCGCGTCGTCGTCCCCTATGTCTCGGGCTGCTGAATGCGCAGCGAGCGAGGCCTTGCGTATATCCGCCATCCTGAACACGCCGGTTCTGACCCATGCCCTCCCAGCCTCGATGGCTGCCCTTGGTCTGGGATCCTCGGGATGCTTGTCCTCGAAGTGGGGCAGCGTGCGTTCGGCGCAGTCGAGAGCCCATGTCGCCAGTGTCTTGTGACTGGTTCTGGCGGCGAGCTCAGCGATTCTCCCCTCGCGCGGGTTCCTGACAGCTAGTCTCGTCTTCCTCATCCTATGGCCTCTCACCGAGACGCCTAGTCCACTGACTATTCCCTCCGAGGCATTCCCGAAGGTCGGTTCGAGTGAACGCTGTGGTGGGCACCATGTCATCAGGTCTATGGGTCCCCGTACTGCTTCACCGTGCAGAAGTACTCCAGCAGAACGGTGTCCCAGCCCGTGGCGTCCACGAAGTCAAGTCCGACTGTGTTGTACACCCTCTCGAACGAGTCCCAGTGCTGCTCGAATATGCCTATCGAGGGGCACACGAACACGGACAGGCCGGTGACGAGCCCTCTCATCCTCCAGCTCGCCCAGTCGTGCACGATTGCCAGGTCCGCCGCCTCCAGGACGTCGTCGCACGCATCGGCTACCTCCGGGAACTCGTCCCGGATGGTCTCCGACAGGTTCGCGAACATCACGCGTATGTCCGGGTAGAACCAGGTCCCCATGTTGTTCATCCAGAGGGAGACATCGGCCTGCACCGCGGCGGTCTTCAGGTACTTGCCGAGGGAGTCGTCCTTCGGGAGGACTGCGTCCGCGAACGCCGCGAACGCGTCACCAAGTTGGCCCATGGCATCGAGGTCGATGACCGACAGCGACGCGAAGTCCTGCATGTACGGGTACAGCGCGGGCAGGGTGTGGAGAGGCGCTGAGTACCACGCCGCGTAGTCGTCCACAAGCTTGCACGCGAGGTCCAGCGGTTCGATGGTCGGGTCCTCGGATATTCCGGAGAGCAGTTCCATGTAGTTCATCCCGTCGAACGGGACGCCCAACTCGGACGCCACCAGGTATGACGCGGTCCCCCTCAGCTCGTATGCGATCTCGACCGTGCCGAGGGTGCAGGCGTCCAGCGCAATGACATCGATGGACTTGCCCGTCGAATCGAGGGCTGTCCTGATCCCCTCGCCGAGGTCGTCTATAGACATCCAGACCTTGAGCAGGTCCGAGTCCGGTAGGCCTTCGTCGGAGCAGAGTCCCAGGTACCCGTTGCCGTGGTCCTGGACCATGAGCATGAAGTTGTCCGAGGCCAGCGAGGGCTCGGTAAGTGCGTACTCGATGAACATGGAGAGCGTGTCAGGGGACGACGAGTTGACCTCTCCAAGGCTCATCTTCTCGACCCATCCGTCCTCCGTCAGGGTGCTGATGTTCGCTGGCAGTTCCAGCCTGTCCATGAACACGCAGAGCGCGACGTCCTCCGTGTTCGTCAGGTACTCCCTCCAGACGCTGACGAAGTAGTCGGTGTACTCGTCGAGGTTGTTGTCGCTCGCCCAGTACATGGCGATGGTCCAGTCCCGCGTCCCATCGTCCTCGGCATCCGCCGCGTCCTGGCCGCTCGCCATGGAGCTCCCCGTAATCGCAATCATCGCCACTGTCACGAGGGCGCAGAACAGCACCCTCCCTATCCCCTCGTTCCTCAAGCTGAATCCCCCTCTCCGTGCCAGTACGGACCGGCACGCGCGGAAGTTGGAACGACGCAACGCTAGTTAACCCTTGGGGCGTCAGTATGGTCCGAATGGACAAATCCGCTCATCCTCGGGGCGGTCAATTGAATGGCTCTTCTCGTCATGCTCAAGACGGTCTGAGGTGTCCTGTATCAGTGTCGCCGCCATACCCTTGTTCGCCGGCGAGCCTGAACCTGCCAACGGGGACGAGTATCTCGAACCTCACACCCTTCCCTGCCGTGCCGGCCTCCTTGATGGATATTCCGGTGATTGAGAGGATCTCCCTCGATAGGTAGAGCCCGAACGACCTCCTCCCCGACTTGACCGGCCTCTCGAATACGGCGCTCTTCATGTCGTCCGGGATCCCCCCCCCGTCGTCCTCGTACACTATCTGGAGGCCGTCGGGTACCACCTCGCAGCTGAACGACATCCTCTTCACGCCTCCTCCGTGCTTCAGCGAGTTGTCGACCAGGTTCCTCAGGACCCGGGGGAGCATCGGGTCCGCGTACACCTGGACTCCCTCTAGGTCGCGATGGAGGTCGGCACCCCGGAGGTCGATCCCGAAAAGGCCCGTCGTCAGGGCATCGTCCGCGCGGATCCATGTTGGCCTCTCGACGCCGATCTGCTCGTAGGTGCCCGTGAACGTCAGGTATCGCTCGAGCGCGCTCGCAGCCTCCTTGATCCTCTCCAGGATCTCGCGTCCATTGTCGTCGGTGACCGTCTCCTCGAGGACGGATGCCCATGCGGAGATGACAGCCACCTGGTTCAGCCCATCGTGGCGCGTGATCGAGCCGAGGAGCCGCAGCTTCCTGGTTGCCTGCTCGAGCTCCTTCGTCCTCTCATGGACCTTTGCCTCCAACCCTTTGTAGAGCCCGTCCAGCTCGGAGGCCATGTCGTTGAGGACGACCGCGAGCTTGGCCACCTCGTCCGACCCGGTGACCTGGACCTTCCCTGTGAGGTCCCCCTTGGAGAACCCGTCGGCCGCCTTCGCGAGCGTCCTTATCCTCGAAGAGATGGTATTGGTGAAGGCAAGCGCCACGGCGATCGACGCTCCTATGAG
>Ga0316628_100001648_pt1 | contig 15956 bp, 13 predicted proteins | sample OWC_Aug_M2_C1_D5_FD_207648 | JGI IMG/M metagenome (GOLD analysis project Ga0316628, IMG submission 207648) | Wetland soil microbial communities from Old Woman Creek delta, Ohio, United States - OWC_Aug_M2_C1_D5_C | ecosystem: Environmental > Terrestrial > Soil > Wetlands | place: USA: Ohio... | reverse complement strand
TCCATCTACACTACTTTGGCACGATTTACGATCCGACCCGGGATCGGCAAATCGCGCATATAACAACAAAACCGCTCAGGGAGTGGAATACCAAGGTGGGTAGGTTCCAAATCAATCGCCATCAACGCGAGGCGCTTCGGCGCCGGCACGCGCTCGCCTTTCCGTCTCCAATCCTCGCACCGTGGTTTTGTTGTCCATCAACACCAACCTCAACGATTGGAGTCAGACATGAGAACTTCTGTAAAGAGTGGGTTGCTCGATGCCTTAGGGCGGCCATGGCGGCAGATGCTGCGCTTGGCAAGTTTGGGTACAACTCTTAGGACATGGATTCGCGGCAACGTATTCGTCACCGGACTACTGAGTCTACTAAGCGGTACAACCCTGTTGTATATACCAGCGGGAGTGGCCGCGAGTGTGCAAATAGCAGGGGGCCATGCCCAAACCGTTGCCCTCAAGCCCGATGGCACCCTGTGGACATGGGGTGGAAATGATATAGGACAGCTTGGGGATGGCACTGTTGCTGCCCATTCAAGCCCAGCACAGATCGAGCAACTGAACCGCTATGGCTCTGTAGCCGCAGGTTATCGCCATACCCTGGCCATCAAAACCGATGGCTCACTCTGGGCTTGGGGCTGGAATGCTTATTATCAGCTAGGCATTGGTAACATCACCGATAAGACGAGTCCAGTACAAGTAAGCGGTACATATAGCGCCGTAACCGCAGGCTACTACCATTCAATTGGCCTCCAGACCGATGGCAGCCTATGGTCTTGGGGTGACAACACATACGGCCAACTTGGTAACGGCGACCTAAACCCTCGCGGCAACCCTGCCGCACCTATCGGCACAGGTTTTAGCGCTATATCTTCAGGTTTCTGGCACAACGTTGCTCTCAAAACTGATGGCAGCCTGTGGGTCTGGGGCTTCAATGGCAATGGCCAACTTGGCGACCCAAGCATAACAACGCCCCAAACTTCACCCAAACAGATAATGGTGGGCACCACTTTTAAGGCCATAGCGGCAGGTGGCAACCATACCGTTGCCCTCCAAACCGATGGCAGCCTGTGGGCCTGGGGCGACAACACCTATGGGCAAATTGGTAACAATACCAATATCAACCAGGCCATGCCTGTAAAGATCGGCACAGGATATATCGCCATAGCAGCGGGTGCCAACCATACCCTTGCCCTCCAAACCGATGGCAGCCTCTGGGCCTGGGGATTGAACGATCAGGGCCAGCTCGGTGACGGCACCACCAATAACAGTCTCATTCCTAAACGGATTGGTACAGACGTCTATAGCCTCATAGGAGCAGGCTATTATGCTTCTTATGCTGCCAAGGCCGATGGAACTCTATTAGCATGGGGAAGTAACTTCTATGGCCAGATCGGCGATGGCTTTAGTGGCTCGGTGAACAATCGCTTGAGCCCGACAACAATTGCTGGCTTCACCGTCGCTGTCCCAGATACCATCGCGCCGTCGGTACCTGGAGGCCTCATCGCTACCGCTAGCGGTGCTAGCCAGGTCAACCTGACCTGGACCGCCGCCACCGACAACGTCGGCATCACCGCCTATCAGGTCTACCGCGACGGTGGAACAACTCCGCTCACCACCTTGGGCAACGTCACCAGCTATAGCGACACCGGCCTCACCGCCGGCACCACCTACAGCTACACGGTGGCGGCCTGCGATGCAGCAGGGAATTGCTCGTTGCAAAGTGCGCCGACCACGGCAACAACGAGCGCAGCAACGCCGACCTTATCCAGCATCGCTGTCTCATGCCCGACCACGATCGTCTCGGGCCAGACCGGCGCATGTACCGCCAATGCCAGCTACAGCGACGGCACGAGTGCAGCGGTGACGCCGACCTGGTCGGTGGCGCTGGGCTCGGCCGCCACCATCGATGCCACCGGCACGATCACGGCCAGTGCGGTGACGGCGGATACGGCGGTGGTGGTCAATGCCACCTATATCGAGGGTGGCGTGACCAAAACAGCCACCGCGACGGTGACGATCACGGCGGCAACCGCAGCCCTGTCCGGCCTGACCGTCTCCTGCCCGGCCACAGTGGCTTCGGGCCAGACCGGTAGCTGTACCGCCAACGCCAGCTACAGCAGCGGTCCGAGCAAGACAGTCACCCCGACCTGGTCGACGGTGCTGGGTGCGGCGGCCACCATTAGCGCCACCGGTACGATCACGGCCAGTACGGTGACGGTGGATACGGCGGTGGTGATCAATGCCTCGTATGTCGAGAACGGTGTGACCAAGTCGGCCACCGCGACGGTGACGATCACGGCGGCCAGCACGACGCCCCCGCCTTCGAGCACCAATGCCTGTACCGGCACGGCGAAGAACACGGCGGCGATCGCGATCGACGGCGGTATCTTCAAACAGGCCGGCGAGCCGTTGAATGTCCGCTATTGCTTGAAGAATTTCAGCAAGTCGAGCCGCTTCGACATCTATGTCGCGGTGCAACTGCCCGATGGCGAATTGCTGTATATGCAGTCGGCCGGGTTCTTCAACACGCCGATCTTTACCTCGACGCTGGCGCCGTATCTGAGCAACACCTTGGTGCCGGATTTGAACGGCCCGGTGCTGTCGGTGGAGGATTTGCCGATGGAGTTGCCGACCGGCACCTATACCTTCTATGCGATCCCGGTGCTGGCGGGTAAGAGTGTGCTCAACGGCTTTAACTGGGTCGGCCAACTGTCTCAGGGCAGCTTTACCTTGGGCCACTGATCCTTAACGAGTCAGGCCGTTTCAAGCGCGGGGCCTTGCGGATGCAAGGCCCCGGTTTTTTGTGCTGTCAGTTTTGACAAGTCACGGCTGCTAGCGCCGCCGCCAATTCGTCCGCGATAACCCGCTCGCCGAAATAGCGCTCGTAGCTCACGCGCGCTTGCCGGCCGAGTTCCGACATCGTCGCAGCCTGGTCCGCCAGTTTGGCCACGGCCTGGGCCAGTGCGGCCGGGTCGGCCGGCGGCAGCCGGACGATGCCGCCGTCGCTTTGCAGTTCGGGTGGATAGCCCGCCCCTTCACGCGTCACCACCGGCCGGCCGCAGGCCAGGGCCTGGAACACCTTGTTCGGGATGACCCGGCCGGCCTTGTCGGAGGCGCCGAACACGCCGAGCACGATGTCGGCCTGGGCGATGCGGGCCGGCAGTTGCGCGTAGGCAAGCCAGGGCTCGAACGCGACGTTGGCCAGACCTTGCGCGCGGCGCTGGCACTCGGCCTTGAGCGGACCGTCGCCGAGCAGCACCCAGCGCACCGACGGGCCTTGATAGCAACGGGCGGCCTCGACGATGGTCTCGGGGCCTTGCAGGCCGATGAAGCTGCCGAAGAACAGCGCCTCCAACGGCCGTTGGCCATCGTAGGGTGGCAGCGGCGTGGCCTGGAACAGCGCGGCCTCGGCGCCGACGTGGACGACTTGGATTTTATTCGGTGCGACCGCGAAGGTCTGCGCGAAGAATTCGGCATGGGCCGGGGTGTCGGCGATCAGCAGGTCGGCGCTGCGCAGCAGTTCGCCCTCCCAGGCGCGCAGCCGTTCGGCCTGCGCGCTGCCCGCGGCGAACTTGCCGCGCTCGAACACCTGCTTGTCGTAGGCGGAGATCAAGGGGTCGGCGATCAGGGGCAAGCCGTGGCGCCGGCTCCAGCGTCGGGCGGCGGCGAGGTCGCGCTGGCGGAAACACGGCAGCCAGACCAGATCGACCTTGGGCAATCTATGCAGCGCCGCCTGCCAATCGGCCAGCATGCTGAGATGCGGCCGGAAATCGAGCACGCGCCAACCCAAGTCGGCGAAGCACTGGCGCAGGATGCGGTTGCGCGAATAGTCGGGGTCGAAGCGGCCCCACCAGAGGACGGTCCGGCTCACGATTCCTTGCGCGCGGCACGGCGCCGCAGGCGATTCAACTCGCGCGCCTTGGCCAAGCGGATGAAACGCTGAAAGGCGTACATGTGGCTGACCACGATGCCGTCGATGCCGTTGGCGAATTCGCGGCGCAGCACGTATTGCTTGAAGAAGGCGAAGGCCGGCAGCAGCAGCAAGCTCAGCCAGGACGGATCGCGCCCCTTGTTCACCAGGTCTTCGGCCTGGGCGCTGGAATAGCCGTTGACCTTGTCGACGTGGTGCGCGAGCGAGCGGAAGGAACGATGCACGACCATGCCCTTGAGCTGGCCGATGGGCCCCTCGCGCACCACCACCGAGTCGTGCACCAGCGCGTCCTTGAAGCCGGCCCGGTCGCGGCGATACAGGCGCACCGGATGATGGAAGGCGGTCCATGGGTGGCCCCGTTCCTGGAACGGATACAGCGGCAGGATCGGCACGGTGTAGGCGCTGCACGCGGGCTCGCCCTGCGCGAACAGGGCGCGAATTTCATCTGCCAACTCGGGCGAGATCTCTTCGTCGGCGTCGATGTTGAGCAGCCAGGCGTTGCGGCACTGGCCTTCGCCGAACACCTTCTGCGGGCCGTAACCGCGCCAGGCGTTGAACAGCACGCGGGCGCCGAGCGCCTCGCTCACTGCCACCGTGGCGTCGTCGCTGCCACTGTCGATCACGATCACCTCGTCGGCCCAATCGCGCACGGCGCGGAGCGCGACCGGGATGCGGTCGGCCTCGTTCTTGGCGATGATGAAGACGGAGATGGGCAGGCGGTCGGGCATGGTGGGCGTATTGTAGGGCAAGCGGTTTATCGCGAACGCTTATCGGATTCGGGACATTTGTCCGGCAGCCCCCAGGACCGCGGGCAGCCAAGCGCGAGCCACAAGACCTGGGTGCCGTAGACGGCGACCTTGTTGCGCAGCCGACGATTGAGCCCGGCCATCAGCAACAGCAGTGCGGCATTGAGCAGGAAGTTGACCAGCAGCCGCGCGATGCGCCAGGCACTCAGCAAGACAGCCATCGGTGGCGTGAACACCCGGCGATAGAAGATTAGGCGCGAGCGCAGCATCTCCACCTGCGCCCCGCGCCGCACGGTGCGGGTGCTGGCGCCCTTCAGGTGGGTGACGCGGATGCGCGGGTCGAGCCAGACCTGCCAGCCGTGCCGACGCAGGCGCACGCACCACTCGGTCTCTTCGAAGTAGAAAAAGAAGGCCGGGTCCAGCAGGCCGGCCTGGTCGATGGCGGCACGGCGCACGGCCATGCAGGCACCGACCACGGTCTCCACCTCGCTCGCCCGATCCTGCGCCAGCTTGGGCAGCGGCTGGCGGCCCAGACCGAGTTCGGCGCGCACGGTCGGCAACATACCGTGCGAACGCTGCGCCGCGCCGTCCGGGCCGTACAACTGGCCGGCGACGATGCCGGCCTGGGGCAGTGCGTGGAAATCCTGTTCGAAACGGTCCAGCGCATCGGGCTGGACATGGGCGTCGTTGTTGAGCAGCAGCACGAACTCGCCCCGCGCCTGTTCGATGGCTTGATTGCAGGCGCGGCCGAAGCCATTGTTGCAGCCGTTCTCGATGATGCGCACCTGCGGGTAGGCCGCCCGCACCTGCGCGACGGAATCGTCGCGGCTGCCGTTGTCGACCAGCCAGACCTCGTCGCGCGCCGGGTCGAGCGCCGCCTGCAAATGGGCCAAGGCCCGCAGCAGCAGCTCGGCGCCATCGCGATGCACAATCACCACCGAAAATCTAACCATCGTTTCCTTGTATGCGATCATCTCGCCCATGCGTTTTCTAGACCGACTCTCGCCGCAGGGGCAGTTCGCCGCCATTGTAGTGGCTTATTGCGCGCTGCATCTCGCCTTGCGGCTGATTCTGTCGCCGGTGCTCGGCACCGACGACGTCGAGCAGGCCATCTGTACCCAAAGCCTGGCCCTAGGTTGCGACCTGCGCCAGCCGCCGCTGTATACCTGGCTGCAATGGCTGACCAACCAGTTCGTCGGCACCGGCCTGTTCGGCCTCTTCCTGTTCAAGTATGGCCTGCTGGCCCTGCTTTATTGGCTGCTCTACCGGATCGGCCTGCGCCTGTTCGCCGAGCCGGCCACCGCCGGCATCGCCGCCCTGTCGCTCTGGCTCACCTATCCGTTCGCGGTCAGCGTGCACCAGGGCGTGACCCATTCGCTGTTGCTGTCGGTATGGCTTGCAGCCTCTTTTCTCACCGCGCTGCATTTGGCCGAGCGCCGCTCGCTCGGCGGCTATGCGCTGCTCGGCCTGTTGCTTGGACTCGGCCTGCTGGCCAAGTACAGCTTCGCCCTTTATGCCGTGGCCCTCGCGCTTGCCGCGCTGAGCCTGCCGCGTTACCGCGCACTGGTGCTCGACATCCGCTTGTTGCTTACCGCACTCGTCGTCATCTCGGTCGTCGCCCCCCATGGCCTATGGGCCTGGGAACGACTGGATGCGATGCAAGGTGCGCTCGGCGGCATCGGCCAGCACAATGCGCCGGCTAGCTATGGCCCACGAATAGCCAGCGGACTCACGAGTCTTGCCAGCGCATTGGTGCAGTTCTTGTTTCCGTTCTGGCTGATCGTGCTGGTTTTTTATCCGCGCGCCTTTCGCCCGCTGAAAGCGCCGCTGCCCGATGCCCTGCGCCTGGCCGGCCGTTCCATCGCGATTTCGATCGGGCTGCTGGCCCTGGTCGTGTTGCTCGGCGGCCCGGTCGAGATCAAACCGCGCTGGATGCATGTGGTCCTGTTGCTCACGCCGCTGTATCTGTTCGGCCGCATCGAGGCGGTGGGCTATCGCCCCGTGGCCAGACGCGGCTATGTCGCCGTGTTGTCGCTGCTGCCGTTGCTGGTCATCGCGGCCTGGCTGGGCCAAACCTACCTGGCGCCCAAGTTCGGCCAAACCACACGCTTTCACGCGCCCTACGACCGACTGGCGCAGCAACTGCACGGCGCCGGTTTCGAAGGCGGCACCATCGTGGCCGACGGCCTGCATCTGGCCGGCAATCTGCGCCTGTTCTTTCCGGATGCGCGCGTCCTCACCCCGGCCTACGCCCAGTTCCTGCCGCCGGCGCGACAATCCGGCCCGTGCCTGCTGGTGTGGGAAGACCGCGCTGGCGCCGGCGTACCGGCCGCCTTGCAGGCCTACCTGGCCGGGCATGGCAAACCCGCCGCCGACGGCACGCCGGCCTATGCGCGGGCCAACTACCGCTATTCGGCAACGGCGACGATGACGCTCGGCTATCTGCCGCTGCCCGCCGAACGCTGCCCGTGACGGCTATTCGCGGCGCAACAGGTAATCGTTGATGAAGCTGGCCAGGCCGCCGACCTTGAACGCCCGGTCGATCTGGTCGCGGTCGGCGACGGTCTCGGCCCATTCCAGCAGGCCGACCTCGGGGTGCGTCTTCCGGTAGGCGATGTACTGTTCCAGGTAATGGTCGATCTTGCCCGCCTTGGAGTGCTTGATGTGGCCATAGGGCCAGAGCCTGAGCTGGTCGGTGTCCTCGATCGGTATGCCCTTGCGGAAATACTGGTACAGGGTCGCGTAGATGCCGGTGCGGTCGGCACCGGCCTTGCAGTGCATCCACATCGGGTACTCGATGGTCTCGAACACCTCCTTGGCCCGGCGAATGCGCCCGACATCCGGGATGCTGCGCGAGGCGATGCTGACATCGACCAGGTGGATGCCGAGCTTGCGGCATTGCTCGCGCTCGAAGGCCCAATAGGCGGAGTTCTCGTTGGCACCCTTGAGGTTGACGATGGTCTTGATGCCGTACTTCTTCACCATGCGCCGCAACTGCCACATGGTCGGCTGCGAGGAGCGGAAGGCCTCCTCGGAGATGCGGTGGAAGTTGAAGCGGAACAGGTTGGTGAAGTTGTGCTCGACCAGCATGGCATAGAGCCAGGCCCGAACCCGGCCCCACGGCGTATTCAACTCGAATCTCATTGGTACAGTTCTCGGAAATGGGCGCAATCGCGCATCAGTTCGGCCTTGCTGCCCTGGCAGATCACCTCGCCGTCCTGGATCAGGTAGATGCGGTCGGCCACCTCCACGCTTTTCAGGCGATGGGCGATGACGATGGTGACGATGTCCGGCGCCAAGCCGCGCACGGTTTCCAGGATCGCCGCCTCGCTCTGGTTGTCCAATGCGCTGGTGGCCTCGTCCAGGATCAGCACGTGCGGGTCGCGGTAGAGGGCGCGCGCGATGGCGATGCGCTGGCGCTGGCCGCCGGACAGGTTGGTGCCCGCCTCGTTGAGCCGGGTGTGGATGCCCTCGGGCAGGCCGGCGACGTGCGCCCAGATATTGGCCTTCTGCAGCGCGGCGACCACCCGGCCCTCGTCGAGCCGCATGCCATAGGCGACATTGGCGGCGATGCTGTCGTTGAAGATGTGCACCCGCTGGGTGACGATGGCCACCTGCGCGCGCACCGAGGCCAGCGTGAACTCGCGGATGTCGCGGCCGTCGAGCCGCAGCGCGCCGGTCGTCGCGTCGAAGAAGCGCAGCAGCAGGCTGGCGATGGAACTCTTGCCGCCGCCGCTGCCGCCGACCAGCGCGACGATCTCGCCCTTGCGCGCGACCAAGTCCACGCCGCGCAGGGCCGGCTTGTCGTCGTAGGCCAGGCCGACGTGGTCGAACACGATCTCGCCGATGTCGACCAGCGTCCGCTCGCCGCCGCGCACCTCGGGTTTCAGCGCCAACAGGGCCTGGATGCGCTCCTGCGCGGCGATGGCATCCTGGAATTGGGCATAGGTCTGGCTCAGCCGGCGAATCGGGTCGACCGCCATGAACAGCGCGGTCACGAACGAGAAGAAGGCGCCGACCGTCAGGCTGCCGTCGATCACCTGCCGGCCGCCGATGGCGATGACCGCGGCGGCGGAGAACGACGCGAACAGCTCCATCACCGGCACCACCAGGCCGCCGGTGCGTACCGATTTCATGTTGACCTCGAAGCAGGCCTGGTTGGTGCGCGCGAAGCGGCCGGCCTCGAAGTCCTCGGTGTGATAGGCCTTGATCGCCTCGACGTTGGCGAACATTTCGGACAGGTTGGTGGTCAGCTCGGCGTTGCGTTCCTGCGTCGTATGCGCGATGCGCTTGAGTCGGCGCGAGATCAGGCTGACCGGGTAGAACGCGGCCGGGATCACCACCAGGGTGATGAACGACAGGGTCGGGCTTTGGTAGATCACCACGGAGATCAGGGCCGCCGCGGTCAGGCCCTCCCGCGCCACGGTGGCGACGTTGGTCGACACCGCGTTCTGGATGCGGCCGATGTCGTTGGTGATGCGGCTGATCAACTGGCCGGAGTGATGGCGGTGGAAGAAGGCGAGGTCGGAGTGCAGCAGGTGGCCGAGCAGGCGATCGCGCACCTTGCGCACGATGTCCTGGCCGACGAAGCTCATGGTGTAGGCCTGGACGAAGGTGCCCGTGCCCTTGGCCAGATAGGCGAGGACAATGAACACCGGCAGCGAATACAGCAGCGTCGTGTCCTTGTCGATGAAGATGTCGTCCAGCAAGGGCTTCATCATCCAGGCGATGGCCGCGCTGGCCCCAGCCACCATCGCCATCGCGACGAAGGCCAGCGCCAGCTTGCCGCGATAGTGGCGGTATTCCGGCCAATAGGCGCGCATCAATTCAAACATTCACCGCCACCGGGAAACGACCGCGAAACCGCATAGGAAAAACATGGCGCTCACAGCAAAACCACCGTCGCCAGGCCAAGAAAGATGAAGAACCCCATCGAATCGGTGATAAAGGTGGTCAGCACCGCCGAACCGAAGGCCGGATCGCGACCGAAACGGTCGATCACCGCCGGCGCGAAATAGCCGGCCAGGGCCGCGACCACTTGGTTGAGCAACATCGCGGCCGCCATCACACCGCCGAGGGCGACGTTGCGATAGAGCAGAAAGGCGACCACCCCCATCACGCCACCCCAGACGGCACCGTTGAGCAGCGCGATACTGAGTTCCTTGCCGAGCAGGCGCCGGGCGTTTTCCTTGTTGATCAAGCCCAAGGCCAGGCCGCGCACCATCAGGGTGGAGGTCTGGTTGCCGGAGTTGCCGCCCATGCCGGCGACGATGGGCATCAACGCCGCCAATGCGGCAAGCTGGGTGATCGAACCTTCGAAGGCACCGACCACGCGCGATGCGACCAGGGCGGTGCAGAGGTTGATCGCCAGCCAGGTCCAGCGGTTCTTGGCTGCCTTCCAGACCGTGGAGAACAAATCTTCTTCTTCGCGCAGACCGGCCATGCTCAGCATGTCTTCCTGCGCCTCGGCCCGAATGTAGTCGAGCACCACGTCCACGGTCAGGCGGCCGACCAAGCGATCCTGCGGATCGAGGATCGGCGCGGTCACCAGGTCGTAGCGTTCGAAGGCCTGGGCGGCATCGGACGCGCGGTCCGACGGATGGAAGGCCACCGGCTCGTCGATCATGATCGCCGCGATATGCGCCTCGGGGTCGTGCACCAGCAAACGTTTTAGCGGCAGCACACCGATCAGACGTTTGCTGTTATCGACCACGAACAGCTTGTCGGTATGGGTCGGCAGATCGCCCAGCATGCGCAGATAGCGCAAGGTGGTCTCGATGGTCACATCGGCGCGGATGGTGACGAAGTCGTAATCCATCAGCGCGCCGACCGAGTCCTCGTCGTAGGACAGCGACGACTCCACCTGGGCGCGCTTCTGCTCGTCCAGGGACTTCATCAGTTCCTGCACCACGTCCTTCGGCAGATCGGGCGCCAGGTCGGCGATCTCGTCGGTATCCAGACTGCCGGCGGCGGCCAGCAGTTCGCGGTTGTCCATGGTCGCGATCAGCGACTCGCGCACCGCATCGGAAACCTCGATCAGGATCTCGCCGTCGCGCTCGGCCTTGACCAGATCCCAGACCAGAATCCGGTCGTCGATCGGCAAGGCCTCCAGGATATAGGCCACGTCGGCCGGGTGCAGCTCGTCGAGTTTCTTCCGCAACTCGGCGATGTTTTGTTTATGCACCAGGGCCTCGACCAATTCGTGCCGAGGCATGTCCTGCTTATGGACGAGCGACTCCACCAGCTTTTGCCGGGCGATGATTTCCACCACCTGGCGCAGGCTGTCCTCGACGTGCTCTTGGCCGGATTCTTGGTTGAGGTCGTCCATGGCGAGGCATTGTAGCCCGCGCCCGTTACCGCCAAAAGATTTCGGCGGCGAACCTTACCAAGATTTATAGAGCGTTGTTCACTTCGGTACGTAAACCTGCCACATCCGCGCGGCGATGATCGCCTTGCGTTTGAGCAGGCCGCGTGCCGCGCGATGGGTCTCGTAGTAGCGCGGGTTCGGAATCATCGCCGCCAGCAACGCCGATTCGTCCGGCCCCAAACTGGCGGCCGAGGCCTTGAAATAACGGCGCGCAGCGGCCTCGGCACCGTAGATGCCATTGCCCCACTCGATCACGTTCAGATACACCTCGAGGATGCGGCGCTTGCTCCACAAGGCCTCGATCATCACCGTGATCGCCGCCTCCTGCGCCTTGCGCAGCGGATTGCGCGACGAGGACAGGAACAGGTTCTTGGCCAGTTGCTGACTGATGGTGGAACCGCCGGCCACGACCTTGCCCTTCTTCAGGTTCTTCTCCATCGCGGTCTCGATGCCCTCCCAATCGAAGCCCTCATGCGCGAGGAATTTGGCATCCTCGGCGGCGACCACGGCGCGTTTGAGATTGATCGATATCCGCTGGTACTCGATCCATTGGTGGCGCAACTCGGCCTCCGGCCGCTTTTCCTGCAAACGTTCCAGGCCCGCCTCCATGAAGGCGGTCGAGGATGGATTGAACTGCATCCACCACAGGACATGACCGAGATACCAAAGCTGCAAGGCCAACAATAGGCCGAGCGCGACACCAAACCACTTCAACAGGGTACGCCACATCATGCGCCCTGCCGCAGGAGGGCGATCACCGGCGCCGTTTCGGGACGCACGCCACGCCAGAGATAAAAGGCCTCGGCCGCCTGCTCGACCAGCATGCCCAGGCCGTCGGCCTGCTGGGCACCATGCGCGCGGGCAAAGGCGAGAAATGGCGTCACCTTGCCATACATCATGTCGTAGGCCAGCGCGGCCGGTGCAAACACATCCTCGGGTAAGGGCGGCTGCTCGCCGGCCAAGCTGGCGGCGGTGGCATTGATGACCAGGTCGAATTGCCGGCCCACGATGGCATCGAAACCGCCGCCCGCGATCGGGCCGGAGGCCCCGAAGCGCTGGGCCAGATCGACGGCCTTTTCCGCAGTACGATTGGCCACGAACAGGCTGGCCGGCTGCTGTTCGAGCAAAGGCAGGATCACCCCCCGGGCAGCGCCGCCGGCGCCTAATAACAGAATGCGTTGGCCACTTAGGCTCAGGCCCAGGTTGCGCGTCAGGTCGCCGACCAGGCCGACGCCGTCCGTGTTGTCGCCGACGATCGCGTCAACGTCGAATTTCAGCGTGTTGACCGCCCCCGCCGCCTCGGCCCGGGCCGTGCGCCGGCTAGCCAACGCAAAGGCCTGCTCCTTGAATGGCACGGTCACGTTGGCCCCCTTGCCGCCGGCCGCGCGGAAGGCCTGCACCGTCGCCGGAAAACCGCCGAGCGGCGCCAGGATGGCCTCATAGCGCATATCCTGCCCGGTCTGCCGGGCGAATTGGGCATGGATCAAGGGCGATTTGGAATGGGCAATGGGGTTGCCGAAGACGGCGTAACGGTCGGTCATGGTGTCGATTCATAAAGACAGGCCGGATTGTAAAGAAGGAAATAGCGCTCCGGTTAAACCCAAAACAATGCACCAGCATGGTGCATTGTGCATCATTTCCGTGCACAGAAAAAAACCGCCTGCCCCGAAATGGCTTGTGGCACAATCCTTCACGCTTGTTTCGGGCTGGCATGGTTTCTGCTGAAAAGGGGGGCGCTGCGCCCTTTTGTAGATTGTTTATTGTCGTTTTGACGAGGAGTTTGAAATGGCTGTCGCCGATGTAATGAAGATGATCAAGGAAAACGACGTCAAGTTCGTCGATTTCCGCTTTACCGATACCCGCGGCAAGGAGCAGCACGTCTCCGTGCCCGTTTCCGCGTTCGGCGAAGACAAATTCACCGAGGGCCACGCCTTCGACGGTTCCTCCATCGCCGGCTGGAAAGGCATTCAAGCCTCCGACATGCTGCTGATGCCGGACCCGGACACCGCCAACATCGACCCCTTCTTCGACGAGCCCACCCTGATCCTGACCTGTGACGTGATCGAGCCGGATACCGGCAAGGGTTACGACCGCGACCCGCGCTCCATCGCCAAGCGTGCCGAGGCCTACCTGAAGTCCACCGGCATCGGTGACACCGCCTATTTCGGCCCCGAGCCCGAATTCTTCATCTTCGACTCCGTGCGCTGGAGCGACGACATGTCCGGCTGCCACGTCAAGATCGAATCCGAGGAGGCCGCTTGGTCCTCCGGCGAGCAGACCGAAGTCGGCAACATCGGCCACCGTCCCAAGGTGAAGGGCGGTTACTTCCCGGTCCCGCCGATCGACTCCTTCCAGGACATCCGCTCGGCCATGTGTCTGGCCCTCGAAGAGATGGGCGTGCCGGTCGAAGTGCACCACCACGAAGTCGCCACCGCCGGCCAGTGCGAGATCGGCACCAAGTTCTCCACCCTGGTGCAGCGCGCCGACTGGACCCAGATCCAGAAGTACGTGGTCCACAACGTCGCCCACGCCTACGGCAAGACCGCGACCTTCATGCCCAAGCCCATCGTCGGCGACAACGGCTCCGGCATGCACGTGCACCAGTCGATCTGGAAGGACGGCAAGAACCTGTTCGCCGGCAACGGCTATGCCGGCCTGTCCGAGCTGGCGCTGTACTACATCGGCGGCGTGATCAAGCACGCCAAGGCCCTGAACGCCATCACCAACCCCGGCACCAACTCCTACAAGCGCCTGGTGCCCGGCTTCGAGGCCCCGGTGATGCTGGCCTACTCGGCCCGTAACCGTTCCGCGTCCATCCGCATCCCGCACGTCGCCGGTGACAAGGCCCGCCGGATCGAGACCCGCTTCCCCGATCCGATCGCCAACCCCTACATGTGCTTCGCCGCGCTGATGATGGCCGGCCTGGACGGTATCCAGAACAAGATCCACCCGGGCGACCCCGCCACCAAGAACCTGTACGATCTGCCGCCCGAAGAAGAGGCCAAGATCCCGACCGTGTGCAGCAGCCTGGAAATGGCCCTGGAGCACCTGGACAAGGATCGCGAGTTCCTGACCAAGGGCGGCGTGTTCAGCAACGAGTTCATCGACGCCTACATCGAACTCAAGATGGAAGAAGTCACCCGCCTGCGGATGACCACCCATCCGGTCGAATTCGACCTGTACTACTCGGTGTAATTCGCCAAGCCGGGGCTGCATGCAGCCCGGCGGCGCTAAAAGGGCGGGGCAACCCGCCCTTTTTTATTGCCCTGGGGCGGAGCCATCCCCTAAACTGGCTTGGTCTCGGCAAAGAGGTAAACCATGCGGCTGATCGTGGGATGGATGTGCCTGGCCTGCGCCACAACGGTGCATGCGGAAATCTACAAATACACCGACGAGAGTGGCCACGTCACTTACAGCAATACCCCGCGTGCCGGCGCCAAGGCATTGAACGTCGGGCCGGAAAAAGCCAGGAGCGCATCACCCCGCTATTTCCCCAAGGTCGACAAGGCCACGCAACAGCAACGCGATGCGATGCGCCGCAAATTACTGTTGGACGAACTCGGCAACGAACAACGCAGTTTGGCCGCCGCCCGCGCCACTCAGCGCCAAGCCGGCACCGACCCGAGCAAGCTGACGGAGACCTTGCGGCTACATGAAAAAAATATCGAAATGCTGAACAAGGAATTGGCCCGAATCAAATAGGCCACCTGCAGCGTTTGTGGCAAAGCGATGACGCGCGCCATGCCCTCGCGCCACATCAAAACAAGTGGCCCGCTTCTTGCTAAATTAGGGTACTCAATCGATCAGCAAGGACGATGGACTACGCCACCCCCGGACTCGATATTCTCGCCACCGCTGTGCTCCTGGTAGACGATTCGTGCACGATTCGTTACCTGAACCCGGCGGCGGAAAACATGTTCGGCGTTTCCGCGCTGCATATTGTAGGCCGGCCCTTGTCCGATCTGTTCGGACCGAACAAGGAGCTGTTCAAAGCGCTGGACAGCGCCTTGCAGCAAGGCGCCAGCTTCACCGAGCACGAACTCCACGTGAACACCAACGGCCATCAACTGCAATTGAGTTGCACCATTACCCCGCTCGAGCCCCAAGCCGGGGCCGCGGCCCTGGAATTCCATCCGGTTGGCGGCAGCATGAAGATCGCCAGGGAAGAACAGGCCCTTGCCCAGGCCCATGCCAGCCAAACCCTGCTGCGCCAACTCGCCCACGAGATTCGCAATCCGCTCGGCGGCATCCGCGGTGCCGCGCAATTGCTCGAGGCCGAACTCGATGCGCCGAACCTGGCCGAATACACCCAAGTCATCATCAAGGAAACCGACCGCCTACAGGGCCTGCTCGATCGCATGCTGGCACCGGCCCGCCGGCCCAACGTCCAGACCGTCAACATCCACGAGGTCATCGAGCGCGTACGCAGCTTGCTGCTGGCCGAGTTCCCCGAGCTTGTCGTGCGGCGCGATTACGACCTGAGCCTGCCCGAGATCAAGGCCGACCCCGAGCAGCTCATCCAAGCCATGCTCAACATCGCGCGCAACGCGGCCCAGGCCATGCACGGCAAGGGCGACATCCAATTGCGCACCCGCATCGCGCGCCAAGTGACGCTGGCGATGAAACGCTGGAACCTGGCCATGCGCATCGAGATCAGCGACAACGGCCCCGGTATTCCCGAAGACCTGCGCGACACCTTGTTCTTCCCATTGATTTCGGGTCGCGATGGCGGCACCGGCCTTGGGCTGACCTTGGCGCAAAGCCTGGTGCAACGCCATGAAGGCGCGATCTACATGGAAAGCGCGCCAGGGCACACCTGTTTTTCAATCTTGCTCCCCATCAAACCATGAAACCAATCTGGATCATCGACGACGACCGTTCCATCCGCTGGGTGTTCGACAAGGCACTCAAACGC
>Ga0316628_100001647_pt1 | contig 15957 bp, 13 predicted proteins | sample OWC_Aug_M2_C1_D5_FD_207648 | JGI IMG/M metagenome (GOLD analysis project Ga0316628, IMG submission 207648) | Wetland soil microbial communities from Old Woman Creek delta, Ohio, United States - OWC_Aug_M2_C1_D5_C | ecosystem: Environmental > Terrestrial > Soil > Wetlands | place: USA: Ohio... | reverse complement strand
TGGCTGACGTCGGTCGACCGGCTGAAACTGTTCAAGACGGACGGCCTCGAGCCGAACACGGAGTACTACATCCAGGTGCGCGCGCACAGCAAGCCGCGCACCAGCTGGTTCCTGTTCTGGCCCTTCGACCACGGGACGGCCACCGGCCACGGGCGCTTCACCTTCATCCCCCAGTGAGGGCGCAGCGGTATGGCTCTCACCATCCGGCACGTCGACCCGCCCCGGCCGCCGGCCCGCCCGCCGGTTCGTCGCCCTCCGCCGCGCGCCCGTGCCCGCCGGCCCTTTCGCGACAACCCGGTCCTGATCCTCCTGGGGATCCTCCTGCTCGTGGCGGGACTGGTCGCCACGCTCACGTTCGCGAACCGCTCGGCGCAGCTGTCGCCGGACTTCGTCAGCGAGTTCGTCCTCGGCGCCCTCTCGCTGGTCGACGCGACGATGCTGCTGGCGCTGGTGTTCGTGCTGGCGCGCAACGTCGTGAAGCTGTTCGTCGAACGGCGGCGCTCGCTGCCGTTCGCGCGGTTCCGGGCGAAGCTCGTGGCGGTGCTGCTCGGCATGACGCTCATCCCGAGCGTCCTGGTCCTCATCGTCGGTTCGGAGCTGATCACCAACAGCGTCGAGAGCTGGTTCACGACCCCGCTCGACGAGATCCTCGCCAACGCGAGGAGCATCGCGAGCCAGTACCACGAGGAACGCCAGCGCGTGGTGAGCGAGCGGGCATCGCAGATCGCCACGTCGCTCGCGGGCGTCGATCTCGCCGATGTCGCGGCGCTGCGGTCGCTGCTCGCCCCGGAGGTGACCGGGCAGCGCGTGGACATGGTCGAGGTGTACCGCGTGGTGCACACGCCGAGGAGCGCGCGCCCGGACGTGGTGCCCGTCGCCGACGTGCAATCGCCCACGCTGCAGCGGGGCTACGCGCGCGCGACGGCGGACCGCCTGGCCGAGGGAATCGCCGTCGCGAGGGGCGTGGCGCCCATGGTGGAGCCGATGGACGGCGGCGGGGAGTTGATTCGCGCCGCGGCGGCGATTTCCGATCGGCAGGGACAGGTGAACGGCGCGGTCGTGGTGAGCGCGTACCTGAGCGGCGAGCTGACGACCCGCGCGAGGGAGATGACGACGTCGTACGAGCGCTACCAGCAGTTGCGCGTGCTCGAACCGCCGCTGAAGGGGGTCTACCTGTCGTTCTTCCTGATGATGACGCTCATGATCCTGGTCGGCGCCACGTGGGTCGGCCTGTACATGGCGAAGCGCATCACGCGGCCGATCCAGGCGCTGGCCGGCGCCGCCCGCGAAATCGGGGCGGGGCATCTCGATCACCGGGTCGAGCCGGAAACGGCCGACGAATTCGGCGCCCTGGTCGAGGCCTTCAACAACATGGCCGCGGAACTGGCCGCCAGCCGCCGCAAGCTGGAACGGTCGGCGATCGACCTGCAGCGGAAGCACGAGGAGGTGGAGGAGCGGCGTCGCTACATCGAGACGATCCTGGAGCGCATCGCGACCGGCGTCATCTCCGTGGACGGCGCCGGCCGGATCAGCACGATCAACAGCGCGGCGTCCCGGCTCCTGGGCCTCGACGCCTCCGTCGTCGGGCAGCCGGTCGGCGCGCTGTTCGAAGGCGGCGACCTGGGGCCGCTGGCCGCGCTGCTCGAGCGGGCACGGCAGGAGGATGGCGAGACGCAGGCGCAGGAGGTGGCGATCGTGCGCGAGAACCGCGACATCCACCTGGCGGCGGTCGCCACCGCCCTGCACGGGGAAGCGGGGAGCTCGGGGGCCCGCGTGCTGGTGTTCGACGACATCACGCCGCTCATTCGCGCCCAGAAAGTCGCCGCGTGGCGCGAGGTCGCGCGCCGGCTGGCGCACGAGGTCAAGAACCCGTTGACGCCCATCCAGCTGAGCGCCGAGCGGCTGCGGCGGCACTTCGCACAGGCGCCCGAGCCCGCGCGGGCGCTCGTGGACGAGTGCACCACCGCGATCGTCACCGAGGTCGAATCGCTCAAGGGGCTCGTCGACGAGTTCTCGCAGTTCGCCCGCATGCCGCCGCCCAAGCGGGTGGCGACCGACCTGCAGGCGCTGGTGACCAGCACCGTGGCGCTCTATGCCGGGCTGTTCCGCGACGTGCGCATCGAGTGCCGCTTCGGCGAGGAACTGCCGCCCGTCAACGCGGACCCCGAGCAGATTCGGCGGGTCATCATCAACCTGGTGGACAACGCGATCGAGGCGATGGAACGGCGCGGCCAGGTGGTGGTCGAGGCAGTGCACGACGCGTCGGATCGCGTCGCGCGGATCGTCATTGCCGACAACGGGCCGGGCATCCCCGCGAGCGAGCGCGAGAAGCTCTTCCTCCCGTATTATTCGACCAAGCGGCGGGGCAGCGGCCTCGGCCTGGCGATCGTCCGTCGGATCGTGATGGAGCACGGCGGCAGCGTGGATGTAAGCGACAACACGCCGCGGGGAACGCGGTTCACGATCGAGCTGCCGTGTTGAGACGGACGATGCGTGCACGGTGCTACACGTGCTACGTGCAAGGTGCGCGGCGGCCTGGACCTGACGCGGCGCGCCAGCATGCGATCTGGGGCGAATGAAACCATCCATTCTGATCGTTGACGACGAGCCGGGCGTGCGGACTTCGCTCGGGGCGGTCCTGCGCGACGAGGGCTACGAGGTCGAGGCCGTCGAGAGCGGCGAGGCGTGCCTGGCGCGTGCCACGCGCGTTCCGTTCGACGTGATCGTGCTCGACATCTGGCTGCCGGGCATCGACGGCCTCCAGACGCTGGCGCGGTTGCGGGAGCGCCAGGTGGAGACGCAGGTGGTCGTGATCTCGGGCCACGGCAACATCGAGTCGGCGGTGCGCGCCATCAAGATGGGCGCGTTCGACTTCGTCGAGAAACCGCTGTCGCTCGAGAAGACCGTCCTCGTCATCCGCAACGCGCTCCGCCAGCAGCAGCTGGAAGCCGAGAACCGGGCGCTGCGCGCCCGCGTCGATCGCACCTTGACGATGGTGGGCGAGAGCTACCCGATGCGGCAGCTGCGCGAACAGGTGGCGATGGCGGCCCCCACCAACGGGCGCGTGCTGATCCACGGCGAAAACGGCACCGGCAAGGAGCTCGTGGCGCGCACGGTGCACGCGCTGAGCCGGCGGCGCGGCGGGCCGTTCGTCGAGGTGAACTGCGCCGCCATCCCCGAGGAGCTGATCGAGAGCGAGCTGTTCGGCCACGTGAAGGGCGCGTTCACCGGCGCACTGGCGGACCGGCGCGGCAAGTTCGAGGTGGCCGACGGCGGCACGATCTTCCTCGACGAGGTCGGCGACATGACCCTGAAGACGCAGGCGAAGGTGCTGCGCGTGCTGCAGGAGCAGGTCCTGGAGCCGGTGGGCGGCTCGGCGAGCGTGCGCGTCGACGTGCGCGTCCTGGCGGCGACCAACAAGGACCTGCAGGCGGAGATCCGCGAGGGCCGCTTCCGCGACGACCTCTTCTTCCGGTTGAACGTGATCCCCATCTTCGTGCCGCCGCTGCGCGACCGGCGCGAGGACATCCCGCTGCTCGCCCGGCACTTCATGCAGGGGTTCGCGACCGAGTACGGCCGCCGCGCGAAGACGATCGACCCGTCGGCGGTGGCCGCGCTGCAGCAGTACGGCTGGCCGGGCAACGTGCGCGAACTGCGCAACGTGATCGAGCGCCTGATCATCATGGTGGCGGGCGACACGATCACCTCGCGCGACCTGGCCTTCCTCGGGGCCGGCGTCCTGCCGCCCGTCGAGGAAGGCGCAGGCGGCGGCGCGATGCTGCCGCTGCACGAGGCGCGGTCGCGCTTCGAGCGCGAGTACATCCTGCGCACGCTCGCCGCCAACGACGGCAACATCTCCCGCACCGCGGACGCCCTCTCCGTCGAGCGCAGCAACCTGTACCGCAAGATGCGCTCCCTCGGCATCGCGCCCGCCAGGACCGCGGAGAGCGAAGAGGGGGAAGTCGAGGAGACGTGAACGACGCGTCGGCGTCGTTGACTGCCGATCTGCTTTGCCCGATAATCGCTGCGGCAAGGCCCGGGCCGCAGCATGGCCGATTCCGTTCCCACTGATCACGCCACCGCCGACCGCCCCGATCGCACCGCGCGAATCGAAGAACTCCTGCTCGCCGGGCTCGACTACTACTTCGCGGGCGAACACGAGCGTGCCATCAGCGTGTGGACGCGCGTGCTCTTCCTCGATCGCGGCCACGCGCGCGCCCGTGCCTACATCGAGCGGGCGCGGGGCGCCGTCGCCGAGCGGCAACGCGAGTCCGAGGAGCTGATCCAGCGCGGCATGACCGCGTTCGACGAGGGTGACGCCACGTCCGCGCGGGCGCTGCTCTCCTCGGCGATCGCCCGCGGGGGACCGCACGACGTCGCGCTCGTGCTGCTCGATCGCCTCAACCGGCTCGAAGCGGCGAGTGCGACGGCAGACACGGCGGCGCGGGCCGGTGCGGTGGCTCACGCCGGACGCGAGCCGGCCGCCGCCCGCCGACCGGCCGCTCCACGGTCGTTTGGCATCCTCGTCGCCGCGATCGTGGCGCTCGGCCTGGTGGCACTCTACGTCGCCATTTCCTTCTCGGGCCACGGCGCGGGCCGTCCTTGGCAGGTGTCGGATCCATCGACGACGGTCGCGCGCCCGGTGCAGGCGTCGCTGCCGCTGCCGCGTTCGGCCGACCTCGCCCTCTGGCGCGCGACCGCCCTCAAGAACGCGGGGCATCTCAAGGAAGCGCTCGTCGAGATCGATCGCATCGGCACGGGCGACCCTGCCTACGTGGATGCCGATCGGCTCCGGGGCGAGATCCAGGCACTGCTGCTGGGCGGGCTTCCGGCGCTCGTCAGCTCCGCCCGGAACGAGAGCCGGTAACCGCGGCTCATGGCACGGGGATCACCGACAGGGATGGCGCGATGAAATGCCCGAAGTGCGGATACATCGGCTACGAGCGCACTCAGAAGTGCCGCCTGTGCGGCTACGACTTCTCGCTCCTGGCCGACCCTGTGGTCGATCTCGACCTGCCGCTCAAGGGCGACGAACCGCTCGAGGCCCCTGCCGACTTCGACCTGCAGACGGAGAGGACGGAGCAGCCGGCAAGAAAGCCCCAGCGGGTGGCCGACAAGGACGATTTCCGGTTGCCGTCGCTCACACCGCGCGACATGGACGCCGACCTGCCGCTGTTCGCGCCTGTCGATGCGGCCTCGTCGCCTGGCGATGCGCCGCGCGCGGCCGGCCGGGGTGGACCCCCGGCGGGGCGATCGCCGGTCGCTGCGACGCCCTCTGCGGTTTCCGGCAATCCCGCGCGCCGCCCGGCGTCTCCGCCGGCGCAGGCGCGGCCCGCCTCGCCGCCGCCGCAGGTTCGCACGGCACCGTCGTTCCAGCCGCGGCCGGCCCGAGGGTCACTTCTGTCGCTCCGAGACGCCGAACTGGATCTAGTGCCGGAGACGCCCGCGGCGCGCGCTCCGACCCCGCGCTCGATCACCGGTCGCGTGGGAGGTCCTGTCGCGCGCGCCATCGCCGGTCTCCTCGACCTCTCGATCCTGCTCGGGCTCGATGGCGCAGTGCTGTATTTCACCCTGCGCGTCTGCCGCCTCTCGTTCGCCGACGCGGCGATCCTGCCGATCGCTCCGCTCGTCGCATTCTTCCTGCTGCTCGACGGCGCCTATCTCGTGGCGTTCACCGCGGTGGGTGGCCAGACGATCGGGAAGATGGCCGCCAGCCTCAAGGTCGTCGGTGAGGACGGCACGCGCGTGCTGCCGAGCCAGGCGGCGATGCGCGCGGTCGGGTACCTCGCCTCGGTTCTGCCAGCAGGTCTCGGCTTCGTGCCCGGGTTCTTCGGGCCGAGCCGCCGCGCACTGCACGATCGCCTCGCCAACACCTGGGTGGTGCGCGTGTAGTCCTGTCGCCGCAGATTCACGCAGAGCCAAAACAGCCGCAGGTTTCACTGAGCACGCAGACTCGAGTCGCGGTGGCGAGGGCCGTCAGGACCGCTCGGCGCGCTTCGACGAGCCGCCGAAGGCGGCATGCAGCGGGCAGCGGGACACGGAAACGCAAACGCAAACGCAAACGCAAACGCAAACGTAAACGCGCGGACCTCCCTCCGCGTTTGGGGTTCCGCGTCCCGCTGCCCGCTCGCGCGGACGGCTTTGCCGTCCGCCGTCGAGGCGCGTCGGGTGGCCAATCTGCGGTGATCAGCGAGAATCTGCGGCTGCAACACGAGGCGCCCGAGCGGGACCGGATGCAGTGAAAACATTGGCGTGCGAGTGCCCGTCGTGACAAGATCACGGGACGAAATGACGCGTCTCGCGGTCCTGATCGCCTCGTTCGGCTACGTCGGGTATTTCCCGGTCGCGCCCGGTACCGCCGGCTCTGCCGCCGCGTTAGCCCTCTACGCCGTCGTCCGGTGGTCCGGCTCGCCGCTGGTCGAGGGCCTCGTGCTCGTGGCCGTCGCGTCGATCGGCACGTGGAGCGCATCGATCGCCGAGCGCCACTTCGGCGGCACGGACCCGGGTGAGATCGTCATCGACGAAGTGCTGGGGATGCTCGTCACCCTGGCGTTCATCCCGCTCACGTGGTCGGGCATCATCATCGGGTTCCTGGTGTTCCGCGCCCTCGACATCGTGAAACCCTATCCGGCAAACGCCGCCGAGCGGCTGCACGGCGGCGCCGGTGTCATGGCGGACGATGTCGTGTCGGGCGTGTACGGACAGGTGATCATGCGGTTGCTCGTGTGGCTGGTGCCCGCGTGGATGTGACTCGAGCCGTGCGCGCCGAGATCATCGCCGTCGGCAGCGAGATGCTCACGCCGGACCGCGTGGACACGAACTCGCTGTTCATTACCGAGCGTCTCAACGAGATCGGCGTCGACGTCATCGCGAAGACGGTCGCGGCCGACGATCGCGAGGTGATCGCCGGCCTCCTGCGGCTCGCCCTCACGCGCGCGGACCTGGTCGTCTTCACTGGCGGTCTCGGGCCGACTTCCGACGACCTCACGCGCGAGGCGGTCGCAGGGACGCTGGAACTTCCCCTCGACGAGGACCCGGCGACGATCGAGCGGCTGCGGCGCCGGTTCGCGCGGCGCGGCATGACGATGCCCGACATCAATCGCAAGCAGGCCCTGGTGCCGCGCGGTGCCGAGGTCCTGGCGAACGACAACGGGACGGCGCCTGGCCTGCTGATCGACCGGGGAGGCAGACTGGTCGTCCTGCTGCCCGGTCCGCCGCGCGAGATGAAGCCCATGCTCGAGGCGCTCGCGCGCGGTCGCCTCGCCGGCTTCGCCGGGGGCCGGCGGGTGTTCCGCCGCGTGCTGAAGACCACCGGGCGCGGGGAGTCGCTCGTCGAGGAGGTTGCCCAGCCGATCTATTCGCGGTGGGCGGACGCCGACGTACCCGTCCGGACCACCATCCTCGCGACGCCCGGCTCCGTGGATCTGCACCTGGCCGTGAGCACAGACAGCGCCGAGCGCGCCCGCGCTGTTCTCGATGCCGCGACCACCGAGATTGCGCAGGCGCTCGGTCCGAGCGTGTATGCGACCGACAACCGGCGGCTCGAAGAGGTTGTCGGAGCGATGCTCCGCGAGCGCGGGCTGTGGATCGCCACCGCGGAATCGTGCACCGGCGGCCTGCTGGCGTCGCGGTTGACCGACGTGCCGGGGAGTTCCGACTACGTGGAGCGAGGAGTGGTCTGCTACAGCAACCGCGCGAAGACGGAGTTGCTGGCGGTGCCGGAGGCCATGATCCGCGCGCACGGAGCCGTCAGCGAACCCGTTGGGGTCGCGATGGCGCGCGGGGTGCGCGAGGTGTCACACACGCATCTCGGCGTCGCCATCACCGGCATCGCGGGCCCCAGCGGTGGCACGGAGGCGAAACCGGTCGGGACGGTTGTCGTCGCGATCGCCTGGGACGGCGGCGAGCGGGTCCGCACGATGTGGTTCCCCGGCGACCGCGAGCACGTGAAGTTCTTTGCCAGCCAGGCGGCGCTCGACATGGTTCGCCGGCACCTGCTCGCTCTGGACGCATAAGGCGGATAATCGGACGAGGTACATTTGCCGGGAAACCTGCCCGGCCGCACGTCGTACCCGGTCCACTTCCCGCAGGTGTGTTTTTCGGCGATTCCTGCGGTTCCGCAAGGGGAGACAGACCTTGCGTTTGTTCGTTGCCGTCGATCTACAGGAGAATCTGCGCCGGGCGGCGGCTCGCGTGACACGCGCCCTGCGGGATCGACTCGAGCGCGCGGAGACGTTTGGCGTCTCCTGGGTGGCGCCCGAGAACCTGCATCTCACGCTCCAGTTTCTCGGCGAGGTGCAAGACGACGTGCGCCAGCGGGTCGAGGCCGCGATGCGCGAGCCGTTCGCGACCCCCGCGTTCGACGTCGAGCTGGCCGGCGTCGGGACGTTCCCGCCGGCCGGCTCCGCGCGTGTCATCTGGTTGGGCATCGTGCGCGGCGGCGACAGCCTGCTGCGCCTGCACGACGAGGTCGAGGCCCGGCTGGAGCCGTTCGCGTTCGAGAAGGAGGACCGGACCTACCGCGCTCACCTGACGATCGCCCGATTCCGCACGCCGGCGCCCTCTTGCGTGCGCGAGGTCATCGCGGCGGGCAAAGCCGCGAGCATCGGTTGCTGCACGGTTCAACACGTGACGTTGTATCGAAGCCAACTGTCGCCGAAAGGTGCCATCTACACACCCCTCGTGCACGGGCCGCTCTCCGGGGCATCCCAGTGAACGTCGCCCTCGTCCTGTTCGGCGCGTACCTGCTCGGATCGATCCCGTTCGCGTTCCTGATCGCCCGGCGATGGCGGGGTATCGACCTGCGCCGGTCGGGCAGCGGCAACGTTGGAGCGACCAACGTGATGAGGACCGCGGGAACGCGGAGTGCGATGGCGGCGGTTGCGCTCGACATCATCAAGGGCGCGGCCGTCGTCGTCCTCGCCAACAAGGCCGCGCCCGGCGCCGTCGCTCCGTCGGCGGCCGGCGTCGCCGCGATTGTCGGCCACATCTATCCCGTCTGGCTGCGGTTTCGCGGCGGGAAGGGGGTTGCGACCGCGTTCGGCGTGTTCGGGATGCTGGCGCCGGTCGGCGCGATGGTCTGTTTCTGCTGCTTCCTCGGCACCGTCTGGGCGACGAGGTACGTCTCGCTCGGCTCGCTCGTCGCCACGCTTGCGCTCGCCCCCCTTGCGTATCTGACGGACGCGCCGCGCCCCGTCGTGGCGGCGGCCCTGACGACGGCCGTGCTCGTCGTCGGGCGACACCGCTCGAACCTCTCGCGACTCCACGCGGGAACCGAGAGCCGATTCGGCCGAAGGGCATGACTGGTCCTGGCCCCTCGTCCCTGGTCCCCGGTGCGGCAGCGGACGCAGCAGGGTGACGCGCGAACTCGGGAGCAGGTGTCAAAAGGAGAACTATGCAGCGCGTAGCGGTGATCGGAGCGGGGAGCTGGGGTACGGCGCTCGCGATTCACCTTGGTCGCACGGGCCACGACGTCAGGCTCTGGGTCCGCGAACCGGAGTTGCTCGACGCAATGAAGGCATCGGGCGAGAACACGATGTTCCTGCCGGGCTTCGCGCTGCCCGACTCGGTGCATCCCAGCGGCGCGTTCGACGAGGTGCTCGCCGGCGCCCGCCTGGTCGTGTCGGCCGTGCCGTCGCACGGTGCGCGCGCGGTCCTGCGCGCCGCGGCCCCGTTCATCGATCGCGATGCCACGCTCATCAGCGCGACCAAGGGGCTGGAACTGGACACCCTGCAACGGATCTCGCAGGTCATCGTCGACGAGCTCGGCGAACGCCGAACCGTCGTGCTCTCCGGACCGAGCTTCGCCGTCGAGGTCGCGCGGCAGCTGCCAACCGCGGTGTGCGCAGCCTCGAACGACCTGGAGGCGGCCGAGGTGGTCCAGCAGGAGCTGCGCGCGCGTTATTTCCGCATCTACGCGACCGACGACGTGATCGGCGTGGAGATCGGCGCGGCGCTCAAGAACGTGATCGCGATCGCTGCGGGAGTCGTCGAGGGACTGGGCCTCGGTCACAACAGCCTGGCCGCGCTCCTCACGCGGGGACTGGCCGAGATATCCCGGTTGGCGTGCGCGCTGGGCGGCCGCCGCGAAACGCTCGCCGGCCTCAGCGGCCTCGGAGACCTGGTGCTGACCTGCACCGGCAGCTTGAGCCGCAACCGCCAGGTTGGCGTCCGGCTGGGGCAGGGCCACAGCCTGGAAGACATCCTCGCGGGTATGACGATGGTCGCCGAAGGAGTGCGCACCACCCACGCGGCGCTTGCACTGGGCGCGGCGTGCGGCGTCGAGCTTCCGATCGCCGCGCAGATGGCGGAGGTCCTGGCGGGGCGCAAGAACGCCGAATCGGCTGTCGAGGATCTGATGCTCCGTCCGCAGCGGGTCGAGCCCGAGAGCCGGTGATAGAATGCCCCAATGGGTCTCTTCGGCCGTCTTCGACAAGGCCTCACCCGCACAAAGCAGCAACTCGTTGATCGGTTCGACGAGGTCGTCCGTCGGGCGGACGCGCCCGAGCGCCGCAGCCGCGAGGTGGACGTCGACACGGTCGAGGCGCTGGAAGAGATCCTGATCTCCGCGGACGTGGGCGTGGCGGCCACCAGCCAGATCGTTCGCGCCGTCGCGTCCAGGCCGCGCCGGGGCGAGAGCCTTCGCGACCTCGTCAAGGAGGAAATCCTCGCCATCTTCGCTGCCGTTCCCGTCCCGGCCACCGACTGGTGCGCCGCCGACGGTGCCGCGCCTCGCGTGATGCTCGTAGTCGGGGTGAACGGGACAGGGAAGACGACGACCGTCGGGAAGCTGGCGAACCTGATCAAGGCGGATGGCGCGAACCCGCTCATCTGCGCCGCCGACACGTTCCGGGCGGCGGCCGTCGATCAGCTCGACATCTGGGCGCGCCGCGCGGGGGTCGACATGGTGCGCGCTCAGGAGGGCGCGGACCCCGCCGCGGTGGTCTTCGACGCGATCAGTTCCGGAAAGGCGAGGCACCGGAGCCCGATCATCGTCGACACGGCCGGCCGGCTGCACACGCGCGTCAATCTCATGAACGAGCTGCAGAAGATCCGCCGGGTCGCCGGCCGAGAGGTCGAGGGCGCACCGCACGACGTGTGGCTGGTCCTCGACGCGACGGTGGGGCAGAACGGCCTGACGCAGGCCCGCGAGTTCATGGGCGCATCCGGCGTGAACGGGATCGTCTTGGCAAAGCTGGACGGCACCGCCAAGGGCGGCATCGCGGTCGCGATCGCCCACGACCTGAAACTGCCGATCCGCTACGTGGGTGTCGGCGAATCGATCGACGATCTCATCCCTTTCTCACCGGATGAGTACGTGAACGCCCTGTTCGAGGAAAAGTGGTAACTGGTCCCTGGTCCACGGCCCCCGGTGAGGGCCGGGGTCGGTCACGTTAGCCCCGCACGCCAGCGACCCCGTTCATCCAGGCCGGCAGACATGGTTCACGCGCAAGACTACGTCTACATGGATCGCGCGCTGATGCTCGCCGAGCGCGGCCGCGGCCAGACGAGTCCCAACCCGATGGTGGGCGCCGTGATCGTGGCAGCGGACGGGCGGGTCGTCGCGGGAGGCTACCACAGGCGGGCGGGCGAGCCGCACGCGGAAATCCACGCGCTCCGGGCGGCTGCCGGCCAGTGCGTGCGGGGCGCGACGATGTACTGCACGCTGGAGCCGTGCGTGCACACGGGCCGGACCGGGCCATGCGTGGATCAAATCGAGGCCGCGGGGATCGCGCGCGTGGTCGCGGCCGTCGGCGATCCCAACCCGCTCGTTTCGGGCGCCGGCTTTGCCCACCTGCGCGACCATGGCATCGAAGTGGACGTGGGGCCCAGGCGCAAGGCGGCGATCGTCCAGAACCGCGCGTTCTTCACGTTCATCCGCGAGTCGCGCCCGTTCGTCGTCCTGAAGGCCGCGACCAGCGTGGATGGCTGCATCGCGGAGCGGCCGGGCGTTCGCACCGCGTTGTCCTCGAAGGCGGCGGCCAGGCATGCACACGCGATCCGCGCAGAAGTGGATGCCATCGCCGTCGGCTCGGGAACGGTGCTGGTGGACGACCCGCGGCTGACGGCCCGCGAGGTGTACAGGCACCGGCCGCTCACCCGCGTCGTCTTCGACAGGCGCCTGCGCACGCCGCCCGGCGCCAGGCTCTTCTCGACGCTCGACCACGGACCGGTGATAATCTTCACCGGGCAGCGCACGCTGGACAGCTGCCCGCAACACGCGGCCGAGCTGCGGTCGGCGGGCGCCGAGGTCGAGGCGTGCGAGGACCTGGCCGACGCGGTTCGCCGTCTCGGCCGCCGCCTGGTGACGTCGCTGCTCATCGAGGGCGGCGGCGCGCTCCACCAGGCAGCCTGGGACGCCGGCATCGTCGACTATGTGCAGGTCTACATCGCCCCCCGGTTCATTGGCCAACCCGGCGTGCCGTTCTTGCCGGAACGGTCGTTGTCGCTCGCGGCGCTCGCCGACGGTCGCGTGACCGTTTGCGGTCCCGACGTGCTGGTAGAAGGCTATGTTCACAGGATTGATTGAGACGGTCGGCGAGGTGGTCGAGCTCAAGAGCCTGAGCACCGGTTACCGCCTTCGCATCACCACGGATCTCGCGGCGGAGATCACGCCGGGGGAGAGCGTGGCGGTGAACGGTGTCTGCCTGACCATGATCCTGAGCGAGAAGGGCGTGATTCACGCGGATGTCGGGCCCGAAACGGCTCGCGTGACGACGCTCGGCACGCTCAAGCGCGGTTCGCTGGTGAACCTCGAACGCCCGCTTCGTGCCGACGGCAGACTCGGCGGCCACTTCGTGATGGGACACGTGGACGCAACGGGTACGGTCGAGGAGATCAGGTCGGAAGCGGAGTTCTACTGGGTGACCATCGGCTTTCCCTCGCTGCTGGCGCCCTACATGATCCACAAGGGCTCGGTCGCCGTGGACGGCATCAGCCTGACGATCGCCGGCCTGGGCGAAAACCGCTTCGACGTGATGATCATCCCGTACACGTGGGATCACACGAACATGCGCGGCATGCGGGCGCACGACCGCGTGAACATCGAGTGCGACATGATCGGGAAGTACATCGTGCGCGCAGCCGAGCTCGGTGAGATCGGCCCCGACAGGCGCGGCTCAACGCTGGCGCACTAGTCCCGGAGCTCACTTGAATGGACGAAGCGATCAGATGCACCGAGCTCCTATGCCGGGGTCGGTGATCAGTGGTCGGTGCGGCGCTCGGCCCCCGATGCCCGATCACCGATCACGACGCCGTCGAACCGGCGACCACCCTCGGCTGGTCAACACGAGAGTCGTCAGCACCGAGTAACGAGTAGCGAGTAGTGAGGAGGGCGGAGCTCGCTCCGCCCCTTGGGTCCGGGTCGAGACGTGGCCAAGCAGCGAACGAACAACGGCGCGAAAGCGGCGAATACGCCCGGGGGCGCACGAAAGCACGCGCCTTTTGCGCGCGTCGAGGACGCCATCGAGGCGATTCGCGCCGGCCGCATCGTCATCGTCGTCGACGACGAGGATCGCGAGAACGAGGGCGACCTGACCGTTGCCGCCGAGAAGGTGACACCGGATGTCATCAACTTCATGGCACGCTACGGGCGCGGCCTGATCTGCCTGCCGATGACGCCCGACCGCCTGGACGAGCTCGACATCCCCCTGATGGTGAACCAGAACACCGCGCGTTTCGGCACCGCCTTCTGCGTGCCGATCGAAGCGAAGGCGCGGACGAGCACCGGTATCTCCGCGGCCGACCGCGCGACGACGGTGCTCACGGCCATCGACCCGGACACGCGCCCCTCCGATCTGGCGCGGCCCGGCCACATGTTCCCCCTCCGGGCGCGCCCGGGCGGCGTGCTCGTGCGCGCAGGCCAGACAGAGGCGGCCGTGGATCTCGCTCGCATTGCGGGGCTGTACCCCGCCGGCGTGATCTGCGAAATCATGAACGACGACGGCACGATGGCGCGCGTCCCGCAGCTCGCGCGGTTCGCGCGCCGGCACGGGCTGCTGATGATCACGGTCGCCGACCTGATCAAGTACCGCATGCAGACCGAGCGGCTCGTCCGGAGGGTGGCGGCTGCGGACCTGCCGACCGACCACGGTCCATTCCAGGTCTACGCCTACGAGAGCATCATCGACCGCGAGACGCACGTGGCGCTCGTCCGGGGCGACGTCGGGGACGGCCGCGAGGTGCTCGTCCGGGTGCACTCGCGCTGCCTGACCGGTGACGTCTTTCACTCGTCCCGGTGCGACTGCGGCCAGCAGCTGCACACGGCCATGGAGCGCATCGCGCTCGAGGGCCGGGGCGTGCTCCTGTACCTCAACCAGGAGGGGCGCGGCATCGGGCTGGCCAACAAGATCCGCGCGTACGAGCTGCAGGACCAGGGACTGGACACCGTGGAGGCGAACGAGCGCCTCGGCTTCAAGGCCGACCAGCGCGACTACGGCATCGGCGCGCAGATTCTCACCGATCTGGGCGTGCGCAGCATGCGCCTGCTCACGAACAACCCGCGCAAGTTCGTCGGACTCGAGGGGTACGGCCTCTCGGTCGTCGAGCAACTGCCGCTGGAGATCCCCGCCTCGGCCTTCAGCCGCCGGTACCTCAAGACCAAGAAGGACAAGCTTGGGCACAAGTTGTCCTCGGTCTGAACCGGGCGACCTTGCGTCACCACCGAGTGCGGTGTCGGCGGGGCAGGACGCGGCGCGCACAGGTACCTGACCGCCCATTCCCGTAGACACCGCCGCAAATGCAGGGCTACAATAAGAGTTTGTGCCACAGCAGGTTAGAATCACCTACTGACGCGCATCGGCCGGGTGGCCGTCGCACGACGGCTCATCGGTGAGAATGAACGCGGGCGCGACAACGGAGCGACCGCTCCGGTTTCGCTGGCACGGTCCACGACCATGTTCGAATCGCTGAGCACGCGCCTCCAGGACGTCTTCCGCTCGCTGCGCGGTGAAGCCCGCCTCACCGAGGCGACCGTCGACGCCGCGCTGCGCGAGATCCGCATGGCGCTGCTCGAAGCCGACGTCAACTTCAAGGTGACGAAGGCGTTCATCGAGCGCGTCCGCGACCGCGCGACCGACCAGGAGGTGCTGCGAAGCCTGACGCCGGCCCAGCAGGTGGTTCGCATCGTCCGCGACGAGATGATCGCGCTGTTCGGCGATGCGAAAGGGGGGCTCGCCCCGACCTCGAAGACCCCTCGGGTGGTGCTGCTTCTCGGCCTGCAGGGTTCGGGCAAGACGACGACCGCGGCCAAGCTCGCGCGCTGGCTCGAACGGCAGGGCCGTCACCCGATCCTGACGTCCACCGACGTGCGCCGGCCCGCCGCGATCGCGCAGTTGAACGTGCTCGCGTCGAAGATCGGTCTTCGCGTGTTCGACCCGGCGGGCGAGATGGACCCGATTGCCCGCGCGCGCGGCGCGGTCGGCGAGGCGCGGCACCTCGGCTTCGACGTCGTCATCGTGGACACCGCCGGCCGCCTGCACATCGACGACGAGTTGATGGACGAGTTGCAGGCCATCAAGCAGGCGGTCGACGCGTCGGACCTGCTGTACGTCGCCGACGCGATGACGGGCCAGGACGCGATCAAGAGCGCCGGCGAATTCAACCGCCGGATCGGGGTCAGCGGCGTCGTGCTGACCAAGCTCGATGGCGACGCGCGCGGCGGCGCGGCGCTGTCGGTGGTCGCCGTCGTCGGCGTCCCCATCGCGTTCGTCGGGAGCGGCGAGCGGCCCGAGGACCTCGAGCCGTTCCAGGCCGACCGCCTCGTGTCGCGCCTGCTCGGCATGGGCGACGTCCTCTCGCTCATCGAGCGGGCGGAACAGGCGATCGACCGCGAAGACGCCGAGCGGCTCGAAGCGAAGATCCTGCAGGACGAGTTCACGCTGGAGGACTTCCGCGACCAGCTGCGCACGATCAAGAAGATGGGGCCGCTCGAGCAGATCATCGGGATGATTCCCGGGA
>Ga0316628_100001646_pt1 | contig 15959 bp, 10 predicted proteins | sample OWC_Aug_M2_C1_D5_FD_207648 | JGI IMG/M metagenome (GOLD analysis project Ga0316628, IMG submission 207648) | Wetland soil microbial communities from Old Woman Creek delta, Ohio, United States - OWC_Aug_M2_C1_D5_C | ecosystem: Environmental > Terrestrial > Soil > Wetlands | place: USA: Ohio... | reverse complement strand
AAAGCGACTATTTCCTTTTTAGAATGGAAATTGAGCTTATTGACGCGATCCGGTCACTTGATGACACAAGTGCAAAGCTCATCGAGAAGACGAACAGCCTGACGAAGGCGATCCTGTGGCTGACGGTCGCGGCAGTCGGCTTGGCGGTGATTCAAATTCTGATCACGGTCTTCGGCCACAGGTGACATGCGGGTGGGCAAGCATATGATGCGGGTTTGAATTTCCGGGTGGCGTACCCTTCACTCTCTTAATGAAGGGTGCGGGCTTTTCTTCCAAGCACTTCGGCAGACGAGAGCACTTCGGTTCCGTTCAGCGCGTGACTACAACTTCCTCTCGAACCACAAATTCACAAACGCATAGGCGTCAGATAAATCACCGCACGCAACCGCACTTCACGCGACTTGCGCCCGCCCGGCTTCATACTGCTTGAGCTTGCGGTACAGCGTCGTTTTTCCTATGCCGAGCAGGCGCGCGGCGGCCAGCTTGTCTCCCGAGGTTTCGCGGAGGGCGCGGAAAATTGCGCGGCGCTCCATGGCTTCCAGGGGAACCAGTTCGTCGACGTCGGGAAGTTTTTCGGTAGATGTGAACTGCAGATTGGACGGCAAATCCGCGACGTGCAGGATCGGGCCGGAACCCAGGGCCACGGCCCGCTCGATGGCGTTTTCCAGTTCGCGGATGTTTCCCGGCCAGTCGTAGGCCATGACCCGGTTCATGGCGTCTTCGGAAATGGAGTGGATGGGACGCGCCGGATCGCTGAACTTTTCCAGAAACGAATTGACCAAGAGAGGGATGTCCGCCTTACGCTCCCGCAGGGGAGGCAGCTTGATCTGCACCACGTTCAGGCGGAAATAGAGGTCCTGACGAAATTCGCCGGTTCGAATGGCGGCGTCCAGATCCCGGTTGGTCGCGGCAATCACGCGGGCACGGATACCGACGCGTTCGTTCGAGCCCACAGGCTTAATTTCGCGTTCCTGCAGGGCGCGCAGAAGTTTGGATTGCAGATCGATGGGAAGCTCGCCGATTTCGTCCAGAAAAAGCGTGCCTTCGCCGGCGGATTCGAATAAGCCCTGCTTGGAATGGTGCGCTCCGGTAAAGGCTCCCTTGGCGTAGCCAAACAGTTCGGACTCGATCAGCGTGGGAACCAGCGAGGAGCAGTCCACGGGGGCAAACGGCTTATTCTTGCGCGGTCCGGAATAGTGAATGGAACGCGCCACGAGTTCCTTGCCCGTTCCGCTTTCTCCCAGGATCAGCACCGGATAGTTGTGCTGCGCCACTTTCTGGATCAGCTTATAGACGCGCTGCATGCGCGCGGAGACGCCGATAAAAGCGCCGAATCCCGGGCGGCTCTTCAGCTGCTCGCGCAGCAGGCGGTTTTCCTGGTCGGTTTCGATGGAGTGCGAAATGCGATCGAGCTTGGTCAGCAATTCTTCGACGTGAAACGGTTTCGTGATGTAGTCGGATGCGCCGAGCTTGGTGGCCTCGATGGCCGTCTTGATCGTCCCGTACTGCGTCAGCATGATGACTTCACATTCCGGATAATTGGCGCGGATTTTCTTGAGCAATTCGAGTCCGCCAATTTGCGGAACCTGCAAGTCGCTGAGGACGATGTCGATCGCGTGCTGATCGAGAATCTCCAGCGCCTCTTCCGTGGTGGTAGCGGTGAGAACTTGAAATCCCGCATCCGTGGCGACGTCCTTGCAGATATCTCGCGTACTGCTTTCGTCGTCCACAACGAGCAGCGTGAGCGATGAGGTGCGTGGTACGAACGTATCGATTCGAGTGTCGGTTTGCATGGCTGGGCGCCTCTTCTCAAAACAGGAGCAAAACGTGTGCCAAATCAGGAGTTATCTGTATCTCTGCTGCAGGATGTCACTTATCGTGACTACGGCAACCTGATGGATGGAGATTCTATTGCCGAATTGGGAAATAAAGCAAGCACTTTCATCATTCCTGACAGTGAAGCCCTTTCGAAGCAGCGCGAAGCAAGAACGGGAATCGTGGGAGGGTCAATGTGGAACGTTACGCGACTCTTGGCCCCTCAGAGACGATTTAGCGTGGCGAAACCGGCTCTGCCGCCGAGGAATTGCTCCATTGCACAGAATATAACCCCTCTGTGGCGGAGGCAGCGAAGATGACTCCGCCGCCGCTTTCCTTCAGGATGGCTGGAAAGAAGCCATCTGCGAGCGCCCCTGCCAGGCGCGTCCAGGTCCGCCCAGCATCTGCGGAGACGTAGAGTCCTCCGGTGCGCATGGAAGCCAGGAAGACCGCCCCCGAAACGGCAAAATCCTGCACAGGGGTGGAAGGCAGGCCCGCCGCCGCTTGCTGCCATGTGTTCCCGGAGTCGCGCGAAATGTAAAGCCCGCTGCGGGCAATCGAGATCATCGTGCTTTGATTTGCAGGGTCCAGTTCCAGTGACACGGCGCCGCCGGACTTCAGCGGCAGGTCGTGCCAGGACCACGAGTTCCCGCCGTCCACGGAAAATACAAGCCCCCGTAGCGACACGACCCATAGCTTATTTCCGTCCGGCGAAACCCGCACGGATTGCACCGGCAACGTGGACAGGGGCCCCAGCGGCTTCAGGCTCCAATGCGCTCCATGATCGGCGGACAGGAGCAGGCCGGTATCCGTGGCCGCGTACCACGCGTTCGTGCTAAAGGCCATATCATTTACGATATGTTGAAGAGGCTGCGAGCCCATCTTGATATTGCGCGCCCTGGCGTGAGAAGCCGCCACCGGCTCGACCGATGCGCGTGGCGCCTCTCCTGTGACCGTTCCAGCCTGCCGCCAGGCCTTCTTTTGCGCGTCATAACGCATCAGGCCGCCGCGGGCAAGAGAGGCCCACCATCCATCGGGCGAGGCATAGACGCGAAGCACTTGCGCTGCCTGCAGGCCCGGCCCTAGAGGCTTCCAGGATTGGCCGCCATCGTCGGTCACGAGAACCGGTTCCGGAGCATGGGCGAGCACGGCCAGGATCCGGCCCGGGGGCGCCGCGTCGGCCGCCAGGGCCATAATTTGCCGGTGAAAAAATCCGCTATTCGCATCTTGAAAATGCTCGCCGGAATCATCGCTGGCGAGAACTCCAAATTGTTCGGTGCCGATCAAGACGCGCCGCGGAAGGTCCGCGGCAATCACGACGGTATTGACCACCCAGGACGCGGGCGTGGTTCGCCGCCAAGTCATTCCCGCGTCATCCGTCTTCCACAAGCCTTCCGAAGTCGCCGCATAGACGTTGTCCGGATGCATGGAGTCCTGCACGATCGCATAGGTGCGGCGCGCGGTGTAGGGAATGCCCTGGATTTTTCTCCACTGCACAGCGCTGTTGTCCGTGCGATAGATTCCCGAGCAGGCGCTGGCGTATAGGCGCTCGGGATGCGCGCCATCGATCAAGAGGCTCATGACGTCCGAGTCATCGATCATGCCATCATGAATGGGATGCCAGGTACGTCCGCCATCGGCCGTTTTCCAGGGAAGATGAAACGTTCCGGCATAAATGACGCGCGGATCGCGAGGATCGATCGCCAGCGAATCCAGATTGCGCAATTCCGCGTGATGCTCGGGAGAGATCCGCTGCCACGACGCGGAACCGTCCAGCGAGCGGTACACGCCGTCCAGAGTTCCAGCCACGAGCACGTTCGGATCGGAGGGCGCCATTGCCAGAGCGCGCACGGCCTGCCCGGCAAGTCCCGCGCCGCGCCAGGTTCTTCCGCCGTCCAAGCTGCGAAATATTCCCCCGCCCGCCGCCGGATCACGCGTCCATGCGGACGCGAACAACACGCGCGAATCCCGCGGGTCCACAACAATGGCCGTGATCACGGCGTCGAGCCTCGTGCTGGCGCGCCCGAGCAAAGTCCAATGCGCGCCGGAATCCTCGGATCCGAAAATGTGGCCGTCGGCGGTGCCCAGAAACACGCGCCCGGGATGCGCGGGATCGGCAGCGAGCGCACGCACGTCTCCGCCCGGAGGGCCCAGCGCCTTCCACGTCTGCGCCTGCGCGGCCGCCGCGGCCAGCAACAGCAACACAAGAATGGAATACTTACGCATGAATGAATTTTGTGCTTTCCTGCCGCAACGCGCAATGCGGTAAATTTCCGTTTCGCATCATGCGTATGGTTTTTCCCCGGCAAAAGAAAACGGGCCCCGCGCCTTTCCCCGAAGGGAGACGGCACGGAGCCCGGAGAAGGCGAGGGCGGCGCGCTAGTACGTGGCGCCTTCGGGAACGAAGATGACGTCGATGCGCCGGTTGTCGGTTGCACCGGCCTGGCCGGCTCCGGTGCGCGTGGTGATGCGCGAGGCGTCGATACCCTTTTCGCCGAGGTATTTCACGGCGTTGGTGGCGCGGTCTCCAGCAATCTTTTCGGGCCTGCGTTCCTTCGGATCGGAGTAGCCGATGATGACCGCCGAGGCGCGCGGTTCGTTTTGCAGGCGCAGGGAAACATCATCGAGGATGCGCTTGCAGACGTTGTCGATGCGCGTGCTGAGCGGTTTGCCGAAGGCGCAATCGCTGATCTTGCTGGCTTGCGGCGGAACAGGCACCGGTTTCACGTCAATCGTGGACGAGCAGTCCGCAGCCCCGCCGTGGCCGTCTTCGACTCGCACGGTGACGTTATAGGCGCCGGGAGCGAGGCCCGTCGTGTCTAAGTCCACCGCAGCACCTGAACCCACGACCTGGCCGGCATTGGCGCGCCATGTGTATCGGAGCGAATCGCCGTCAGGATCGGTGGCGTTTGTCGTGATATGAACGCGCTCCCCCGCGAAGACCGAGGAGCGGGCCGTCGAGCACGTAATCGTGGGCGCACGGTTGGGTTTCGGTTCCACGCGAATATCGGTGCCGGCGCTGGCGAACCCGCCTCGCGCGTCGTCGACCTTCGCTGTAATGGAGCACGTTCCCGTAGTCGTCCCGGCGGAGAGCCAGCGGACCTGCGGTCCATCGCCATCGATACGGCCGCATGACGCTGACCACGTGTACGTGAGAGGATCGTTGTCCGGGTCTGACGCCGTCGCTTTGACCGCCACCATATCTCCGGAGTCCAAATACACCATGTCCTTATCCGCGGAGACCGACACGGTAGGCGGGTGATTGGCCGGCGGCGGCGCTTTTTCCGGCCAGTACGCCGTGCCAATCTTTATGACAAATCCGTGGCGATCGTTCAGATCGCTCAAATTCAACATATAGCGGTAGCCGACGTCCATGGCGATGTACTTCCACGGGTACATGCGCAGTCCCCAGACTGCATCGACAGGGTCGCGGGGGCCAAAGGTTGTGTTGGGAACGCCTCCACTGAAGATAACCCCCGAATACTCGACCATGGGCTGGAAACGGTGATTTGGAAACAGGAGCAAACCCGCCGACGTCCTGATCTGATCGGGCATTTCGAAAGAGCGCGGGCCAAGGAAATCACTCGGATCAGTGGTGAACAAATACCCCAGGTTGAGAGTGGTCGTGATGACGTTGCTCCATTGCTTGCTGACGGCGGCGGAAACCAAGTCACTGTACGGACTTCCCAACGTTCCATTGGCCAGGAGTTTCGGCAGATTGGTATGTCCCGCGATTATGAAATCATTGCGAAGTGAAAAGCTGAAGGGATTTCCCCGCCGCTCGGACAGGATTCCGACCTTGACGCCCAGGGTAATGTTGCCGATTCCGCCGCCATTATGCGCCGCGAACGGAAAATCCTCGACGAAGCCGGGCGTGCCGGTGGCCGGAATGGTGGGGAAAATTGTGTTCGGGTACAGCGGATTCAAGCTGTTCAGAGGGGACAGGCTCAACTGACTTTCGTTTCCAATGTGAGCGTGTCCATAAGGCTGGAAGGAACCATACACATTAAACCAGTCCGTCAGGCCGTAACTCAGATCCAATCCCATTTGAAAAATAGTGACGCTTCCCCGTATTCGTCCAAACTTGTTTCCGTAGGCGGAAAATGCGAAGCCGCCTTTTGGCAGCGTGTCCGCCGTTTCCGCGGTAAACAGGCCGATGGTGCCTGTCGTTGCCAGCATGGGCAGAAAGTCCGGAGCGGGCTTGGAATCGGCAGGATCCGCGCTGTCATTCATTTTGCCGGCGGATTGGGCTTTGGGCTCTGGTGCGGCAGGAGCGGATGCGGCGTCTGGCGCCGGAGCAGGCGAAGTTTCCGTGCTGTCATTCGTGGAGGACGCGACCGCGGCATCGTTGGCATCCGCAGGCTTTATGTGTTTTCGTTTCGCGGGACTGTGAGCGAAAACGGACGGCATCAAAAGCAACCCCAGGACAAATAACGTCCCAGCCCTCGAGAGCATTCGCATCATGAACGAAAACCTCCGTGTGGATCTCGAAGTGCGCCCCATGGAACCATCTGCAGGTAACAGAAACATCCAGCATGGCGGCGCGTGCAGGAAAATATTGCCCGCAACCGCCGCCCCAACTGTTCCATCGCGATACATCAAACAACCGCCATTATATTATGCCAAAATCGCGCGCCATAATGTTTTCATCGATTCACGAGGGCAAGTCAAGAACTAGGCCAAACCTGCCAGCCAAGGATTTACACGAAGGCGGCGGTTCGCGAGCCACCCGCAAGGCTCTTCCGCCATCTGACTTGGAAGGCTCAACCCAGCCGGGCTTTAGAGTCTGTGTACGAACTTGGATTTGGCCGATGTAGCGCCCGCCTTCAGGCGGGCATGTGCTCGGTTCCGACGTGTCCGCCTGAAGGCGGACGCTACATTGGTCAAAGCGGAGTTCCCCCACTGACTCTCTACTTCCCAGGCGCATGCCTGGAGAAATGCAACGCCAGTCGGTCTTGGATTTTATGGACACGAATTGGCCGGAGGAGTCCGATGCGCAAGACAAAGACAATTCTATCGTGGGTTGCGGGAACTGCCGTCCTCTGGGCGGCTTTTGCGTTTTTTGCGCGCGCCGAAAGCGCTTTGGCTGCGCAACGCAGCGATATTCCCGTGCCGGTGGCGGCCGACCTGGTCCCCAATGGAACGCATTTCCTGGTCCGCCTCGACGATCAACTGAACTCCGGCAAAAACCGGGTCAATAAGAAATTTGACGCCAGGACGCTTGAACCGTTGCAGACAATGAGCGGCAGCATCCTTCCCCCGGGAGCAAAAATTCGCGGGCATATCAGCCGCATAGAGCCGGGCGGGCTAACGGGCCGCGCGCGCCTGTGGTTGACTTTTGACGACATCAAAACCCGTCATGGACGCATGCCTCTGGTCGCGGAAGTGTCGAGCGTCCCGGGAAACTATTCCGTGCGTTCCGGCGAGAGCAAAGAGGGAGAAATCGAGGCGCGCACCAGCAAAGGCACGCGGGATTTTGAAGCAGCCGCCGCAGGCGCGGCCATCGGGGCGGCTGCCGGCGCTGCTGCGCACGGTGGCAAAGGTGCGGCCATTGGGGCAGCGGCAGGCGGCGCGGCGGGATTTGCGGTTTCTTCCGGCATAGGCCAGGAACTGGATTTGCCTAAAGGCACCAAGCTCGATCTGGTACTCGACCGGCCGCTTTACCTGACTCAATGAGCCGCGACGGAAGATTCTGGGAGTGGGGATTCGGCTGGTTCTTTCTGATTCCGGCAGACTCGCATGGCCTTCACTTGAAGTCGTCAACGACTCCCCTGAAAGGCGGATAGAACGGGGAATTGACATGCAGGCCCCGGTCCGTGATCTCAGCTTGGCAGGGGGTCCGGCTACTGGTAGATTCGTTACGAGGTGGCGGTCCTCTAAAGCAGGGACTGCCGGCAAACCGAATGGCGGAAGCAACTCGATTCGAATCGACAAGACCTTCTCCAGATCGCATCCTGATCGTTGAGGACGAGGAGAACGCGCGCATTGGCTACGAAGCCTTGCTGCGCCGGTGGGGCTTCGAAGTTCTGGGGGTAGCCAGCGCGGAAGAAGCCCTGGCGCGTTTTTCCGAATTTGCGCCCGCGGCCTTGCTCGCCGACGTCGAGCTGCCCGGGATGAACGGCCTGGACCTGCTGGCGCGGCTCGGCGATGATCTGAAAAACGTCCCCGCGATTATCATCACAGGGAAGGGCAGCGAAGAGCGCGTCATCGCCGCGATTGAAGCGGGAGCGTTCTGGTATATCGAGAAGCCGCTGAAGGGCGCGGTGCTGCGTACGCTGCTGGACCGCGCGCTGGGGCGCGTGCGCGATCAGCGGCAGGTGGCGGCTCTCACGCGGCAATTGCGGGAAAGCGGAAGACTCGGGGACCTGGTCGGCGAATCCAAAGTCATGCAGGACATCATGCGCGTGGTCGAGCAGGTCGCGCCGTCTTCTGCCTCCGTGCTGATCACCGGGGAGACCGGATCGGGCAAGGAAATTCTGGCGCGCACCATTCACCGGCTGTCTCCGCGAGCGGAACGCCCGTTCATTGCCATCAATTGTTCCGCGATTCCCGAATCCCTCATGGAAAGTGAAATTTTCGGGCACGAGCGCGGCGCCTTCACCGGGGCCGCGGAGCGGCGCATCGGATGCTTCGAGCTGGCTGACGGCGGCACCCTGCTGCTCGACGAAATCGGCGAGATGCCCGCGCAAACGCAGGCCAAACTTCTGCGCGTGCTGGAGGATCACAAAGTCCGCCGGCTCGGCAGCAAGGTGGAAACCCCGGTGGACGTCCGGGTGCTCGCGGCCACCAACAAGGAACCCGAGCAGGCCGTGGCCAAGGGCGAGCTTCGCCAGGATCTCTATTTCCGGCTGAACGTGTTTCACATCCACTTGCCGCCGTTGCGCGATCGCAAGGAAGATATTTCTCTCCTCGTGGAACATATCCTGCGCGACATCAATGCGAAGCACGGGCGCCAGGTCCGCGGCGTGAATCCCGAGGTCATCGAAATGTTCGCGAACTATTCGTGGCCGGGAAATGTGCGCGAGCTCCGCAACGTGCTGGAGCGCGCCACGATCATGGCCAATCGCGATTTGATCGGACGCGCCAATCTCCCCGCCGATTTCGGCCACGCCCCAGCGGCTTCGGCCTCTGACCTGACTTCGCTGCGCTTCCCGATCGGCACCACGGTCGAAGCGGCCGAGCGCGAGCTCATCCTGCAAACCCTGGCTTCGACCAACAACAAGACGCGCGCGGCCGAGCTGCTGGGCATCAGCTTGAAAACGTTGCACAATAAATTGAAGGAATACGAGGCCGCGAAAGCTCCCTCGCATTAAAACGCAGAGCGATCCATGCAACTCGGACTCAAAACCAAAATTACACTGACCACAGCGCTTCTGGTGCTGGCCGTTGTGGGCGTGAACTCATCGCTATACGTCATGTCGCTCACGCGGCAGGTAATCCGCCAGGCCAATGATCGCGCGCAAGTTGTCGCCCGTCACGTTTTTTTTCAGACGCAGACCGCGTTGTCCGATTCGGCCGAACAAGGCCTGGCGCCGGCTTCCGCGAGTCCCGAAGATCTGCGCAACTATTTGCAACATTCCCTGGATAACAGTGATTCGTTGAAATCTTCGATCGCCGCCGAAATGGGATATTCCCCGTTGATTTACGAAATTTCCATCACGGACGTTAATGGCGAGGTTCTGGTTTCCAGCGACGCTTCCTTGCCAGGCAAGAAATCGCCCCCTAGATCGGACCTTTCCCAATTAGTTTCCGGAAACTTTTTGAGCCAGTTCCGAAGGCTCTACGATCCGCTGAGAGCCTACGAAGTGGAATTCCCGTTCCAGATGGGCCCGCCCGACAAGAAAATTCCGTTCGGAGTGATCCGCGTGGCGATACAGCCCGGGCTGTTGCGCAATGAAATTACTCCCGCGCTACGTTCGGCGGGGGTGCTGGCTCTGGCTTCGGTCATCATTTCGGTTTTGCTGGCCGGTCTGGTCACCAACATTTCTCTCGCCCCACTGAAGCGCATCACGGCCCAACTGGACCGCATTTCCAAGGGCGAATTCGATCAGAAGCCGCTCGAGCGAGGCGATGAATTCGGCCAGGTCAGCACGAAAATCAGCCAGATCGGGATGCAGTTGCGCGGGGTGCGGGAAATTTTCAGCACCTTGCGCGAAAATCTCGACCAGGTTCTTGGCGGATTGGACGACGGGTTGCTCCTGTTCTCGCTCGATGGACGCGCCGTCATGGTCAGCCCCGCCGTCGAGCGATTTTTATCCACGCCCTCGGACCGGCTTCTGGGCCGCCGCGCCGAGGATATTTTCCCGCCCGACCATCCTGTCCGGGAAGCCATCAAGCTGGTCGGCGGGGAATTCGAGCCGGTGGCGTCCACCGAAGTCATTCTGGCCGGGCCGGATCTGCCGGCGCGGCGCGTGGGTTTGAGCGTGGAAGTGATCAGCGAGGGCGGAACCCGCATGGGCGCGCTGGTAAAGTTCACGGACCTGGAATCGCGCGAGCGGATCAGCACGCAGTTGCAGGTCTCCGAGCGCATGGCGCAGCTCGGTCGAATCACGGCGGGCGTGGCGCACGAAGTGAAAAATCCGCTGAACTCGATGCGCCTGTGGCTGGAAAATCTGAGGGCCAGCCTGCCGCCGGGCGATGACATGCCGCAGCAGGCCGTGCGCGTATTGGATAGTGAAATCGACCGCCTGGACAACGTGGTGAAACGTTTTCTCGATTTCACACGTCCCCCAGAGATGCACCAGGAAGAGGCCAGCCTCAAGGATTTGCTGGAAGAGGTGCTTCGCGTCGAGGGCCCGCAGATGGACAAGGCAAGCATCAAAGTGGTTACCCGCTTCGCCGACGTGCCCCCGGTGCTGGTGGATAAGGAACTGTTGAAGCAGGCGCTCATGAATCTTTTCGTGAACGCCGTGGAAGCGATGCCGGGAGGCGGGCTGCTCACCGCGTCGCTGGCCCGCCGCGGGGAACTTGCGGAAATCCAGATCGCGGACACGGGTCGCGGCATTGCTCCCGAACACCGGCAGCGCGTGTTTCAACTTTTTTTTACAACGCGGCCCAAGGGCAGCGGCATCGGACTAGCCAGCACGTTTCGGACCGTGCAATTGCATAATGGCTCCATCGAATTTGATTCCGAAGTGGGGCGCGGCACAACGTTCCGGATCGAGTTGCCGCTCGCCCGGCAGATGGAGGCCGCGGCCTCCCGTTCCCGCGAGTCAGCCGCGGCCGTGGTGCGGAATTCATGATGAGGAAACACAGATTTCTCGCGTTGCTGTGCGCCATCGTTCTGGGAGCGGCGGGGTGTGCCAGCAAACATATCGTGCGGGCCGCGCCTCCCTCGGTCAGTTCGCCGCCTCCCGAGGAAACCGTGCCCATGCCGCAACCGGCGGAGACGCCCGCGCCTGCCACCACTGCCGCGGAACCTCCTCCCGCGGAACCGGCGCCCGTGCCGCCTCTGGTTCCGGCGAAACGTCCCGCGCCGCCGCGCCCACGTCCTTCACAGCCGGAAAGCGCTGATTCGGCGCCTCCGAAGCCCGCCGCGCCGCTAATTTCGCCCCAGCTTTCCGCTCAGGACCTGGCCGCGACCAAGACGAACACCACGAACAATATGTTGACGGCGGAACGCAATCTGCAGCTGGCCACCGGCAGGCAACTCAACCCCGCGCAAAAAGACCTGGCGGATAAAATCAGCGGGTTTCTCGCCGATGCCCACGGAGCCATCACCGCGGATGACTGGGTGCGCGCGCAGAATCTGGCCGAAAAAGCGCGCGTGCTTTCCGTGGAACTGACGAAAACATTTTAGGTTGGATTTCCCGGAAGAGCCCAGCGGCCGGAATGCGCGCGCCCGTTTTTATCACGCCAGATTGCAATCGCGACGCGGACTAGTGGCACAGGCTTCAGCCTGTGCGGTTCTGATTTTCTCGCATCGAAGCATCGCACAGGCTGAAGCCTGTGCCACCACAAACAAATTCGGTCCGAGTTCGCCGGCAATTCAGATTGGTCTAGGATCCCGCAGCCCTGAATTCTCCTGACTTTGCTGATAATATAGGCCCATGAACACATACGATGTCTTGATCGTCGGTGGCGGCATCATCGGAACCTCCATCGCGTTCGAGCTGTCGCAGCGAAAACTGAGCGTCGCGGTGCTGGATCGGCAGGAATTTTTGCGCGAAGCTTCCTGGGCGGCGGCGGGAATGCTTTCCCCCGCGCCGGATTGCCCGGACGCTATACCCCTGGTACCACTGGGCCGCGCCAGTCTGGAGCTTTATCCGCGGTACGTTGAGGCGATTGAAGAAATCTCTTCGCTGCGCACCGGATATCGCGCGGGCGGCGCCGTCGAAACCCTGTGCCACGGCGATGCGGAACGCGAACTGAGCACGCTGGTGGCGCTTCACCATGGATTAGGCCTCGCCTGCGAGCCCCTCTCGCTGGACGATGCGCTGGAAATGGAACCGGCGCTCGGGCGCGACGTTCGCGCCGCCGCTTTGCTCCCCGACGAGGCCACCGTGAATACGCGCCGCCTCACCGCCGCGCTGCTCGCCGCCGCCGAAGCTTCGGGCGTCGCATTGCTTCCCGGCGTGGAAGCGATTGCGCTCGATGGCGATGCCGGCCGCTGCACGGGAGTGAAAACTTCCGTGGGCAAAACTTTCTCTGCGGCTCACGTGGTTTTTGCCGCGGGCTGCTGGACCAGCCGCATTCCCGAAGTGCTGCCCTATGCGCCCACGGTTCCGGTGCGCGGCCAGATGGCCGCTCTTGTTCATGCGGGCAAACCTATCCGCCGCGTGCTGCGTTCCGAGCGCGGCTACATCGTGCCGCGCGATCGCGCCAATCCGCAACTCCTCGTCGTTGGCAGCACGCTCGAACAGGTTGGCTATGAAAAGGGCGTCACTTCCGGCGGAATGGAAAAAATATTTTCCGGCGTGAATGAACTGGTTCCGGAACTTGCCAGCGCGGAAATCACGGAAACCTGGAGCGGCCTGCGGCCGGGAACTCCCGACCAATTACCGATTCTCGGGCCGACGGACAGGGAAGGATTATTACTCGCGACGGGCCATTACCGGAACGGCATTTTGCTTGCTCCGGTGACAGCCAAATTGATCGCGGAATGGATCACGGAGCGCACCACTTCGTTGAATTGGGAGGAGTTCAGCCCGATGCGTTTTGCCCGCGAAAATGCGGATCGTCCCGCGACGGCATCGTAGCGAAACCTCACATGGCCAAAGACAAATTGAAATCGAAAAAAGTAAGAGGATATTTCACGGCAAGAATAGGGAAGTTGCGCTCTGTTATCGTGGGTCGAACAGGGTTCGGCTTATTTTTATTTGCCTCACGCTCTTTTAAAATTAAAAGCAAACAGGCTGAAGCCTGTTCTACTTGTCCTGCCTAAAGCGGCGAACGGCTGCGCGTAGGCTCGCGATTTCCAGGGCCGGGCATGTCTGAGGCGCGGCCGGGATCATTGAAATTGATTCTGCCGGCTTCGAGGTAGACGTTTCGGTCGAGGATCACATCCACCGTCGTGCCGCGAGGCAATTCGAGTTCCGGGCCGCGCGAAAGCAACACTGCCGCCAGCCCTACTGCCGCGCCGGCTCCCGCGCCGATTCCTGCGCCTGCGGCGCTTCGCCCGGCGATGGCTCCGATGCCCGCGCCAATCCCCGTCGATTTCACGACTGTCCCGACATCGGTTCCCTTATCGCTGTCCCCATGAATGTTTCCTTCCGGATCGGTGGCTTCATTTCCGGCCGTGCCGGCATTGGTCGGCACGGCGTTGAAATCCACGGTGTAGCCGTTGGGAAGTATCATGGTGTTCAGGCGCATGCGGATTTCTCCGGTCCCTTTTGCCTTGCCGGGACGCCTTGCCTGGGTGATCTCGCCTTGCACGTAGGAACCCGCGGGAATCAGAATGCGATCATGGATGACGATGGGGAAAGTCGTTTCGAGATATACAGGATCGCCCGGCTTGGCGTTGCGCGTGGTCACCGCATTGTGAAGGATCAGCGGCAAGCGCGTGCCCAGGGGCACCACCAGCGTTTCCGGTGACGCTTTCGCCGCGGAAGCCGGTGCGGCAGAGACCGGGCCGGCTGGCCCAGCCGGCTGCTGGGCGTTCACAGCCCCGCTGCCGGCGAGAAAAGCGGCGAGCATAAGAAACGGCCATTTCTTATTCATGTTATAACCTCGCAGCCAAATATGATGCTACTTCGTCCGGCGGAGATGCCGTAACTATACGCCCTTCCGGCGGCCTCACTCCAGAATGGCAGCCTCTCAACTCCCCTCGTCAAGTCAAGCAAGCAGAGGCCGCGCCGTGATTGAGGCGGGATCCCCTTCCTGCGTCAGGACAAGCAAGTAGAGCCCGCACCCGGTGCGATTGTAACGGGAACATCTTTGAGAAAGGTCCGCGCGGCGCGGTTGACGGATTCCAATTTCCTGTCTACAGTAAAGAAGCTGGGTCGTGAAGCCGCGAAGAAATTCCGGCTTGCCGCGGCCCATTTCTTTTCTCTCCCTCGGCTGGGAGGTCGTACAATCGGCAGTACATCAGACTCTGACTCTGATTATCCTGGTTCGAGTCCAGGCCTCCCAGCCAATTTTCCCGTCCGAAATCGTGATTTAACAATGTTGTTATGAACCGTCCCGAATCCCTTTCGCCGCGAATCGATCTTCCCTAACGATGGAGGCCTTCGGTCAACTCGATATAGGTTCCCCAAGGGTCTGTCAGGAACGCATTGGCAACGGCTGAAGGATGTTTCTGGTATGGCGCATCGAGTTTCACCCCGCTTGCTTCCAACCGTTTGCAGAACGCCTCGAGATTCGTGATTTCAAAGCCGATATGATCCAGCATCCTTCCCTTGGTCGGCGCAAGCTTCGCGGGGACTGCCGAAAAGTTCAGGTTCACGCCGGGCAAATCAGCCGCTTCGTAGTGGAACCGCCTTCCAGGCACAGCGCCGAACATTTTGCCGTACCATGCTTTGATGTCCGGCACGGAACCCTCGGGAACATAGAAATGGATGTGGTGAAGGACGATGGGCAGGGTCATTTTCTGCTGCGCCGCGCTTCGAGCTTGCGATTCTTTATCGAAAGTGAATTGCACATTTTCGGAGAGGTCCTCCAGGAGCTCAATCCTCTCGCCTTCTGGAGTGAATACGTTGCCCACTGTTTTTGGCGCGATGGTGCTCGCAGCGATCTTGTAGCCCGAGGCATTCATTCTCGCCATGAATTGCGCGACGTGCGGGACTCGAAACCCCACGTGATTCACTACCGATCCCTCAGTGCCTCCGAAAGTGTCCGCTTGATCGAGCAAGACCATGACACCGGGGAGCATCAAGACCTCCCGCGAAGCAATCTTCACGGGTGTAGCCCCGAGCGTGACCCAAAACTTTCTGTTGGCTTCGACGTCCCGCACGTTGTAGTGCAGATGGCCCATCGTCACGCCCATATTGTTCGGAGGCGATAGTTGCGCCTGTGCCGCACTTGGCGAACCCAGGACGATGAGACTCAAAACCAGGATAAGATCTCTCATGAATCGCTCCTTTCCACCGCAATAGAAGCGCCCCGGCCGGGGCATTTTTCCATCACAGTTCCATCGCGCGCGCGAATTTCCGAATCAGAACGCGCGGAACAGGCTACGGAAAAATAAAAAAGTTGTCATTCCGAGCAAAGCGAGGAATCTCTCATTCTGTTGACTTTAAATCACGGAGAGATTCATCGCTTTGCTCGGAATGAAACGAAAAATGGGTTTTTTCATAGACCCGGGAATACAATCTCACGCATTCTTCCGAGCACTGTTCGCGAAGCTGCGAATCTCGCTGACGGCTTTCGCTCCGGCATTCACAAGAAGGCTCACTTCGTTTGCGTACGGCACGAGCCGGACTCCTTTGGAGATCCATTCCTTGGCCGTTGCGACGTCCTGCACCAGGAGTCCCGGGATTTTCTTGTGGCGCTGGCAAGACGCGATCAGCATCTCTGTGCGCTTCACAACCTCGGGGTGATTGACCTGCCCAGGCAGTCCCAGGTCGTTCGACAAGTCGGCTCGTCCGATCACGCCCCCATCGACGCCATCGACGGAAAGGATCTTATCCAGGTTGTTGATACCCGTGTCGCTCTCAATCTGTACCAGTAGGAGTGTTTCGCTGTGAGTGGACCTTACATACTCCTCG
>Ga0316628_100001645_pt1 | contig 15961 bp, 14 predicted proteins | sample OWC_Aug_M2_C1_D5_FD_207648 | JGI IMG/M metagenome (GOLD analysis project Ga0316628, IMG submission 207648) | Wetland soil microbial communities from Old Woman Creek delta, Ohio, United States - OWC_Aug_M2_C1_D5_C | ecosystem: Environmental > Terrestrial > Soil > Wetlands | place: USA: Ohio... | reverse complement strand
CGGTCGCCTCGGTCGAGCCGGCCACGCGGGCGCGCCCCGACCTCTGGGCCTCCTTGAGGGCGACCTTCGACCAGTGGCCGGAGAGGACGTAGTCGGCCGACCGCTCGGCCGCGCGGAGGTTCGCGGGCACCATCGCGAACTGGAGCGAGGCGCCGCCCTGGAGGAAGAGGACCGCGTGGTCCGGGCCGAGCCCAATCAGGGTGCGCAGGTCCGCCTCGGCCTTCCGGACGATCCCCTCGAAGGCGGCCGACCGGTGGCTCATCTCCATCACCGACATCCCGGTGCCGGCGTAGTCGAGCAGCTCCACCCTGACCCGCTCGAGGACGGGCAGAGGCAGGACGGCAGGCCCCGCGCCGAAGTTGTGGACGCGTGTGGCGGCGATGGTGGTCATGATCCGCTAATCCTACCCAACTTCCGCCATCTTCCGTGAAACCTTTAGGCGCTCCGGAGCGTCTTTCCCTGCAGAGCCACGGCCCTGACCGAGCCGCGGGGGCCCATCCTTCGGGGGTTGTCGATGGAGCAGGCATACGTACGTTCTCTCGGATCGAGGTCGAGCCTCAAGGACCTGGTCGAGGCCTTCGAGCGAAACGTCATCGAGGACGCCCTCCGGGCCACCCAGGGCAACCAGCGCCGCGCCGCGCGGGCCCTCGGGGTCCTACCGACGACCCTGCACGAGAAGATGAAGCGGCTGGGCCTGCTGCGCCGGGCCGAGACCAGGGCCGCCGAGCCGCCCGAGGCGATGGCCCTCGCCGGCTGACCCTCACCCCTCGAGCGCGAACATCGGCAGCAGCGTGCGCTGGGGGGCGGTCGAAGCCGTTCTTGACGCGGCTCAGGAACGGAAACGGAAGAGAGACCGAGAGCGCGAGGCGTGCTTCGCATTCCCCCGGGGCGTCAGTAGCACCAGCAGTCGTCCCAGTAGTAGTCGTCGGAGTAGTGGTCGTCGCCGACCGCGACGAGCACCGCGATCCCGGCCACCACCAGCAGGATGCCGAGCATGATGAGGGCGCCGTCGCTGCCCCCGTGGTGCCCGGCGGCCACGTCCTTGACGTGCGCCGCGCGCGCGGACAGGTCCGCGAGCTCGCGGTCGGTGAGGTGCGGCACCGCCGCCCGCAGCCGGTCGGGGTCGGTGCCCAGGGAGCGCGCCTTCTGGCGCGCCTCGGGCGTCGCGAGAGCGTCCTGGAACAGCTTCACCCGCTCGTCCCGCGTCTTCGCCCGCTCGAGGAGACGGTGCGCGACCTGCCCCTGGTCCACGATGTGCCCGTTCGCGAGACCCGGCGAAGGCGCCGCGGGGGCCACGGCCGGCACGGCAGCCTGCGACAGGCCGACGCTCAGCCAGACGGCGAGCGCGCGGCCCCACGTCGTGCGTGCGAACACGTCCTTCCTCCTGGCGTGCCGGGCGGCCGCTCACTGCGAGCGGCTCCGGCGCGACCGCCGCCCGCTGGTGCAAAGCCTGGGCCACGGGGGCTCCTCTCGCAACGAGTTGTAACGAAAGGAGAAAGCGTGTCAGGACACGCGGGCTCTCCACCGGCGCGGTGTCCGCGTGTGCTCTCTGGAGGACAGCGGGCCCGGACCGGGCCCGCGGGCTAGACCCCTCAACTCCCCCCGTAACCCGTGGTCACGCGTCCGCCCTCGACGATCACGGGCACTTCTCGCCGGCCGCCCGTCTGCTTCAGCATCTCCGCGAGATCGGCCTCGGACTTCTTCACGTTGCGATAGTCCACGGCGTATCCCTTCGCGGCGAAGGCCTCACGGGCCTCCGAGGTGTAGGGTCAGCCGTCCTTGCCGTAGATCGTGACGCGTCCCTCGTCCATTGCCGGAGCATAACCCGGCCCGCCCGCGTCTCGCGCGCGCCTGCGCTAAGATCCGAGCATGCGGAATTCCGGCGTCATCCTGCTCATCCTCGGCATCCTGGCCTTCTTCTACGCCTCGTCGAGGCTCGAGGAAGCCGAGCCGCTGCCGGAGGGACTGAGCGTCAGCGAGGGGCTGAAGGAGCCGGCCGGGCGCTGGCAGATGATGCGGTACGCCTGCGCCGGCGTGGCCGGCTTCGGCCTCCTGATGGCCATGTTCCCGAAAGGCCGCTGAGCGCCCTCGTGCGCCGGGTCTGCGTCTTCTGCGGCTCGAGCGCGGGTTGCGACCCGCGCTACGCCGAGCAGGCGGCTGCCCTCGCGCGCGAGCTGGTCTCGCGCGGGATGGGTGTCGTCTTCGGCGGGGGCTCGGTCGGGCTGATGGGTGTCCTCGCCGACGAGCTCCTGGCCAGCGGGGGCGCCGTGACCGGTGTCATCCCCCACGGCCTCGCCGCGCGCGAGCTCGCCCACCGAGGCGTCGCCGACATGCGTGTCGTGCCCACCATGCACGCTCGCAAGGCCCTCATGGCCGAGCTGGCGGACGGCTTCGTCGCCCTCCCGGGCGGCATGGGGACGCTCGAGGAGCTCTTCGAGATCGTCACCTGGAGCCAGCTCGGCATCCACCGCAAGCCCATCGGCGTCCTGAACGTGGCTGGCTACTACGACCCGCTCGTGGCGCTGCTGGACCACGCCGTCGCCGGCGGCTTCGTCCCGCCGCAGAGCCGGGGCCTCGTGATCGTGGACGAGGAGCCCGCACGGCTCCTGGACCGCATGGCCGCTCACGAGCCCCCGCCCGGGCCCGCCTGGATCACGCCGGAAGAGTCCTGAGCGCGGGTCAGCGCTGCGCGGCCGCCGCCGCGCCGTCGCTGGGAGCCACCGCCAGCGGCTCCGCGGCCGAGGCGGTCGTCATCAGCGGCGGAGGCACGCGGCGCGCAGGCACGACCACCGGGCCGTCGTCGGTCGGCACCCGGCGGATCGGGATCGTGTAGCTCCGCCCCGCCCGCAGTCGCGTGCCTCGGAGCCCGTTCGCGGCGCGTATTGCGGAGGCGCTCGTCCCGTACCGTCGCGCCAGCCCCCCGAGCGTCTCCCCCGGTCGCACCCGGTGCTTCACCATGGGGGGCGGTGCCGCGCCCGTCTCGACCAGCACCGGATAGACGAGGCGCCCGCGCTCCTGCGCCCGCGGGTTGTAGAAGCGGACGTGGAAGTGGTCCTTGTGCCGGCGCACGTGCTGGATCACGCCCTTGTCGCCCGAGCGGCCGAAGACGTCGTCCAGCCAGAGGCGATCCTCGCCCTCCTCGAGAGCGTGCGCGTACAGCACGGACATCACCGAGCGGTCGACGAATATCCGGTCGACGTCCGTCTCCGTGAGGAGCGCCCGGACGAGGGCCCACGTGCGCGGCAGGTCGAGGTCTTTCCTGCGCGCCGCGAGGAACGTGTCCACCTCGCCGCGCCGGTAGTAGAACCCGATGTCCGCGTCGCGTCCCGCCTGGTGCGAGCGGTGCCGGTTGAGGCGTCCGCCCTTCGGGTCGCTGAGGTCGCCGATCACCACGGGCGGCGAGCCGGGGTAGCGCGCCTCGACGGACTCGATCGCGGTGACGACGTAGCCGATCGTCTCGTCCGTCCCCCACGACTCGCGCGGGTCGCGCACCCTCCAGAACGATCCCTCCGGGAAGGGCACCGGGTTCAGGAGGAGGCCGGCGTCCGGCGTGCCGATGGAGAGCGGGCCGAGGGCGGCGGGATCGCGCTGGGCTTCGACGAGCAGCGTCTCGGTTTCGCGCGGGATCGTCCCCGCGCCGGCCGAGCCCTCGAGGGCGGCCTCGGGCGAGACGCCCGCCGTCGCCACGTCGAGGGGCGGCGGGGTGCCGGGCTCCTCCTCCCCGAGCGCCGGCAGGCCGGCGGCGCAGAGGAATGCCAGGAGAGCGGTCGCGCACGTCCCGGGCGTCGGTCTCGTCACTCTCATCGCTGTCGCCCCGCCTGGGCCTCAGGCACATTGGCGCCCGGGTTGGGTACGAGCCGGACCGATTCTGCCAGAAAGGGGGGCGGCCGACGCAAGCAAAAAGTGAGGGGGACGGCCCTCAGCGCTTGGCCACCCGGAGGAGGTTGCTCCAGTCGTCCGTCCAGAGGACCTCGCCGGCGCGCCGAAGCCGGGGCAGCGTCGCCGCGCTGACCACCTCGTCGTCGAGGACGGCCCGGCTGCGGGCGACGAGCATCCAGTCGGAGGCCCAGAGCACTCCCTTGTCCAGCGACGGCACGTGCTCGGCGTCGACCGAGAGCGCTCGCGCGGCCCCGCGCACGACGGGCTTCAGGTCGAGGTAGCGGTTCGTGACGTGCACCGCGAGGACGCCCTGCCCCGCGAGGTGGCGCAGGTAGACCCCGAAGGCCTCGCGGGTCAGCAGGTGCGTGGGGATGGCGTCGCTGCTGAAGGCGTCGACGACGATCACGTCGTAGGCCTGAGGCGCCTCGCGCTCGAGGCTCAGCCGTCCGTCGCCGAGGGCGACGCTCACCGCGCCCCGCGCGTCGCGCAGGTACGTGAAGACGGGCGTCTCGCCCGCGGAGAGGCGGGCCACGTCGGGGTCGAGCTCGTAGAACCGGACCACGTCGCCGGCGCGGCTCCACGCCGCGAGCGTTCCCACGCCGAGGCCGATCACGCCGATCCTCATCGCGCGGCCGGCCAGGCGCTTCGGGTGGCGACCGATCGCGAGGCCGGCGCCGCTGGACGGCCCGAAGTACGTGGTGAGCTCGGCGCGGCGCGAGGGCGCGACGAGCTGCAGGCCGTGGCTGATCCGCCCGTGGAGCAACCGGAGGTTCTCGTCCGGGAACCCCGGCTCCTCCCGCACGACGCGGAGGACGCCGTAGAAGCCGCGGACCGCGCGCTCGACGCCGCGGCCCTCGGCGACGATCTCGGCGCCCAGCCCCGCCCCGAGGACGAGGACGGCCAGGGCCAGCGCCACCCGCACCTGCCGCGCGGTCGCGTCGGGCTGGTCGCTCCCGGAGGGACCGGCCGCGAGCACCGTCGCCGGGCCGGCCAGGATGCCGAGGTGGAGCTCCCAGTACCCCTTGAAGAGCAGCGGCGCCACGACCGCGCACAGCAGGCCGCCGAGCGCCCCCCCCGCGGCAATGGCCAGGTAGTAGCCGGTGAGCCGCGAGGGATCCGGCCGCCTCCGCGCGAGCTCGCCGTGCCCGGCCATGCCGTAGGCGAAGAGGACCGCCGACCAGACGAGGAGGCGCGTGGTCACGCCGAGCGAGAGCGCGAAGTGAAGCCCGGCGAAGGCGGCGCCCGCCGCGACGGCCAGGGCGATCCGCCACGCCGTCCGGCCGGCATCGGGACGCGCGAAGGAGAGGATGAACGTGAGGAGGTACAGGGAGAGCGGAAGCATCCAGAGGAACGGGACCGCCGCCACTTCCTGTGTCAGGTGGCTCGTGACCGCGGCCAGCATCACCGATGGGAAGAACGCGAGCGCGACCGTCATCCTGGGGGATGGCGAGGCGTCGGGACGGAGGCGAAGCCCTGAGCGTGCTTCCGGCGTGTGCACGCGAATGGGATCCGCCGGAAGTGGCTCCCCCTCGGGACCGGGCTGACGGCTGTCCCTCGGGGTAGCGTGCGCGCACCACGCCACCCCCCCCGCGCAGGCCACGAATCCCGCCGACCAGAGCCAGCCCTGCGTCCTCACGGAGGCGAGCGGCTCGACCAGGAGCGGATAGCACGCGAGCCCGACGAGGGATCCCGCGTTCGAGAGGGCGAACAGCCAGAAGGGCGACGAGCCCGGCCGCCGCCGCGCCAGCCACGCCTGCAGCAGCGGGCTCGTGGCCGCGAGGGCGACGAACGGCAGGCCGATCGTCGAGCTCAGCAGGCACAGGATCGACAGAACCGGCGTGTCGACCGCGGCCCCTCCCGGCGGCTCGCCGGGCGTGATCGGGGACGGCCACGTGAGCGCCCGCCCGGCGAGGAGGGCCACGGCGGCGCCGACGAGGGCGAGGTGCGCGTCGCGCTGCCGGCGGGGCGCGAGCCGGCCCCCGAGGAGGTGCGCCCACGCGTACCCCGCGAGGAGGGCAGCCTGATAGAAGAGGAGGCAGGTCGTCCACACGGCCGAGGTGCCGCCGTACCACGGCAGGAGCCGCTTTCCGAGGACGAGCTGCACCTGGAAGAGGAGCAGCGCGGCCAGCCCGACCGTCCCCGCGAACACGCGGTAAGCTTATCCGCTTTCATGCAGCGCCCCCCGATCGTCCGCCTGGACCGCGTGAGCAAGGACTACCGCGAGGGCGAGGACTCCCGCCACGTCCTGCGGGAGACGAGCGCGGAGTTCGCCGAGGGCGAGCTCGTGGCCGTCCGCGGCCGCAGTGGCAGCGGAAAGAGCACGCTCCTCAACCTCGTCGCGGGCATAGACCTCCCAACCGCGGGCGAGGTCTGGGTGGCCGGAACCTGCCTGGGCCGCCTCTCCCCCGCCGAGCGCACGCTCTTCCGCCGCGACAACCTCGGCTTCGTCTTCCAGTTCTTCAACCTCATCCCCACCCTGACGGTGCTCGAGAACGTGCAGCTCCCGGCGGAGCTCGGCGGGCGGACGGCGGCGGACGCCGCGGCGAAGGCGCGCGCTCTTCTCGCGGAGGTCGGACTCGAGGGACGGGAGGGTACCTTCCCCGACCGGCTCTCCGGCGGCGAGCAGCAGCGGGTGGCCATCGCGCGCGCCCTGGTGCAGGACCCGCGGCTCCTCCTCGCGGACGAGCCGACCGGCAACCTCGACGACGCCACTGGCCGTTCGGTCATGGATCTCCTCGACCGCGTGACGCGCCGGGCCGGCCGCACGCTCGTGCTCGTCACGCACAGCGCGCCGGTCGCGGCGATGGCCGACCGCGTCTTCGCGATCGAGGACGGCCACGTCGTGCCGCTCGACCACCCCGTCGTCTGAGACCGGCGTGACCCGCACCCTGCTGCTGACCGGCCTGCGCGACCTGGTGCGCCGCCCGCTCCACACCGGCCTCATGGTGCTCGGGGTCGCCCTCGGGGTGGCCATGGTGATCGCGATCGACCTCGCCAACACCAGCGCTCGCCGTGGGTTCCAGCGCTCGACCGAGGCGGTGACCGGCCGGGCCACCCACCAGGTCCTCGGCGGCCCGTCGGGGCTGCCGCAGGACGTGCTTCGGAGGATCCGCGTCGACGCCGGCCTGCGGCGGAGCGCCCCGGTCGTCGAGGGCTACGCGACGGCCCTGGACCTCGAGCGCCAGCCGCTCCACGTGCTCGGGCTCGACCTTCTCTCCGAGGCCCCGTTCCGCGACCACCTCGCCGGCCGGTCCCTCGCCGACCCCGGCCTCGCGCGCATCTTCGTGGACCCCGACGCCGTGGTGATCGGCTCCGCCCTCGCCGGGCGGTACCGCCTCGCCCTCGAGAGCCCCCTGCGCCTGCAGGTCCAGGACCGGATCGTGATGCTGCGGGTAGCGGGCATCACGCACGCGGCGAGCGCGAACGAGCGGGCGGCCCTCGAGACGATCGTGCTGATGGACGTCGGGGCCGCGCAGAGGCTCTTCGCCATGGGCGACCGCCTGTCGCGCGTGGACCTGATCGCGTCGGAGAAGGACGCCGCGCGCGTCGCCGCCCTCATGCCGCCGGGCGCACGCGTCGCGCCGGCGAGCGAGCAGTCCTCGACGGTGGGCCAGTTCACGGACGCCTTCTCGCTCAACCTCACGGCCCTCAGCCTGCTCGCCCTGGTCGTGGGCATGTTCCTCATCTACAACACCGTCATGTTCAGCGTCGTCCAGAGGCGGGCGGTCCTCGGCACGCTGCGTCTGCTCGGCGCGACGGGGACGCAGGTCTTCGCCCTCGTGCTCCTCGAGACGGCCTCGGCCTCGGCCGTCGGCACGCTCCTCGGCGTCGGTCTCGGCTGGATGCTGGGCCAGGGCGCCGTGCGCCTGGTCACGCAGACGATCAACGACCTCTACTACGTGTTGTCCGTCGCCGGCGCCCCCCTCACCGCGTTCACGCTGCTGAAGGCGGCGGCGCTCGGCCTCGGCGCGGGGGTGCTCTCCGCCGTCGCTCCGGCCCTCGAGGCCGCCCGCGTGGAGCCAGTCGAGGCCCTTCGCCGCAGCGGCTTCGAGAGCCGGGCCCGCCGCCTCGTCCCGCGCGTCGGCGCGGCCGGCGCTGCGCTCGCGGTCGGCGGCGGCCTGGCGCTCGCCGCGTCCGGGCGCTCGTTGGTGGGGAGCTTCGCCTCGCTCTTCGCGATCGTCCTCGGCCTCGCCCTCGTCGCCCCCCTCGCGACGGTCGTGGCCATGGCCCTCGCCCTTCCCGTGGCGGGCCGCCTCGCCGGCACGCTCGGGCGGCTCGCCACCCGCACGGTCACCCGCTCAGTGAGCCGCACCGGGGTCGCCGTCGCCGCCCTGGCCGTGGCCGTCTCGGTGTCGATCGGGGTCGGCCTGATGATCGAGAGCTTCCGCTCGACCGTCGAGAACTGGCTCGACCTGACGCTGCGCGCGGACGTGTTCGTGGCGGCGCCGTCGGCCGGAGGGGCCCGCGTCTTCCCGACGATCTCGCCCGACGTCGTCCCGAAGGTCGCTGCGATTCCCGGGGTCGCCTGGGTCGAGACTTTCCGAACGGTGCGGGTGGCGAGCCCCCTCGGCGACGTGAACCTGGGTGTCGCCGATCCCCGCCGCGCCCGCGACACGCGGCTCTACCGTTCCGCGGACGGAGATCCCGCGCGCGCGTGGGAGGCGGCAAAGGCGGGTGCGGTGATCGTGACCGAGCCGTTCGCCTTCCGCCACCGGCTTCCCGCCCGCGGGGCCACCGTCACGTTGAACACCGACCGCGGGCCGCGCACGTTTCCCGTGGCCGGCGTCTTCTACGACTACGCGGCCGACCAGGGCACCGTCTTCATCACCCGCAACGTCTACGAGCGGTACTGGGACGACCGGGGCATCACCTCCGCGGGGGCGCACCTCGCCCCGGGCGCCTCCGTCGAGCGGGTGACCCAGGCGCTCCGCGCGGCCCTCGCGGGCACGGCCCTCAACGTCTCCCCCAACCGCTCGCTCCGCGCCCACGCCCTCGCGATCTTCGACCGCACCTTCGCGGTCACCCGCTCGCTTCGGCTCCTGGCGGTGGTCGTCGCCTTCATCGGCGTCTGGAGCGCGCTCATGGCGCTGCAGGTCGAGAGGACGCGCGAGCTGGCGACGCTCTCGGCCCTCGGACTCGGACGGAAGCAGCAGTGGGCGCTCGGCTTCCTGGAGACCGGCCTGATGGGGGCCGCGGCCGGGCTGCTCGCGCTCCCGCTCGGGTGGCTGCTCGCCTTCATCCTCGTGCACGTCATCAACGTGCGCTCGTTCGGCTGGACGATGCGGCTCGCGGCCGACCCGTGGTACTTCGCTCAGGCCTTCGTCTTCGCCGTCGCCGCCGCGGTCCTCGCCTCCGTCTACCCGCTGATCCGGCTGCAGCGACGTTCGCTGGCGGAAGCATTGAGACAAGAATGACGCACCCGAGCGACGTCCGTTTGCCGCGTCGTGAGGGACCTGAGCATCTTCTCGTCGTCCTCACCCTCCTCGCCGTCGCGCTCGCTCTTGCCGCCGCTCTCGCCCCCCAGGCTCCCGTCAGCAAGTCCCGCCGCGACGGCGAGGAGTTGCAGCTCGGCGCCGGCCCCGACGCGTCCGGCTTCGCCCGCGTCAGCGAGCCTCGCCCGTTCGCGCTCCCACGCGACCACGGCCCGCACTTCGAGTACCAGACCGAGTGGTGGTACTTCACGGGCAACGTGGCCGCGGCCGACGGCCGTCGGTTCGGCTTCCAGCTCACCTTCTTTCGGCGCGGTCTCACGCCCGGCCCGCCTCCGGAACGAGCCGGGCTGCGCTCGAACCAGGTCTACTTCGCGCACCTCGCGATCACGGACGTGGCCGGCGGTCGCCACGTCGCTTCCGAGCGCTTCTCACGGGGGGCGGGAGGCCTGGCCGGCGCAACCGGCGAGCCGTTCGCGGTATGGCTGGAGAACTGGAGGGCCGAGTCGCTCGATCCCGACGGGAGCAAGGTCCGGCTCGTGGCGCATGACGTCGAGACGGCCCTGTCTCTCGACCTCGAGCTCGAGGCCACGAAGCCCCTGGTCGCCCACGGAGACCGCGGGCTCTCGCCGAAGAGCGACGAGCCAGGGAACGCGTCCTACTACGTCGGCTACACGCGCCTGAGTGCGCGCGGCCGACTCGGGCGGTCGGGCGAGGCCGCGGTCGCCGGCGAGGCCTGGTTCGACCACGAGTGGAGCACGAGCGCCCTGGGCCCCGGCGCGGTGGGCTGGGACTGGTTCTCGCTGCAGCTCGCCGACGGCCGGGAGCTGATGCTGTTCCGCATCCGTCGCGAGGACGGATCCGTCGAGCCTGTCTCCGGCGGCACCCTCGTCGAGCGCGACGGCCGAGCCCGCCGCCTGAGGGGGGAGGACGTGTCGATCGACGTCCTCGACCACTGGACGAGCCCGGAGAGCGGCGCGACCTACCCCTCGCGCTGGCGAGTGCAGGTCCCTCTGGCCGGCCTCGACCTCCTCATCGAGCCCTGGCTCGAGTCCCAGGAGATGCGGACGTCGTTCCTGTATTGGGAAGGAGCGGTTCGGGTCAGCGCGGTGGCCTCAGGCGGGGTCTCCGGCCGGGGCTACGTCGAGCTCACCGGCTACGCGCGCTCCATGCAGGGCGTCTTCTAGCTCAGGCGCGTGCCGCCCGGATCATCGCCCGCAGGTTCTGCGGGGGCGTCGTGGGCGGGATCGCGCAACCCGCATTCACGATGAGGCGCGGGGTGTCCGCGAAGATCGCGACCAGCTCGCGCGTCTTCTCGTCGACGAGCGCGGGCGTCCCCAGCGCGAGGACGCCGCTCGGGTCGAGGTTGCCGATGAGCGTGGCCCGGTCCTTCATCCGGTCGTGGGCGAGGCGCATGTCGGTCTTGTAGTCGAGGTCCAGGGCGTCGGCTCCCGTTTCCAGCATGCCGTCGAGGATCCGGTCGGTCCGGCCGCAGATGTGCAGCGCGTAGGGAAGCCCCAGGCCGTGCGCCTCGTCGACGAGCCGCTTCTCCCACGGGAGGGCGAACGAGCGGTAGAGCCGTGGCGAGACGAGGTCCGGCCCGGCCGGGCTGTCCCCGTTCGACACCATGTGGGCGCCGGTCGCGGCCATCAGGCGGATGAACTGCACGCCGGCCTCGCCGCAGTGGTCGAGCAGCCGTTCGGCCCGCTCGTGGTTGCCCTCGTCCATGAGGTCCATCATCCACTCGGCGGCGCCGCGCATCATCGAGGCGAGCGAGAACGGCGCCTGGTCGCAGTTGCCGCGGACGTAGACCTCCCCCCCGAAGTGGCGGACGAGGCGGCGCACACCCTCCAGCCAGACCTGCACCCGCGGGTCGCGGGCGACGTCGGGCGGCTCGAGGTCGTCCACCTCGGCGAGGCTCGAGAGCCGCGCGCCGCGGCAGACAGCCGGCTCGTCTTCGGGCAGCTCCAGCGGGACCCCGAGCGCCCCCGCCAGCGTCGCCGTGTCCACGTCGACCAGCACGCCGTCGTAGCCGTAGGTCTCGACGGCGCGGGTGAAGCTGCCCGCGAGCTTCGCCGGGTCCTCGCGGAAGGCCTCCATCGTGTGCCCCGCCTCGCGCGCCGCCACCATGAAGTTGTGGAGCATGACGGGCACCCGGTCGGGCCTCTCGCCGCGCAGGGCCGCGGCGATCCTCTGGTAGCCGTTCATCGGAAGTACACCCACACCCCCGCGACCGTCGCGAGGAGAAGGAGGGACAGCCCCGCGGTGAGCGCCAAGTGCGGGCTGCTGGACTCGAGGGGGGCGACTCCGCTCGCTCCGAACGTCAGCCCGTGGAGGTGGTCGTCCGAGGGGGGCGGCGTGAGCAGGCTGACCGCGACGAGCAGGGCCGAGCACGCCAGGAAGAGCACGATCGCGAAGTGCAGGAAGTTCATCGAGACGAGGTCGCGGGCGAGGCCGGGCGGCAGGCTCGTCTTGTTCAGCTCGAGGACGAGGCGGGCGAGCCCGGCCAGGAAGCCGGCCACGAGGGCGGCCATCGCCCCCTGGGAGGTCGCGCGCCGCCAGAGGAGGCCGACCACGAACACGGCGGTGATCGGCGGGGCCACGTAGGACTGCACGCTCTGCAGGTACTGGTAGATCTGCGCGGAGATGAGCTTCATGAGCGGGATCCACGCGATCCCGAGGCCGACGAGGGCGAGCGTCGTGAGCTGGCCGACCCGCACGAGGACCTTCTCCGCCGCGGATGGGCGGAGCTTGCGGTAGACGTCCATGGTCACGAGCGTCGCGCAGGAGTTGAAGACGCTGGCGAGCGAGCTCGTGAGCGCGGCGAGGAGCCCGGCCACCACGAGTCCCCGGAATCCGGCGGGCAGGAGCGCGAGGGCGAGTGTCGGCAGCGCCTTGTCCGGCGAGTCGAGCACGAGCCGGCCCTGGTCGGCGAGGCAGCGCGCGATCACCCCGGGGACCACGAAGAGGAAGAGCGGGAGGATCTTCAGGAAGCCGGCGTAGATCGTGCCCCCGCGGGCGTGGTCGACGCTCTTCGCCGAGAGCACCCGCTGGACGATGAACTGGTCGGTGCACCAGTACCAAACGCCGACGACGGGCAGCCCGAAGATGATGCCGGTCCACGGGAAGTCGGGGTCGGCGGCCGGCTTCCAGAGGCTCATGCGCTCCGGCCCGGCGAGGGCCCGCATCGCCTCCCAGCCGCCCAGCTCGCGCAGGCCGAAGACGGTCATGGTGAGCGAGCCCGCCACGATCACGAAGACCTGCAGGAAGTCGGTGAAGAGGACGGCCCGCAGGCCGCCGAGCACGGTGTAGAGGCCCGTGACGAGCACCACCACGAGCGCCCCTGTCCAGAAGTCGACGCCCATGATCGTCTCGAAGGCGATCCCGCCGGCCGCGATCGTCACCGAGATCTTCGTGATCACGTAGGCGGCGATCGACACGAGGGCGAGGTACCAGCGCGCGGCCGGGGAGTACCGCCGCTCGAGGAACTCCGGCATGGTGAAGACGCCGTTGCGGAGGTAGAACGGCACGAAGACCCAGCCGAGGAGGAGCAGGATCCAGGAAGCGGCCACCTCGAAGTGGCCGACCGCGACACCCGATGCCGCCCCCGTGCCGGCGAGGCCGACGAGGTGCTCCGAGCCGATGTTGGCCGCGAAGAGCGACGCCCCGATCACCCACCAGCCGGCGTGGCGGCCGGCGAGGAAGTACCCCGCCGAGCTCTCGCGCGTCGCGCGGTCCCTCCCGGTGGCCCACCAGGCGACGCCGAGCACGAGCGCGAAGTACGCCGCCACGACGACCCAGTCGACGAGGTGCATGCCGTCTCCGCGAGGCGCGCCATGTTACCTCGGGCGGCGCTACTTGAGCCCGATCTCGCGGAGCCGCTCCGGGACGCTCGAAGCAGGGGTACCGCAGCCGGCCGGCGAAGTCCGACCCGTTGGCCGATAATCCGCGCGTGCGCGCCTTGCCGCTCGCAGTCCTCGGGTCCCTTCTCCTCGCCGCCGCCGTCCGGCTACCGGGCCTCGGCGGACGGAGCCTCGCCTCCGCCGAGCAGGCGGCTTTCGTCGGGAGCCAGGGGTTCTCGACGGTCGCCGTGGTCCCCGACGGCCGGCTGCTCGAGGCCGGCGCGTTGCCGAGGCGCTCCGGCCCGAAGCCGCTCGACGCGGCGGGGCTCGCGCTGTGGACGCGCCTTGCGGGCTCGTCGGAGGCCACGTTGCGTCTGCCGTCGGCGCTCGCCGGTGTGCTCACGGCCGTTCTCGTGGCCCTCCTCGCCGCCCGGCTGGCCGGCGCACGGGCCGCGGCCTGGGCCGGCGCGCTCGCGGCGCTCTCGCCCATCCACGCCCTCGCGAGCCGCCAGGCGGGTCCCGAGGCGCCTCTCCTGCTCGTGCTCGCGCTGGCCCTCCTCCTCATCGTGCGGGTCGAGGCCTCGGGAAGCCGGCCCGAGGCGATTGGCCTCGGGCTGGCTCTCGGCACTCTCGCGCTGAGCGGCACGGCTGCCGTCGCCGGCTTCGCGCTCGTGGCGGTCGCGTGGCTGGCGCTTCGCGCCGACCGGCGGCCCGCGGCGACGCTGGCGGGCGTCACCGGCTTCGTGCTCCTCGCCGGCGGGGCGACGGCGGGCGCCGCGCGCTCGCCCCTCGATCTCGGCGCGATCCCGTCCTGGGTGCCCATGACGACGGCGTCGGGGATCGTGCGCTGCGCGGGCGCCTCGTTCACCCGCGTGGCCGGACTCGAATACCACCTCGTCGTCTCCCGGGCGCTCGAGGTGGTCCCCCTGACCGCGCTCTTCGTCGGCCTGATGGCGCTGGGCGCAAGTCGTCTCGGCCGCCGCACGGGCGTGCTCCTGGCCGCCGGGGCGGCGCTGCCGTTCCTCGTCGGCGTCGCGCTCGCGCTGGGGACCGGCCGCGTCACCCCGCTCCAGGCGCACCGGATGCTCGCCGCGCTGCCGTTCGTAGCCGTGCTGACGGCCGTGGGCCTCGCGTCGCTACGGGGCCTTCGTGCGTGGGCGGCCGGCGGCGTCGTAGGAGGGACGCTCGCGGCGTTCCTCGCGCTGGCGCTCGTCCGGGCCGGGCACGAGACCTCGCCTTCGAGGGCGACCGCGCGCGAGGTCGCCCGCTGCCGGCCGGGGATCGTCGCCGTCGACCGCCCCCTCGACCTGCTGTGCCTCGCCGCGTGGGGGGTTCCCGGGCCGTTCTTCCTGCGGAGCCCGGCCACGCCCGCCCCCGCCCGTCCCGCCGTCGTGGTCGGCCCCTCCTCCGCCTGCATTGCCGGCGGAGCGACGTGCGGCGCCTTCCCGGCCTGCCCGACCGACTGACGGCCTCCAAGCAGTGCGCGCCGATCGCCGAGGAAGAGGAGTCCTCGATCCGGGCCGAGCACGTCCGCACGCAGGTCGCGGCGAAGTGCCCCGAGTGCGGCGCCCCCACGCTCGGCAAGAAGTTCTGTCCCGGCTGCGGCGCGAAGCTGGCCGCGGCCGCGGCGTTCTGCGGCGACTGCGGCGCGAAGCTCAGTCCCGGGGCGAAGTTCTGCGGCGAGTGCGGGGCGAAGCAGGTCGAGGCGTAGGGTCACTCGCTCCTGAAGAGCGCCGAAACCTCCGCCGCCCCGAGCACCCGGTCCCAGACGCGGAGGTCGTCGACGTCTCCCGAGTAGAACAGGCCGTCGTCCGCCTGAAAGCCGACGAAGAGCGGCGCGGAGCTCGCGAGGAAGGGCTCGAGTGTGGACGAGCCGCCCGCCGGCCGGCCATTCACGTAGTAGCGCAGCCGGCCGATGGTCTGGTCGGCCGTCGCCACGACGTGCGTCCACTCGCCGTCGGGGACGGGAGCCTGGGCGACCCAGTAGTCGCTCCAGCGGCCGTTGAAGAGGGTGAGGCCCCACTGCTCGTCGGGGTTCGAGGCGAACCCGACCCGCCACTGCGAGCCGTAGGGCCGGGTCGCCTTGGAGACCCAGGCCCCGTACGCCACGCGCCCTCGCGGGCGGACCCAGGCGCTCACGCTGACGGACCCTCCGCCCGCGAGCCGCTCCGGCGCGGGGATCTCGACCCGGTCGTCCACCCCGTCGAAGCGGAAGGCCCCGGCGGTGCGCCCGCGGCGGTCCTCGACCGGCGTCGCGCCCCGGACCGTCCCTTCCGCGCCGCGCCCGCTCGCCTCGCGGGCGTGGCCGTCGAGCGGGTAGAGGACGACGAGGCCGCGGGCGAGGTCGACCCGGTCTCCGTACTCGTTGAGCGCGGCCGCAGCGAGGGGGGGGCCCTGCGGCGCCGACAGGGCCCGCACCGCCTCAACGTCGTCCGCGCGGCCCTGCGACGTCAGCCACGCCCGGAGGTTCTCGAGCTCGACGGCTTCGAAGCGGAAGCTCTGCGGCTCGCTCGAGCGCAGGAAGGCGTACTGGGCGGGGAGCGCTCCGGCGCCGCCCTCGGCGAGCACGCGCAGCAGCGGGCCGGCGATCGACGCGTGGGGCGTCCGTGGCGAGCCGAAGTCGCTCCCGAAGCGCTGCACCCAGGCGCGCCGCCTCAGCTCCGCCTTCGGCAGGAACGCCGCGGCCGCCGTCGGCTGCACGCCGTCCGCGAAGCCGAGGAGCTCGAGGCCCCGGTAGACGGCCTTGTGGACGACCGAGCCGTGGCTCTCGCCCTCGAAGTACTCGTAGCGCCACTCGAGACCCGCGGGGGC
>Ga0316628_100001644_pt1 | contig 15970 bp, 7 predicted proteins | sample OWC_Aug_M2_C1_D5_FD_207648 | JGI IMG/M metagenome (GOLD analysis project Ga0316628, IMG submission 207648) | Wetland soil microbial communities from Old Woman Creek delta, Ohio, United States - OWC_Aug_M2_C1_D5_C | ecosystem: Environmental > Terrestrial > Soil > Wetlands | place: USA: Ohio... | reverse complement strand
CGCTCGACGCGGCGCCCGAAGGCCTGTCCGTCCGGAGCCTGAGCGCGGTTCTCTCCGCCGGTTCCCGGAGCGCAGCCGCGCATCTGGCCCACCATGCGAAGTTCGAGGATCAACCGTTCGTCGCGCTCAACACGGCGTTCCTCGCCGACGGCGCGCTGGTCGAGATCGGTCCGAACACCGTGGTCGACCGGCCGGTGCACATCGTGTTCGTGGCGTCCGGCGCCGGGACCATGTCGCATCCTCGCGTCCTGGTGGTCGCGGGACGCAACAGCCAGGCGCAGATCGTCGAAAGCTACGTGGGGTCCGACGACGACGCCGGGGTGCCGCACGGGCTGACGAGCCGGGCCAACACGTTCACCAACGCCGTGACGGAAATCGTCCTGGACGACGGAGCGGTCGTCGAGCACTACCGGGCGCAGCGCGAGCGCGGTCGGAGCTACCACGTCTCGTCCACCTTCGCGCGCCTGGCTCACAGCGCCACCTTCTCTTCGCACGCGTTCACGTTCGGCGGCGCCATCGTCCGCAACGACGTGAACGTGCTTCTCGCGGGGGCAGGCAGTGACGCGACGCTGAACGGTCTCTACCTGGCGGACGGCTCGCGGCTGGTCGACAACCACACGTTCATCGATCACGCGCAGCCGCACTGCGGCAGCCACGAGGTGTACAAGGGGGTTCTCGGCGGGAAAGCGCGCGCGGTGTTCAACGGCAAGATCCTCGTCCGGCCGGACGCGCAGAAGACCGACGCGAAACAGACCAACAAGACGCTGCTCCTTTCCGACGACGCGCAAATCAACACGAAGCCGCAACTCCAGATCTTCGCCAACGACGTGAAGTGCACCCACGGCGCGACGGTCGGCCAGTTGAGTGCGGACGCGCTCTTCTACCTGCAGTCGCGCGGCATCGACCGCCGGACCGGGCAGCAGATGCTCGTGCGCGCGTTCGCCGCGGACATCACGAGCCGGGTGAGGATCGAAAGCCTGCGCGAGCAGCTCGACATCGTGCTGCTCGAGGCGCTGCAGGGAAGCAGCGAGTAGCGAGTAGGCATATGGCCATTGCCGCCGTTCACACCGCGGCGTCTGCCGCGTTCGACGTGAACGCGCTCAGGCGCGACTTTCCGGCCCTCCAGCAGGAGGTCCACGGCAAGCCCCTTGCCTACCTCGACAACGCGGCAACCACTCAGAAGCCACGCGCGGTCATCGATGCGATCGTCGGCTTCTACCGCCACGACAACGCCAACGTCCACCGCGGCGTCCACCAGTTGAGCGAACGCGCGACTTCGGCTTACGAAGGCGCGCGCGAAACCGTGCGGCAGTTCCTGAACGCCGGCGACGCGCGCGAGATCGTGTTCGTGCGCGGGACGACCGAGGCCATCAACCTCGTCGCCCACAGCTTCGGGCGTCAGCGGCTGGGCGAAGGCGACGAAGTGGTCGTGTCGGCCTTCGAACACCACTCGAACATCGTCCCGTGGCAGATCGCGTGTGAAGAGAGGCGGGCGCGCCTGCGGGTGGTGCCGATCACCGCGGCAGGGGAGATCCGGCTCGAGGACTACGAGCGGGTGCTGGGCGCCCGCACCCGGATTGTGTCGCTCGTTCACGTCTCCAACGCGCTCGGCACGATCAACCCGATACGCGACATGATCACCCTGGCGCACGAGAAAGGCATCCCTGTCCTTGTGGACGGCGCCCAGGCGGTGGCGCACCTTCCGACGGACGTGCAAGGCCTCGGCGCAGACTTCTACGCGTTTTCAGGGCACAAGCTGTTCGGGCCGACCGGCATCGGCGTGCTGTACGGAAAGGCGGAACTCCTGGACGCCATGCCGCCCTACCAGGCGGGCGGCGACATGATCAGCTCGGTGACCTTCGAGCGCACGCGGTACAACACGCTGCCCTACAAATTCGAGGCGGGCACTCCGGACATCGCCGGGGCGGTAGGCCTTGCCGCCGCCATCGATTACGTGCGAACGGTGGGGCTGGACCGCATCGCGGCCTACGAGCACGAACTGCTGGAGTACGGCACCGGGCGGCTCCACGGCGTTCCCGGGCTCAGGCTGTACGGCCCGGAGATCGATCGCAAAGCCGCGATCCTGTCGTTCACGATGTCGGACGTGCACCCGCACGACATCGGGACGATCCTGGATCACGAGGGCATCGCCATCCGTACCGGCCACCACTGCTGCCAGCCGCTGATGCAGCGCCTCGGCGTCGACGCAACGGCACGCGCCTCGCTCGCCTTCTACAACACGTTCGACGAGCTCGACCGCCTGGTGGCGGCCCTCGCTCGGGTGCGGGAGGTGTTCGGCTAGTGGCGGACCTGCGCGAGCTCTACCAGGAAGTCATCCTGGACCACAACCGCCGGCCGCACAACTTCCGCGCGCTGGAGGACGCGAACCGCAAGGCCGAGGGGTACAACCCGCTGTGCGGCGACAGGCTCTCGGTGTTCCTTCGGCTGGATGGTGACGTGCTGACGGAGGTCACCTTCCTCGGATCGGGGTGCGCGATCTCCAAGGCTTCCGCGTCGTTGATGACCGACGCGGTGAAGGGCAAGAGCGTCGAGGACGCGAAGCGGCTGTTCGACGCCTTTCACCGGATGGTAACGGCCGACACAGCGGGAGAACCTGATGTGTCAACACTGGGCAAGCTGGCGGTCCTGTCCGGCGTGCGCGAATTCCCCGCCCGGGTCAAGTGCGCCAGCCTGGCCTGGCACACGCTGAAGGCGGCGCTGGCTGCCGACCCGGAGCCGGTGAGCACGGAATGAGATTGGGAAGTAGCCAGTAGAAGCGGTTTCATAACCGGGGCGGGTGGCGCCGAACGGGCGCCCACAGGCGCGCAAGGCCGTCAGCCGTGGTCTCGTCTTTCGGCCTGAGCACCTGTGGGCTGTTCGGCGGCAGGACCCGGACAGCGAAGAACAGGTTATGAAACCAGCTCAGTCAGGTCGGAGGGCGGACGCATGACAAGAGATGTCAGCACCCATGTGCTGCTGGAACCGAGGATCATCGAGGCGATCAGCAGCGTCTACGACCCCGAGATCCCGGTCAACATCTGGGAATTGGGCCTCATTTACGATCTGAGGATCGAACCCGGCGGTGTCGTGAGGATCACGATGACGCTCACCGCGCCCGCCTGCCCATCCGCGCAGGCGCTCCCTGTCGAGGTTGAAAACCGGGTGCGGGAGGTCGCCGGCGTTTCCGACGTGAAGGTCGAAGTGGTGTGGGAGCCGCCCTGGACGACCGACCGGATGTCGGAGGCAGCGAAATTGCAGTTGGGGATGTGGTAACGACGAGCCCGGGAAATCGGCCCCCACTCGGGCTCGTCGCCAGGGTAACTGTTCGGCCGCTGTACCGTAAGGAGCTGGCCGAACAGTTACTGGCCCTTCCCAAAACCCCCACCTCAAGTTCGAACTTCGAAGGCCTCGACACTACGCCCTTATGCGGCTCTCACAACGAGGATCCTGCAAGCCGGCGCGCCACCGGCGCGCCCCGCCGGAGCGGAGCGGGGCATCGGGGCCCCCGCGAGCGACGGCGATGGGGGGGTCCGGCGGGGCAAAGCCCCCCGGTCTAGTTCGTTCCCCTCGGCGCCGCGTTCTTCACGTACTTGTCGAACCAGTTGACCATCTCCGCCAGCGTGTGCATGACCGATTCGCGCGCCGAGTAGCCGTGCGATTCGAGCGGCAGCGTCACGTAGCGGACGGTTGCGCCGTGTCCCTTCAGCGCCATGTACAAGCGCTCGGACTGGATCGGGAACGTCCCCGAGTTGTTGTCGGCCTCGCCGTGGATGAGCAGGATCGGGTCCTTGATCTCGTTCGCGTACCGGAACGGTGACATCCTGAGGTAAACATCCGGGATTTCCCAGAACGTCCGCTGCTCGCTCTGGAACCCGAACGGCGTCAGCGTGCGGTTGTAGGCGCCGCTGCGCGCGACGCCCGCGCGGAACAGCCGCGAGTGAGCCAGCAGGTTGGCGGTCATGAACGCCCCGTAGCTGTGACCGCCCACGCCGATGTGATCGCGATCCGTGACGCCCATTTCCACGACCTTGTCGACGGCCGCCTCCGCGCTCGCGACGAGCTGTTCGACGTAGGTGTCGTTGGCGGTCTCGCCCGGGCCGATGATCGGCATCTTCGGGTCGTCGAAGATCGCGTATCCCTGCGTGAGCAGGAACATGTGCGAGATGCCACTGACCGTCGTGAACCGGTACGGCGACCCCGTCACCTGTCCGGCTGTCGAGGCGTCGGTGAACTCGCGCGGGTAGGCCCACATGATCAACGGCAGCCTCTGCCCCTTCTGATATCCCGCCGGCAGGTACAGCGTTGCGTTGAGGTCCACCCCGTCCTTCCGCTTGTAGGTCACAAACTGCTTCGTGATCCCGGCAAGCTGTGGAGCCGGGTCCCTGAACTCGGTGATCTGCTTTCGGGTGTTGGAGGCAAGGTCGCGCACGAAGAGGTTCGGCGCATCCGTCGGCGTTTCGTACCGGGTGATCAGCGTTTTGCCATCCTCGGACAGCAGCGCCGTCACGGTCTCGTAGCTGGCGCCCTCGCACTGCCAGATCCTGTTGCTCGTCAGCGTCTTCAGGTCGAAGCGGGCGAGGAACGGGTGATCGCCCTGCGGTCCCGCCCCCTGGCCCTGCAGGTAGATGCTGTCACCCACCTGCATGATGGCCCGTCCGCCGGCCGGCCCGCCCAGTCGCAGCACGGGCGTGCCCGGATCGTTGTATCGATCCTGCGCGTTCAGTTCCCACATCTTCCTCAGCGCACCAGACGCGTCAACGAGCCAGGTAGTGCGCATGCGCTTCGCCCCGCGCGAGATCTCGTAGACGAGCGTCAGCCCCTTCTCCGTCCAGCTGATTCCCTGGGCACGGTTCTCGGTCTTGAGCATCTCCGCAGGCTCGCCGCCGAACGGAGCCTTCAGCGAGACCACCCGGTCGCGCCACTGGGCCTTCGTTCGCAGGTCGCCGCCGTCGAGCGCTTCTATCCACACGATCGTCGACGCGTCGACCGGCTGCCAGGCGACGTTGCGGGGGCCGGTGCGCACACCCATCATGGGCACGCCTTCGCCGGACGGAATGTCGGCGAGCTTCTTCACCAGCTGCCCGCTCTTGTCCCACGCCTCGAGATCCATCGGGAACTCGCCAACCGTGACCAGGTGGGAGAACGGCCGCTTCACGCGCGCGACGAGCAGGTACTGACCGTCCGGCGAGAACGATGCCTCGTCCAGGATCGCCGGCTTGCCGATCGGCGTCCTCGTTCCGGCCACCGCGTCGACGAGGGCGAGCTGCTTCGTGAAGTAGTACTCGAACAGCGCGTCGTCGTGCGCGTTCTTCAGGAGATCCTCGTAGGTCGCCGCGGGGGCCGCCTTGCCGGTGGTCTCCTGGATGTTCGGACCCGCGGGCACCTTCGGCGCGGCGGGCGGCAGGCCGCGCGTCGCGACCACGAACCCGCAGAGCATCGTCCTGCTGTTCCGCAGCCACTCGCACGGTGCGCCCATCGTGGCGTTGAGCGTCGGCGTCGTCACCTGCCTCGCCGCACCGGTTGCCGTATCCGCGACCCACAGCGCGATCCCCGTTGCCGTGGTCTGGGTGAAGGCCAGGCGCCGGCCGTCGGGCGAGAAGGCAACCGAGCCGATGTTCGGCGAGGGAGGCATGGTCACCTTCACCGTCGTCCCGCCGCTGATCTTCTTCAGGCTGATCGCGTAGACGACGCCAGACACGCGCTGGGGCCCGTTGGTGCTCGGGTTGATGCGCACGCCCGCCAGGCGCAGCATCGGCTGGGCCAGGTCCGCAATGATCGGCATGCTCTTGCGCTCGACGATCGCGATCTGCTGTCGCGTCGGGCTGACGATCGTTTGCGGAATCGGGTTGGCATCGAGGATGTCGACGATGACCTTCGGCGGCGTCAGATACTTCGGCTCCGTCTGGGCCTGCGCGCGCGGCGCGGTGATGAACAGCGCGGCCAACAGCACGAGGACGACCGAAGGCTTGACTGTGCGCATAGGGCGTCTCCTGGGAACGAATGGAAGTGGCGCCGATTCTATCAGGGACGACGGGGACCGGGGATCAGGATTGGGGTTCGGGGGTCGAGGGTCGGGAATGATTATGGCTGGATTGGGAGCTCCGCCGCGGAACGAAGAGAGGCCAGCTGGTTCGACGGATCACGGCGCGCATTCTCTCACAACGGAGCCTGGACGCGTGCTGCGACGTGTTTGGAGGGGCTGCCAGCACGTCCGCCGCTCCCCGTAGGCTCTCGCGCACATTTCGAGGGGAAAGAGACGGCGGATGTAAGGACAACCCGCCCCGCCCCGCCGTCAAATAGGGCGGCGACGGACGTTCGGTTGCAGTGGCAGCACAACCGCTCCGGACGACGGGTCAGCGTCCAGCCGGCACGGCGCGGCGAGATCCAACGCGCCGTATTCCCAACCCGGGGATTTGGAGTTCAGGCGCCGCGCCATCTTGTCGAGCGACGCCTAACTGTCCGTTTTCCAAGCACTTCACGCACTGCACGAAGGGAGCGCACCGAGGATGAGCTGGCGTTCAGATTGCAATACACTCCATTTGGCTTCCCTGCGTACCAGGCCTATCGGCGTCGGTCGGCGTATCGAGCCCCCTCCAGTGCGGCCGTTCCCCGGTCCCAGTGGTTACCGATCGGTAGGTTCGGCGTCTCGATCTCGACAACCTAGCGCCCATTTTCCCGTCGTCCGTTGTGTGAAAGGGGGATCAGATGCGAGTCTTGCGACTGGTGGGTTTCCTCATAGTCCTCGCTCTGTTTGCGCCTTGGCCGCTGTACGCGCAAACCGACACGGGCGCCATCGATGGTCGCGTCTTCGATCAGCAGAAAGGGGCAATGCCGGGCGTGTCGCTCACGGCCAAGAACACGGCCACGGGCCTGACGCGGACGACCGTCAGCGGCAGCACCGGGACGTTCCACTTCGAGGCGCTGCCCGCCGGCACCTATGACGTGTCGGCGGAGATCCAGGGCTTCTCCGTGCAGCTCCGCAAAGGAGTCATCGTGCAAATCGGGTCGTCGGCGACTGTCGACTTCACGATGGCGGTGGGGAACCTCACCGAGACGGTGACCGTCACGGGGGAGACGCCCCTCGTGCAGACGACACGATCCGACGTCGGCCAGGTAATCAGCCAGACCCTGGTCGAGAACATGCCGCTGAACGGCCGGAAGTTCCAGGATCTGTCACTCCTGGTCCCCGGCACGAGGCCTGCCAACTACTACGATCCGACGAAGACCGAGGTCGGCGGCATCAGCTACGGCGGGCTGACCGGGCGGTCGGTGAACATCAGCGTTGATGGCGGCGACAACAACGACGGGGTTGTCCGCGGCCTGCTCCAGCAGTTCAGCGCCGATGCCATTCAGGAGTACAAGGTCACCACGCAGCGATACAGCGCTGAGTTCGGCCGGTCCACCGGCGGGCTGGTGAACGTCATCACCAAGAGCGGGACGAACGAGTTCCGGGGCAGCGCGTTCCTGTTCGGGCGCAACGAGAAGCTGAACGCGACGACGCACTTCGAACAGATCGCAATCGAGGAGGGGTCACAGCCGGCAAAGAGCCCGTTCAGCCAGCAGCAGACGGGCGGCACCTTCGGCGGGCCCATCGTGAAGGACAAGGCACATTTCTTCTTCTCGTACGAGTTCAACCGCCGCAACGACTTCGCCAACGTCTTCACGAACGGCGTGTTGAGAGACGAGGAGGGACCGTATGCGAGGCCGTACCGAAATCACCTCGTCACCGCCAAGACCGACTTCACGCTGGCACCGGGGAACAACTTGATCGTGCGGTACGCCCTCGAGAACAACAACCGGCTGCACGACTTCGTCGGCGGCAACTTCGCCCCGTCGAACAGCGCGAAGAACACGAACGTCATCCATTCGGTCATCGCGAAAGACAGCGCGGTGATCGGCTCGAACAAGCTGAACGAGGTCCTCGTCCTCTTCCAGCGGTTCGAGAACAACATCAAGGCCGACTTCCCGAACATCCCGCAGATTGCGACGCCGGATTTCTTCTACGGGGCAAACGTCAATACCCCGCAGCAGACCATCCAGGACCGGCTGCAGTTCAAGGACGACTTCTCTTTCAGGAAGGAAGGCTGGGCGGGTGACCACGACTTCAAGGTGGGCGCTGAGATCATCCGTTCGCACTACGGCGGGTTCTTCACGCCGACACTCTACGGCTACTTCAACTTCCAGAACCCGATACCGGGCGCGGACATCAACACGTACCTGAATACGATCGCCGACACGTTCACCGGATCGGCCGGGAGCAACGTGGCCGACGACAACTGGACGTACGTGGCCACCTACTTCCAGGACGACTGGAAACCGAAGAACAATTTCACCGTGAACATGGGCCTGCGGTGGGAAATGCAGGCCGGACCGTACCAGAACAACTTCGACACCCTCGCCCTGCGGGCGCTCAAGGCGGCCGGGTCCCCCTCTGAGCGAAAGCAGGACCTCAAGGACTTCGGTCCCCGCGTCGGCTTTGCCTGGGACCTGAAGGGGGACGGCAGGACCGTCGTACGTGGAGGGTACGGCATCTACTACGACGAGATCTTCCAGAACATCACGCTCTACGAGAAGTGGAGCGACGTCCGAACACCGTTGTTCTTCGTGTCTGCCTTCAGGGAAGACGGCTCACTGACGTTCACGCCCGCGCAGTATGCTGCGAACTCGGACGCCATACGGGCCAGTTTCATGGATCCGACGTTTGCCGGCCAGGTCTTGCGGCTGACGGCCCCGGACCTGAAACAGCCCTACTCGCAGCAGTTCAACGCGGGGTTCTCGCACCAGCTCAATCCAAAGGTGTCGTTCGACGTGGACTACATCCACGCGATCGGCAAACGTGAGATCGCGCGGTGGCGTGTGAACACCTCGGCGAACCAGAACACCCGGCTGTCGCCGGCCGGGGTGTTCGCTCCCGATCTTGGCCCGATCCAGATCGAAGGCAACCGCGGGCACTCCCAGGTGGACGGCCTGTACGTAACCGGCAAAGTTCGCACGAGCAAGGTGTCGCTGATTTCGACCTATGCGTTGACGAGAGGCTATAACATCGCCAACGACTTTGGGACACAGCCGGGCGACCTGTCGAACGTGAGATGGGAGGACGACTGGGGGCCGATGCCGAACGATGTCCGCCACCGGTTCACGACCGGCGCGGTCTTCGCACTGCCGGCCGGGTTCCAGTACTCGACCTCGATCCAAGGGAACACCGGGAAGCCGTACGTGGCGTCCGCCGGAAGGACGGGGGGAAGTGCGGGACTGCGCGCCACCGACCCGGCGACGGGTCAGCCGTTCCCGCGCAACTCGTTCCGCGGGCCGAAGTTCTTCACCTGGGACATGCGCTTCTCCAAGGCGATCAAGCTTGCCGACAAGCGCGACCTGGAGTTCCTGTTCGAAGTGTTCAACCTCACGAACTACGTCAACTACAACGGTGACAGCAACCAGGGTTTCATCAACACGTTCAGTTCGACGCGTTTCGGGACGCCCACGCAGATCATTACCAACAGCCAGCGGCAGGCGGAGTTCGGCGTGCGGTTCGCGTTCTAAGGGAGGCTCGAATCAGTAGTGAGTAGTGAGTAGTGAGTAGCGAGTAGGGAGTAGCGAGTAGGGATCGGGGCGGGGTTGCGCTGCAGCTCCGCCCCGTCTTCTTGTTGCCTATTTTGCGAGCGCCCTCAGCCGATCGCGGGCTGCGGATCGAACCTTGGGCGCCGTCAGCGAGGATCCAGCGAGCCGCTCGTACTCGAATCGCGCCTCAGTCGTCTTGCCCTGTTGCTCGTACACCTTCGCGAGGTTGAACCTCGCGTCATCTCCGCGAGGATCCAGCTCGACTGCGCGACGGAGCCGCGAAGCCGCGCCTTCCAGGTCGCCCGCCTTCGCCAGCGAAGCTCCCAGTCCTGTCAGCGCCGGCGTGTAATCTGGCTGAATCTCCAGCGCCGCCGCATACTGTTGCCGCGCTTCCTCGCCATATCCGGCTTCGTCCAGTACCTTCGCCAAATCGAGGCGCATTGCGGGCTTGGCCGGGTCGGCTTCCACCGCGGCGCGGAGTTCAGCGATCGCCGCGGCGTACTCCCCTCGTGACGCAAGCACCCCGCCCTTGAGCACGCGGGCGCCGCTGAAGCGCGGGTCAATGGCAAGCGCCGCGTCAGCCTCGCGCAGAGCGTTCTGCTGGTCTCCGAGTCGCACGTAGCAGATGGCAATCCATTCGTGGGCGTAAGAGCTCGTCGGTACCAGCTCGAGGTATTTGCGGTACTGGGCGATTGCGGCCCGGTTGTCCTGCATCCCCATGTACGCGCTGCCCAGCACGAGTTGCGCAAAGGCATTCCGCGGATCCTTCTCGAGGACTTCGCGCAGGATCGGGAGCGCTTCGGCGAAGCGCCGGGCGCGCACCTCGCTGTTGGCCTGCCGGAGCCGGTTGAACACGCCAATCATGTCCTTCGGCTCCGGCCGCGCCGCCGTGTCCGGCGCCGGCTCGGCCCCCGCGCCGATGTAGCCAAGCGATGCCAGCTTGTCGAGCGTCTCGCGGTCCATCTTGGCCGTGGCCATCTGGCCGGCCGCCCCGCCCGTCATCTGATCGAGTGCTCGTCGCAGGCTCTGCGCCGTCTGCGCACGTTGGTCGAAGAGATTCCGGGCTTCACCAGGATCCGACCGGACGTCGTAGAGTTCGGGGCGCGGCGCGTCGATGAACTTCCACCGGTCGTCGCGAATCGCCCTGAGCGGCGCCCAGTTCATGTAGAGCTGCGGCAGGAGGGTCTCCATGTAGACGGGCGGCGGCGGTTCGCGACGATCTCCGCTAATGAGGGGCAGCAGACTGCGACCCTCGGCCGTGTGGAGCGCCGGTGCGCCGAGGAGGTCGAGCACCGTCGGCGCGAGATCCGTGGCCCGAACCGGTTCCGTGATCACCCGTCCGGCGGGCACGAGCCCCGGACGCCACAGGATGAACGGGACGCGGACGGCCGGGTCGTAGACGAACATCGAGTGCGTCTCTTCGCCGTGATCTCCCAGGCTCTCGCCGTGGTCGCCGATCACGGCAACGAGGGTTCGATCCTTCAACCCGAAACGATCCAACCTGTCCATCACCGAAGCCACCACTGCGTCGTCGAACGAGATCTCCCCGTCGTACGGACTGTCGGCGAACGCCGGCCCGAACGGCGGGGGAGCGTGGTAGGGCTCGTGCGGGTCGTACAGATGAAGCCACGCGAAGAACGGCGCTGACGCGTCGGTGGCGTACCTGTCGAGCCACGCGCCGAGCGCGAGCGCTGTCCGGTCCCCACGGCGCTCCGCCTCCAGGTTCAGCAATTGAGGGCTCTCGCCTTCCATGCGATCGTCGTAGGTCTCGAAGCCACGCGCCAGGCCGTAGCGGCGATCGAGAATGAACGCGCTCACGAACGCGGCAGTGCGGTAGCCGCGCTTCTTCAGAATCGTGGCGAGTGTCTCGAATCGATCGGCGAGGTAGAAGTTGCCGTTGTTGCGAACGCCGTGGGCAAACGGGTACAGGCCGGTCAGAATCGACGCGTGCGCGGGCAGGGTGATCGGAGCCGGGCTGTACGCATGCTCGAAGCGCGCGCCGTCAGCCGCGAGATTGTCGAGGTGGCGCGTGCGGGCACGCGCGTAGCCGTAGCAGCCGAGGTGATCCGCGCGGGTGGTGTCGAGCGTGATCAGCAGGACGTTCATCTGGCTCGTCGTTCCCGCCGGCGGAGGCGACGTGGGGCGCTGTCCGATGAACAGGAAGGCGACGACGGCAAGCGCCAGGATGCTGATGCCCGATGCGATGAGAAGCGGAAGACGCGAACGGTCCCGCCGGTTCGTGGCCGCGGCCTTCTTCGTCGATTGCCCGGAGCGCGGACGGCGGGTGCCGCCGGCGGCTGCGAGGCACGGACACACGACGAACAGAAGAAGAGACAGGCCAGTCACGCGTGGTCGGATTCTCTCACACTCCGGCTGAAAGTCGATTTGCGCGCACGGTCGAGCCTGCGGTGGAAAAGCGGCAATCCAACCCGCCGTATCGCGTTCCTCTGGTTATTTGAATTTGGAGTCCGCGGCGCTACCTCACCGGCCCGCACGGCACCCGAATCTGCGAGCAATCCCCGTCTCTGGCCCATTGCACGCGTCCCTCCGCGACCTGGTGTCGCGATTGCTAAACAGAAAGGTTCCTCCGACAACGACAACTCGGCGTGGGCGAGCGGTGAAACGCCGTCGCCCGGGTTCCCGCGTTCGCTTCTTTGAACACCCCGGTTCCGAAGTCCCCATGCCGCCGTGCGCGGCGGCATTTCTGGAGGGGGGGTCAGATGCGAGTTGTGCGATTGATGAGTTTGCTGGCGCTCCTGGCGCTCGTCGCCCCGTGGCCGTTGTATGCGCAGGTCGACACCGGCTCCATCGACGGCCACGTGCTCGACGAGCAGAAGGCCGCGATGCCCGGTGTCGCCATTACCGCGAAGAACGTTGCGACAGGTCTCACCCGTACCGTGCAGACGAGCGCGGCGGGGACGTATCACTTCGAGGGCCTGCCCGCCGGGCGGTACGACGTCACCGCCGAAGTCCAGGGGTTCGCGAAACAGCTTCAGACAGGTGTGATCGTCCATATCGGTTCGTCGACGACGACCGACTTCACGCTGAAGATCGGCGATTTCTCCGAGACCGTGACGGTGTCGGCCGAGCCGCCGCTCGTTCAGACCACGCGGTCGGACGTCGGCCAGGTGATCAGCCAGACGCTGGTCGAGAACATGCCGCTCAACGGGCGGAAGTTCCAGGACCTGTCGCTGCTCGTGCCCGGCACGCGGGCGGCCAACTACTACGACCCGACCAAGACGGAGGTCGGCGGCGTCAGCTACGGCGGCCTCAGTGGCCGGTCGGTGAACATCACGGTCGACGGCGGCGACAACAACGACGGCGTTGTCCGCGGCATCTTGCAGCAGTTCAGCGCGGACGCGATCCAGGAGTACAAGGTCACGACGCAGCGCTACTCCGCCGAGTTCGGCCGATCCACCGGCGGATTGGTGAACGTGATCACGAAGAGCGGCACCAACGAGTTCCACGGCACGGGCTTCCTGTTCGCGCGCAACGAGAAGCTGAACAACACGACGTACTTCGAGAAGCTGGCCATCGCGTCGGGCAGCCAGCAGGAGAAGAGCCCGTTCAGCCAACAGCAGCCGGGCGGAACGATCGGCGGGCCGATCAAGAAGGACAAGGCGCACTTCTTCGCGTCCTACGAATTCAACCGGCGCAACGACTTCGTGAACGTCTTCACGGGGGGCGTGCTCCCCGACCAGGAAGGCGCCTTCCCGAAGCCCTTCCGTGATCACCTGCTCACGGCGAAAGTCGATTTCGAGCCGACGAACGGGAACACGCTGACGGTCCGCTACGGGCTGGAGGATCAGAAGCGCCAGCACGACTTCATCGGCGGCAATACGCTCGCCTCCTCGGGCGCGCTGAACACGAATGTCATTCACTCGATCATCGCCAAGGACTCGGCGGTGCTGGGCAACAGCCGCCTGAACGAGCTGATCGTGCTGTTCCAGAACTTCGAGAACAACATCACGGCCGAGAACCCGAGCGCCCCGGGCATCCAGACGCCGGACTTCACGTTCGGCGCAAACCTCAACACTCCGCAGCAGACGATTCAGCGCCGCGTCCAGGTGCGCGACGACTTCTCGTTCCGCAAGGACTGGGCGGGCGACCACGACATGAAGGTCGGCGGCGAAATGATCCGCTCGCATTTCGGGGGCTTCTTCACGCCGACCTTGTACGGCCTGTTCGTGTTCGCGAACGCGCTGCCGGGGAACGCGAACAACATCAACGCGTACATGAACGCGATCGCGGACAGCTTCAGCGGATCGGCGGGCTCGACCAGCTTCAACGACAACTGGACATACCTGGCGACGTACTTCCAGGACGACTGGAAGCTGAAGAACAACGTGACGCTGAACCTCGGGCTCCGCTGGGAGATGCAGGCCGGTCCCTACCAGAACAACCGCGACACGCCGGCTCTGACCGCGCTGGCGGCCGTGGGGTTTCCCAGTCAGAAGAAGCAGGACCTGAACAACTTCGGGCCGCGCGTCGGTGTCGCCTGGGACGTGCGCGGCGACGGCAAGAGCGTGGTGCGGGCGGGATACGGTCTCTACTACGACGAGATCTTCCAGAACGTCACGCTGTACGAGTACTGGAGCGACGTGCGCCAGCCGGTCAATTTCATCGGGCTCTCGCCCGCGCCGTTCACCGCCGCCCAGTACGCGGCGGACCCGCAGGCGATCCGCAACTCGCTCCTCGATCCGACGTTTGCCGGTCAACGCGTGCAGCTGCTGGCGCCGGATCTCAAGCAGCCGTACGCCCACCAGTTCAATGTGGGATTCTCGCACCAGATCACGCGAAACATGTCGGTCGACGCCGATTACGTGCACGCGATCGGGAAGGATGAAATTGCACGCTGGTGGGTCAACAAGACCTACTCGGTCCTGGACACCCTCACCGGCGTATCGACCAACGTGACGAATCTCGACACGTCGATTTCCCCGGCCGGTGTCTTCGACCCGATCCACGGCGAGTACCGCGTGGAAGGGAACCGTGGCCATTCGCGCGTCGACGGGCTGTTCCTCACGGGCAAGGTGCGGATGGCGAGGGCACAGGTCATCACCACGTACTCGTTGACGAAGGCGATGAACACCGCCAACGACTTCAACTCGAGTCCGGGGGACCTGAGCAACCTCAACTGGGAAGGCGACTGGGGGCCGGCACCAAACGACGTCCGCCACCGCTTCACGCTGGGCGCGGTCGTGGACGTCGGCCGCGGGTTCCAGGTGTCCAGTTCCGTGCAGGCGAACAGCGGCAGGCCCTACGACCCGGTGATCGGGTTCACCGGCGCGCGGATCGCGCTGCGCGCAACCGACCCCGCCACCGGCCTGCCGTTCGGGAGGAACTCGTTCCGCGGGCCCGGTTTCGCGACGTGGGACATGCGGGTGGCAAAGAACTTCAGACTGCCCCAGAGTCGTTCGATCGAGGTGCTGTTCGAGGTCTTCAACCTGACGGACCGGGTGAACTTCAACGGCGACACGGGCAACGGGTTCATCAACACCTGGGGCAAGCTCGCGCAGCCCGCAGCGAACTTCGGCAAGCCGACCAACATCGTGCAGAACAGTCAGCGGCAGGCGGAGTTCGGCGCGAGGTTCAGGTTCTAAGAAGGAAGTAGTGAGTAGCGAGTAGTGAGTAGCGAGTAGGTGGACAGTAGTTAATTTAGCAGCGTAGTGGACGGGGCGGGCCGCCGACTGCGGCCTGCCCCGTGTTCTTTTCGCGCTACCGCGCGCGAAGCGACGCCAGTTCGCGGCGGGCGGCGGCGCGGATGGCGGGGGGCGTGGTGGAGGTGCCGGCCAAGCGCTGGTACTCGGCGCGCGCGTCGGCCACCCGGCCTTGCCGTGCCAGCACCTTCGCCAGGTTGAACCGCGCGTCGTCGGCGGCGGGCTGGATCTCCAGCGCGCGCTGCAGGAGCGCAGCCGCTTCGTCCAGCTTCGACTGCTTCGCGAGGAACGCGCCGAAGCCGATTAGCGCGGGCGCGTAATCCGCCTGGAGCTTCAGCGCGGCCTCGTACTCCGTCCTGGCGTCCACGTCACGGCCCGCCTCGGCCAGCACGTTTGCCAAGTCGAGGCGCAGCGCGACTTTCGCCGGGTCGGCATCAACCGCCGCCCGCAGTTCGGCAATCGCGCCCGGGTACTCTCCCCGCGCGGCCAGTACCCCGCCCTTGAGGACTCTTGCATCGCTGAAGTGCGGGTCGATGGCGAGCGCCGCTTCTGCCTCTCGGAGTGCGGCGTCGCGGTCCTGGAGCCGCAGGTAGCAGATAGCCATCCACTGGTGCGCATACGAGCTGGTGGGAACCAGCTCCAGGTACTTTCTATATTGCCCGATCGCTGCCCGGTAATCGCCCATCCCCATGTGGGCGCTGCCGAGCACCAGTTGCGCGAAGGCATTGCGAGGGTCCGCCGCGAGCACCTCA
>Ga0316628_100001643_pt1 | contig 15971 bp, 13 predicted proteins | sample OWC_Aug_M2_C1_D5_FD_207648 | JGI IMG/M metagenome (GOLD analysis project Ga0316628, IMG submission 207648) | Wetland soil microbial communities from Old Woman Creek delta, Ohio, United States - OWC_Aug_M2_C1_D5_C | ecosystem: Environmental > Terrestrial > Soil > Wetlands | place: USA: Ohio... | reverse complement strand
GACACCTCCCATGTGCTCCCAGAGACCCAGTTCGAAAAGTTCAGCCTCCCCCCCGACCCTGTACAGGTCGATATGAACAAAAGAAGGGGTTGTATGATATTCGGAAATGATCGTAAAACTTGCACTCACGAGATCTCTCTCGTCAATACCGAATGCACGTGCGATCCCTTTTACCATTACCGTCTTTCCAGCACCCAATTCCCCGTAAAGGCCGACGACATCTCCCGGTCTTAACAGCCTTCCTAATCTGAAACCGATATCCTTGGTCTCATCAGTCCCGTTACTTATTAATAGCCTCATGATAAGATGGACTGATTATAATAAAATCCCTCCGTACCTCCCTTTGCCAAAGGGAGGTATTTGCCCTCTTTGGCAAAGAGGGCCTATGGCTCGGAGCCAACGGCTCATAGAGGCAAGGGGAGATTTTCCGGTCAAATATCTATTCAATATGAGACCCTTAATATATATTTTTTCACAGAATGACACATTTTTAAAATACCCCGATAAATCCTCCCTGTCTTCCGCTGTATTCTCTGTGATACCGGTATGAATGAAAATCCTGAGGATTGCAGTGGGAACATATATTGGAGATCCATATATTTTCTTCCGGGATACCCATTGACAGCGCCTGAAGCACATTTGCAGCAGGAAGATCGACGTAATATTTCCCGTCCACAGGCATATAATACTTCCCTTCTCCCATAACACTGTAAATGGCATCCTTTACTTCCCGGCCGACATCATAACATTTCCCGCCGATGCTCGGTCCGAGAGCTATTATAATGTCCTCCGGAAAAGACTTAAAGCGTTCGATCATTAATTTGACAGCATTTTTTATTATCCGTGATGCGGTACCTCTCCATCCTGCATGCACAGCACCGATAACAAATCTTTTTCTGTCAAGAAGAAGAATCGGGACACAGTCGGCAACCTGAACGCCGATTAATACACCCTTTCTTTGTGTGACAACGGCATCCGCTATTTTTGGTTCCATATCTGAATAGAGCACCATTACCTTATCGGTATGCTTCTGTACGGGCAGATAGACATTCTCCTTTTTTATAGAGAGGATTTTACTGATATTTTCTCTGTCCGCCCCCAATGACTTGCACGTGAAAAAAGCCTTTGCATGACCATTGAACAGATCCGGGTAAATAAGTGTATCCATTTTGTTTTGAACCTTAATAAATAATGAAATTATATCGTTCTACTCTTTTTTAAGAGAATGAAAAGCAGCCGGTATATTATTTATTATATCAGTTGCGATCAGTGAGTGCTGCCCCTTTTCTGATGCGGCGATATCTCCTGCGCGGCCGTGCAGATAGACTCCGAGCACACACGCATGGAGTGTATCTTTGTTCTGTCCCAGCAAACCTGAAATCATTCCTGTCAACACATCGCCCGTTCCGGCAGTAGCCATTCCCGCGTTCCCTGTCGGATTGAGGAAAGCCTTTCCGTCCGGTGAGGCAACAATTGTGGGTACACCCTTAAGCACAAGAAAGGTCTTTGTATCTTTTGCAAAGGATACGGCTGTATTGATCCTGTCTTTTTCTATCTCCTGCACACTCATGGAAATTTTCCTCTTTCCGGAGGAAGGCAACGGAGGACTGAGCAGTCTTGCCATCTCTCCCGGATGAGGTGTCAGAATTACAGGACACTTTATCTTTCCGAAAATCCTTCTATCTCCTCTCAGACAATTTATTCCATCAGCGTCTATGACGAGCGGGGATTGAGAACCCCTGATTAAATTCCTGACAAGTCTTTCCGTCCCGGTGCTGACACCCATTCCTGGACCCATAGCGATTATGTGATCAGCTTTACAAGCAAAATCCAGAATCTTTTGAGACGCCTTTTCAGAAAGTGTACCGTCACCCTTATCAGGCAAAATCAGCGTCATCTCCTCAGTAACGCGCGACTGGATAACGTCTGCCACAGACTCGGGAATGCCCAATGTTACAAGTCCCGCCCCCGTCCTCAGACAGGCCTTTGCAGCCATAAGTGCGGCGCCTGTCCTTCCTCTCGAACCGGCAACAATAAGTACATGGCCATAATTACCTTTATGGGAATAACTCCTTCTCGACGGAATCAATCGGCATATTTCTTGTCCCTCGATTAATTCCGTATCAATGCTTTCCGACTCAAGCAACTCATGTGGAAATCCGATATCTTCTACAAAAAGCCCTCCCGACAATTCCGCACCGGGATATAAAAGATGGCCTCTTTTTGGAAGGCCGAAGGTAACTGTATAATCCGCCCTAACGGCATCTCCCATTACCTGTCCGTTGTCTGAAGAGACGCCCGATGGAATATCCACAGAAATAACAGGTAGCCCCGAACTATTGATCAGCCTTAGAACCTCAGACAGTCCGCCGGTGACAGGTTTGTTCAACCCTGTACCTAAGACCGCGTCGACGATCAATGCGTGACGGGAAAAGATCGAAGGGTATCGGGAAAGCAGATGATCAATTTGTCCAACGGATACGCCATATCGAATCGCAGCCTCATACTGTCTTAATGCATCGCCCTTCATATCCGCGGGCCTGGATGTAAGAAAAACCTTAACGTCCCATCCTTCGCTATGAAGATTCCTCGCAACGACTAAACCATCCCCCCCATTGTTTCCGCTCCCCGATATCACGATAATTTTTTTTCGGCCGAACAGTTCCTTTATCCTTGATACTACGGAAAGGCCTGCCCGTTCCATAAGCACAGTTCCGGAAATACCAAACTCTTCAACAGTTTTCCTGTCGATGTTTCTCATGTCTTTTGCAGTAACGACCTTCATCTTATTCCAAGCCTCTTCTAAAGTTAACTTCGCTTTATAATATCCAAATTATCCATCAAAAATAATTCTCACAAAAATTATAGCATTACTTTAAGGAATAGTCATAATATTCATAAAATAAATTGTCTTTTTTACTCACAGGCTTTTCCCTAATAGTTTGACAAATCCAAGAAAAAGTGTTACAAAAAAGCATGCCGATTCCTGATAGAAACAGGCTGCGCCTTGGAGAACTCCTCGTTGAACACGGTCTGATTAATACACACCAGTTGAAAGACGCCCTGAAGAGACAGGCCCGGGAAGGTGGACAGATCGGTTCCATTCTGGTCGGGATGGGTCGTATCACAAATGACGACCTGTTAAGTTTCCTCAGCCGGCAGCTTGGAATCCCTTCAGCGAATCTGTTCAAAATGGATGTGTCTCCGGACATATTAAAACTCATGCCCCTGGAAAAAATTAGGGCCATGAAGGTCATTCCGATCGGCATCAGTGAGACTACCGTGACCCTCGCTATGGTAAATCCCCACGACATGATATCAATCAGAGACATTGAGTTTTCTCTCGGTAAAAAGGTTGAGCCGGTTGTGGTGCCTGCTTCACAGATGGATGCTGCCATTCAAAGCCTTATATCTTCCCCTGAAAGCGGCGTGACGGGTGAGAAGCTTGAAAAAGAGGCGTGCAAGGCAGAAATAAAAAAAGCGGCATCTCTGCTGTCCCTTTTAAAATATCTTGCAACTTCGCCCCCAAGTGATATGCTGCTCACCGCAGGTATTCCACCTTGTGTTAAGCTCAGCAGAGACATAAAGAGAACATCGATGGACTCCCTCGTACCTTCCGACTGCGAAAGGTATGCAAGGGAATTGATGACGGAAAAAGACTGGGAAGCTTTTGCTGAAAAAGGCGACCACGATCTCGCGGTTACGTACCCTGACATCGGCCGTTTCAGGGCAAGTTTCTACAGGCAGAGAAACTCTATCTCAATTACAGTTCGCCATATTGCTGATATCCTCCCTTCGTTGGAAGAACTCGGATTGCCCGCTTGGCTGAAGGAATATGTTCTGATACCAGAAGGTTTGATCCTTGTTGCCGGTCCGGCAGGTCATGGAAAGACAACAACCATTGCTGCCATGGTGGATATTATCAACTCCGAAAAAAAATGTAATATCATCACACTTGAAGACCCGATAGAATACCTGCATAAGCATAAGAAAAGTAATGTGAATCAAAGGGAGATCGGTGTGGATACGCAATCCTTCCATGAGGGCCTGAAGCATATATTCAGGCAGGATCCCGATGTCATCGCCATCGGAGAGATGAGTGATGCGGACAGTTTCGCCGTAGCCTTACAGGCTGCTTGCACGGGGCACCTCGTAATCACCGCAGTACATGCGAATAACGCAGCCCAGGCAATAGATACGATCGCCAACACATTTCCACCCCATCGGCAAGACCTTGTCAGATCGCGAATTGCGGATACCCTTTTGTTCGTTCTCTCGCAGAGGCTGGTCCCTTTGAAAAAAGGGGAAGGCAGGGTACTCGCCTATGAAAAGCTTGTAAACAGTCACAGTGTAAATGGTATTATCAGAGAAGGGAAAACCCATCAGATAAAGTCTCAGATGATGACGGGCACTGATGAATATTCATCTCTGGAGTCGTCACTTGCAAAACTTCATCTGTCCGGTTTGATCAAATTCGACGACGGTCTCCTCTTCTCGGAAAACAGGCAGTTCTATAAGGATTTCACAAAGGTTTCGTAAATGAAATTCATTAGCCGGACAGCAGGTCCGCGGCGTAAACAGCCGGTCATTTAAAAATTCTTGTCTTATCCATCTGAAAACTTTTAAAATATGAAACTTGAAAGGTACCGAATTCTTGGATCAGGGAAAAAGTAAGACATTTGTCGATAAGATATGGGATTTGCTTTCCTCGGTCAAGCTTGCCATCGTTATTTTTGCCTTAATATCCCTTACATCAGTTGTGGGGACAATTCTGGAACAGAAAGCCGAGCCGGCAAGGAACATTCAGATTCTGGGCAAAATCTTCGGGGAGTCTCTTGCACCGAACCTGTATACCTTATTCGATAAACTCGGGTTTATTGACATGTATCATTCATGGTGGTTCACAGGCTTATTGTTACTGTTCTCCATCAACATCATCATCTGTTCTATGGAAAGGTTGCCAAGGATATGGAAACTGGTAAAAGAACCGGTCGAACCCCTGACCGAGGAAAAACTGAAAAAGTTCATAATAAACAGAGAGGTCGTGCTCAAAGGAAAGCCCGATAAAAACAGGGACGCCGTGAGCGGCGTGATAAAGGGCGCACGGTTTCGCTGTCTTGAAGTTCAGGAAGAAAGGGGCTATCAGTTTTATGGCCAAAGGGGAAATTACAGCAGGCTCGGCGTATACCTCACCCATTTCAGTATCCTTATCATCCTTGCCGGCGCGATCATAGGGATGCGTCTCGGATTCAATGGCTTTCTGAATCTTCCGGAAGGCGCGGTGTCGAACGCGGCCTTCTCGGGCATGGACAAGGAGCTCCCTTTAGGATTTGATGTCCGGTGTGATAATTTCGATGTCGAATTCTATGGCATGTCGAATATGCCGAAGGAATATAAAAGCTGGCTCACGATAATAAAGAACGGCAAGGAGGTTCTCAGGAAATCGATAGCGGTTAATGATCCTCTTTCGTTCGAAGGCATAACATTCTATCAGTCAAGTTACGGACTGGTGCCCGATGGCATCAACAGGGGCATATTCATATTCAACGTCGTTTCAAAAACCGGCAGCGCAACAACGCTCAATCCGAGATTTGGAGATACCTTCCAGATACCTGATACCAGTATTACGGGAAAGATCGCCGACTTCAGCCCCGCTCTTACGATCGATGAGCACGGGCATGCCTCCACCTATGCAAACCAGATGAATAACCCGGCGGTTTTCATTGAATTTTCCGAATCCGGGAAGCACAAGTTTTCAGGATGGATATTGAAGAGACATCCTGAGACTTGGCAGATCCCTGAGGGAGGAAGAGTCGAATTCATTGATTACTGGGGAGTCGAATACACCGGATTGCAAGTGAGAAAAGACCCCGGCGTATGGGTGGTATACCTGGGGTGTATCACTATGAGTTTAGGCCTCTTTACCGCCTTCTTCATGAGCCACAGGAAAATGTGGGTAAAGTTGGTCGAAGAAAAGAACAATACAAGGGTGATTATCGGAGCGACCTCCAATAAGAACAGGGCTGCTTTTGAGCGCAAGATAGACAAGATAATCTCCGTCCTCAGCAAAAAACAGGAAGGAGGGAAATAAATGGACAGTTCTTTTTTCTTTGGACTCTCTACAATGGCTTATATACTGGCCATGATGATCTATATCACATATATTGCCTTTAAGAAAGAGCAGATCGGAATCCTGGCTACCACGATAACAATTCTGGGATTTATATCACAGACGCTGGCTATCGTATTAAGGTGGAAAGAGTTCGCGGACTTAAGCGGTATGGGTTTTCTCAGGTCGGCACCCCTCACCAATCTCTACGAATCACTGATATTCTTTGTTTGGTGCCTGATTCTCGGATACCTCATAATCGAGTTCAAGTTTAAGAACCGTTCCTTTGGGGCTTTCGTAACCCCCATCGCGGGCCTCGTGCTGGCCTTTATAGATCTGACCGGGGTCTCAAAGGAAATACAGCCTCTGGTACCCGCATTGAAGAGCAACTGGCTTCTCGCCCATGTTAGCATGAGTTTTATTGCATACGCGGCTTTTGCCCTGTCCTTCAGTACCGGACTTATGTCCCTCATAATAACGGCCGAAAAGAAGAACGAGGCGTCATATATATTCTGGACGGTTACATTGGGGTTGTTTGTCATCCTTTTGGCCACAATGGGGATTGATTTCTTTACCTTCAAAGCAAAAGTAAGACCTGAAATATTCATTCATAACTACCTTTTCAGGACTTCATTTCTCCATCCCTCAGCTGCCGTCAATATCCTGAGTTGGATACTCTCGATAGCCGTTTTGTTCGCTATATGGAGATATGGCTTGGTCTTGAAAAGAGTCATCGCAAAATTCAATGTCACGCCCGACATGCTCGATGAAATCACCTATAAGAGCATCGCCGTCGGTTTCCCGATATTCACGTTGGGAGGCCTGATCTTTGGCGCTATCTGGGCCGATCAGGCTTGGGGCGTTTACTGGAGCTGGGACCCGAAAGAGACCTGGTCATTAATCACATGGTTTGTATACGCCTTCTATCTCCACGGCAGAACGATCAGGGGATGGCAAGGGAAGAAGGTTGCCATGGTTGCGGTAATCGGTTTCATGGCTGTGATATTCACTTACCTGGGAGTGAATTTGCTTCTTTCCGGACTTCACGCATACGGTTCGAGATGACGGCTTGAACTTTCATTATTTTTTGCGATAACATAATTGAAAGATAATTTACGGAGGTACCGACTCAAATGAATAACATAAAAACTCTTGTTCTGCTCGTCACATTGACGCTCATCCTCATCTGGGCGGGAGGAGCGCTCGGGGGGAAGCAGGGCATGACGATAGCATTGATCTTTGCGCTGGGGATGAACTTTTTTGCTTACTGGTTCAGTGACAAGATTGTTCTAAGAATGTATAGAGCAAAAGCAGTCACCGAATCGGAGGCACCCGATCTTTATTCGATCGTGAGGGGTCTTGTCCAGAAGGCGGGAATGCCCATGCCCAGGGTCTGCATCATAGAGGAAGAACAGCCGAACGCCTTTGCAACCGGCAGAAACCCGAAGCATGCTGCTGTTGCTGTCACTACCGGTATTATGCGCATATTGAGCCGGGAAGAGCTGCAGGGTGTGATAGCCCATGAGCTCACGCACGTCAAAAACAGAGACATCCTTATCAGCACCATCGCCGCAACTATTGCGGGAGCAATCAGCTACCTCGCTCAGATGGCCCAATGGGCGATGATCTTCGGTGGTCACAGAGGTGATGACGACGAGGGAGGAAGTCCTGTAGCCGCCCTCGTGATGATGATCGTCGGCCCTATTGCAGCTATGATAGTTCAGATGGCTATTTCGAGATCAAGGGAATATGCTGCCGATGCAGGGGGCGCAAGGATTGCGGGAAATCCCCGATACCTCGCCGGAGCACTCAGAAAACTCGATTGGGCATCCAAGAAGATTCCTATGCATGCAAATCCGGCAACTTCCCATATGTTCATAGTGAATCCCTTATCAGGCGGTGGTATCATGAAACTTTTCAGCACCCATCCTCCTATAGAGGAGCGGATCTCAAGGCTCGAGTCCATGAGCCTCTAATCAGCCTGAGGCGGGACTATTTGAGCTTGACTCTTACCGTCTTCATTGCCCAAAATAGTGCAACCCTATGAAAGCTCTTATAACAGGGGCTACCGGCTTCATAGGAAGCCATTTGTGTGCGGAACTCGTCAGGAGAGGTTATCAGGTCACCTGTCTCTCAAGAGCGGCCTCTAATCTTAAATGGATCGAAGACCTTGAGATCAGATTCGTAAGAGGTGACTGCACAGACAGAGGTTCGTTGCTTGACATTGTCGGCGGGTTCGATTATGTCTTTCATCTTGCCGGATTAACAAAATCTTGTTCTTCAGACGACTTTTTCTGCATTAATTCCAGAGGCACTGAAAACTTGATTAGGACGGTCGCTGAAAAAAACTCCGGAGTAAAAAGATTCATCTATCTGAGCAGTCTTGCCGCTGCCGGCCCGAGTATAAACGGAAATCCTGTCCCGGAGGATGCGAGTCCGTCTCCTGTATCGGATTATGGCCGGAGCAAGCTCGAAGGTGAAAGGGCTGTTCTGAAATATAAGGATCTCATGCCGGTAACCATCCTGAGACCCCCCGCGGTGTACGGTCCGAGAGATAAAGATATGCTTGTACTGTTCAAAATGATTAAAAAAGGTTTTTTCTTTGACCTGGGAAAATGTTATTATTCATTGCTTTATGTTGATGACCTTGTTCAGGGTATAATATTGTGTGCCGAGAACAAAAAAGCTGAGGGTAATGTATACTTTTTGTCGGACACCAAATTTTACACGGGAGAGGAAATAGCAATAGAGATATCCTCTGCTCTTAATGTAAAGGCAGCGCCTTTGAGGGTTCCAAAGTTCGTTATGCCTTTTTTTGCATTTGTCAGTGAAAAGATAAACAAACAGGGTATCATTAACAGAGACAGGATTAAAGATTTCAGACACTCGCACTGGATCTGCAACTCCCGAAAAGTAAGGGAAGAAATTGGCTTTATTCCAAAAGTTGGACTAAAGGAAGGGATAAAATGGACGGTGGATTGGTACAGGATTCACAGATGGCTGTAAACAAATCGACAGACATATTTGACAAGTGTTTAAGATTCCATAAGGCTAAAGACCTTATTTCCCATGGTTTGTACCCGTATTTCAGAACTATCGAAAGCGCCCAGGATCCGGAAATCATGATGAACGGCCGGAAGATGATCATGGTAGGGTCCAACAATTATCTGGGTCTTACGAGTCATCCGAAAGTGAAAGAGGCCGCGATTGCGGCGATAAGAAAATACGGTACAGGATGCGCAGGTTCCAGATTCCTCAACGGCACCCTTGACATACACGTTCAACTCGAAGAGAAGCTCTCCCGTTTCATGCGCAAAGAGGCTGCGCTTATCTTTTCCACCGGTTTCCAGGTCAATCTGGGTGTAATCTCCGCCCTTGTCGGGAAAGATGATATTGTCATAATCGATAAGATGGACCACGCGAGCATTATTGACGGATGCAGACTCTCCTTCGGCGATATAAAGAAATACAGGCACAACGACATGGCTGACCTTGAAAGGCTCCTCAAGGAATATGAAGAGAAAGACAAACTGGTGATTATTGACGGAGTTTTCAGCATGGAAGGAGATATCGCTCCCCTGCCTGAAATTATCGGCCTGGTCAAGAAATATGGGGCAAGGCTGATGGTCGACGACGCGCACGGCATAGGCGTACTCGGACAGACAGGTCGCGGTACAGCTGAACATTTCGGGCTTGAAGATGAGGTAGACCTCATCATGGGAACGTACAGTAAATCTCTTGCATCCATTGGAGGCTTCATTTCCGGCTCGGCGGATGTTATCCATTACATAAAGCATTCTGCGCGATCCTTAATATTCAGCGCGAGCCCTCCACCGGCATCTGTTGCTGCCGTGAGCGCTGCCATTGACATCATCGAAAATGAACCCGAAAGAAGAGCACAATTGTGGAAGAATACGACAAAGATGCTGAACGGCTTCAAGGCACTCGGCTTTCAGACCGGAGACAGTGAGACACCGATCATACCCGTGATAGTCGGTGAAGACGAGAAGGCTTTTGTCATGGCCATGATGCTTCAGGACGAGGGAGTATTCGCCAATGCAACGGTCACCCCTGCAGTGCCTTCCGGCATGGCGCTCATACGGACAAGCTACATGGCAACACATACCGATGAGCATCTCGACATCGTACTCAGGGCCTTCGGGAAGATAGGCAGGAAGTTAGGCATCATCGGATGATACAAGTCGTTGAGGTTAGGTCCGCAAAAGACCTCAATGACTTTATCACGTTACCTTTCAAGCTCTACTCAAAAGACCCCTTTTACGTCCCTCCGCTGATCCGGGACATGAAGAAACAGTTTTCTGATAAAAATCCTTTCTTCCTCCATGCAAACGCGAGATATTTCCTTGCAAAAAAAAATGGAGAAATTCATGGAAGAATAGTCGCCATTGTCAACCCCAGGCACATCGAATTTCATCAGGAGAAGACGGGGTTTTTCGGTTTTTTTGAATCTGCCGATGACTATGAAACAGCAAAATCACTTCTTGATACGGTCGCCGATGTGCTCAGAAAAGAAGGCATGGAAATCCTGCGCGGGCCGATGAATTTCTCTACCAATGAGGAATGCGGCTTTCTCATCGAGGGATTTCGAAGCCGTCCGCTGCTGATGACGCCGTATAATCCCCATTATTACAACAATATAATGGAGCAATATGGTCTGAGGAAGGCAAAGGACCTTTTTGCCTATATCCTCGATATCCCTGAAGAGCTCCCAGTGAAAGTCCACAGGGTAGCTGATATTGTAGCGAGAGGTGGAATTACTGTCAGACCAATAGACAAGAAACATTTTGTTCGTGACATGAGGATCTTTAAGGAAGTATATAATTCGGCCTGGGGAAAAAACTGGGGTTTTATCCCCCTGACTGATGAGGAGCTTGTGCATCTTGGAAATAATCTAAAACCCATTGTGGTACCCGGGTTGACCCTGATCGCCGAAAGAGACGGTGAACCGGTTGGCTTTATGGGAATATTGCCGGACTTCAATTTTGTCCTGAGACATATGAAGGGAAAACTCAGCCCCATAAATATCATCAAAGCCCTCTATTATTCAAAAAAGATAAAGGACTTGAGAATGCTTCTGCTCGGCGTCAAAGCGAAATACAGGAATAAGGGCGTCGACGCCCTCCTCTTCAGGGAAGGTTTCAAAGGGATAAAAAGGGGGGGATATGAACGCGTGGAATTCTCGTGGATACTTGAGGACAATATCCCCACGCAGCGGCTGATCGAGATGATCGGTGGCAAACTGTACAAGAAATACAGGATCTATGAGAAAAAACTGCGGTGATTTCTTTCAAATCACATACCACAGCAGAACGAATCCTCCCTAACCCGAAAAATGCGGTTTACCGGATCTCCGGTGGGCATATGGCCAGAAAAAGCTTGATATATAGCATTGCAAAATAAGGCTACATGTCATTGCGAGCGAAGCGAAGCAACCTCGCATTTTTCCAAGAATAAAACCAAGATTGCGTCGTCGCGCCGCTCCTCGCAATGACGCTTTTATTTTGCAAGGATATATAGTTCTCCTCAGCGAATCCGCCGAGGCGGACAGCACCTTTGTGGGCGGAAAGATATCAGCATGGGCCTGTATGTTTTTATGCACTCGCCGTGATAAGAAAGCACGCCCAAATTCTGCATGATCAAGGTTTTTATGGACATATGCCTGCCGGACAATTTTTCAATTGCAGTTTTCGCGTTAAAAAGCGTGTCCATGCACTCCTCCCTCCGTGCAATACGTGCAGGCGAAGCATCGCGCATATGAATTGTGGTGATGACAGTTCAGGCACGCCCCGGCGCCGCCGCAGTGCCAGTTATGCACATGGCAGCTTCTGCAGAATTCCTGCTCCCACGTACAGGGATTCCCTGCGCCGCCGACACACTGCTTATTGTAGTGACCGTTCACCGTTTTGCGCAGAAGATATGGAATAGTCGTACCGTTGCCATGGACGCTGCCATGCGGTTCATGACAGTCTGTGCAGTTCAGAATATAATTCGGCTTACTCGCAGACAGATAAGGCTCTCTAATTGTCCCCCAGTTTGCGGGGTCTGCACCACACGTCGCGCCCACCATGCCCTCGGCACCCCAACAACGGGTAACTGCGCCATGATAATCGCCGACCAGTCCATAAGTTCTTGCCCGCTGTGTCCAGTCTATCTGTTTGAGATTTCTCCCGAGCGAAGAGCTGTAAATCACGTTTGTCGCATTGTGGCAGTCGGAACAGAAGGTCACATAGTCGGGAAGATTGGACCCGTCAGTCGTTGCGGAGCCGTCGGGTTCGTAGACAGTCGTCGAATTATAGCGGAATGGGGCCTGGTACTGCCCGCCGTGAGCAAGGGCAAAATCGCTCATCATTTCACCGGGTCCATCACCCCAAACGTTATCTCTGTCGGTCGGCCTCACGACAGGGTAACCGCGCTGTGAAAGATGAGTGTTGTGACACGCACTGCAAGGATTGGATTCATTCCTGAATATTTCCGGCCATTTTGCCTTCACGAAATTGAGGATGTCCTGAAGGTTATGCGCGGAACCCGCAACCGAATTAAAGACATCATAGATATTATTTGGCGTGGTGTGATGAGCGGTATCGCCTCCGTACCAGTAACTATAGTTGTAATTTATCCTGTCAAAGGATACCTGTACGGAACCCGTGCCTCTGTGACAATCCGTGCAGAAGTTCTGTGACTGGCTGACAAAGTTGTCGCTGAATATCATGACATGCTGCTCATGACAATGGGCACAGTGACCTTTGGTGAAACCCAGAGAAGCAGTCTCCCTCCGGTTCACTCCGTATGTGGCATTGCCGTGCGCCGAATTGAGATATGTATTCTCATCAATCTGCCTTAAGTACACCCCTTCGCTGCTGCAAAGTGAGACAATGTGGCAGTCAGTACAGACATTAGGTGTACATAAATCACCTGCTGAGTCACTCGCTTTGAAAACTAAACCAGAAAAACAAAGAAATAGGCATAATAAGACAATAAACAATCTATTTCTTTTAAATTTCATTCTCTGTCCCCCTTTTCATCCAATTCTGGTAACAAGATGCCTCCCATCATGCTATTATGCCGGGGCTGTTTCAATTCTCCCCCAAGAAGAGATTCTGTTTTAAGCATTTGATATATTTATAGCTCCGCCCGATGCACCTTGTCAAGTCTTTTTTTATACTTTTGCTATAAACGACACTGCTGCGTTTTGAAGTGCCGTCAACGGTGCCGTCGTCTACGTGAAGCGCCCCCGCGCATTGCGTTACAAGTGTGGGCTGCGATTGTCCTGTCTCCGTGGGCGCGGCGCGCAACGCAGAATATAAATTACAAGCGGCTCGGGTGGGACAGCGGAGGGAAGGTGATTTGGCAGGTAGTAATTATTGCTCATCATACAGGGAAGGACACTCAGACGTCGGTACAAAACTCAAGGCATTCCAGTGAACAACTTTAATCTTTAGCTTACTTTATCGGCCGTCGACCCGGCGGGATTTATCACCCAGATTTTCCCGAACTCTTTCTCCTGATAGACCCTAACGAGGCCGAGCCTTATGAGTTCAAGGAGTGCTACAAATGTTATTATGATCTGAATTCTCGTTACACCGTCTTTAAATAAGTCTTCAAATCTCGCTGCTTCCTGTCCCTCCATCATCTCCACAATCATCAACATCTTATCCTTAACGGTTAGGGTCTCTTTTGTGATTGAAACAATCTCGAGAGGTGCCTTATCAAGGATTTTCTTGAAAGCGTCCAACAGGTCAAAGAGGCTAAGGTCAAAGAGATAGAGTTCGCCGTCTCCTTCCTCATCAGATAACGGTTCCCGGCGGAAGACCTTCATCCAGTCCTCTTCTTTTTTCCTGAATTCCCCTGCCGCTTCTTTGTATTTCTGATACTCTATGAGCCTCTGGACGAGTTCCCGCCTCGGGTCTTCCTGTTCGTCCGATGGAGCTTCTTCATCGGGTGGCAGGAGCATCCTCGATTTGATATGGATAAGGGTCGCGGCCATAACGAGAAATTCGCCGGCTATTTCGAGATTGAGTTCCTTCATCATCCCGATATACTTAAGATACTGGCCCGTTATCAGGGCAATAGGGATGTCATAGATGTCGATCCTGTTTTCCCTGATGAGATGCAGAAGCAGATCAAACGGCCCTTCAAAGACCGGTATTTTTATATTAATGAGGTCGTCCATGTATCCGTTATTATACACCAAAAGAACAGCGGAACATGTCCCGCTCTACCCTGACCTGAACAACACCCGACTGCATATTGACATAAATTTTAGCGCTTGATAATATGCAGTGGACATCGATTTTAGGAGGTAAGATGAAAAGGACTATCAAGCTATTTATTTTGGCTGTTTTTCTTTCCGCCCTGTCATCGGTTGTTGCCGCTGCCAACCCAACCGGTGACAAAGTCAAGACCGGAGATGCCGCCGTTCTATCTGCACAAAATTGGCTAAGAATTGTCGATTCCGGGAAATACGGTGAGAGTTGGAACAAAGCAGATGAATATTTAAAACAAGCTGTTTCAAAAAAAGATTTTGAAAAATCGCTGCAAGGTGTGAGAAGACCTTTGGGCAGGGTCGTCAAACGTTCTTTAGCCTCGACAAATTATACAACCGCCCTTCCGGGTGCTCCTGATGGTGAATATGTCGTCATCCAGTTTAAAACTGAATTTGAAAACAAGAGAGAATCGATTGAGACTGTGACTCCAAAAAAAGACAGAGACGGAGAGTGGAGAGTTTCAGGATATTATATTAAATAACAACAGAATATCCCGTACCACAACTGAGCATGATAACGGGAGCACTGAGGCCTTTTATACCTCTTAATTTTAAAAGTATTCCGGTAAATTAAAATGTTGTTTTCGATTGTCAAGATCCTGATCGGCGTTTCGATAGGTCTTGTCGCATTAGTAGTCCTCTTGTATTTCTCTCAGGATAATCTTATCTTTTTTCCCCGTACCCTCTCGCAGGAAGAGGCAGACAGAATTGTGAGGCGATATCCGAATGCAGAGAACATAAGCATTAAAGCAGTGGATAATACCATTCTGAAGGGATGGCTCGTAAAAAACTCAATTCTTTCAAAATCTCCACTCATCATATATTTCGGCGGAAATGCCGATGAGGTTTCACACCTTATCCCGGAAGCCGGCAAGTTTAAAGGATGGTCACTGGCTTTAATTAATTACAGAGGCTATGGCTTAAACCGGGGAAAGCCGACGGAAAACGATTTACTAAATGATGCGCTTTCCATATACGACTATGTGTCGGAAAGAGAAGACGTTGACGACGAAAAGATAATTGTAATGGGCAGCAGCCTGGGAACAGGAGTTGCCGTTTATCTCGCCCGGGTGAGACGGGTGAGAGGGGTGATACTCGTGTCTCCGTTCGAGAGCCTTGCAAGCGTAGCCCGGAAAAAGTTTCCGTTCTTACCGGTCAATCTTATCCTAAGGCATCATTTCGATTCCATATCGATGGCACCTTTTATTTCAGCCCCTTTGCTCGTACTGACTGCATCGGAAGACACGATAATTCCTCCATCCCATTCAAAAAATCTCGCAGAGAAATGGGGAGGCCCTCATTCCATAACAATAATAAAAGGTGAAGGACATAATACGATCAGTTATAGCGAAATCTACTGGAAAAGTATAAATGATTTCCTGGCACAGTTTTGATATCGGCAATATTAAGAAATATTCTTCAGATATCTTTGTTCCCACAATCCTCCGGCAAACAGACGTAAAAAAAGGGTAATCGGATGATTACCCTTTTTAAACTGCAGATCATTGAAACGCTTAACCTATACGGCTACGCCCTTCTCGGCCTCCTTTAGCCACAGAAGTCTTGAACCGTTAATCA
>Ga0316628_100001642_pt1 | contig 15976 bp, 14 predicted proteins | sample OWC_Aug_M2_C1_D5_FD_207648 | JGI IMG/M metagenome (GOLD analysis project Ga0316628, IMG submission 207648) | Wetland soil microbial communities from Old Woman Creek delta, Ohio, United States - OWC_Aug_M2_C1_D5_C | ecosystem: Environmental > Terrestrial > Soil > Wetlands | place: USA: Ohio... | reverse complement strand
ACGCGATCGCGATCGACCTCGACCTCGACGCCGGGGTGACCGACGAGCACCGCGTCGACGCGTGCCTTCAGCGCCTGCTCGTCGGCATCGAGCGCGCGGAAGCCCTCGTACGCCTGCTTCACCTGCTCGGGGCTCGGGCGGAACGAGCTGTCGGGCTCCGGAACGGTCTTGCGGACGATCTCGTCGTAGGTCTTTGGCATGGCTCGAAGCGATGCAGCGGGGATGCCGCGCGATCCTCGCGTGGGCGCAGCGGCGCACTGTGGCGGCAGCGCACGGCTCAGGCGCCACTCATTATGTGCTTGTCCGGACGTAATCCGGCCCGATTATGGCAGACCCACCTTTTTCTACCCGTGTCCGAGCGCGAAGAGCTCCAGGCCTTTCTCGACAACGCCGTCGTCCCGATCCATCAGGTCAACGGCCGCGGGATCGTCGTGTGGGCAAACCGCGCCGAGCTCGAGCTGCTCGGCTACTCCCGGGACGAGTACGTCGGCCACCCGATCGCCGACTTCCACGCGGACCCGCACGTCATCCACGACATCCTCGCCCGGCTGACGCGCGGCGAGACGCTGCACGAGTACGAGGCGCGGCTGCGCACGAAGTCCGGCGCGATCCGTCACGTGCTGATCACGTCGAACGTCTACCGGCGCGACGGCAAGTTCGTCCACACGCGCTGCTTCACGCGCGACATCACCGACCGCAAGCGGGTGGAGACCGAGCGCGACGACCTGATCGCCGATCTCGCGCGCACCGTACGGCTCAACGACATGTTCGCGAGCATCCTCGGGCACGACCTGCGCAACCCGCTCAACGCGATCGTCATGGCGACCCAGATGATGATCGGCCAGGTCTCCGATCCGAAGGCTCAGCGCGCCGCGCAGCGCGTGCTGTCGAGCTCGGAGCGCATGCGGCGCATGATCGATCAGCTGCTCGACTTCTCGCGCGCCCGGATGATCGGCGGCCTTCCGATCGAGCGCAGGCCCGCCGATGTCGCCACGATCGTCCGTGACTCCGTCGAGGAGGTTCGCTTCATGCGCGCGGGCTGGCCGATCGAGTGCTCCGTCGAGGGCGACACCACGGGCTCGTGGGACTCCGCGCGCATCGCGCAGGTGATGTCCAACCTGCTCGGCAACGCCGCGCAGCATGGCACCGCCGACGTCCCGCTCGTCGTCACGATCGACGGCAGCTCGCCGACCTCGGTCCGGATCGAGGTCACCAACGGCGGCACGATCCCCGACGAGCTGATGCCGCTGATCTTCGCGCCGTTTCGCGGCAGGAAGTACAAGGACACCCGGACCCAGGGACTCGGGCTCGGGCTGTTCATCTCGGAGCAGATCATCCGCGCGCACCAGGGCACGATCCACGTCGCGTCGCAGGATGGCAGGACGACGTTCGCGATCGAGCTACCGCGCACCGTCGCGCACCCGACGGCCGCGACGTTCGACCGCACACCACCGCGCACGTCCGAGAGCACACCGGTGCCCAAGGCCGGCGATGACGCGTTGCGCACGCTCGTCCGCGGCATCCGCGACTACGCGATCTTCATGCTCGATCCCGGCGGCCACATCCAGACCTGGAACGTCGGCGCGCAGGCGATCATCGGCTACACGCCCGACGACGCGCTCGGCCGCCACTTCTCGATCTTCTACCCGCGCGAGGACGTCGAGGCCGGCAAGCTCGAACGCGAGCTCGAGATCGCGCGCCGCGATGGCCAGTACGAGGAAGAGGGGTGGCGCATCCGCAAGGACGGCACGCGCTACTGGGCCAGCGTGCTGATCACCGCGCTGCGCGACGACGGCGGCGAGATCGTCGGCTACGCGAAGGTCGTCCGCGACCTCACCGACCGCAAGTTCATCGAGGAGCGCGCCCGCCAGGACGAGGAGCGGTTCAAGCTGCTCGTCGAGGGCGTCAAGGACTACGCGATCTTCATGCTCGACCCGCAGGGCAACGTCGCGAGCTGGAACGAAGGCGCCGAGCGCATCAAGGGCTATCGCGCCGAGGAGATCATCGGCCGCCACTTCTCGGTCTTCTACCCCGAGGACGACATCCGCGCCGGCAAGACCGAGATGGAGCTCGAGGTCGCGGCGCGCGACGGCCGGTTCGAGGACGAAGGCTGGCGCGTGCGCAAGGACGGCTCGCGGTTCTGGGCGAACGTGATCATCACCGCGCTGCGCGACCGCGACGGGCGGCTCGTCGGCTTCGGCAAGGTGACCCGCGATCTCACCGAGCGCCGCCGCCACGAGGAGGAGCGCGTCGGGCTGGCGCAGGCGCAGGAGGCGGTCAGGCTCCGCGACGAGTTCCTGTCGATGGCGTCGCACGAGCTGAAGACGCCGCTCACGGTGCTGCAGCTGCAGCTCGATGCGCTGCGCGAGCGCGTTCGCCAGGTCGACGCCTCGCTCGCCGACCGCATCGACCGCACGAACCGCGCCAGCGACCGGCTCGCGCAGCTCGTCGACAGCCTGCTCGACGTGTCGCGGATCGCGACCGGCAAGTTCGAGCTCCACCGGGAGCCTCTCGATCTGGGCAACGTCACCGCCGAGGTGGTCGAGCGCATGGCCGAGGCGGCGCAGGCGGCGAGCTGCCGCATCGAGGCCGACGTCGCGCCGAGGATCCTCGGCACGTGGGATCGGATCCGGGTCGAGCAGGTGATCACGAACCTGCTCGGCAACGCGATCAAGTACGCAGCCGGGTCCGCGATCGAGGTCCGCGTGTTCTCGGACGACGGCACCGCGGTGCTCGAGGTCCGCGACCGCGGGCCCGGTCTGCCTGCCGAAGCGGCGCAGCTGTTCGGGCGATTCGAGCGCGCGGTGTCGATGCGCAATTACGGCGGCCTCGGGCTCGGTCTTTACATCGTCCAGCAGATCGCCGAAGCGCACGGCGGGAGTGTGTCTGCAGCGAACGCTCCGGAAGGCGGCGCGCGATTCTTGGTACGGTTGCCCCGCAAGGAGCGTAACTGATGCACGTCGTGCTGGTCGTCGAGGACGATCCCGATATCCGCGCGACGCTGTGCGAAGCGCTCGAAGATCACGGCTACACCGCGGTCGGCGCCTCCAACGGCGTCGAGGCGCTCGACTATCTGCACAAGGCCGGCGAGCGGCCGTGCCTGATCCTGCTCGACCTGATGATGCCCGTGATGGACGGCCAGACGTTCCGCAACGAGCAGCGCGCCGACCCGAGCCTCGCCGAGATCCCGGTCATCGTCATCTCGGCGTATCGCGATGTCGAGAAGCACGCGAGGGAGCTCGCGGCCGACTGCCTGCCGAAGCCGGTGCGGCTCGAGACGCTGCTCGACGTCGCGCGCCGTCACTGCGACACCGCGGCCTGAGCGCCCACACGCGCGCCCGCGCACGGTTGAAGCACCGTCGCGCGGACTAACTCGCGTCGCGAAAGATCGCGCATCCGGATACTGCACGGGCTCGAAACGTGCAGCCCGGCGAGGCTTCCATGCTGCTCACGGCGTTCGCGGCGTCCCGTCCTCGGTTCGAGATCTCGCAAGCGCGCAGCCTGGAGTGGCTCGCGGCCGCTCACGCGGAAGCCGAGGCGACGCGGGCGAGCCTGACGCCCGCCGAGAAGTCGGCGTTCACGCTGCGGATGGCGCGGCTGGTCGCGCGCTGCGCGTGCGCTCCCGACAAGATCGCCCGCCGCGGCCACTCCGTCGCCGACATCGAGCTCGGCGGCTGGGACGGCAACGAGGTCTACGATCTCCGCCGCCACGCACACGGCGCCGGCACCGCGACGCGGACGCGCGTGTTCGCCGAGGTCGTCAACGCGTACTTCGACGAGGCCTACCGCGGCGATGACCCGCCCGACGATCTGATCCACGTCACCTGCACCGGCTACGCCTCCCCGAGCGGCGCGCAGCAGCTGGTCGCGCGCCATCACTGGCCGACCCGCGTCACGCACGCGTATCACATGGGCTGCTACGCGGCGGTGCCGGCGGTGCGGATCGCGGCCGGGCTGGCGGCGACCGGGTCGCAGCGGGTCGACATCGCGCACACCGAGCTGTGCTCGCTGCACCTCGATCCGTCCGACCATCGCCCCGAACAGCTGGTCGTGCAGAGCCTGTTCGCCGACGGCCTGATCCGCTACTCCGCGGTCCCGCACGGGCAGCGCGGCCTCGAGCTGATCGCGCTCCACGAGCAGATCGTCTCCGACTCGGCGGCCGCGATGCGCTGGGTCGCCGCCGACCACGGCATGCACATGACGCTGGCGCGCGACGTCCCGGAGCGGATCGCGAGCGTGCTGCGCGCGTTCGTGATCGAGCTCTACCGGCGCGCGGAGCTCGACGTCGGCCGCACCCGCGACAGCCTGTTCGCGGTGCACCCGGGCGGCCCGCGCATCATCGACGGCGTCCAGCACACGCTCGAGCTCGCCGACGCGCAGGTCGCCGCGAGCCGCGCGGTGCTCCACGACCACGGCAACATGTCGTCGGCGACGCTGCCGCACGTGTGGATGCGCCTGGACGCGAGCGCGCCACGCGGGACGCTGATCGCGAGCCTCGCGTTCGGACCGGGCCTCACCGTGTGCGGCGCGCTGTTCGAGAAACGATGACGCTCTCCCTGATCCCGATCGGGCTGCAGGCGGCGGCGATGCTCGTCGACGAGGGCTGGTTTCATCGCCGGCGCGGGCTGCCTCGCTGGGAGCGCATCGGCCATCCGCTCGACACGCTGACGTTGGTCGCGTGTCTGGTGTGGCTGCTGCACGGCGGCAGCGCGCACGGCTACCTCGCGCTCGCCGTCGGCTCGACCTTGTTCGTCGCGAAGGACGAGCCGGTCCACGCACAGCTGTGCACCCCCGGCGAGCACTGGCTGCACGCGCTCCTCTTCGTGCTGCACCCGCTCGTGCTCGCATCGTTCTACGTGCTGCCGCGCCCGGTGCTCGCCGGCCAGCTCGCCGTCACGCTCGCGTTCCTCGCGTACCAGGTGATCTACTGGAACGTCGTGCGCGTGCCCCCGCGCCGCGTGATCAACAACCGCTGGTACACCGACCTCGGCGATCGCTGGTACCGCGCCGAGGACACCCCGATCGCGCTCTTGCGCGCGGAGTCACGGCACCGCAACCCGTGGATCGCCGAGCAGCTCGGCACCGAGCCCCGTCGCGTGCTCGACCTCGGGTGCGGCGCCGGCTTTCTGTCGAACTACCTCGCGGCGCGCGGCCATCGCGTGCGCGGGCTCGATGCCGACGCCGAGAGCCTCGCGGTCGCGCGCGCCTACGATCGCACGCGCACGGTCGAGTACCACCGTGGCGACGCGTGCGCCCTGCCCTACCCCGACGCGAGCTTCGACGTCGTGTGCGCGATGGATCTGCTCGAGCACGTCGAGGATCCCGCGCGGCTCGTCGCGGAGGCCAGCCGCGTGCTCGCACCCGGCGGCGTGTTCGTGTTCCACACGTTCAACCGCAACTGGCTCGCCAAGCTGATCGTGATCGACGGCGTGCGGATCTTCGTCAAGAACACGCCCGACGACCTGCACGTGCTGCGCATGTTCATCAAGCCCGACGAGCTGGCGGGCATGTGCGAGCGCGCCGGGCTCGAGGTCAGCGAGCTGGTCGGCTCGCGCCCCCGCTTTCGCTGGCCATTGTGGCGCATGCTCGCGACCGGCAAGGTCGGCGACGACTTTGCATTCACGTTCACACGGTCGACGACGCTGGGCTTCACGGGCGTCGCCCACAAGGTAGACTCCGGCAGAGGCGCTCCATGACGCAGCACAACTTCCAGGTCTCGGTCGGCGACCAGGTCTATCTCGAAGAAGGCGGCGAGGAGATCGGCGCCGTCCGCAAGGTCGCACGCGACCACCTCGTCATCTACGTCGAAGCGGCCGGCGATTTCGTCGTCCCCGGGCCGGGAGTCCGCTCCGCTCACGACGGCAAGGTAGTCCTCGAGCCGCAGCAGCTCGATGCGCAGCTGCTCGAGGCGGCCCGCGCCGCACACGAGCGCGAGACCGAGTAGCCGGTCCATCGCTTGCACCCACCGGACGCGTTGTCCGCGAGCGCGTCCCCGCCGAGTCGTCTGACGGAGTTCCTGCGAACCCGCCAGCCAGAAATTCTCGCGCGCTGGGAAGCCGCGGTGCGCGCATTGCCGAGCGCACGTGAGATCGACCAGCTCACGCTCATCGACCACATCCCAGCACTGCTCGACCACATCGCGCAGCTCGCCGAGCATCGCGGGCCCGCTCCGACCGCCGACGCCGCGGCGCACTCGATGCACCGGCTCGACGAGGGCTTCGACCTGACGGAGGCGGTCACCGAGCTCGGCATGCTCCGCGACTGCGTGCTCGGATTGTGGCACGAGGAGACACTCGCACCGATCCACATCGCGGAGCTGCGCGTGCTCGACCGTTCGATCGACCTCGCGGTCGCCGAGGCGGTCCGGCGGTTCACGCTCGCGCGCGAGCGGTCGCTGGCGGCGATCGATCGCATCGTCACCGCCGCGCTCGAGAGCGCGGACGTCACGGAGCTGCTGCGGCGGCTGCTCGCGGTGCTGGTCGAGATGACGCCGGCGATCGACACGGCTGCGATCCTGCTGCGCGAGGACGACCGGCTCGTCGTCCGGGCGTCGGTCGGGCTCGGCCGCGAGGTCGAGGAGGGCTTCGCGCTCGCGATCGGCGAGGGCTTCGCCGGCGCCATCGCTGCGACCGCACAGCCGATGTCGCTGCGGATGGCGTCGCAGGATCGCGACCTCGCCACGCCGCTGGTCCGCCGGCTCGGTCTGCAGGCGCTGTACGGCGTGCCACTGCTCGATGGCGAGCGCGTGATCGGGGTCGCCCACATGGGCTCGCTCACCGCGCCCGACTTCTCGGTCCAGGACAAGCGCCTGTTCGGCGCGATGGCGGCGCGCGCGACGACGGCGATCGTCCAGCACCTCCTGCGCGAGGAGGCCAACCGCGCCGCGGCCCAGCTGCGCACGCTCGCCGATAACATCCCGCAGCTGGCGTCGATGAGCGACGCGCTCGGCCGCATCTTCTGGGTCAACAATCGCTGGCTCGCCTACACCGGGCTGTCGGCGGCCGAGCTGCAGGACGACGGCTGGGAGCGCGTCCAGCACCCCGAGCACGTCGCTGCCGTACGCACGAAGGTCGACCAGGCGATGCGCAGCGGCATCGCCTACGAGTCGACGCATCCGCTGCGCGGCACCGACGGCAGGTTCCGGTGGTTTCTGTGCCGCGGCACGCCGATCCGCGACGAGAGCGGCGCGATCGTGCGGTGGCTGCAGACGTGCACCGACATCACCGAGCGGCGATTCCTCGACGAGGCAACCGCGCTGCTGTCGTCGTCGCTCGACTACCACCTCACGCTCGACAGCCTCGCGAAGCTCGCGGTGCCGGATCTCGCCGACTGGTGCGCGGTCGACCTCCTCGTCGACAGCGAGATTCGCCGCGTCGCGGTCGCGCACCAGGACCCCGCGAAGCTCGAGCTCGCGCGGACGTACGCGGCGAGGTTTCCCGACTCCCGGGACGGCGGCGTGCGGCGCGTGATCCAGTCGGGGACGCCGACGTTCGCGCCGGTGGTGACGCCCGAGATGATCGCCGCGAGCCACCGGGACCCCGAGCAGGTCAAGATGCTGACGGAGCTCGGTCTGCGCTCGGCGATCGTCGTGCCGCTGACTGCGCGCGGCAGCGTGCAGGGTGCGATCACGCTGCTGATCTCCGACTCGCGGCGGGTCTACCAGGATAGCGATCTCGAGGTCGCGATCGAGCTCGGGCGGCGCGCCGGCATCGCGGTCGACAACGCGCGCCTCTACCGCGAGGCGCAGCAGGCGGTGAAGCTGCGCGAGGACGTGCTCGCGGTCGTGTCGCACGACCTGCGCAACCCGCTCGGGGCGATCGACCTCTCGGCGACGATGCTGCTGCAGAAGCAGCACGACGCGCGCGCTCGCAAGCAGCTCGACATCATCCGCCGCTCGGCGAGCCGGATGGAGCACCTGATCACCGACCTGCTCGACATGGCGAGCATCCAGGCCGGCCGGCTCGTGCTCGACAAGACGCCGAACGACGCCGGCACGCTGGTCGCCGAGGTCGTCGACATGCACGCCTCGCTCGCGGCGGAGAAGCAGCTCGCGCTGACCGCTCGCACGTCGCTCGACGGGGTGATGATCCTGTGCGACCGCGAGCGCATCGCGCAGGTGTTCGGAAATCTCCTGTCCAACGCGATCAAGTTCTGCCGCCCGGGCGATCGCATCGAGCTCGCCGGCAGCAGCGACGGCGGTCGTGCGACGTTCGTGGTGCACGACACGGGCCCGGGCATCGCGCCCGACGCGCTCACGCACATCTTCGAGCCCTACTGGTCGGCGAAGGAGCATGCGAAGCAGGGCACCGGCCTCGGGCTCTACATCTGCAAGGGCATCGTCGAGGCACACGGCGGCACGATCGCCGTCGACAGCGCGCCGGGTGCCGGCGCGACGTTCACGATCACGCTCCCACGTGCTTGACGAAATCGAGCAGCGGCGGCAGGTCGAGCGGCTTCTTGAACACGGTGTAGCCGCGCGGCGCCAGCTGCGGCGATGCCGACACGATCGCCACCGGGATCGCCGACAGCGTCGAGTCGCTGCTCAGGAACTCGAGCAGCTCCTGGCCGACCATACCCGGCATCACGAGATCGACCAGCACGGCGCACGGCAGGTCGCCGTCGTCCTCGAGGAGCTCGATCGCGTCGGCGCCGTTCGACGCGAGGGATACGTCGTAGCCCTCACCCACCATGAGATCCTCGAGTGCGGCGCGGATCTCGGGGTCGTCCTCGACGATGAGGACGCGGTGCTTGTGTGGGTGCATGAAGCATTGTGAACCATCAATCACGGTCCGCCGACGTGCGGCTGGGATACGAGCGTATTCGCACGGTGTGCGGCCGTGTCGCGCTCCGCGGGTCGGCAAGCTGCGATACGGAATCTCGGGTGAGTGCACCGGCTCTTGCAACGTCGACCTCACGCCCATGCTCGAACCTTCCGCAACGCTGGCACGGCTCGACGCCGCGACCCGCAATCACCACGCGGAAGTCGATGGGTACTGGCTCGATCTGATGGCCCAGGGCGTCACGCGCGAGCTGTACCAGGCGCAGCTCGTGCGCCTGTACGGCTTCGAGGCGCCGCTCGAGAGCGCGCTGGCGTACACGCCGGGGTTCGTGGTCGCCGACCGGCGCGACCTCACGCGCTCGGGTCTGATCGTTCAGGACCTGATCGCGATGGGCATGCGCCCGGCCGCGGCGGCGCGACTCCCGCAATGTGACGAGATCCATTCGTTCCGCGATCCGATCGAGGCGCTCGGCTGGTGGTACGTGTCCGAGCGCGGGAGTCAGCTCTACACCTCGATCCGGCGCCACCTCGTGGCCCGGATCCCCGACGTCGCGAACGCGTGCGCGTTCCTGTCGTCGTACGACGGAGTCGCGGCGGCGCGCTGGCAGCAGCTCGGCGTCGTGCTCGATCAGCAAGCGTGGAAGCACGGCCATGAAGGTCTCGTCGCGGCCGCGAGCGCCGCGTTCGAATGCACACGGCGGTGGTTCCGGGGGGGAGAACCCGTCGCGAGGCCCGCATGAAGCGGATCATCTTGATCGACGATCAGCCCGCTCTCCACGCGCGCCTCGGCGACCTGCTGGAGAGCTAGCTGCGCTCAGGGATACGGCGACTGGGGCTTTGCGTCCTTCGGGAGCGGCGCGGGCTTCGCCGCCGGCGGCGCGCACAGCGGGCCGAGGTGATCGATCATGTTCCACGCCTCGTCGGGCGCGAGCATCCACGTGACCGCGTGCGCGAGCTTCGCGCCGCCCGCGACGAGGTCGAACGTCGCGTACTCGCCGGGCCCGTCGAGGAACAGCACGCGCGGACCGGTGTTGTCGACGAGTGCCGCGGTCAGCGCGAGTGGGTGGTCGAGCCCGTCGGTGACGCGCACCGGCGTGCCGCCCTGCCCGGGCACGAACAGCCCGGAGAACCGCTCGGCGGTCCAGTGGCACGTGTCGGCCGGGTTGCCGACGGTGAGCCAGTTGACCGCCGCGCCCCATGCGACCGGCGCGTTGTTGGCGTCGATCTCGCCGACGACCCACAGCGTCTCGCAGCCGGGCGGCTTGCAGTCGTGCGGCGGGATCACGGCGGCGAGCGCCGGTGGAATCGGGGTCTCCTTCGTCGGCGCGTGCCACTGGTTCTGCGCGTCGGTCTCGCCGAGCCGGCTCGCGACGGGCCTCGGCGGCTCGAACCGGCACCCACCCGGCGACTCCGGCGACGCCAGCACCATGCCGCCGCCCTCCTGCGGATCGGCCGGCGCGGGGCAGCCCTCGAGCTCGGCGCCGTACGAGATGCTCGCCGGCGGGCCCGCGATCTTCGCCGCGTAGTAGCCCTTCACCGTCACCTTGCACGGCGCCGCGTTCTCGGTGACCAGCCACAACGGGCCGGTCGGCGCCGCGGGGACTCCCGATGCCGAGGCCGCCGCCTCGTCGAGCGGCGCGTACTCCGGCACCTGCGCTCCCGGCTCGACCTTCATCGCGTGCAGCGGCATCACCCAGCCGGCGCCGCGCCCCGGCGCGTCGGTGACGTACGACGCGATGAACACGCCGTCTCCCGTCGGGCAGCCGGCGCCCTGCGGCGGCGGTGGCGGTGTCGTCGCCGGGCCGCTCGTCTTGGGCGGGCACGCGGCGAGGACGAGGAGCAAGGCTAGGCAGCGCATGCCCCGAACCTTAGCGTAGCCCGAGGGTTCGCCCGACCTGATCCGTCTCGCCGCGGCAGTTCAGCCGATCCCTTCGTCGCCGCGTCCTCGCGCTCCATCCGGAGCGCTTCGGGGCGGCTCCTCGGCCTCAGCCGAACTGCTCGGCGATCCAGGATCATCTCGGGCGAACCCTCGGGCTAGTTGGCGGCCACGCCGAGATAGCGAGTGACGAGGAGCGTCGCCTCGTCGATCAGCCGCGGATCCTCGAGGCGCTGCGGATAGAGCAGCGCCGCGCGATGCACGATCGCTTCGATCGTCGACACGAGCAGGAACGCCGACAGATCCGGATCGCGGATCGCGAGCTCCTTGTGACGTGCGGTGAGCAGCCCCGCGACCATGCGGTGGCAGATCTCGTCGGCCTCGCGCAGCTTCGCGAACCGGCCGATACGCGGCACCTGCTCGGTGAGCACGCGGTGCAGCTTCGGATCGACGCAGTGCGCGCGGATCGTCAGCTCGATCACGCAGCGCGCGGCCTCGGCGACCGGGAGCGTCGCGACGCGCGCGAGCTCGGCGAGCACCGCCTTGTTCATCTTGTCGATGTGGTCCTCGATCAGCGCGGCGACCAGCGCCTCCTTGTTCGGGAAGTACTGGTAGAGCGATCCGATCGAGACTCCCGCCGCGGTCGCGACCGAGTTCGTCGTCAGGCCATCGAAGCCCTGCTTGACGAGAACCCGAGCGGTCGCTTCGAGGATCGCATCGACCGTGGCCTGACTGCGCGCCTGGCGAGGGCGTTTACGTGGCGTGGTCCGGACTTGGCGGTGCATGAAGGCTCCTGGGCGGCGCGCGCGAAACGCGAGTAGCGAATATGAGCGATTGCTCGCATTCTAAGCATCGATGGTGACTTCGACCAGCCCCCAGCGGTCCGTGCCGGTCGTTCCCGGCCTGCCGCTCCTCGGCAACCTCCTGCAATTCCGCCGTGATCGCCTCGGTTTGCAAGACGAGGCCGCACGCACGGCCCCCCTCGCGCGCCTGCAGCTGGCGCACATCCCGATCTACATCGCGACCGATGCCGACCTCGCGCACCAGGTGCTGGTGACCGATGCCGACGCGTTCACCAAGTCGGCCGGCATCGACTTCCTGCGGCCGCTGCTCGGCGAAGGCCTGCTGACCGCCGAGGGCGAGACCCACAAGCGGCACCGCAAGCTGCTCGCGCCGGCGTTCGCGCCGCGCCGGCTCGCAGCGTATGGCGAGACGATGGTCGCCGAGACCGAGCGCCAGCTCGCCAGCTGGTACAGCGGCCAGCGCATCGACCTCTCCGAGCAGATGATGGAGATGACGCTCGCGATCGCCGGCCGCACGATGTTCGGTGCCGACGTCCGCGGCGACGCGGAGACCGTGGCCGCGGGCCTCGAGCTCGCGATGCGAGCACAGATGGAGAACCTGCGCTCTCCGATCCAGCTCGGCTACGAGTGGCCGCTGCCGCGCCACCTGCGGATGCGGCGCGCGGTCAAGATCCTCGACGAGGTCATCTACCGGTTGATCCGTGAGGGCCGCGCGCGAGGCAGCGATGCCGGCGACGTGCTGTCGATCCTGCTGCTCGCTCGCGACGAGGACGGTGGGCTCACCGACGCGCAGGTCCGCGACGAAGCGATGACGCTCCTCCTCGCCGGCCACGAGACCACCGCCAACGCGCTGACGTGGGCGTGGTACGAGCTCGCGCTCCATCCCGACGTACTCGGCAAGCTGCAGGCCGAGGTCGACGCCGCGGGCGACATCCACGCCGACATGCTCGACAGGATGCCGTACAACCTCGCGGTCATCGAGGAGGCGATGCGGCTGCACCCACCCGCGTACATGACCGGCCGCGAGACCAAGCGCCCGATCGAGATCGGCGGCCACCAGCTGCCGGCCGGCGCGATCGTCGCGGTCAACATCCGCGGCATCCATCGCCGCCCCGACTACTACCCGGCGCCCGACGCGTTTTCGCCCGAGCGCTTCCTCGGCGACGCGAGGAAGGCGCGGCCGCGGCACCACTACCTGCCGTTCGGCGCCGGTCCGCGCGTGTGCATCGGCTCGCACTTCGCGCTGCTCGAGGCCCAGCTCGCGCTCGCGACGATGGTCCGGCGCGTGCGGCTGCGCGGCGTGCCGGCGCATGTCGATCCCGAGCCGCTGGTGACGCTGCGCCCGCGCGGCGGGATGCCGGCGACCGTCGAGCTACGCCCGCGGGCGTCAAGGTAGGAAGCGCGCGCGTTGCTCGGGCGACGGCAGGTCGCAGCTGTCGACCCGGCCCCAGATCCGGTAGCGCACCGCCGCGATCAGCCGGTAGCCGAGGTCGAGCACGAACCCGGGCAGCCAGCGCCACGCGTAGGCCCACCGCCAGGGTGCGCGCAGGTGGCGGGCGACGTGGAGAAACGCCTTGCTGCGCAGCCGCGCGTGGCCATCCTCGACGAGCACGACCGTCTCGAGCGTCGTCGGGATCTCGGGGAACTGCGCGCGCAGCTTCTCGGCGGTCTCGCCCTGCAGCGGGGCGAACTGGACGTCGTGATCGCGCTCGTGACGCAGCAGCCACTGCACGCTCTTGTGACAGAGCCCGCAGGTGCCGTCGTAGAGCACGATCGGAGCCATGTCCTGATCTTGCCGCTTCCTGCTACGGTTGGCGAGCGTGTGGCCCATCCTCAAGCTCCTGGCATCGGCGACGGTGTCGGGGCTGATCCACCTCTACGTGTGGTGGAGGCTGGTCCACCACGCGCAGCTGCCGCGGCGCGCGCACCGGATCCTGACGATCGCGATCGTCGTCATGTGGCTGTCGATCCCGCTGACGACGACGTCGCGGCTGTGGTGGCCCGCCTTCGCGAGCACGGTGGCGTGGATCCCGATGCCGTGGATGGCGTTCGTCGGGCTCACCGCGGTCGCGCTGCTCGCGCTCGAGCTGCCGCGGCGGGCGGTGCGGATCGATCCGTCGCGGCGGCAATTCCTGGCGAGGGTCACGGGCGGAACGGCGGCGTTCGTGGCCGGCGGTAGCGTGATCGGCGGGATGGAGTCGGCGCGCGGCGAGCACGACGTCGTCGACGTCGAGGTCGCGCTGCCGAAGCTGCCCGAGCAGCTCGATGGCTTCACGATCGTCCAGCTCTCCGATCTCCACACCGGCCTGACGATCGATCGCGCGTTCGTCCAGCGCGTCGTCGATCGCGCCAACGCGCTCGCACCCGATCTGATCGCGCTGACCGGCGACCTCGTCGATGGACCGGTCGACGATCTGCGGGGCGACGTCGCACCGCTTGCCGACCTGCGCGCGAAGCACGGCGTGTTCGCGATCACCGGCAACCACGAGTACTACGCGGGAGCCGAGCCGTGGGTCCGAGAGATCACGCGGCTCGGCGCGCGCTACCTGCGCTACGACGTGGTGACGATCGCCGACGGCTTCGACCTCGCCGGCGTCGACGACCACAGCGCACCGACGAAGCCGTCGACGCTGACGGCGTTCGGCCAGCGCCTCGCCGCGCGCGACGCATCTCGCCCGCTGGTCATGCTGGCCCACCAGCCGCGGCAGATCCACGACGGCTGGGGCGCCGACCTCCAGCTGTCCGGCCACACCCACGGCGGCCAGATCTGGCCGTGGCACTACATCGTCAAGTGGCAGCAGGGCGGCCTGCTCGCCGGCCGCTACCAGATCGACAAGACGCAGCTCTACGTCACGCGCGGGTGCGGCTACTGGGGCCCACCGGTGCGCCTGCTCGCGCCGCTCGAGATCACTCGCGTTATCCTGCGCGCAGCATGAAGCGCTGGGTGCTCGTCCTCGCCGCCTGCGGCTCGCACGAGGCGCCGTTCAAGGCGATCGAGATCGCGACGCCGCCCGGCATCTCCGACCTGACGCTCGACGACCACGGCCATCTGTGGGCGATCGCGGAGCGCGAACGCGTCGCGATCGAGCTGACCCCCGACGGCACGATTCTCGGCACGCACGCGGTCGCCATCCCGGCAGGCGTCGATACCGAGGCGATCGCGTTCCTCGGCGACGGTCGGTTCGCGATCGGCACCGAGGGCGAGGACGTCGCGACGGCCTCGGTCGTGTGGATGAAGCTCGACGACCACGGCGCGCTCCAGGAGGTCCGCGAGCGCGCGCTGACGGACGCCGACCTCGGCGTGACGCTGACGAACAACCACGGCGTCGAGGCGCTGTGCGGCCACGGCGACGAGCTGCTCGTCGCGCTCGAGACCGTCGGCACGGACGACCACGGCCGCTACGCGCCGCTGGTCCACCTGCGCGGTGACCAGCTGACGCTCGGCAAGCTGCGGCTGACCAGCGACGTCGGCAAGATCTCGGCGCTCGCGTGTGCGTGGAAGCCCGACGGCTCGGTCGACATCCACGCGGTCGAGCGCCACTACAAGGTCAGCCGGATCCTCCACGGCACGCTCGCGGCCGGCGCGACCGACGTCGCACCCACCGTCGAGCTCGATCTCGAGCCGGCGCTGCACGATTCGCTCAACGTCGAAGGCCTCGTCGTGCTCCCCGACGGCAAGCTGGTCGCGGTCAACGACAATCAGGGCACCACGGTCTCCGGCGCGACGTACCTGATGCGTTTCAAGTAACATCGGGACCATGGGGAAGCGCTGGGTGCTGTGCGCCCTGATCCTGATGTTCGGTGCGGTCGCGTACGCCGATACCGGCGGCAGCATGGGCGGCGGCGACTGGAGCTCGTCGAGCTCGAGCGGCGGCTGGTCGTCGAGCAGCAGCAGCGACTGGTCGTCATCGTCGTCGAGCAGCGACGGGTGGTCGTACAGCAGCAGCGGCGGCGGCGGCGACTTCAGCGGCGGCGAGGCCCTGCTCTACATCGGGCTCGTGATCGTCGTCGGGATCGTCAAGCTGATGATGGTGACCGGGATATCGAGCAACCCGAACGAGCCGCTCTCGCTGGACCTCGGCAGTTACACGCCGATCGACTCGGTCGACGTCTCGGTGCTGCGCATCGCGATCGACGGCCGCGCACGCAAGTTCGTGCAGACCGAGCTCAAGCAGATCGCCGACACGACCGACACCTCGACGAAGGACGGCCGCACCGCGATGCTGCGCCAGGTCGCGCTGCTGCTGCGCCGGCTCAAGGACGCGTGGGTCTACGGCGGCGCGATCAACGAGCCGATGCGCGAGCTCGGCGGCGCCAAGCCGGTGTTCGATCGCTACGTCGACGACGCGCGCTCGCGCTTCCGCGAGGAGACGGTGCGCAACGAGCAGGGCACGAAGTCGTCGGCGACGACCTCGAGCTACACGCCGCACAGCGACGAGGGCGCCGGGCTGATCCTCGTCAGCATCATCATCGCCGCGCGCCGCGAGCTGTTCACGGTCAACCGCATCGGCAGCGGCG
>Ga0316628_100001641_pt1 | contig 15984 bp, 13 predicted proteins | sample OWC_Aug_M2_C1_D5_FD_207648 | JGI IMG/M metagenome (GOLD analysis project Ga0316628, IMG submission 207648) | Wetland soil microbial communities from Old Woman Creek delta, Ohio, United States - OWC_Aug_M2_C1_D5_C | ecosystem: Environmental > Terrestrial > Soil > Wetlands | place: USA: Ohio... | reverse complement strand
AAGGCACGGTCAGGATCCAGGCCCACACGACGTTGCGCGCCACACCCCAGCGGACGGCGGAAAGGCGCCGGCTGGCACCGACGCCGACGATCGCGCCGGTGATGGTGTGGGTGGTGCTCACCGGGATGCCGGCCAGGGCCGTTCCCAACAGGGTCAAGGCGCCGGCGGTCTCGGCGCAGAAGCCACCGATCGGCTGCAGCTTGGTGATGCGCATGCCCATCGTCTTGACGATGCGCCAGCCGCCGAACATGGTGCCGAGCGCGATGGCGGCGTGGCAGATGAGGATCACCCACATCGGGACGTAAAACTGCGACCCGAGGTAGCCGGAAGAGAACAGAAGGACGGCGATGATGCCCATGGTCTTCTGCGCATCGTTGGTGCCGTGGCCGAGGCTATAGAAAGCGGCCGACACGAGCTGGAGGCGGCGGAAGGTGGCGTCGACCCCGGCCGGCGTGGCGTTGCGCACCAGCATCAGGACCAGCGTCATCATGGACACGCCGATCACCAGACCTACCGCGGGCGAGATGAAGATGAACAGGAATACCTTCAGGACGCCGGCGGTGTTGACGACGTGGACGCCCACGGCTCCGACCGCCGCCCCGGCGAAGCCGGCGATCAGTGCGTGCGACGAGCTCGTCGGCAAGCCGTACAGCCAGGTGACGACATCCCAAATGATCGCCGCCGTCAGGCCGGCAAACACCACCGCGGGGGTGGCGGCGCTGGGATCGATCACGCCCTTTCCCACCGTTTGGGCGACCGAGACCCCGAAGCCGAAAGCTGCCACGAAGTTGAAGAAGGCAGCCCAGACTACGGCCTGCCGCGGGGACAGCACGCGAGTCGACACGATGGTGGCCACCGAGTTGGCCGCATCGTGAAACCCGTTCATGAAATCGAAAACCAGCGCGACCGCGATCAGGAAGATCACCAGAGCCAGAGCCATTCCCACCCCCCCCGTCGAGCGCGTGCCTGGTGCGGTGCGGCGGTCCCTTGGTTCAGGCGTACTCGAGAGCCACGCCTTCGAGTACGTTGGCGACGTCCTCACACCGGTCGACGGCATCCTCGAGGAAGTCGAAGATGTCCTTCCACTTGACGATCAGGACCGGGTCTTTCTGCTCGCGGAAAAGGCGCGCCAGCGCCGTGCGCAGCAAGGTGTCGCCCTCGTTCTCGTAGCGGTTGATCTCCATGCAGATCTGGAGCAGGGCGTCGCGGTCCTTCAGGTTGCGCAGGCAGACCATCGCCCGGCTGACCTGCGCGACCGCCTGCACCAGCACCTCGGCGAGCTGGATGGCATCGTGCTCGGGTGTGTCGAGGCCATAGAGCCAGACGCGCTCGGCGGTCGCCTCGATCAGGTCGAGGACATCGTCCAGGCGGCTGATCAACCGGTGAATGTCACCGCGATCGATGGGCGTGACGAAGGTTCGGTGCAGCGTGGCGACCGCTTCGTGGGTGATGACGTCGCCCTCGTGCTCGATTTCCTTGATCCGCCGCGCCTGGCTGGGCAGATCTTCCGGCTTGGCGAGCATGTCCTGGAGCAGCCGCGCGGCCTCTACGGTCTTGGCGGCGTGCTGCTCGAAGTAATCGAAGAAACCTTTCCCCTCGCTCGGAAATAGTCGGGCAAACATGGCGAGGCGGATACTAGTGACGCGCGAGCAACAAGTAAAGTTACCCCAACCGGGGCGCCGGCTTGCGGCGCCAGATGGGGAAGGGGAGGGACCTGGGCAGGTCCCTCCCCTTGGGGAGAGAGGGGCAGGGCAAGGGGGTTGCCTTTCCCTCTCGGCACGCACCAAGAGGATAGCGCCGGCGTGTTGCCGGTCGGTGACAGGGAGATGAATTGGCTGTGGCCGAGTGGTCAGCCGCGGGCCTGGCCAACGGCGCGCAGTTGCTTGGGCGTGAGAAACCACTGGAGCGTCCCGACCCCTCGCGGGGGCAGGCTCGCGACCTCGATCGCCGCGACACCTCCCTTCTTGAAGGGAAGCGGGGCGCGCGCGGGTGAGCCGGTCAGGAGCTGCGATGCCAGCTCTCCCAGATCGGGCTGGTGACCCACCAGGAGGAGATGCCGAGAGCGACGGTGCGCGCGCAGGCCGGCCAGGACCGCGGCTGGGCCGCCGGCGGGTGCCAGCACAGGGCAGAGCTCGACGGCCAGGTCAGGTACCAGCACTTCGGCCAACAACGTCGCCGTCTCGTGCGCTCGCCGAAGCGGGCTGGAGAGGATCGCGTCCGGTCGCACCCCCAGGCGTTTGAGTCCGAGCGCAACGGCGCGCATCTTTCGAATGCCCTCGGGGGTGAGGCGACGGTCGTCGTCGGAGCGGCCGGTGGCGCGCTCCTCCGCGATCGCGTGGCGCACCAGGTACAGCACGCAGCTCATCGGCTCTTCTCCTTCGCTTCGCGCTTCTCGCGCAGCTTGCGCAAGCGCTGCAAGATCGCGCGCAGATCCGCGGGCGTGCGCTTTTGGGCGAAGCGCTGCCAGCTCCGATGGAAGGCGGCGCGCGCCTGCTCCGCCAGGTATGCTTCATGGCTGAGCAGCGCATCGATCGGCCGCGATTGCTGCGGGGCTGATGACAGGTCGGCCGCTTGCACGTACCGCCGCACATACTCGGTGGCCACGACGGCATCTTGGTGGGCTCCGAGCAGGTCTTGCAAGCGCACCAGCCGCTTGACGAAGCGCCGCCCGGGCTTGCCGGTGAGCTGGCGCAGAAACTCGAGCAGGTAGCGCAAACGCTTGGCGTGGATGCGCAGACGATGGAGATCTTTGGCCGCCGGAATCTCGTTGCTGGCATTGAGCCGCCGGCCCAGTTTGAGCACCTTGCCCGAGGCCCGTTCGAGGGCGCGCCGGCCGGCGACCGCCAACCGTTCCTCGGCGGACGCCGGGCGCGACCGTCGGCGCGGCGGCGCCTGGGCAAACCTTTCGAGCCGCACCAGCAGGCGAAAGTAACGGCGCGAGTCGAGCACGGCCAGCATCTCGCGTCGACGGTCGAGACGCTCCGCCTGCAGGTGCTCGAGCAGACCGTTCAGGTCGGCCCGCTGCTTTGGCGGTTGCGCCCTGCGGTATCGGTCGAACTTGCCCAGATGTACGTCGAGATCGCGGACCGCGCCGAGGCTCTGGCCGAGCCAGCGCAGGTCGCGTTCGAGAGCAGCGTGAAACCGAACCGGCATGCCCTCCTCGAAGACACGAGCGGCCGCGCGCAAGCGCCGTACCGCCACGCGCATATCGTGCAGGGCTTCGGGATCCGCGCCCAGACGGGTGGCGGGATCGTGCTGGCGAAGCCGTGCCAGGTGCCGGGCCACCACCTTGCGAGCCGCGCTCTCGACCGTCTCTGCCGGGCCCGGAGGTTGGGGCTCGTGGCGAGACAAGGCCTGGTTTCCGTAGAGCAGGGACAGCCCGCGCGCGAACTTCGATTCCTTCGACGGGGGCAAACCGAAGTCGTCTTGCAGCCGTTGCGCCAGCGCGACGATGTCCTCCCGCTTACCCTGGCGCTGCTCGAGCTCGAGCTCGAAGTAGGTGGCCGAGCGCTCGGCCGCTTGCTCGCCGTCGGGAGCGACCAGACGCACGCGATCGAGGGCCAGCTCGGCCGTCACCCCCGCGGCGGTCTCGCCGGCGGCCGGGAGCACGTCGAAGAGGCGCCGCTGGATCTCGGTGATCAAGATCGGCCGGAGGGGACGGGCGGCGACCAGGGCAGCGAGCTGGACGTGCAACGGCCCCGGCGGCAGGACGAAGGGAAGGGTGGGTTTCCCCGGCAGCGCGACGTTGAGCTCGGGACGCTCGTGCACCGCACCCTCACTACGTCCGGCCCATTTGGCCGTCGCCTCCCAGCGATCGCGGTCCTGGCGCAGTCGCAGCGCCACGCCGTGGCGCGCCAGAATGAGCTCGGGGGTGTCGAGGTAGAGCGAGTGCAGGTGCGCCAGGCCGCGCGGTCGGAGCGGGTGCCCGCCGAGCCGCTTCAGCCGGGCGATGGCGCGCACGCCGCTGGCGTGCGGGATGATCAGCTTGGCCTCTACTTCGGGCGCGATCGGGCTCGAGGACTGGGCCATGAGATCACTCGGGAAAGAACGATCACGAACACATCATCGAGTTGCGCTGCCCCCCGACAGGCCCGGCCCGGCGCGTGACCCCGCCAGTCGCGCCAACGTCCGGGGCTTAGCCCGAGACGCGGAAGTCGACTTCCTGGCGCAGCAACTTCTGAAGCAGCTCGGCGCGCCGGCGCGCCTCCCAGATCTCGAGCTCGGCATCGTCGCCGTCGGTACGAAGCTGCAGCACCAGCCGGTCGCCGCGCCGCACGGCCGTGACGTCACGGATGACGCCGTAGTGGCTCCGGTCGAGGCCGTCGGCGACCCGAAGGATCGCACTGAGCGCTCGTACCGTGCGGCGAGACGTGCTCGTCAGTACGGCGTAGGACTCGTCCGAGCTCTTCGGCGTGCCCTTGCGGTGGTAGCGGGCGACCTGCCCGATGATCTCCAGCTCGTCGCGCTGGAAGCCGAGCAGATTGCCGTTGGTGATCAGGTAATAGCTGTGGCGCTGGTGATTCTCGTGACCGATGTGGTGGCCGATGTCGTGGAGCAGGGCGGCGAACTCGAGCCAGTCGCGCGCTTCGTCGCCAAGGCCGAGATCGTCCTTGAGCTGGTCGAACAGCCGCAGCGCCAGGCGAGCCACCTGCTTGCCGTGGACTTCCTCGCCGCCCAGATGGCGCACGAAACGCGCCACGCTCCGATGGCGCACGTCGGCGAAGCGCTCTGTCTCCTCGATGCCTTTGCGATGGCGGGCGATGAAATCGAGCAGCACGCCCTCGCGCAACGACCAGGTGCAGGCGACGATCTCCTTGGCATCGAGGCGTCGGAGGACGTAGTCGGCCAGCGCCGCGCCGGCCACGATGAAGTCCACCCGTTTGGCGTCCAGGCCCTTGAGGCGGTCCCGTTCCTCGCGGTCCATCTTGCCGAGCATCCGGCGCAGGTGACTGATCTCCTCGGCGGTGGCCACGCAGTTGTTCAGGCGCCCGTCGGGGGGCTCGCCGCGCTGGTAGGCGGCGATGGCGATGAGATTGAGGAGAGTGCCCGAGGTGGCGATCACGCGCCGCACGCCGCGGCCGGCGATGGCGTCCAGGATCGGGTCGAGGTGTTCGGAGATGTGGCGCTCGAGTCGCTCCATGCCCTGCGAGCCGGGAGCCTCCTCGTCGACGAATTGCTCGCTCAAGCGGGCGACGCCGATTTTCACGCTGTGGAGAGCTGCCGGCTTGCCGTCCTCGGCCAGGATCACCTCGACGCTGCCGCCGCCGGCATCGAGGATCAGCGTCGCTTCGCCGCGCAGGTCGACGGCGTGACGCACGCCGAGGTAGACCAGGCGTGCTTCCTCGCGGCCCGGGATGACCTTGACGCGCAGGCCGACCTCGTCGTGAACGCGCTGGATGAAGTCGCCGCCGTTGCGCGCCTCGCGCACGGCGCTGGTGGCGACGGCCTTGAAGCGGTCGACGCCCTGGCGCTCGGCGAGCGTGCGAAAGGCGGACAGCGTTCGGACTCCCGCGTTCATGGCCTCGCTTGGCAGGCGCCCGCTGTCCATGCGCCGTCCCAGGCGAACCATTTCCTTGGCGCGATCCAAGACGCGGAAGCGGCCATCCGACTCCACCTGAGCAATCACCATGTGTATGGAATTGCTACCGACATCGATCGACGCAATGCGCATTCCTACGCCATCCACCACGCCACCGCACCCTTCCGAGAAGGCACGCTAGCACAGGTCGTTCGCCTCACCAAAGCCAAAGGCGAGAAGATCGGGAGCCGAGTCGGGAAAGAGTTCTTCATTCTGGTTCGATATCTCACCGAGCCTAGCGCTCGACTGTTACGGTGATGTTACCGAAGCATGAAATGGCAAGGCGCGGTGTCATTTGTTCGTGCTGTTGCGGAGCGCCCGGGCGATGTCCTCTCGGGCGATCATGCCGACCACGGCGCCGTTGGCGTCGACGACCGGGAAACCCTTGGTGCGGAGGTCGACCATCATCTGGAGCACGCGGGTCAGGGGGCGGTCTTCTGGTACGGTGACCACCGTCGGGGTCATCACCTCCCGCACCGTCCTCTTCATGGTCTGCTCGTAGGGCGGCACCACCGTCGCGGTGCCGAACAGGAACGCCTTCAGAAAGTCGAGCTTGGTGACGAAGCCGATCAACTGGGCCCCATCGACCACGGGGCAGCCGTTGAACTCGTGCGTGGCGAAGATGTGCTCCAACTCGGCCAGCGAGAGATCCGGCGGTACGCTCACTACCGAGCGGGTCATGGCGTCACGGACGACGAGGGAAAGAAACGCATACATCGGGCGGCTCCTCTCTGCCCGGTCGCGGCTTCGGCCCGGCAGCCCCATTCCTTATCACATCGCCGGGACGGTCAAACCAACCCCACCCGCCGGACGGAGAGGGCTTCTACAGCGGATTGAACGGATTAAACGGATTCCCGGAGGTGCGGTGATCGATCTCAATCCGTTGAATCCGCGTAGTCCGGGTAGGATTGTTCTAGCCCAATCAGAAATAATTCTCGCGCCGAGACGCCAAGAACGCCAAGAAAGACAGGGCAAAATGATTCTCCTTGCCCTTTTCTCTGCCGCCACCGCCAGTGAAGTTTGAAGATCATTCAAGCAGGGGGCAAATGTCTTGCTTCTTGGCGCTCTTGGCGGCTTTGCGCGAGTCGTTTTTTCGCATTGAGGCTAGCTATCCGTTCGGTGAACTCGGTGAACCGCGTGCTGACGTGATCGACCGGAGCTGCGAGATTGCACACGGAAGAGGAGCCGTCTACGCGAGCTGGGACTACACCTACGATGGTGCCGGCCACGACGAAGCAGAACAACAACGCGAACACGCGTATTATCAACACCTACGACTCGCTCGGTCGCAAGACCCAGACCATCGACCCGGACTCCGGCACGTGGAAGTACGCTTACGACGCGGCCGGGAATCTCATCTATCAGGACGACCCGAAGTCATCCGCCTCCAACCCGCCTTCGCCCCAGAGCGTTCAATTCACGTACGACCAGAAGAACCGAGTCACGAACAAGTACTACCTGGCAACGGATGCGTACTGTACCGTCCCCAGCCAATGCACGCCGACGCAGCAGATCACCTACGCTTACGACGCCGGCAGCAACGGCATCGGGCGGCTCACGTCGGTCACGGACCCGAGCGGCGGCGCCACGTTCACCTATGACCCGCGCGGACGCGTGATTGCGACCAGCAAGACGATCACGGTCAATGCCGTCGCCAAGACGGCCACCACCAACTTCGCCTATGACGCAGCCGACCATGTCACCGTGACGCAATATCCGGACTCCGAGTCGGTGGTCACGTGCTACGACCACGGCGGACAGGCGCGGGCGACGGGCCTGTCCGCGAACTGTCCGACGACCACGTACGTATCCTCCATCTGGTACGACCTCTTCGGGCGCCCGACGGCGGTGGTGCACGGCAACACGACGGACAATCGCGAGTACTATGGACCGCCGGGCTCGAACGAGCTTCCCCAACGACCATCGCCTCAAGCGGCTGTGGACCACGGCCGGTAGCAGCACGTACCTCGACCTGAGATACACGACCTACACGTCGCGGGGCCTGTTGTCGGGCTTGGCTGACTATCAGAACCCCGGCGGCACAGACCCGCTGTCGAACACCGCGGCCTTCACGTACGACTTTCTGGGTCGGCTCACTGGTGCCGTCGGCCCCAATCTCCCCTACGGGGCCACGGCAGACTGCTCCAACGGCTACTGCTATGATGCGCTCGGCAACATGACGCAGAAGGAGAGCCGGACCTTCTACTACTCCGACGCCAGCCGCCCGCACCGGGTCATGGCGATGTGGGACGGGGCGGCGTTGACCACCTTCAGCCACGACGCCAACGGCAACCGCACCGGAAAGCAGAGCCAGTCGCAGACCTATGCCTACGACGGCGATGATCGGCTGGCGGGGATCGACAACAGCACGGTCTCCTTCCTCTACGACTACACGGGGCAGAAGGTGGCGCAGGTCTACGGTGCCAGCGTGACCCGTTACTACAGCAAGCTGGCGGAGGTGGGTGACGGCTACCTGACCAAGCACTACTACGTGGGAGGGCTGCGCATCGCCTCGCAGCGGGTGGCGGCGCCGGGAGGGATGGCGGCGCTGCCCTCGGACCCGGCGGTGCAGGTGGCCGAGGTGTCGGGCAGGCAGCCCATGCTGGTTATCCTGCTGCGGCAGGACCTGCAGTTGCCGCTGGAGCTGGCGCTGGCCGCACTGAGTCTGGCTTTGGTGCTGGCGCCGTGGCGGCGAAGGCGGGTGGTGGGGATCGCGGTGCGCCCGGGGCAGGTGCTGCTGGTGCTGATCACGTTCAGCGCCGCCATGCTCCCGATACCGATCTTCGTGCAATCGGCCGCGGCCCAAGTGGCCACGCCCACCCGGACCCCAACCCGGACACCGACTCGCACCCCGACCCGAACGCCAACGCGCACACCCACGTTCACGGCCACGCGGACGCCAAGTCCCCCCTCTCCGGGTCGGACCAGCGTAAGAGCCTGCCAGACTAACGGTTTCCACCAGATTCGCTCCTCATTTCGGCCTTAGAGACACCATTCCCCCATCAAAATGGCGCCCGTAAGAGACGCCGGGGTCCCGCAGCACACTGAGCTCCCCAAGGCTCTCGATCTGTCGGTGTCGGGCTCGGACGCCAAGCTCGCTGCCCACCTGCTCGACGAACGCCCGACTCCCGACCGCAAGACTCTCGCTCCACTCGGGCACGCGGCGTTGCCCGCGCTCCCGCAGCGCCGCCTCGATCCACTCGGCATGCGCAGTTGCGAGTCGCGACAGATCCTCGATCCCGAGGACCTCCGCCAACGCGGTGCGATCGACGATGCGGTAGCGCTTCGGCGCCACCTCGATCTCATGGTATCCGCCAGCCTTCCACTCGGCCGGGTGCCGCACCACGCCGGCGCGCACCATGTTCAGGGACCACATGCGGAAGGCTGGTTTTGTTGGCCCTTGCAGGGTTTGCGAGTGGCCTCGGTCGGCACATCGGAGGAAGATTCCGTCTACGCAGCCCCAGCTCTGTTGCAGGTAGACAGGCTACGTTTTTCTGACCTTGCGTGGTCGGCCAAGCGGGGGCGGTGCGCCACCCAGCTCGTCACGCCCACCCGACCCGGACACCCGACTCGCCCCCCCCTCCCCCGACCCGAACGCCGACGCAGACGCCCAACGTTCACGGCCGCGGTTCGCCGAACCGATACAGTCCTTCGCCTTCTTGCCAACGATTGATTCACTCCTCATCGCTGGCCGAGCGACGGGTCCTGCCAGAACTGAATCAGCACGCCGTGGGCGCTGCGCGGGGAGATGAAGGCGGTCTTCCAGCCGCTGCCCATGTCGGCCCGATCGACGATGCGCACACCGTCGGACTCGAGCTGCGCCAGCAGCGGGTCGAGCCGATCGACGTTGATCGAGAGATGATGAAATCCTTCGCCGCGGCGATCGAGGAAACGGCCAACGAAGCCCGGGACCTGCCCCGGCGCTTGCTCGATCAGCTCGATCTTGTAGCCGTTCAACCGGAAGCTGCATAGCACGAAGCTGCCGTCGTAGCCCGGATGCTTGGCGTGCAGCACCTCGATCGGGAAGTAGCGCCGGAAGAAGGCCAGGGTGACATCGATGTCGCGAACCGCCAGCGACACATGATCGACCTGCATGGTCAGGGTTTCTCCCGAGCGCAGGCGCAAGGAGGCTGTCGCCGGACGTTCGGGCGGGGTGACCTGGGGCACCTGCCAGAACTGCACCAGCACCCCGTGGGCGCTGCGCGGGGAGATGAACGCGGTCAGATCGCCATCGCCGCCATCGAAGCGGTCGACGATGCGGACGCCGTCGCGTTCCAGACGCGCGATCAGCGGCTCGAGGTTGGTCGTTTCGAGCGACAGATGGTGCAGCCCCTGGCCACGCTTGTCGATGAAGCGGCGCACGAAGCTGTCCGGCCGGGTGGCCTCGATCAGCTCGAGCTTGAAGGCCCCGACGTAGAAGTCGCACCAGTTGAAATCGTCGGTGTAGCCCGGACGCTTCTCGGCCCGCATCTCGACCGGCAGGCACCGGCGAAAGAACGCCAGGGCGGTCTCGATGTCGTGCACCGCGACGGAGACGTGGTCGACGCGCATGGCGCTTGGAGTCGATGTGGTCATGATCCCGAACCAGAACGGACGAAGAGGGGATTTGCGCTCAAATATCTCAGCTCGGCGGTCAGGCCCTCGCCGGTCTCTTCGACGACGATGTAGCCGCCGTCGCGGAAGGCACCCGCGTTGACGATCGTCGTTCGGCCAATCCGATCGACGCCGGCCGACTCGTGAATGTGGCCGGTGATGCAGACCTGTGGCTGGTGGCGCTTGATGAAGGCGCGCACCGAGGCGCTGCCGACGTGCTGGCCATTGCCGATCCGGTCGGTGGCGGTGTCCGCCGGCGGCGTGTGGCAGACCATCAGGCGCTTCGGGGCGTCGGCCACCCCCGCAAGAGCGGCTTCGAGCACGGCCTCGATCTCGTCGTCGCTCAGCTCCGTCGGCGTGCGAAACGGTGTCGGGTTGGAGCCGCCGCAGCCGAAGATGCCGAGATCACCGTAGCGACGCGACTCGCCGTGCAGGCTGATGCCGCGCTCGCGCAGGAAGTCGATGACCTCCCGTTGATCGAGATTGCCCGACACGGCAAGCAGCGCGCGCGCGTGGCGGCCGGTGGCATCGAGCACCTCGGCCGCATCGTCGCGGCCGGCGAAGTTGGTGAGGTCTCCGGAGAGAATGACCAGATCGGCCGCGGACAGCTCGGGTGCCAGCCGCTCGATGTTCTGCAGCGACATGTGAATGTCGCCGAACGAGATGACGCGCATCCTCAACTCGACTCGGGGCCGGACAGCGTCGGGACCATCGGTTTCGTTCTTCCGATCGAATTAGGCCACCCGCAGGGCGACCTTCCCGAAGTGCACGCTCGACTGCACCACGCGATGGGCCTCGCCGGCCTGCTCGAGGGGCAGAACGCGATCGATGACGGGGCGAATGCGGCCGCCGGTGAGCGCCGCGCCGAAGCGCTGTTCGAAAGCGCGCACGATCGCAGCTTTGTCCTCAACCGAGCGCACCCGCAGGGTCGAGCCGATCACGCGCAAGCGTTTGAGCAGCAGCGAGGCCAGATCGATCTCGCCGCGCGCGCCGCCGATCAACCCGATGATGACCAGCCGTCCGTCGATGGCGAGCGAGCCCAGGTTGGGGGCGAGATAGCGGCCGCCGATGCAGTCGAGCACCACGTTGACGCCTTTGCCGCCGGTCGCCTCGCGGATGGCCGTGCTGAAGTCACCGTTACGGTAGTTGATCGCGACGTCGGCGCCGTGCTGGCGACAGCGGGCGCACTTCTCGTCCGTCCCCGCGGTGACCAGAACGTGGAGACCAGCCTCCTTGCCGAGCGAGATGGCCGCCGTTCCCACGCCACTGCCGCCGCCGTGCACGAGGATACTGCCACCTTGCGGCGGCTCGCCCAGCAAAAAGATATTCAAGAAGGCGGTCAGGAAGACCTCGGGCAGCGCGCCCGCCTCTTCGTCGGAGAGCGCCGCGGGCACGTGCATCGCCGACCCCGCGTGGACGACGGCCTGCTCGGCGTAACCGCCGCCGGCGAGCAGCGCCATCGCCCGCTCGCCGACTTTCCAGTGGCGAACGTTCGTGCCCAGCTCGATGACCTCGCCGGCGCATTCGAGTCCGAGGATGGGGGAGGCACCCGGCGGAGGTGGGTACATTCCCTGCCGCTGCAGCAGATCGGCGCGGTTCACGGCCGTGGCATGGACGCGGATGCGGAGATCGTCCGCTCCCAAGACCGGTGCCTCCACCTCTCCCAGGCGGAGCACGCCCTCATCGCCCGGCTGATCGAATACGATGGCTCGCATAGCTTCGCTCTATCTCACTCGCGGTCGCTCTTGGCAACTCGCCCCCGTCTCGTGGCGCCCCAGGCCGTTTTCCGGCGAAAGGCCATGTTCTCGGCCGCTTTCAGGAACGACACCCGAATCGTCCCGTTCGCGCATTCGATTCGACCGGAGCGGCAACAAAATGAAAACGTATCTTGCAAACCCCCGCTACCCCACGCTATGCGGAATCCCAGACGGAATGGCAATGGGCAAGAGTGCACGAGAACGTTTCGCCGAGTTGGCGCACGCTCCAGAAGACCGGATCAATCTCGCCGAGGGGGCTTTGCTGATCGCCGCGGAAGCCTACCCCCGTCTCGACATCCCGGAGTATCTGAGGCGGCTGGACACGCTGGCACACGAGGCTCGCGCGTTCGTTTCGACCGCCAGGTCGGGTTCCGAGCGCGTGGCGCGGCTCAATCACTTCCTGTTCGTCGAGAAGCGCTTCGTGGGCAACCAGAAGCGGTATTACGACAGGCGCAACAGCTTCCTCAACGAGGTGCTCGACCGCCACACGGGGATTCCGATCACCCTGTCCTTGGTTTACATGGAGGTGGCGGGACGGCTCGGTCTGCCGGTCGAAGGTGTCGGTTTTCCCGGCCATTTTCTGGCCAAGTACGTCGGCGACGAAGAGATCATCATCGACGCCTTCTTCGGGCAGGTGCTGAGCGAGGACGACTGTCAGGAGCGTCTGCAGAGCATTCTCGGACCGGACACCCAGTTCGACCGGCGCTATCTGCGCTCGGCCAGACCCAAGGAGATCCTGGCGCGCATGTTGGGCAACCTCAAGCAGGCGCACATCAACGCCGAGGAGTTCGAAGCCGCGCTCTCGTGCAGCGAACGCATCCTGCTGCTCACCCCCGAGGCAGCGCAGGAGCTGCGCGACCGCGGTCTGCTCTACCAGCGCCTGGAGTGCTACGGACCAGCCCTGGCCGACCTGGAGCGCTTCCTCGAGCTGGCGCCGGAAGATGACACGGCGCCGGTCATTCGCGAGAATCTGATCCAAGTACGCCGCCTGGCGGCGCAGATCCAGTGAGACGATCGCTCCTCGACCGGAGCGCCGGTGGGTCATGATCGAGGTCACCGCCGCCCTGATCGTGCGCCGCGGCGAGCTGCTCGCCTGCCAGCGGCGCGAGGGCGGGGTTCATCCGCTCAAGTGGGAGTTTCCCGGGGGGAAATCCGAGCTCGGGGAGACGCCCGAAGAAGCTCTGCGGCGCGAGCTGAGCGAGGAGCTCGGTATCGATGCCGACATCGGGCGAGAGCTCTGGCAGACGCGGCATCACTATCCCGGCCGCGAGCCGCTCCGACTGCGTTTCTTTCTCGTCACCGACTACCGTGGCGCGATCGAGAACCGCGCCTTCGAGCAGATTCGCTGGGTGCCGGTCGACCAGCTGGCGGCGCTCGACTTCCTCGAGGGGGATCGGGAGCTCATCGCCCTGCTCGGCCGGGGCGAGCTGAGCCTGTAGCCGGGCTGGCCATCTCGAAGCTGCCTAGCACGATCACGTCAACCGTCGCGGGCTGACTCGGCAGACCGGTGCTGTCCGTGATCACGACGCGGATCACCCACGTCGTGGTGACACAGCTGTCGCCGGTGCAGCTGAAGCCGAGCGAGGTGCGGCTGACGATGCCGCTGCCCGAGGGTGGCGATATCGGTCCTTGATCGATGTCGAACAACGCCCCGTCGTCGCGTTCCGCCGTCAAGTGCCAGCTGTTGGCGTTGCCATTCACGTCGCTGAAGCTGAATTGCATGGTGAACGGCTGCTCGAGCTGAACGACGCAGAGAGCGGAGCCGTTGCAGGTGAAGGCAGTGACCACCGGCGGCGCTGGTGCCGCGGTCGGCGTGCGACTCGGGGACGCCGTACGCGGCGGGGTAGCGGTGGCGGTCGGCGTGCCTGCGGGCGACATGGTAGCGGTCGCGCTCGGTGAAGGGGTTGCGGTGGGCGTAGGTATCGTCGGCGTCGGTGTCGGCAGAATGGGCACGACGGGGCAGCCCTCGAGCGCGGCGTTCACCCCTTGCACCAACTCGTCGATGGTCAGCCGGACATCCTTGTTGGAGTCGAAGAGCGGGCACTCCCCCATGCCGGTACGATCCAGGGCGATGTTGACGCCCGTGACCAACTCGTCGACGGTCACCTGCCGATCTCCATTGCAGTCGCCGATGCAAGGCGGCGCGATCCGGATGTCTACGGCGGCCGTCCCGATATTGCCGTCACTGTCCTTGACGAGAACCGTGAGGTGGTGGAGGCCGAGGGAGAGCCCTGTCGTGGTGAGACGGTTGCCGGCTCCCAGGGATCCATCGCGGTCCGAGCTCCACTCGAAGGCCTCGCCCGTCAGCCCGCCATCCTCGGCATCGTCGCCGGTAGCGTGTAAGGTCACGGCCGAACCGGCCGGGAATGCGGCGCCGGCTTCGGGTGCGATGATGAACACCTGCGGCCCCTTCTTGGGCACGTGAAGGGGGCCGACCTCGTCGCTGCCGAAGTTCAGCCCGTCGCTGGCCACGACGCGTAGGTAGCCCGTATCGCTGCCGGCAATGTTGTCGGTGTCGACGGCCAGCTCGGATGCGGTGACGTCGACGGCCAAGGAGATCCACGACTGCCGATCGTCAGGGCTGTACTGGACGAGGTAAACGAGGGCGTCGCCATCGTCGTCTCGTCCGCTCCAGCGGACGGTAGCCGTTCCTTGCCACGTCGCACCGGGCTGCGGGCCGACGACGTCCACTGTCGGCACATGCGGGCTCACCACCTGCTCAGCGAGCCGTGTCGAGCCCTGCCACAGGCTGACTCTCGCCAGCGCCGCCGGTCGCGGCACCGTTTCAAGGAAAGGCGACGGGTCGGCGGGTTCACTCTCGTCCGTGGGGAACAAGCGGTTGAAGCAGTGCGTCACCAGGGACTGGCCAACGCTGTTCTCCAGGTGGAGACAGTACTCCCCCGTGTCACTCAGTGCTGCGCCCGTAGCTACCGGCAAGGCAGGGTCGAGCACTACCGTGCCGCCGTCAGCGATCGAGCCGCGCAGGAGTAAGGCGGCTGTGCTTGCCTCCAAGGTCAGCGTCTGCCCCACGCCCTTGGCGTCGACACGCTTGCCGGCACGGGTTGAAGGAAGACGGCCGAACAGCCACTCCCAGCTTTCCTGTGAAAGCCAGATATTGGTGTCGTTGCGGAGCTCCCAGACCCAGGGTGGCGTCCCAACCACGCCCGGGAACTTGTCCGGGCCGGTCTGCCACATCATTTCGAGATCGGTTCGCCCGACTCCCTGCGGAGCGCCTCGGCTGCGCAGGGCGAACCCCTCGGTGATGGCTGTCTCGATGTAACGTGGCGCCTCGTGGTTGGTGCTCGGGTTGAACTGGCCGTTCCTCACGCCCCCGGGACAGCCGCGGCAATGCTCGAGGCCGAAGAGGTGTCCGGTTTCGTGGACGAGCAACCGGCTGGCATGGCCAGGAATCGTCCTGATCGGAATCACGTTGTAGGGAGAAACCGCACTGAAGATCACACCGGGAGCGGGGGGTGCGGGCGAATACTTGCGGCGAGTCTGGATTCCGCCGAAGTCGGGCGGAGCGCCCGGCGGGACGACCGCTGGAGGCCCCCACCCGATGAGAACTTCCGGCTGGGGTTGAAGGGTCTGCCAGAGGCTGGCGAGCTTCTTGTACCGGTCATCTCCGGATCGGCCACACACCGCGTCGGAGCATTCGTCCGAAATGCAGGTCTCGCCGGTCGGACACTGCCAATTGAAGCTGCATGCCACCGCGTTGGTCGTGCTGCAATGGTTGATCGGGGTGCAGACTTCTCGTGGCGGGCACTCACTGCTGTTGCTGCAGGGCTGCGAGCCGGTCACGCTGCAGCGGCCATGGCAGGGCCGGAAATCCTTTGCGCCTCCGAGGCACGTCAAGGGTATGTTCGTGGCGCCGCCGTATCGATGGTACACGACCACGGCTGGGTAGAGCTGATCCAAGAGCCCGTCGGCCTTCCGCGCCAGGTCCTGGTCAGCGGCCGAGGTGAGGTCGTCGAAAAAGAGATAGACGACGTCCAAGTTGCGCGGCTGGAAATTCAACGTTGTCACCGGGTTCGACCCGCCTGCTGTCGGAACGAG
>Ga0316628_100001640_pt1 | contig 15989 bp, 11 predicted proteins | sample OWC_Aug_M2_C1_D5_FD_207648 | JGI IMG/M metagenome (GOLD analysis project Ga0316628, IMG submission 207648) | Wetland soil microbial communities from Old Woman Creek delta, Ohio, United States - OWC_Aug_M2_C1_D5_C | ecosystem: Environmental > Terrestrial > Soil > Wetlands | place: USA: Ohio... | reverse complement strand
GAACCCGCCGCAGTCCTACGCGGACGGGATCTCGATGCTCGACGTGCCCGCCGACCGGTTCGTACTCACCGGCATCGGGTGGGAGCCGCGGTTCGCCGCCATCGGCGCGGACCTGAAGGTGTCGTTCTCCAGCCTCGACGCCGGGTTCGGCGGCGTGACGATCACCGACCCGCAGGACCGGCCGCTGCCGGGCGGGGAAGCCCGCTTCGCCGCCGAGGCCGGGAGCATCCTCCGCGCGTTCGTGCGCGGCGGCGCGTCGGCCGGCCCGCCGCCCGCGCCGGCAGCGCCGCCCGCGCGGCCCAATTGAGACCGGGAGAGAGCCCGTGCACCTGACCACCCTGGACTGGATCGTCGTCACGCTCTCGCTCGTCGTGGCTTTCCTCCCGGTGCCGCTGCTCGCGCGCCGCGCGGGACGCAACACCGCCGAGTTCTTCACGTCGGGACGGTCGGCGCCGTGGTGGCTGGTGGGCGTCTCGATGGTCGCGACCACCTTCAGCACCGACACCCCGAACCTGGTCACGAACTTCGTGCGCGAGCACGGAGTGGCGAACAACTGGCAGTGGTGGGCGTTTCTCCTCACCGGAATGGCGACGGTCTTCTTCTACGCGCGGCTGTGGCGCCGCTCGGGGGTGCTCACCGACCTCGAGTTCTACGAGATCCGCTACTCGGGGAAGGCCGCCCGGTTCGTGCGCGGCTTCCGCTCCGTCTACCTCGGCCTGTTCTTCAACGCCGTCATCATGGCGACGGTAAACCTCGCCGCGGCGAAGATCGCGAACGTCCTGTTCGCCTGGCCGATGTGGCAGACGCTGGCGGTGTGCGCGGTCATCAACGTCGTCTTCGCCGCGACGTCGGGCCTGTGGGGCGTGCTGGTCACCGACTTCATCCAGTTCGGCATCGCCATGGCGGGCGCCGTCGCCGCGGCGGTGTTCGCGCTGCGGCAGCCGGAGGTGGGCGGGCTGGCCGGCCTGTTCAGCAAGATCGACCCGAAGACGCTGAACCTGCTCCCCGACTTCGGCGACTGGACGCTGACCCTCACCGTGCTGATCGTGCCCGTCACCGTGCAGTGGTGGTCGGTGTGGTACCCGGGCTCCGAGCCGGGCGGCGGCAGCTACGTGGCGCAGCGGATGCTGGCGGCGCGGAGCGAGAGGGACGCCCTGGGAGGCACGCTGTTCTTCAACGTGGCGCACTACGCGCTGCGGTCGTGGCCCTGGATCATCGTGGCACTCGCCTCCATCGTCGTCTACCCCGAGCTGAGCGACATCCAGCGCACCTTCCCGCACGTCGATCCGCGGCTCATCGGACACGACATGGCGTACCCCGCGATGCTGCGCTTCCTGCCCGCGGGGTTCCTCGGCCTGATGGTGGCCGGGCTCCTCGCGGCGTACGTGTCGACGATGATCACGCACCTCAACTGGGGCACGTCGTACCTGGTGCACGACTTCTACCGTCGCTTCCTCAACTCGGGGAAGGACGAGAAGCACTACGTCTTCGTCGGCCGCATCGTCACCGCGCTGCTGATGGTGGCGGCGGCGGGCGTCACGGCGGTGCTCGACACCGCGCGGGAGGCGTTCCAGCTCCTGATGTCGGTGGGTGCCGGGACCGGGCTCCTCTACCTGCTGCGCTGGTTCTGGTGGCGGGTCAACGCCTGGTGCGAGGTGGCCGCCATGACGTCGTCGTTCCTCGTGGCGGCGGGGTTCTTCGCCGCCGCCAAGGCGGGCCACGGCGTGCCCGCTCACGTGTCGCTGCTGATCACCGTGGCCGCGACGACGGTGGTGTGGGTGACCACCGCCTTCCTGACGAGGCCCACCGCGCGGGAGACGCTGGTGTCGTTCTACAGGCTGGTGCGGCCGGCGGGACCGGGCTGGGCCTCGGTGCGCGCCGAGGCCGGCGTGGCGGCCTCGCCCGACTCGCTGGCGCTGTCGCTGCTGGCCTGGGTGCTGGGTTGCGTGTTCGTGTACGCCGCGCTGTTCGGCGCGGGCAGCTTCCTGTACGGGCGGACGGCGCAGGGACTGGTGTGGCTGGCGGCCTTCCTGGTGAGCGGAGGGTGGCTGTTGCGCCTGATGCGGACCATGTGGGTGGGAGCGGTCGCGCGCTAGCGACCGGCGCCGCGGGGCTGTCGGCGCGCCTCAGCCTCTCGGCCTCAGGAACTCCCTGAACGCCTCGGTGCCCCACAGCGGCTGGAGCGTCCCGTCGCTGTCGAGTCCCGCCCTGAACCGGAAGCCCGCTGCATGCGCGTCGCGCAGCAGCGCCATCGCCGCCTCGAGATCGCCCAAGTGCGCCGCGATTCCGGCGCGCCAATAGATGACCTGGCCCCTGTTGCCTGGAGACGCCAGCGCGGCCAGCTCGCCGCCGCGCCGCCGCACTTCGGCACTGTCGCCTCGCCGGGCCGCGAGCACTCCGAGCGCTCCCTGGACGGCGATGTTGCCCGGATGTCTCGCCGCGAGCGATTCGCACAGCGCGCGAGCCGCGTCCCATCGCCCGGCGGCCAGCAGCGCGCCGGCCAGACCCGCAACATCGGGCCCCGACGCGGCCCCGCGACGCGCGTCGTACCACGCGACCGCACGCTCGGCAGTCCGCTGCGCGGCTTCCGGCTGGCCGTGAGCGCGCATCTCCCAGGCGACCATCGCGAGCACGGCGCCGGGCGACCGCCCGTCCGCGACGGCGAAGGACCGGATCGGGTCCAGCACCTCTTCGACCTCCCGCTGCCTGCCGAGCGCGACCAGAGCCCGGCTCTCGAGCCAGAGCCCGGCGGCGTCCTGGGGGAAGCGCCGCCGCGCGCGGCGCACGACGCCGAGCTCCTTCCGGTACTCGGCCAGCGTGTGGTACGCGTTGGCCAGCAGCGCGAAATACCACTGCTCGAAGCTCTGCCACCCGAGCCCGGCATACGAGCGCAGCCACGTCTGGCCCGCGTCGCTCGTGAGGGCCTCGACCGCCTCGCGGGGGCGGTTCGTCGCCAGCGCCGCATCGGCCAGCTCCAACGGGGCGTCCGGCGCGAGCCGCGCGGCCCGAAGCCAGCCCTCCAGGTCGTTGGCCAGCTTGGCGTTCAGGACGTCGAGCTGCGCCTGTGCCCAGGGCGAGAGCCGCTCGCGGCGCCGCGTCGCCGGCGCCGCCAGCGATTCGGCCGCGGAACGCAGGTCCAGGAAGAGGGCGGCGTCCGCGGCCCTGATCAGCGCCTCGACCATGTTGGAGTCGAGCGAGTAGGCGGAGAGGAAGCGCCGATACGCCTCCTCGTGCAGGGCGAACCGGCCCGGCATGGACGCCCGGTTGTACATGTCCTCCGCCGCCGCGAAGGCGCGATACGCCTCGTACGTCGGTGGCTGCCGCGGCGCGTCGGCGATGCTCCGCACGCTCGCGTCCACTATCGTCCCGATGGCTCCGGCGATGCGGCTGCTCAAGGCAACCGCGGCGGGCGCCGGGTCCGCGCGCAGAGCGCGCACGGGGTCGAGCTGCGCCAGCACGACCTGCCGCTCGGCGTCGGTCACACGCGCGTCGAGGAGCAGCGTGTCCCCCGCGAGGAAGACCGTGCCCGAGACCACGAGCCGGGCGCCGGTAGCCTCGGCGACGATGCGGGCGCGAGTCCTCTCGTCGGCGGCCTGGCCCAGGGTCGCCAGCGCCACGGCCTGGCGGGACAGATCGGGGTCCGATACCTCCGCGAGGCGGGTGCGCCGCAGCGCGCCGGCCGTCCAGCCGGCCACCATGTGCCCCACGGCGTCGAGAGTGGAATCGCCGGTGCGGTTCTCGAAGACGCCCACGGCCACGCGGCCCCACTGGAGATCCGGCGCACGAGCGCGCATCCCCAGCGGCACCGCCACCGCCACCACCGCGACGCCGGCCGCGACCGCGAGGACGCGCGGCGACACGAGACGGCGCACTGACGGCGAGGCCGCGGGCAGCTCGATCCCGGCCGGCGCCTCCGCAGCGAGCGGCGGCGCCGCGAGCCGGCCGCCGGAGAGGGGCTGCGGGCGCTCGCCGCCGGCTGGCGCGCTGGACCCGTTCGCGCCGCGCGAGCGGATCGAGCCGGCCAGGGCCTCGGTCTCCTGCGCCGGAGCGACGTCCATCTGCGCCTGGAGGCGGCGGGCGAACGAGTCGTACTCCTGCACCGCGCCGGCGCGGTCGCCCACGTCGCTCAGCAGCCCCATCACTTCCCGGACCAGAGCCTCGTCCAACGGGGCCAGCTCCAGCGCGCGGCGCCCCCAGCGGCCCGCCGCCGCCGCGTTCCCCTCCGCGCGCGCCCGCACCGCCAGAGAGCGCGCGGCTTCCGCCGCCAGCCGGCGCAGCTCGGCGCGCCGGTCCTCGAGCCACGTCTCGAACGCCGGCGCGTCGCTGACGTAGAGCCCGGCCAGCAGATCGCCGCGGTACAGCTCCAGCGCGCCCTCGCGATTCCCGCCCCCGAGTGCCGCCTCGAACGCGGCCACGTCCGACCAGAATCGCGCCGGGTCGAGGCCCAGCTCCTCGTCGCCGCGCCCCACCAGCACGCCCTCGCCCAGCTCGTTGCGCAGGTGGTAGATGGCCTGCCGCAGCGCGTTGCGGGCCCGCTCGTCCGTGGACTCGGGCCACATCAGCCCCACCAGCGTGTCGCGCCGGTGGAACCGCCCGGCGGAGCTGGCCGCGAGGTAGGTCAGGAGACCGAGGAGCTTGGGGCGCGAGATCACTGCCCGAAGCTCCCTGCCGCCGGGTCCGGACAGCTCGACGGAGCCCAGCGCCTGGAGGCGGATCAAGGACTCACCCTGCGGGCATCCGTCTCCTGCGGAGTAACGCTCAGGCCGACGCTCGGCAAACGCGTGTGCGGCATCGTGTGCCCCCAAGCTACGCCCTCATCGCGGCGCCGCCAATGCCGGCTGCGCCACAGACAGGACGGACCGTGCCCGCATCAGGTTTCCGCGGCCCTGGATATCCGCTCGTCGCCGCTCCGGCTCTCCCGGCGGCGGCGCCCGCCGGCGCCGCGGACTTCGATGCGGCTTGGGCCACGGTGGACTCCGTCTATCCGTACCTCGGCTACAAGGGCATTCCCTGGCGGGCGCTGCGCTGGTCCTACCGGCTCCGGGCGGTGGCGGCGCGCGGCGAGGCGGCGCTCGCGCTGCTGGCCGGTCTCCTCGCCGAGCTGCGTGACGGGCACGTGTTCCTGCGGACGCGCGGCGGCACCACCGTCGCGCCCTACGTGCCGCCGCGGATGTTGCGGGACCGGCGCGCGTTCAGCCGACAGGTGGTGAGCCGCTACCTCGCCCGCGGCGCGCGGGCCACGGCGGGCGGGCGGTTCGAGTCCGGTATGCTCGGCCAGGACATCGGATACCTGTACGTCTCGGCGTTCGAGCCGGCGGGAGTGGCCGCCGAGCTGGATGAGGCGCTGGCCGGTCTCCGGGGCGCTCGCTCGCTGGTCGTGGACAACCGCTCCAGCGTCGGCGGCAGCCGCGCCGAGGTGTACCGGGTGCTGGGCCGCTTCATCGCGGCACCGGTGCCGGGGCCGGAGTGGTACACCCTGGGGGAGCGGCGCCGCTGGCCGGTGATCGAGCCCGACGGCCCCGTCCGGTACACGCGCCCGGTTGTCCTGCTGGCCAACGGGCTGACCTTCAGCGCCGCCGAGCTGTTCACCGACCTCATGGCGCAGCTGCCTCACGTCACAGTCGTGGGCGACACGACCGGAGGCGGGTCGGGCGGCTGCGACGACGACGCCACGGGTGACTACGTCCTGCCGAGCGGCATCGAAATCCGGATCCCGACCGTGGACGGGCGGCGCGCCGACGGCACGCCGTGGGAGACCGTGGGTGTGGAGCCCGACGTGCGGGTCGCGCAGACGGAGCAGGATCTGCGCGCGGGCCGCGACCGGCAGCTGGAGCGCGCCCTCGAGCTGCTGGGCGCCGGCGCCCGGCGATGAGCGCCGCCTGCGGGACGATCCTCGAGCTGCGGAGGGCCGTGCACTCGGGCCCTTCCGGCGCACTCTGCGGCCCACGCTGAGGCGGCCGCGACACAACCTGCGGCCCCGGACGCTCCGGCCGCGATACCATCACAGAAAGGGAGTTATGAAGACCGCAGTCTCGTTGTTGGGTGCCGCCGGAGTGGTGTGCCTGTTGGCGACGCCGCTGGCGGCGCAGGCGCCGGTCAGCCCCACGCTCCGATCGCAGCGGGAGGCCGTCGCCGTGTTGAGCCGGGCCATCGCCGCGGAGGGCGGGTACGCCCGCCTGCGTGCCGTGGGGACTGTGGCGGTTCGTGCGCGGGTGACCAACCGGATGGTCGGGCAGGAGGTGCATCCCGACTCCATGACGGCGCCGGGGACGCCGGCGGGGGGGCCCGCCCCGGCTCAGTACTTCGCCTACCTCACGGACGCGTCCCGCAGCTGGGACGTAGCGGAGCAGTTCCGGAGCGACACCTCGTCCAGGCCGGGGCTCCGGCTAGTGCGCACGGCCTCCGATCGCTTCGTCCTCCGTCTTGCGAACAACACGGTGCAGAGCATCGATGCCGCCGCCGCCGGCCAGCTCCTGGCCCTGGCGCCGTACGTGCCGGCGACGCTGCTCGCCATGTGGGACCGTCCCACGGCCCTGCGGTCGGTGGGGCGCCAGAGGATCGGCGGGACGGCCTACGACATGGTCAACTGGGCGGACGAGAGCGGGCAGCAGATGACCCTGTTCTTCGACGCGCGGACGGCGCTCCTCTCCCGGGTCGAGACGGTGACTCCTAACGAGCCGTTCGGCCTCGGCGTGCAGGACTTGACGTACTCCGACTATCGTCCGGAAGGCGACATCGTGATGCCCCACGCCGTCACCTCGCGGACCGGCGGCCGCACGCAGACTGAGATGGCCGTCGTGTCCGTGGACCTCTCGGCGCGGCTCGACTCGGCCATCCTGAGCCGGCCCCAGGGCGCGACCGCGGGCCAGCCGATCACCTTCCCGTCCAGTTCGACGGCGACCGGGAGCCTGCCGGTGAACCGGCTGGCCGAAGGCGTCTACTCGATTCCGGAGGTGATGCGCGGCTACCTCCTGATGTTCGCCGACGCGGGCGAGTACTCGATCGTCATCGAGGCGGACGGGAACCCCGCGCTCTCGGAGAGCGTGCTGCGCACGGTGCGCGAGACCATCCCCGGCAAGCCGGTGCGGTACGTGGTCCTCACGCACCACCATTCCGACCACTCGGGCGGCCTGTGGGCGTACATCGCCGACAACGTCACCGTGGTCACCACTCCCGGTGATGTTCCGTTCGTGCGCTCCATCGCCGCGCAGCCGCGCGCCTGGGAGGGACGCGTGGTCGGTCCGCTCACTCCGGTGATCGAGACCGTCACGGGCCGCCGCTCCTACGGCAGCGGGCCGGGGGCCATCGAGGTGTACGACGTGGGACCCAACCCGCACGCGCAGGAGATCCTGGTGGTGTACTTCCCGGCTCAGAGGCTCCTGTACGTGCCCGACATCTACGGCTACTTCCCGGGCTTCACGCCGCCCAACCTGCTGGTCTCCTTCGCGGACAAGCTGGCCACGCTGGGACTCGACATTCAGAACGTGCTGCCGGCGCACGCGCCGCAGTCCACGTGGGCCGAGTTCCAGGCGGCCGTGGCCCAGGCGCGAACCCAGGTGCAGGCTGCTCCGCGCTGACGACGTGACCGAACCGGCGCCGCGCGATGGGGCGCGGCGCCGACACCAAGGAGAGACGAATCGTGACAACCGTCGCACTTCGCTGGAAGCCGCTTCTGGCAGTGGGGCTCGTCTCCGGGTTGGTGCAGGTCGCCGCCGGGGTCACTATGTACCTGGCGGGCGTGTACTTCACCAACTGGGGTTCCTTGGCCAGCCTGTTCTTCCTCGCCCTCTGCGTCGTCGCTGGCATCTGGTGGTACGGGAAGGATGTCCTCGAGGGACGCACGACGTACCCGCTCGCGCTGCTCGTCGGGATCGTCATCGGCGTGAGCGTCGGGCTGGTATACGCGGTCTACAACATCGTGTCCATCTCGTTCGTGTATCCGCACTTCATCGAGGACCTAGTCCAGAACGTCGTGCAGCGCCGCCTGGCGCGGGGCATGGATCCGCAGACAGTGCCGCAGGTGACCGCGGGGCTGCGCGAGCGGATGACGGCCGGGTCGCTCGCGTTCAACAACCTGGTTACGTTTGCGTCGCTGGGAATCATCCTGTCCGCCCTGACGGCCATCTGGTTCCGGAGAAAGGGAGCCGGCGCGCATCGCGGCTCCACAGGGCGCGGGTGAGGTCGGGAACGCGCCCGGCACAGCGGCGCGCAGGCGCAAACTCCCGGTGGCAGCCGGGGAAGGTGCGACATGAGAAGGCACATCGGACTGGCGCTCGTGTGTCTCGCGTCCACGGGCGCGAGCGCCATCGCACAGGAACCGGGAGTCCCAGCCGGCTTTCCCGGGGATTTCGCCCGGAGGGCCGCAGGCCACGTCGCCTCGCTCGCCCGGCTCGGGCCCCGATTGGCTGGGTCGGCCGGGGAGCGGGACGCCGCCGGCTACGTGCGGGATCGGCTTGCCGCGCTGGGACTCGACGTACGCATCGAGCCCTTCGAATTCGAGGCCTTCGTCGTCGAGCGGGCGGAACTCACCCTCTGCGGCGCACGAGTCGGTCCTCGGGTAGTCGGCTTCAATCCGTACCAAGGCGACCTCTCGTACGACTCCGAGCCGATGTTCGTCAGGCCCGACATCAGCGGTGACGAGCTTGGCAGGCTGGACCTTCGGGGCCGCCTCGTCGTCACGGCCGATCCGGCGCCCTACTTCGTCCTCATGTTCGCCAGACCGAGAGCCATCGCGTACCTCGACGCCGAGGAGTACGCGGCCGTGGCGACGCGACGCTGCGCGGTCGGCCGGCTGCAAGTGATGGGGACGCTCGAGAGGTATGCATCGGCCAACGTCGTCGGCTCTCTCGGGTCCAGGGACCGTGACGCGAGAGAGATCATCATCTCCGCCCACTACGATTCCTACAGGCGGAGCCCCGGGGCGGACGACAACGCCTCCGGCGTCGGAGTCCTGATCGAGTTGGCTCGATACCTTGCGGCTGCCGACGGAGAGCCCGGCCTGCGAGTCAAGTTCGTGGCCTTCGGCGCCGAGGAGATGGGCGTGGTCGGCTCGCGCGCCTACCTCGATGCGCATCGGGAGGAAGTCCGCAGGTGCGAGCTGCTGCTCAACCTCGACCAGGTGGGAGGCCCGCGTGGTCCCTACGTCGAGATGACGGGGGGCGTCACAGGCCTGCCGGACTCGACCGGCACGAACCGGTTCCCCTCCTACCTGCGGAATCGCGCGTTGGAGGGAATGGACGGCCGATGGCGGCTCGTCGATCAGAGCGTGTTGGGGCTCCTCGCGGTTTCGAACCGACCACCATGGTTGGTGGATCTCATCGCCGGGAGCGCGGCGGCGCTCGGGCACGAGGTCGTGCCCACTGGGAGCTTGGGATCGGACCAACTGGTCTTCACGCAGGCAGGCGTCGTCGCAACGGGGATCGGCACATCAGGGAACGTCTATCACGGCCCGCAGGATGTGCCTGGGCAAGTGGTGGCGGACCAGCTCGGTGTTGTCGGCAGGTTGGCCGCCACGATCGTCCGTGGCGCCATGGAGAGGCACCGGCGGGAGCAGGCCGATCGTCACTGAGCGTTGCGGACGGCCCGGCTGCACCGGCCTCCGGGCCGTCCGCACGCTTGCACGCAGCGCGGGCGAGCCGGGCTGCCGCGCTTCGCTACATGCGCTGCAGCAGGAGCGTCCCGCGCTGCGCGCCGCGCACGCGGGCCCTCAGGACGATGGGCTGCCCGAGGCCGGGCACGGTGACGATCAGCACGTCGGAGCGGCCCGGCGCCCGGCGCGCGAGGTGGGGCTGCGGCGCGCCTCCCAGCAACAGCTGTACCTCGCGAAGCGCGACCGCCTCGCCTCCTGGCGGCACGAACCGCACGCGGTACTGCGCCGCCGCCGCGATCTTCGGTGTGAGGTCCACGTCGCAGCGGCCGTCGGTCCACTCGCCCGCCGCGTCGTCGGCCCAGAGGTGCGCCTGCTCCTGCCACGTGGGTGGCGGGGAAGCGCCGGTGTCGTACCCGGCCAGGCGGCGGATCAAGGGCGGCGCCGCTACGCGAGTGCAGGTGAGTCTGATGGCCGTCGCGCTCACCGGCCCCACCGGGTGAATCCTCTTGTGGCCGATGGCCGTGCCGGTGCCGAGCAGCGTCCACGCCCCGTCCGCCAGCCCGTCCAGCCGGTACTCGCGCACCCGCTCGCCGCCGGAGAGGTCCTCCTGGACGACGACGTGGTCCACGCGCCGCGGGCCGCCGGGAAGACTCAGAGTGAGAACGTGGGGACGCCGGCTCGCACCTCCGGTCGCCCCCCGGTCGCCGGCGGCGCCGCCCGCCGCCGCGCCGGGCTCACCTGGTCCCGGTGCCCCGGCCGCAGCTCCGATCTCCGCCAGCGGCGTCCCGAACCGCCGCCGCACCTCGTCACCGAACTCCCGCACGCGTGCCGCATCCGCCTCCGGCACGTGGCCGGTGCGGTCCGGCGTGACGTTCAGCAGCAGCTGCGCCCCTCGCCCCACCGAGCGGTAGTAGATCTCCAGCAGCTGGTCCACCGTCAGCAGGTTGACGTGGTTGGTGGTGCTCCAGAACCAGTTGGGGCGGCGCAGCGAGACATCCACCTCGAGCGGCATCCACGCATCGCCGGCGGGATCGCCGTGGAGCGCGGTGGCGATGCCGGTCGCGGCGTCGGCGTGCGCGAGCGAGTTCCAGGCGGGGTAGGGCGCGAAGCCGTCCTCGTTGCCCACCCAGCGGATTGTGGCCTGCGGCCCCTGGAAGACCATCGCCTCGGGCGCGTGGCGGCGCACCAGGTCGCCGGTCGGGACCACGCTGCTCCCGTCGAGCCACAGCTCCGCGATGGGCCCGTAGCGCGTCAGCAGCTCGGTGAGCTGCCGCCGGTAGAGGGCGTCGTACGCGGCCTGCCGCTCCGGCGTGGCGCAGCGCCCCGAGTTCGCGGCGCCCTGCGAGTCGTCGCGCGGCGAGATGTACACGCCCAGCCGGATGTCGCGCCGCGCGCATGAGGCCGCGAGGTCGGCCATCACGTCGCCGCGGCCGCCGCGCCAGGGCGTGTTCTTGATGCAGTAGTCGGTGGTCTCCGTCTGCCACAGGCAGAAGCCGCCGGCGTGCTTCGCCACCAGGACGACGTACCGCGCGCCGAGCCCCGCGGCGGCATCGACCCACTGGTCGGTGTCGATGTCGGGGTTGATGGCCGAGAGCGGCGTGGATCGGTCGTCGTACTCCCGCTCCTGCCACGTGTTGGGCGCGAAGTGGACGAACATCCCCACTTCGAGGTCCTGCCAGGCCTTCTGGGCCGCGGAGGGCAGGGCAAGGCGTGGTAGCTCGGCGGCCTCGGGCGGGACGGGCGAATCACCCGGTGAAGCCGCGCCGTGCGAGGGCGCGGGCGAGACGCCACGCACCGGGGAACCCGCCAGGCGCGGCGCCGCGGCCAGCGCGCCGGCGCTACACACCGCCTGCGCAACGAAGCGACGCCGGGTCGTCATGGAACGAAACGTTGCACGGCGGCGGCTCCCGGCGGAAGTGCCGGCCGGTCCTCCTCCTCCGCCGCCCGCGCTAGCGCACGAAGAGACGGATGACCCAGCCCAGGAAGGACAGCGGAACGGGCAGCAGCGTGAGCCCGAGCGAGAAGACGAAGCCGTACCTGAACAGGACCGGCCCAGCGGCTGCGGCACGAGGGCCCAGCATGCGGCGCAGCAGCATGTCGGCGGGGGCGCCGAGCGAGTAGCAGAGATTGGCCAGGACGCCGTAGGCGACGATCCCGAGCCAGGGCACGAGGATCGGCAGCGGATGCGGCGGCAGCACGGAGGACACGACGATCGCGCCCACGGACAGCAGGCCGGCGCCGCCGACGCAAGCGTTGAACAGGGGCCGCCGCGATTCCCACCACTTGACTACCGACAGCGGGCTGCCGGGATAGTAGATGGGCGTGAAGAAGTACCTCTCGATCGCGGTCATGGCCGGCCTCTCGGTCGCGGGCGGTGACCGTACTTTATCACACAAAGTACTTTGGCGCAAGCCGCTACGCCCGGTGCGCGACCCGTCACGCCGGGAGCGCAACCCACCGTGCCGGGAGCGCTGCGCGGCTGGAGCAGCCTACCCGCCGGCGTCCGGTCGGGCGGCGCGCCAGTAGTCCCTCATCACCTCGTGGGTCCAGCCGGGCTGGCGCACCTCGCCCCTCGGCAGGTACTCGGCGAAGACCGGCTTGATGTCCAGGACCGGCGTGCCGTCCACCGCGTCGAGCCCGGCCACCTCCAGCGTCCGTCCCTCGCGCCTCAGCACCCGCACGATGGTGGAGCCGAGGCGGTTGGGGCGGTCCTTGCCGCGCTGCGCGAAGACGCCGACCCGCGGCCAGGCCGCGTTGCCGCGCGGGTGCCGCGCGCCGCGCACGATGGCCGACTCGTCCACCCGATGGAAGAGATACAGCACCTCGGCGTGTGAGAACGCCTCGATGCCGTCGAGGCATTCCGGCGGCAGCTCGTCGGAGATCTCGACGCTCGCGCGGACGGAATCCCAGTCGTCGTCGACGGGCTCGGTGCGGGCGCTGTGCACGGTGCCGATCGGCGCCACGGCGAACCGGGCCCGCGGCGGGGGAGTCACGGTGTCTCGAGGAGCTTGTGGCCCAGCAGGCCGAGGCACGCCGCGAGCACCAGCAAGGCCGGAGCGAGCGCCAGGTCCGCGGTGAGGGAGGGCAGCGGAGCGAGGTACAGGCAGAGCGAGGCCACCCACAGGACCGCCGCCGCCTTGCGGCCTCGGACGATGTCGAACAGGAGCGACATGGACAGCCACAACCCCGTTCCGAGCTGAGCGAGGTAGCCGATGGCACTGAGCCGGCCGATGAGGTGGTCGGCGAGCCGGTCGGCGACTGCCTCTCCGGGGGCGATGCGGAACGAGGTGAGGTTCGCCACCAGACAGGTGACGCTCAGCACCAGCATTCCGAGGGCGAACTGGCGGCAGAGCACCATCGCGTGCTCGCGGTCGATGCTGCGCACGGGCGGCCTCCTCTCACTTGGGATGTCCGGTCCGGCCCGACATGGCTCCGCTACCGGCAAAGGTCGGTGCGTGGCGCGGCGCTGGCAAGACGGCGCGGTATCGCGGGCGCCGCGGCACCGGCCTGCGCCGGAGCCGCCGTGGCGGTCCCGGCGGCGGGCCGCGGCCGCCGCCAGTACCGCGCCCCGTCCCCGCCGTGTTACTTACGTGACCGCCTGCACTCGTCGGTTCGCGGCGGCGCGGCTCGCCTGACCCGTCAAGGAGCAATCATGCGCGTTCGCCCGGTGCTCGTGCTGTCGCTGGCGGCCGGCCTGGCTGCCGCCTCCTCCCCGGTCCTCGCCCAGACCACGGGGGGGAACCGCACGCCGGCGCCGCCGGAGCGCGCCATCCGGCGCGACATCCCGCTCACCAACATGATCCGGCGTGCCTTCGCCGCCGGCACGCGCGACTCCACGGGACGGCCGGGCGCGCGCTACTGGCAGCTGTGGGTGGACTACACCATCAACGCACGACTCGACCCGACGCCGGGAACCATCAGCGGCCGCGAGACGGTCGTGATCCACAACAACAGCGACGTGGCGATGGCGAGCGTGCAGCTCCGCCTCGACCAGAACATCTTCTCCGCCAACGTCGGCCGGGTACGCAGGGTGCCCGAGATTACCGGCGGGATGACCATCACCCGGATGGCGCTGGACGGCCAGGCCGTGAACCTGAGTCCGCCGCCTCCTCAGTACCGGCGCGAGGGGCCGCCGCCTCCGGTGATTCTCGCGGCCTACGACATCGACCAGACGTCGGCGCGCGTCACGCTCCCCACTGCCATCCCGGCGCACGGCACCGGCACGCTCGAGGTGGACTGGAGCTACCGCGTGCCCCGGGCCGAAGGCGCGCGCGGGCTGCGGATGGGAGCCTGGGCCGACAGCCTCTTCCAGTTGGCGCAGTGGTATCCCCGCGTCGCCGTGTTCGACGACCTCCGCCCGGGCGGGTGGGACACCGAGCCGTACCTGGGCGACTCGGAGTTCTACAACAACTTCGGGCGGTTCGACGTCACGCTCGACCTCCCCGCGGGCTGGCTGGTGGGCGCGACCGGCGTGCTGCGGAACCCCGAGGAGGTGCTCACTCCCACGGCGCGCGAGCGGCTCTCGCACGTCCTGGAGTCCGACTCGGTCCGCGCCATCGTGACGGCGGGCGAGCTCGGACCGGGACGGGCCACCGCCGCGGGCGAGCGGCTGCGCTGGCATTTCGTGGCGGACACCGCCGGGGACTTCGCGTGGGCGACGTCGAACCGGTTCGTGTACGACGCGACGCGCGCCACCATCCCCGGCGGCTCGCAGGTCCCCGTCAACATCCTCTATCTGCCCGGGCACGCCCAGAACTACGCCCAGGTGGGACCGGCGGCGCGGCACGCGCTGCAGTTCTACTCGGGGCTGTGGATGCCGTACGCCTTTCCGGTGTTCAGCGTGGTGGATGGACCCGACCTCGGGATGGAGTACCCGATGATCATCTTCTCGGCCATCGGGGCCGCGGATCACGAGACCGGCCACGAGTGGTGGCCGATGATGGTCGGCGGCAACGAGACGTGGTACGGCTTCATGGACGAGGGCTTCGACGTGTACATGGGCGGCCTGTCCGCCGCCGACCGGCAGGGCCGGCAGCCGAACCTGGACGGCATGGGGCAGTCGTACGGCCGGATCAGCGGCGACGAGCGCGAGGCGCCGCAGATGTGGAACGCCAACTACGGCGGCCCGATGTACGGCTTCCAGGCGTACAACAAGGCCCCGCTGATGCTCTCGATGCTGGGCGGGATGGTGGGAGACACGGCGGTGTGGCGCGCCATGAGCGGCTACGCCCATGCCTGGCGCTTCAGGCATCCCTCGCCGTGGGACTACGCGTTCTTCATGAGCAACGCGCTGGGCCGCGACCTGGGCTGGTTCTGGTACTACTGGCTGTTCACCACGGAGTCGGTGGACGGCTCGATCGCGCAGGTGGCGACTTCCGGCAACCGGACCACGGTCACGGTGCGGCAGGACGGGCAAATGCCGTCGCCGGTGGTGCTCAAGGTGCGGTTCGCGCCGGCGGGTCCCGCCATCCGGCCGATGCGGAACGCCGTGATGGTGGACAGCGCCACCGCCGTCGTCACCTGGCCGGTGGACGTGTGGTTCGGCGGCAGCCGCACCTTCCAGGCGGTGCTGGACTTCGGGCCGCGGCGCATCGAGCGGATCATCTTCGATCCCGCTTGCCGCTTCCCCGACCGCGACCCGAGCGACAACATGTGGCCGAGGGATCCTGCCGCCGCGCAGGGCGGGCAGGGAGGCCCCGGGGGCGGCGGCGCCTGCTACGGCGGGTGACCGGCTGGCGGCTCTCCCGCCCCCCTACCGCCCCAAGCCCAGCGCCGTGCGAACTAGAGAGTCGAGGAGCGCGGTGAGGTCGGTGTTGGCGTTCGAGAGCACGGCGACGATGAGGCTGTCGTCCGGGAAGTACGCCAGCGCGCTGGTGAAGCCGTTGATGCCGCCGCCGTGCGCCATGCGGCGGTGCCCCTCGAACGCGCCGATGCGGAGCCCGAACCCGTACTGCGTGGCGGAGCCGTCGCTCAGGCGGGCCGGCGTCGTCATCGAGTCCACCAGCTCCCGCCGCACCACTCGGCCCGCGAACAGGGCCCGCGTCCACGCGACCAGGTCTGGCGCCGTGGAGCACAGCGCGCCCGCGGCGAAGGGCTGGGTCATGGCGTTGAGCCGCGCGTTGACGAACGCTCCGCCTTCCACGCGATAGCCCGCGGCGCGGCGCGGGATGACGGGCTCGATGAAGCAGTAGCGCGTGTCGGCGAGGCCGAACGGCGCGGCCAGCATGTCCCGCACCACCTGGTCGTACGCCCGACCCGTCACGCGCTCCAGGATGACGCCGAGCAGGTAGTACCCCGAGTTGCTGTACTGCCAGCGCTGGCCGGGAGGGAAGTCGAACGGCTGGCTGGCGATCAGCGCGACCACCGAGTCCTGCGGCGCGTGGCGATTCGAGTCCCAGCC
>Ga0316628_100001639_pt1 | contig 15991 bp, 12 predicted proteins | sample OWC_Aug_M2_C1_D5_FD_207648 | JGI IMG/M metagenome (GOLD analysis project Ga0316628, IMG submission 207648) | Wetland soil microbial communities from Old Woman Creek delta, Ohio, United States - OWC_Aug_M2_C1_D5_C | ecosystem: Environmental > Terrestrial > Soil > Wetlands | place: USA: Ohio... | reverse complement strand
GCAGCTGCGTCGACACCGGCAACCTGGCCCGACGCGGCGGCCGTGGCGGCGGACGCGGAGCGCCTGCGCGAGCTCGCCGAGCGGGCGGCGGCTCGCGCGGCGCGGCCGCTCCGGGGGCCCGCCTCCGAGGAGAGCCACTCCCTCCTGCACGAGATCCTGGCGGCGCGGGAGTTCGGAGATGCCGGCGAGCTCGCGGCGCCTTCGGCTCCGCGAGCGCTCGAGGCCGGGCTCCCCGCGCAGCGCGCCCTCGCCACTGCCGTCGGGAGCGCGGTGCACCGCTGGCTCGAGACGGTCGCGCTGGAGGACGATCTCGAGGCGGCGCTCGCCGCCTCGGAGGAGCCGATCCGACGCAGCGTCGTGTCGCTTTTGCCGTCCGAGGCGGTGCCCATCGCCTGCGAGCGGGCGCGCGCGCTCTTGAGCCGGCTCGTCCGGGGCCCGCTCGCGCCCCGCCTGCGGGCGCTGGCCGCCGGGGTGGTGGCGCGGGAGCTCCGGGTGCTGCTACCGCCCGGCGAGCAGACGGGGCCCGCCGGCTTCGTGGCCGGCGCCATCGACCTCGTCTATCGCGACCCGAAGGACGGGAGCTTCGTGGTGGCGGACTGGAAGACCGACCTGGTGGAGGACGAGGCGCAGCTCGCCGAGCGCGTGCGGGCCTACGCGCCCCAGGGCGCGTGCTACACGCGAGCGGTTCGCGAGGCCCTGGGACTGGCCGCGCCGCCGCGCTTCGAGCTCTGGTTCCTGCACCCGGGCCGTGTGGTGTCGCTGCCGTAGGCCAGCGCATCGGGGCGCTCGGCGCGGCGCACGCGCTCGAGCGGGCCCGGCCCGTCCGGAGCCCGACGGTGGCACGACGCCGATTCGGGTTACCCTGGAGCTCGAGGGAGCGCTCCGGCGCCCCCGCGCAGGAGGTGGCGCATGGCCCAGGTCAGCTCGTGGGCAGCCTGGCGGGGGCGGCTGCGGCGCCGCCGCGGCTGGCTGATCGCGCTCGGAATCCTCGTCGTCCTGCGGATCGCGCTTCCCTACGCCCTGCGCCCCATCCTCGTCTCGCAGGCCTCGAAGGCGCTCCAGACCGAGGTGAAGATCGGCGACCTCTCGCTCTCCCTCCTCTTCGGCGGCGTCGAGCTCGGGGACGTGAGCGTCGCGCCGCCACCCGCGCTGGCGAAGACCACGGGCGACACCACGCCGCTCGTCGCCTGGAAGCGCCTGGCGGTGGAGCTTCGCTACTTCCCGCTCACCCACCGTGCGATCCGCCTGCGCCGGCTCGAGATCGACTCGCCCCGGGTGGCGCTCACCCGGCTCGCCGACGGCACGCTGAACCTGCAGCGCCTGGTGCCTCCGTCGGCGCCGGAGAAGGAGCCGAAGCCCGCGCCCGGCAAGCCCTGGGGCTTCGGGCTCGACCACTTCGTGCTCCGGGACGGCGACGTGCGCTTCGTCGATCTGAAGATGCCGCCGAGCGAGCCCATCGACTTGCGCCTCGATCAGATCGAGGTGAACGACCTCTCCTTCCAGCCGGGTCTCTACGGCGAGCCTTCGCGCCTGAACGTCCACGCGGAAGCCGCCGGCGGAACGCTCGACCTCGCCGCCACCCTGGCGGCCCGGCCCGAGGGACTCGCCGTCGACGCCGGACTGCGGAGCGCGAACCTCGATCTCTCGCGGGCCCGGCTCTACATCCCTCGCGTCGGGTGGAGCGAGCTCCGCGGCCGCCTCGACACGGACCTGCGCTACCAGCTCGACGGCGATCGCCAGAGCCTGCTCTCGGGAAGCCTCGCCCTGCGCGAGCTGGCCGTGCGCGTGGCGGGCTACGCCGAGCCCGCGCTCGGCTGGAAGCGCCTGGCCGTCACGCTCTCGGGTGTCGATCTGCTGAAGCAGCGTGCGGACGTCTCGGACGTGTCGCTGGCCGGTCTCTCCGTGCTGGTTCGCCCGCAGGGCGGCGACCTGCTGCCGCTGCTCAAGCGCCCGGCCGAGGTCAAGGCGAGCCCGGCCGCAGCGCCGCCGGCGGGGAAGCCGGTGGAGGCCAAGGCGGGCGCGGCGAAGCCCTGGGCGTGGTCGGTCGGGAAGCTCGCGGTGGGGGAGGGCTCGCAGGTGCGTCTCCTCGGTCGCGAGGAGCCGGTCCAGGTGGGGGTCGACGTGCAGGCGAGCGACGTGCAGAGCGGCGAGGGGGCAGCCCCGCTGCGGGTCGATCTCACCGTGGGCGACGGCACGGTGGCGGTGGACGGGCAGGTGGACGTGGCGAAGCCCACCTTCGGCGGCACGATCCGCCTGACGAACCTCCCCCTCCACGTGGTCGTCGGCTCGGCGGGCGTGCTGGCGCCCGGCCTCTTGCAGGGAGGCATTCTCTCGGGGGATCTCGCCCTCGGGCTCGGCGTCCCGGCGCCCGGCGCGAAGGGTGCGGCGCCCGAGCCGGGCTCCCTCGATCTGAACGGGCGCCTCGCCCTGGCGGATCTCTGGGTGGCGGGGGATCCCAAGGAGTTCGCCATCGGCTCGAAGAGCCTGGTGGTGCCGATCGAGGACGTGCGGGTACCCCGCATCCTGCCCGGCGGCCCGCCGGGTCCGACGCCGATCAGTGTCGACCTCGGCGCGCTCGAGCTCGTGGAGCCCTACGTGCTGCTGACGCGCGCCAAGGAGGGGATCGTGCTTCCGCCCTTCACGGCCGCCGAGGCCGCACGCGCCGCCAGCGGGGCGCCTCCGCCGCCCGCCCCCGCGCCGGAGGCGGCGCCGGCGGCGGCTGCGCCTGCAGCGGCCGCGCCGGCGGGCCCGCCGAAGCTCGTGCTCTCCGCCGCGCGCGCACGCATCCAGAAGGGACGGGTCTACGTGGTGGACCGGACGGTGAAGCCCTTCTTCCGCACCGCCGTCACACCGCTCGAGGTCGACGCGCGTGGCATCCGCTGGCCCGAGCTCGTGGTGAAGCAGCTCCGGGTGGATGCCGTCACCAGCGAGCGCGGCCGGGTGCAGGTGACGGGCTCGATCGGTCCCAAGGGCACGCTCGTGGTGAAGGGCCGCGACCTCGCGCTCCCGGCCTTCAACCCCTACGCCACGGCGTACTCCGACTACAGCATCGGCAGCGGGAAGCTCGACGTGGACACCAAGGCCTCGTTCGGCGGAGGAGAGTACGACAGCGTCACCGCGCTCACGCTCCACAACTTCGACGTGCAGAGCGCGTCGGGCGGCGCGGCCTTCCTGCAGAACTTCGGCATCCCGCTCGAGGTGGGCCTGGCGCTGCTGCGCGACGTGAGCGGGAACATCTCGCTCGACGTGCCCGTGGCCGGCGGCCGCGAGGGCACGAAGGTGGGCTTCGGCAGCATCATCCTGGGCGCCCTCCGGCGCGCGCTGCTGAACGCCCTGGCCTCGCCGCTCAAGCTGGTTGGAGCGGTGCTGCCCGGCAAGGGCGGCGAGGGCCAGCCGATCGGGCCGCAGCCGATCGTCTTCGCCACCGGTCGCGCGGACCTGGCGAGCGGCGCCGACACCCAGATCGAGGCGCTCGCGACCTTCCTGGCGAGCCGTCCCGGAATCGGCGTCCAGCTCGACGCCACGCCGAGCGAGAGCGACGCGCGCTGGCTGCGCGAGCAGGCGCTGCGACAGCAGCTCGAGTCCCAAGGCGCGCTCCAGCGGCTGGCGAGCCTGCCCGAGCGCGGCACGCGCAACGCGATCCTGAAGGCGCTGGCCGCCCGCGCCAAGGGCGAGCCCGGCGAGCTCACGCCGGAGCAGGAGACCACGCTCCAGAGCTGGCTCGACGAGCGCGCGCCGTTCTCCGCCGAGGCGCTCCAGGCCCTGGGGAAGGAGCGCCTGGCCAGGGTGGAGGCCGTGCTCACCAAGGAGCACGGCGTCGAGGCCACGCGCATCGGGCTCGCGCCGGTCGGCGAGAAGCCCGTGGCGGATCCGCCGGCCCTCCGCCTCACGCTCGGCGTGGCGCAGCAGCAGGCGGCCACGCCCTAGCCCTGCGCGCTACTCCGCGGCGCGCAGGCGCACCACGTAGTTGCCGCGCTGCTCGTCGTACTCGAGGTCGATCAGACCCTGCTGGCGGGCGTCCTCGAGCAGCGCCGGGAACGACTCGTAGCCGTAGTACTCCTCGTTGAAGCCGGGGTGCACGCGGCGGATCGTCTGCTTCACCATGGAGCCCCAGATCTGGTCGTAGTCGCGCTCGAGCGAGCGCACGATCTCGACCAGCTTCTCCACCGCCTCGGCCTGCTTGGCGTCGAGCTTGGGCGCGCTGGCGCTGCGCCGGGGACGCCGGGGCTTCTCGGTGGCGCGCACCAGGTCGTCGTAGTAGACGAACTCGTCGCAGCTCGAGATCAGCAGGTCCGAGGTCGAGCTCTTCACGCCGCATCCGATCACCCGCTTGTCGTTCTCCTTCAGCTTGGAGGCGAGCGGCGAGAAGTCGCTGTCGCCGGACAGCAGGGCGAACGCGTCGATGTGTCCCTTCGAGTAGCAGAGGTCGAGCGCGTCCACGACCATCCGGATGTCGGCGCTGTTCTTGCCGCCCTGGCGTCGCTGCGGGATGTCGACCATCTCGATCCCGTGCCCGTGGAACTCGCGCATCGCCTCGCGATAGCGCGTCCAGTCGCAGTAGGCGCGCTTGAAGACGATCCGGCCCTTCTCGAGCAGCCGCTTCAGCACCAGGTCGATCTTGAACTCGCCGATCTTGGAATCACGCACGCCGAGTGCGAGGTTCTCGTAGTCCACGAACACCGCGATCAGGACTTCGTCGGCCACGGGGTCTCCCTTCGAGGCGCAGAGCATACTGCGGACGCGGCCGGGCGGGGTGTAGGATGCGAGACGCGCCCGCCGAGGAGTCGTCCGCCCATGGAGCCCGCCCTTCGAGCCCCCGCGTCCGAGCCCGCTCCCTCGCCCGAGCTCGACGTCCGCTCGCCGGCCTTCCGCGCGGACCCCTACCCCTTCTACCGGCGGCTCCGTGCCGCCGACCCCGTATCGCGGCGCGAGGAGCGGGGCTTCCACTTCTGGCTCCTGACCCGCTGGGCGGACGTGACCGCGGTGCTGCGCCATCCACGGGCCTCGGTCGACCGGCCCTTCCAGCCCCGGCCGGCGCCGCTGCCGCCCGGCACCGATCCCGAGAGCCTGCATCCGCTGGCCCGGGCCCTGCGCGCGCTGTCGCGGATCATGCTGTTCCGGGACCCGCCGGATCACACCCGGCTGCGCGGTCTCGCGAACAAGGCCTTCACCCCGCGCGTGGTGGAGCGGCTGCGGCCGCGCATCGAGGCGCGGGTGGACGAGCTCCTGGCCCCGCGGCTCGCGGACGGCGGGATGGACGTGATCGCCGACCTCGCGACGCCGCTTCCGCTGCTGGTGATCGCGGAGCTGCTCGGCGTTCCGCTCGACGACTACCCGACCTTGAAGCGCTGGAGCGACGACCTGGCGCTGATGCTCGACGGCTCGATCGCCGCCCAGGTGGCCCCACGGGCGGTCTCCAGCGCGGCGGAGTTCGTGGCCTACCTACGGGCGGTGGTGCGGCGGCGGCGCGCCGATCCCGGCGAGGACCTGCTCTCGGAGATGCTCGCGGTGCAGGAGCAGGACGACTCGCTGACCGAGGACGAGATCCTGGGCACGGGCGTGATCCTGCTCGCGGCAGGCCACGAGACCACGACCAACCTGATCGGGAACGGCTGCCTCGCGCTGCTGCGCCATCCCGACGAGTGCGCGCGGCTGCGGCGCGAGCCCGGGCTCCTGCCGAACGCGGTGGAGGAGTGCCTGCGCTACGACTCGCCGGTGCAGGCCACCTCGCGCTTCTTCCAGGAAGAGGTCGAGATCGCCGGGCGGCGCATCCCGAAGGGCGAGGAGGTGGGCCTCTTCCTGGCCGCCGCGAACCGCGATCCGGCGGTCTTTCCGGACCCCGACCGCTTCGACGTCGCGCGCGAGGAGGCGCGGCAACACCTCTCCTTCGGCCACGGGATCCACTTCTGCCTCGGCGCCAACCTGGCCCGCGCGGAAGGGCAGGCGGCGCTCGGCGCCCTGGTGCAGCGCTTCCCCGAGCTGCGCCTCGCAGCCGAAACCGTGGAGTGGCGGCCAGGATTCCTGTTCCGCGGAGTGGAGCGGCTCCCCGTTCGGTTCTGAGGCGCCGCGAGCTGGCCCGTCCCACGCTCTAGCCGAGCGGCTCCTCGCCGAGCTCGGCGGCGAAGCGCATGCGGACCTCCTCCACCAGCTTCTCCACCGGCATGTCCGCGAAGCGCTCGAACGGGATCTCCTCCAGCACGCGGATCCGGATCGCGTGTCGCCCTTGGAGCACGAAGCCGCGCTTGGGCAGCGCGTTTCCCGTGCCCTCCAGCACGATCGGCAGGAGCGGCGCACGCATGCGCTGGGCCAGGGTGAAGGCGCCGTGCTTGAAGGGTCGCAAGCGTCCGTCCACCGAGCGCGTGCCCTCGGGAAACATCATGATCGAGCTGCCCTCGGCGAGCGTGCGCTCGCAGGCTTCCATCATCTGGCGGATGCTTCCCGCATCGCCCCGGCGCAGCGGGACGTAGCGGTTCAGGCTCATGTTCCAGCCGATGAACGGCACCCGGAAGTTCTCGACCTTCGAGACCCACTTGAAGTGTCGGAAGAGGCGGAAGAGCACCAGGATGTCGAGGAACGACTGGTGGTTCGCCACCATCACGTAGGCGGCATCGGACCGGACCCGCTCGCGCCCCGTCACCTCCACCCGCCAGGCGGGGTTCAGCCAGGTGTAGAGCGAGGCCCAGAAGCAGGTGAAGCGATGGAGCAGGAGCCGCCGCCGGTCGAAGGGCGCCGTGAGCGCCCAGATCAGGACGGCCATCGGGAAGAGCGCGATCGACGAGACCACCAGGAAGAGCCAGAAGGCGAGGGAGAGGAGCCGGCGTCTCATCGCCGCCTCGTTGTAGCACCGCGCTCCGCGCGGCGCCGGGGCCGGGGCGGCGGGCGGGCCGTTGGGGGAGGGCCTATCCTCGCCTCTCCCCATGTCCGCCCAGGAGTCGAAGTGAGCGAGCTCGTCACGCCCGCCGCCGCCCGGCCCGTGCCCGACGAGCCGGGGAGCTACCCCGGAGCCCACCGCCCCGATCGCCGGCGCTGGGTCGACGCCTGGGGCGTGCGCATCGCGGTGTACGAGTGGGGCGACGCTGCGGCGCCGCCCCTCCTGCTGGCCCACGGCGGCTTCGACTTCGCGGGAACCTTCGACGTCTTCGCCCCGCTGCTCGCCGCCGGCGGCTGGCGCGTGGTCTCCTGGGACCACCGCGGGCACGGGGACTCCTCCCACGTGGCGCTCTATAGCTGGGACGCCGACGTGCGCGACGTGCTCGCCGTCCTCGACTCCACCTGCCGCGAGCCCGTCCCCTTCGTCGGCCACTCGAAGGGCGGGGCTCTCCTGACCCAGCTCGTGGAGGGCTGTCCGCACCGGGCCACTCACCTGGTGAACATCGACGGGATCCCGGCCCGGCGGCCCGCGCCCGACGTGGCCGACCACGAGCGCACGCGGATGCTGGCGGCGGAGCTCTCGGACTGGCTCGATCACCGGGCGCGCGCAGCGGAGAAGGAGCGGCGCCCCGGCAGCCTCGACGAGCTGGCCCGGCGGCGCGCCCGCATGAACCCGCGCCTGCCCCACGCCTGGCTGCGCTACATCGCGGGCATCGGTGCGCGCCGGGACGCCGATGGCTGGCGCTGGAAGATCGACCCGGCGCTGCGCTTCGGCGGCTTCGGTCCCTGGCGCTTCGACTGGTCGCTGCAGCGCATGGCCGGGCTCCCGGTGCCCTTCCTCGGAGTCCTCGGCCTCGTGCCCGAGGAGATGGGCTGGGGCACCACGCCGGACTCGGTGCGGCCCTACCTCCCGCCCGGCGGGCGGCTCGAGGCCTTCGCCGACAGCGGTCACTTCGTCCACGTGGAGAAGCCGCGCGAGGTGGCGGATCTCGTGCTGGGATTCCTGCGATGAGCCACGTCCTCCTCACCCACTCGAAGGTGCGGCTGGCGCTGCACGCGCTGAAGCAGGGCGCGGCGCGCCCGCTCCTCCTGCTCCACGGGCTCGGCGAGCGCAGCCCGGCGCGGCTGCCCGCGGAGGTCGCGGCGTGGCCGGGGCCCGTCTTCGGCCTCGACTTCACGGGGCACGGGCTCTCGGAGGTCCCGACCGGCGGGGGCTACACCGCCGAGGTCCTGATGGCGGATGCCGACACGGCGCTGCGGCACCTCGGAGAGGCCACGCTGCTGGGGCGGGGCCTCGGCGCCTACGTGGCGCTGCTGCTGGCCGGCGCGCGCGCGCAACGGGTGCGGGGGGCGGTGCTCCAGGACGGGCCCGGCCTCGCCGGGGGCGGCCCGCGCCCCCCGTCGCCCACGGTGGTGGCGGTGGACCGCGCGGCCCTGGCGCCGCCCGACCCCTTCGCGCTGGCCGAGCTCTCGCGCGACGTGCGACCGCCGGACTACGCCACGAGCTTCGCGCGCCTGGCGGTCCAGCTCTCCGGCGTGGCCCCCGCGCTGACGATCACCTGCGTGGAGCGCCCGCCCTGGCTCCAGGCCGTGGCCGAGGAGCCGGGGGTCGAGGAGTCGCGCCTCGGAGAGGCGCTGGCCGGCTACGCCCGGGCCTAGACCGGCCGCGCTCCCGGGCGCGAAGGCGTCCGCCGTCGGAACGATCGCCCCGCCCAGGGAGTTCGAGGACCCAGCCCATGCGCCGACTCCTGCCGCTCGGGATCGCCGCCCTCCTCCTGCCCGCCCTCGCCTGCGGGCGCGAGCGTGCCGCGACCCCGCCCCTCGCGCGCCCCGTGGTCGTGTCGGCGGTAAGGCCGCTCGACGTCGAGGATCGCATCGAGTCCACCGGCCAGCTCCTCGCCAAGGAGCACGCCGAGATCGCGGCCGAGGTCGCCGGCCGGATCACGCAGATCCGTGTCGAGGAGGGCGCCTCGGTGCGGGCGGGCGAGGTGGTGGTGGAGATCGATCCCGAGCGCCGGCGCCTCGCCGTGGAGGACGCCCGCGCCGGCCTGGCCGAGGCCGTGGCCTCGCTGCACGAGCAGGAGCGGCAGACGGCCCGGCTGCAGGAGCTCCGACGGCGCGCCGTGGCCTCGCAGGCCAAGCTCGAGGAGGCGCAGACGGCGCTCTCGCTGGCGCGCTCCCGCGTCGATGCGGCGCGGGCGAACCTCGGCATGGCGGAGCGCGCGCTGCGCGACGCCGGGGTGAGCGCACCCTTCGACGGCCTCCTGGCCCGGCGGCTGGTGAGCCGCGGGGAGTACGTGAGCGAGGGCAAGCCGCTCTTCGAGCTGGTGGCGCTCTCGCCGATCGAGGTCGAGTTCCATCTGGCGGAGGTGGACTCCGCGCGCGTCGCCGTGGGGCGACCGGTCGACGTGCGGGTGGCGCCCTTCCCGGACGAGAGCTTCGCGGCCCGCGTGACCGTGGTGTCGCCCACCCTCGACCCCAGGACCCGCACCCTGCGGGTGAAGGCACAGCTCGACAACGCCGACGGCCGACTCCGCCCGGGCCTCTTCGCGCGCGTCGACCTCGGCGTGGCGAAGCGCAGCGGCGTCCTCTTCGTGCCCGAGGAGGCCGTGCTACAGCGGGCGGACGGGAGCGTGGTCTTCGTGGTGGGCGCGGAGAGCCGCGCACAGCGCCGGCTGGTGGAGACGGGCGCGCACCGCGACGGCACCGTGGAGGTGGTGCGGGGCCTCGCGGCGGGCGAGCGCGTCGTGGTGCGGGGCCACGCCGAGCTGGTGGACGGCGCCGTCGTGACCCCGCAGGAGGCGGGCGACGCCGGCTCCGACGCCCCGCTCGCGGCCGCCTCCGGCGCCGAGACGCCGTGAGCTTCTTCGACGTCTGCATCCGGCGTCCCGTCCTCACCTGGATGATGACGCTCTCGCTCGTCGTCTTCGGCGTCCTCGGCTACCAGCGCCTCGGTGTCGATCAGTTCCCGAAGATGGAATTCCCCGTCGTCCTGGTGACGGCGAAGCTCGAGGGCGCGAGCCCGGAGGTGATGGAGCAGGACGTGACCGACGTCCTGGAGGAGCACCTCAACACCATCGCCGGCATCCGCTCGCTGCGCTCGACCTCCTACCAGAGCTTCTCGACCATCGTCGTCGAGTTCCAGCTCGGGACCTCGATCGACGTCGCCGCGCAGGACGTGCGCGACAAGGTGGCGCGAGCTCGCTACGAGCTGCCGCGCGACCTCGAGCCGCCGGTGATCGACAAGGTGAGCCTCGACTGGCCGGTGATGTGGATCCCGCTCTCCCACGACCGGCCGCAGGTGGAGGCCAGCGAGTACGCGCGCCATCAGGTGAAGCCGGTGCTGGAGACGATCCCGGGCGTCGGCTCGGTCGAGCTCTTCGGCCGCATGGACCGCAACATCCGGATCTGGCTCGACGGTGACGCCTTGCGCGCGCGGGGTCTCGCCGCCTCGGACGTGATCGGCGCGATCCGGCGCGAGCACGTGGAGGTGCCGGGCGGGAAGCTGGAGAGCCGCGAGCTCGACTACTCCGTGAAGACCGCCGCCGAGTTCACGTCGGTCGAGGCGCTCGAGGGCCTGGTGGTGGCCTACGACGGGAGCGCGCCGGTGCGGCTGCGCGACGTGGCACGCGTGGAGGACGGCGCCGAGGACCCCACCACCCTGGCGCGCTTCGACGGCGAGCCCACGGTGGGCCTCGGCCTGCGCAAGCAGTCGGGCGCCAACACCGTGGCGATCTCGGACGAGGCACAGCGCAGGCTCGCCGCGATGGAGCCGCTGCTCCCGGCCGGAATGCACTTCGCGCGGGGCGAAGGACTCGCCGATTTCTCGGTGGCGATCCGCGAGTCGGTGGCGGAGACGCGCTTCGCGCTGATCCTGGGCGGCCTCCTCACCGTGGTGTCGGTCTTCCTCTTCCTGCGCCGCTGGCGTCCCACGCTGGTGATCGCCACCGCGATCCCGATCTCGCTGATCGCCTCCTTCGGCGTGATGTGGCTCTTCGGATTCACCCTCAACACGATGACCCTGCTCGCGCTGGCCCTGGCGGTGGGCGTGGTGATCGACGACGCGATCGTGGTGCTCGAGAACATCGAGCGGCACCGGGAGCTCGGCGAAGCCCCGCGGGAGGCGGCCGCCAACGGCACGCGCGAGATCGCCTTCGCCGCCACTGCCGCCACGCTGTCGGTGGCCGCCGTCTTCCTGCCCGTGGTCTTCGTGCAGGGCCTGGTCGGGAACTTCCTGCGCGAGTTCGGCGCCACAGTGGCGAGCGCCGTGGTGCTCTCGCTCTTCGTGGCCCTCACCCTGACGCCGATGCTGGCCGCGCGCATGGCCCCACCGCGCGAGCGTGCGCAGGGGAGCATCTACCACGGGCTCGAGGTCGCCTTCGAGTGGCTCGAGTCGCGCTACCGGCGGGTCCTCGCCTGGGCGCTGGCGCATCGCCGGGCGACGCTCGGGCTCGCCGCGCTCTCCTTCCTGGCGGCGCTCGGCTTTGGCTCGCGCCTCGGGGCCGAGTTCTTTCCGCCGAACGACCAGGGGCGGATCTTCATCGAGATGGAGTGTCCCGCCGGCACGAGCCTCGACGGGAGCCTCGAGTTCATGAAGCGCAACGAGCGCTGGCTGCTGGACCAGCCGGAGGTGGCGGGGCTCTTCTCGGCGGTGGGCGTGGGGCAGGGCGGCCCGGAGTCGGGCGCGCAGTCCAACCGCGGCATCCTCTTCGCGATGCTGACCAGCCGCAAGAAGCGCGAGCGCAGCGCGCAGCAGCTCGTGGTGGCGGCGCGGCAGCACTTCCAGGAGATCCCCGGGCAACGCGTTGCGGTGTATGACATGTCGTCGATGGGCTTCGGCACGAGCCGCGGCGGGGACTTCGAGGTGGAGATCAAGGGCAACCTCGACCTGGCGGAGCTCGACCGGCTGGCCGATCGGATGATCGCCCGGCTGGCGGCGCGGGGCGGCTTCGTGGACCTGGACAAGAGCCTGAAGCTCGGCCTGCCCGAGGTCCGCGTGATCCCCGATCGCGAGAAGGCGGCGGCCCTCGGCGTAGACGCGAGCTCGCTGGCCACCACGGTGCAGGCCATGATCGGCGGCCTCGACGTCGGCACCTTCAAGGAGGCGGGGCAGCGCTACGACATCCGGGTGCGGCTCGCCGAGAGCGCGCAGCGCGGCGATCCTTCGGCGATCGAGAAGCTCTACGTCCGCGGGCGCGACGGCGGATTGGTGGAGCTGCGCAACCTGGTCCGGGTGGAGACGGGCGCCGCGCCCTCGGCGATCACGCGCAAGGACCGCCAGCGCTCGGTCACGATCTCCGGGAACCTCCAGGGCAAGCCGCTCGCCACCGCCATCGCCGAGGCGCGCGAGGTCGCGAGGGAGGTGCTTCCCGCGGGCGCGAGCCTCGGGCTCTCCGGGCAGGCGGAGGCGTTCCGCGAGGGCCGCTCGCAGATGGGCCTCGCCGTCGGGCTCGGCCTGCTCGTGATCTACATGGTGCTCGCGGCGCAGTTCGAGAGCTGGGTACATCCGCTCACGGTGATGCTCGCGCTCCCCCTCGCCATGGTGGGCGCGCTCGGCGGTCTGTGGCTGACCGGCATGACGCTGAATCTCTTCAGCATGATCGGGATCCTGCTCCTCTTCGGGCTGGTCACCAAGAACTCGATCCTCCTGGTGGACTACGCGAACCAGCTCCGAGCGGAGGAGGGCCTCGACAAGGTGGCCGCCATGGCGCGTGCCGCCCCGGTCCGGATGCGTCCGGTGCTGATGACGGCGCTCTCCACCATCTTCGGGGTGCTGCCGGCCGCCCTCGGCCTCGGTCCGGGCTCCGAGACCCGCGCGCCGATGGCCGTGGCCTCGGGCGCCGGGATGCTCTCCTCGACGCTGCTGACCCTGGTGGTGGTGCCGGTCTTCTATCTGGTGATGGACGACGGGGTCGAGAGCGCGCGCCGCCTGTGGCACCGCAGGCGCGGGGCATCCGCCGCCGAGGACGCGCGCGCGGCCTGAGCGGGTGGCGACCGGCCAGGCCCGGGCAGGGCCCGGCCGGCGCCCGGAGCCTCAGTTCTCGTCGTCGTGGTCGCGCCGGCGCTCGCGATCCCGGTCGCGGTCGCGCCCCCGGTCACGCCCGCGGTCCGGGCGCCCGCCGCCGAGGACGGGATCGCCGAGCGGGGTCCCGACGTCGCGGCTTCCGCCGGCATCCCGGCCTCCGCCGCCGTAGCCGCCGCCCCCGCCGCCCCCGTAGCCTCCGCCGCCGCCAGCCCCGTAGCCCCCGCCGCCGCCACCACCGCGAGGTCCGCCGCCGTGGCCACCGCCATAGCCCCCGCCGCCGCCGCGGGGCCCGCCGCCGTAGCCTCCGCCGCCGCCGCGGGGCCCGCCGCCGTAGCCGCCCCCGCCGCCTCCGCCTCCGCGTCCGCCGCGCTCCTGGGCTTCGTTCACCCGCAGGCTGCGCCCGCCGAAGTCCTTGCCGTCGAGCGCGGCGATCGCGGCCTGCGCTCCGGCGTCGTCCATCTCCACGAAGCCGAAGCCCCGCGGGCGTCCCGTCTCGCGATCGGTGATCAAGGACACGGACGACACCGAGCCATGCTGTGCGAAGAGCTGTCGAATGTCCGCCTCGGTCGCACTGAAGGGGAGATTCCCCACGTAGATTCTCTTGGCCAAGACCCGTTCACTCCGTGCCCACGAGCCCTCGGGCACACGCTCCGGCGCCTCCGACCCGGGCCGTCCGGTCCTCGGAGACGACGAAATCAGACCGTCCGCACCACGGGGCCGGGGTGGACCCTCGTAGAGACGCACGGAGAAGACAGACTTGGATGAAGATCACAGTCGGGGGCTCGATCCGGTGGGCTCATCCGGTGGGCTCGACGTCGGCGCATCGATCGATGTAGGCGCCTTCCGAGGAGCTTGCGTAGCACAGGGAAGGGACCGCGCCAGGGCGAGGTCGGGCGTCGCGTCTCGACGGGGAGGCGGGGCCGTGGCTAGCCTCCCCGCATGCAAGACCTTCCCCACCGCTACGCCGTCCAGGCCACGGGCGCGACCGAGGGCGAGGTCCGCCTGACGGCGGCCGGTCTGCCGGCGCTCGCGAGCGCCGCTCCCCGGGAGTTCGGCGGGCCGGGCGACCGCTGGTCGCCGGAGACCCTCCTCGTCGCCGCCGTGGCGGACTGCTTCGTGCTCTCCTTCCGCGCCGTGGCACGCGCATCGAAGCTCGACTGGACCTCCGTCGACTGCGACGCCGAGGGCGTGCTGGACCGCGCCGACGGGAAGCTGCGGTTCACCGCGCTGAGCCTTCGGGTCCGCCTCGCCGTTCCCGCGGGCAGCGATACGGAGCGCGCGCAGCGCCTGCTCGAGAAGGCCGAGCGTGCCTGCCTGATCTCGAGCTCGCTCCTGGCACCGGTGCATCTCGAGGCCAGCGTCCGCGAGGGGTAGCGCCGTCGCGGGCCGGGGGGAGCCCCTCGCGACACCCGCTCAGATCCCGAGGCTCGCCAGCGCGTCGACCACCCGCTGCGCCGCGCTGGTGAGCGCGGGGTGGGAGGCCTCGAAGCGGCGGGCCGCCTCGGCGAGCCGCTCCTGCAGCGACTCCTCGTCCCCCTCGGCCACTCCGGCGTCGAGCGCCTGCTGGATCTCCTCCCGCGTGCGCTCGAGCAGCGCCCGCAGCTCGGGATCCTCCACTCGCGCCTCGGCGAGCTCGCGCTCCAGCTCGAGCAGGGTCTCGCGAAGTCGCTCCGGGCTCGTGACCATCTCTCCTCCCCGCCGGCTCACGAGCGGAAGGCCGGCATCACCCGCTCGGCGAAGAGCCGCGCCGGCTCCCGCGTGTCGCGGCCGAAGAACTCGATCACGAACGCGCCGCAGCCGAGGGCGCGGTGGCGCTCGATGCGCTCGATCACGCGTTCCGGTGCGCCCCAGATGCCGTGCTCCTCCAGCCCGGCGCCGAGGTGGCCGCCGTACAGCTTCTGGGCCCGGCCGAGCGCCTCGCGGGCGCGCGCGTCGTCCTCGGCGATCACCACCACGCACTGCTGCGACACCTCGATCGTGTCGGGGTCGCGGCCGACCTCCTCGCAGCGGCGACGCAGCGCCTCCACCTTGGCGGCGAGGCGCGGCTGGAAGACCGCCATGTTGTTCCAGGCGTCCGCGTGACGCGCCGCGATGCGCATCAGCACGCGCTCGCCCCCTCCGCCCAGCAGGATCGGCGGGCGGCGCAGCGGCTTCGGCTCGCAGATCGCGTCCTTCACGCGGAAGTGTCGGCCGTCGAAGGTCACGCGCTCCTCGCTCCACAGACGCTTCAGGATCTCGCAGGTCTCCTCGAGCGCCTGCAGACGCTGGCCGAGCGGGGGGAAGGCGCAGCCGGTGCCCTCGAACTCGGCGGCGAACCAGCCTGCGCCGAGGCCCGCCACCACGCGCCCGCCGGCGATCTGGTCGAGGGTCGCGAGCTGCTTGGCGAAGACCGCGGGGTTGCGGAAGAAGGGCGGGGTCACGAGCGAGCCGAGCTCGACCCGGGAGGTGAGCGCGGCCACCGCGGCGAGCTCGGTCCAGCCCTCGAGGATCGGGAGCGTCGGCAGCGGCACGCCGTAGAGGTGATCGCAGACCCAGAGCGAATCGAAGCCGAGGGCCTCGAGCTCGAGCGCGGCCGCACGGGCCTCGGCCCAGGAGCGCTTGATCTGTGGCAGCGTCACCCCGAAACGCAAACGTCGCTGCATCGCCTCTCCGGCGGTCGGGAGCCGCGGGGGGCCATCCTACCAGAGGCGGCGCGGGCCGCGGCCGGCACATCCCGGCGGCTCGATGGGCGTGGCGGGCCGCGCGTCGGACGCACGGGCTGCCGTGCTCGGTCGGACGTGGTATCCGGTCGGCATGAGCGACGTCGGCGCCGCACGTCTGGCCTTCGCCGCGCTGCTGCGGGAGCAGCATGGGGTGCGCTCGGAGTCCTTGCTGCGCGCGTTCGCGAGCGTGCCGCGAGAGGGCTTCCTGGGCCCCGGCCCCTGGCTCGTGCTCGAGGCCCCCCGGGGCTACGAATCCACGCCGGACGCCGATCCGTGCCGGCTCTACGCCGACGCCGCCGTCGGCCTCGATCCCGCCCGCCGCATCAACAACAGCGCGCCCGGCATGATGGCACGCCTGCTGGACGCGCTGGCCCCGGGCGAGGGCGAGAGCGTG
>Ga0316628_100001638_pt1 | contig 15992 bp, 11 predicted proteins | sample OWC_Aug_M2_C1_D5_FD_207648 | JGI IMG/M metagenome (GOLD analysis project Ga0316628, IMG submission 207648) | Wetland soil microbial communities from Old Woman Creek delta, Ohio, United States - OWC_Aug_M2_C1_D5_C | ecosystem: Environmental > Terrestrial > Soil > Wetlands | place: USA: Ohio... | reverse complement strand
TTCATGTTACGGCGGATGGCCCACTCCACAAGTCCCGGCGCGTTCTCATGCAGCTTGATGAAGAGCCAGTAACGCGCGGGCGTCACCACCTGGCGCTTGCGCTTGAGCAGGCCGTTCAGAGTATCGCGCGCCACCACTTCCGGACCCACGCCATAGTTCACGGACGCGCCCACGCGCTGCTGGTTGCTGCCCTTGAGCATGTTCTTGGCAAAGCCAGTGGTAATGTAGCCGGGGCAGACCGTCAGCACGTTGACGTTGTAACGGCTGAGCTCCATGCGCGCGGCCTTGCCCAGGGCATTCAAGGCATGTTTGGTGGCGCCATAGCCTGACATGTAGGCAACGCAAATGTGCCCGGCGACGGAAGAGATATTCACAATGTCCCCTCCACCCTGCTGCCGCATGACGGGGATGGCTGCCTGCATGCACTCCATGACGCCAAAGTAGTTGGTGTCAAACATGAGCCGCAATTGATCCAGGTCCATCTTCTCGATGGAATCATTCAGCCCGAAGCCGGCATTGTTCACCCAGATGTCGATCCGGCCGAACTTGTTCATCGCCGCCTGTGCCAGCGCTTGTACCTGTTCGCGCCGGCTGACGTCGCAGGCCAGGCAGAGTGTGTTCTCTGCCGTGGAGCCGATCCGCTGCGCCGCTGCCTCAACCCGCCCCAAATCGCGGGCGCAGAGCACCAGCTTTGCGCCTTCCTCAAGAAACAGTTTCGCTATGGCCTCGCCGATGCCCATAGAGGCGCCGGTAATCAACGCAACTTTGCCCTGAAGTTTCATGGATGAAGGTTGTAGTGTGTCACACGCATGAAAGTCAAGGTGGTGAGCCCGATCACGCCGTCCTGAACATCACGCGATGCCACGCAATCACGACCATTCTTCATGCCTCCATGCAGCACGGCTTCCGCGCACCAACCCCTCCTGGCGCTAAAATGTAGGGCGTGAGTCTTCTTCCCATCTTCCCCCTCGACCTTGTGCTCTTTCCCGGAGCGCCGCTGCCCTTGCACATCTTTGAGCCGCGATACAAAGAACTGATCGCCGAGTGTCTGGAGGAAAAGAAGGTTTTCGGCATGGTGCGCGCCAAGGAAAACGCTGTAGCCGAGGTGGGCTGTACGGCCGCGATCCTGAACGTAATCAAAGAGTACGAAGACGGCCGCCTGGACATTGCCGCCGAAGGCAAGCAGCGTTTCTCCATCCTCCAGCTGAATCATGAACGTTCTTTCCTCCAGGCCGAAGTCGAGTGGTTTGAAGACGAAGGGATCTCTGCCGTACCCCAAAGCGAAGCCGAAACCGCTATCAAGCTCCACGAGCAGCTCTTTCAGATCCTGGGGCAGACGGCAGAAGTCGAGAACAACGTTCCCGCACTCTCGTTTTATCTTGCCAATGAGTTACCGGTAGACCTGGACTTCAAGCAGGCCATCCTGGAAATGAAGTCCGAGGCGGAGCGACTGGAGACCCTGATCGAGTACTACCGCGCCACCATCCCCAAGGTGGAAAAGACATTGCGCGCGCGGGAAAAGGCCGGCGGCAATGGTCACGTTCACTGACTGCAACGGCAATCGGGCGCTCTTCATCGAAAGCGTATAATTCTCAAGAAGAGGGCCCTTCATGAATCTTCCTCGTACTCTGGGCGAGCTCCGGAAAAGCTCTTTTTCCGAGCAGAGACTTCGCACGCGCAAGACCAAGGACGAACTCCGCGACAACCTGATCGCCAGATTGCGTTCCGGCGAAACCATCTTCCCCGGCATCATCGGCTACGAAGACACGGTGGTCCCGCAAATCGTCAACGCCGTGCTCTCACGGCATAATTTCATTCTGCTGGGGCTGCGCGGCCAGGCCAAGAGCCGCATCCTGCGCTCGCTCACGGCGCTGCTTGATCCCCAGATGCCGTGCGTGGCCGGCTGCGAGATTCATGACAACCCTTACGATCCCATTTGCAAGCGCTGCCGCACCCTGATCGCCGAGCAGGGCGAGAACACGCCGATCGCCTGGCTTACTCCGGAACAGCGTTATGTGGAGAAGCTGGCGACGCCGGACGTGACCATCGCCGACCTGATCGGTGACATTGACCCCATCAAGGCGGCCCGCGGCGGCCACGATCTCTCCAGCGAATTCACGGTACATTACGGCCTGCTGCCGCGCGCGAATCGCGGCGTCTTCGCCATCAACGAACTGCCTGACCTCGCCGGCAAGATCCAGGTAGGCATGTTTAACATCATGCAGGAAGGCGACGTGCAGATTAAGGGTTACCCTTTGCGCCTGCCGCTCGATGTCGCGCTGGTCTTCACCGCCAACCCTGAGGATTACACCGCTCGCGGCAAGATCGTTACGCCGCTCAAAGACCGCATCGGCTCGGAAATCCGCACCCACTATCCCAGTTCGCTGGAAGAAGGCATCAGCATCACCGAGCAGGAAGCCTGGTCGCGCCGCGACGGCCTTGAACTGCACGTGCCCAAGTACGTGCGCGAGGTCATTGAGCGCATCGCCTTCCTGGCCCGCGAAGACAAGAAAATCGACAAGCGTTCCGGGGTGAGCCAGCGCCTGCCTATCAGCGTGCTGGAGAACGTGATCTCCAACGCGGAACGGCGCGCGCTACGCAACGGCGAGAAATCCATTGTGCCCCGCATCGGCGATATCTACGCCGCTCTGCCCTCCATCACCGGTAAGCTGGAACTGGAGTATGAAGGCGAGATGCGCGGCGCTGACACGGTGGCGCGCGAGCTGGTCCGCACCGCCGTCGCCAAGACCTATGACGTCTATTTCAAAGACCTGAATATGCAACAGGTGGTGCAGTGGTTCGAACTGGGCGGCGAGATCAAACTGGCCGATACCGCCGGCGCGCAGGAGATCCTGGAAGGACTCAAGAATATCCAGGGGCTCACGGAGAAGCTTGCGCCCGTGGGGATCAAGTCCACGGACAAAGCGCGGCCTGAGGTGCTGGTTTCAGCGGCGGAGTTCGTGCTGGAAGGCTTGCACGCGCATCGCCGCATCGGACGCACGGAAGAGCGGGTCTTCGCGGCGGAGAAGCAACAGCCGAAACGTCCGGAGCGCCCGATGGAGCGCGGCGAAGAGGAACCGCCGCCGTTCAGAAACCGGCGGCCGTACAACTAGTTTTTGTTTGTTCCGAGCGAAGCGAGGGAACCCTATCGGCATATTGGAAGATAAGGGCCACCACGATGAACGCTCCTGAGTGGTGCAATTTTTAAAGATTATAGGGATCCCTCGCTCCGCTCGGGATTTCAGAAACAGCAATGAAGTACACCAAGTACACCAAATATATCGGCGACCTGGCAGACGAGATGAGCATGGAGGACCTGCTCAGCGCCCTCTCGGACTATCTACTGGAATCCGGCTTCCAGAACCAGTACATGTATTTCCAGCAGATGGACGAGCACTCGCTCGATGCGCTGCGCCAGGCCATCCAGCAGGCCCTGGAAATGGGCGACTTCCTCAACGACGAAATGCGCGAGCGCATCGAACAGATGCAGATGGAAGGCCAGCTCGAGGAACTGGTGGAGCGCCTGATCGAGCGCATGCAGCAGGAAGATTTCATCTCCGTCGACCAGCCGCCCGACCCTTCGCGCCCGGCCAACACACCGGGGCAGACCGGCGAAGCCGAGGGTGAGGTCAGGTTTGAAATCACTGACAAGAGCCTGGACTTCCTCGGCTTCAAGACGCTGCGCGACCTGCTGGGCTCGCTTGGCCGCTCCAGCTTCGGCCGCCATGATACGCGCGACCTGGCCACCGGCATTGAGGCCAGCGGCGCTTCCAAGCCTTACGAGTTCGGCGACACGCTGAACCTCGACATCACGGAGACGCTTTCCTCGGCCATCCAGCGCGAAGGGCTGCACCTGCCGCTCAACATCGAATATTCCGACCTGCGCGTGCACCAGTGCGAATACCAGTCATCTTGCGCCACCGTGGTGATGCTGGACTGCTCGCACAGCATGATCCTCTATGGTGAAGACCGCTTCACCCCGGCCAAGAAAGTCGCCATGGCGCTTTCCCACCTGATCCGCACGCAGTATCCCGGCGACTCGCTCTCGCTGGTCCTGTTCCACGACTCGGCGGAAGAGATGCCGGTCTCGCAACTTGCACGCGTGAAGGTGGGCCCGTATTACACCAACACGCGTGAAGGCTTGCGTCTGGCGCAACGGATCCTACAGCGCCAGAAGAAAGACATGAAACAGATCATCATGATCACTGACGGCAAGCCTTCGGCGCTTACGCTGGAAGATGGACGCATTTACAAGAATGCTTTCGGCCTGGATCCGCTGGTGGTCAGCCAGACGCTGGAAGAAGTTTCGCGCTGCAAGCGCGCCGGCATCATGATCAACACTTTCATGCTGGCGTCGGATTACGGGCTGATCCAGTTTGTGCAGAAAGTCTCAGAGATGTGCCGCGGCAAGGCCTACTTCACCACCCCGCAGACGCTGGGCCAATACCTGCTGATGGATTACATGTCACGCAAGATGAAAACCATCCACTGACTGGTCCGCCTAGCCTCCCGTAGCCACGCCCTTTGACGCATGCGGCGGCTGTGGAGGCTCTGGCGGAAGCTGGCCGGCATGCTCCCTTGCAGCTTCAAAGAACTCATCCAGATCGAGCGGCGCAGGAGGGTTGGATCTGAATTTGCCGGTTACGATCTCCGCAACAATGTCGCTTCCCAACCGCACGTAGCTGGCAAACTGCGATTCATTGAAGAACTGGTTGGAAGTCGGCTCGTGGGGAAAGTCTGGATGCGTGGCCGAATACTGCAGGACGTCAGCAGGCTCTTTGCCGTTCATGGATGCCTTGATGTAAACCAGCAAGCCTGAGGGGGCTTCCTGTTCCTGGCCGTTCGGCCCGGCAAGTTTATCCACGCAGCCGTACTTGATTTCAGCAACGGCACAGTGACGGTTCGCCGGGTCCTTGCCCTTGCGGATGGCAAAGTCGGTCACGAAATCGATGGGGACGCCCAGATCGATATAGATTTTGCGCACGGCATTGCCCAGGTCTTCCATCCTGAAGTCGGGGTCGGCCGAGCCATCCACCACGATGATGCGCTTGCAGCGGCGCAACACCATCTCATACAACGCAAGGTTCTCGAAGTGGCCGCCATCAGAAGCGTAGACCCACTGTTTTTCGTCTGTGGTCCGGCCCAGGCCTTCGTTCAGGAGCGGGCCAAGAGAGAAGAGCGGGCCACTGTTCTTCCACACAAACCGCCCGTGCGGGCCGGGATTGGGCAGCCACCAGCCCAGGCGCGCGTTGAAGAAAGTCATGGCCAGCGTGAGGATGGGCGAAGAGTGATATCCCATGTTGGGGCTGGCGGCGGCGCCGCTGATGGCCATGGCCGTACCGATGGTGATTCCGTCTCTTCTGCCGGCATAGTCTCCGCTGGGCTGATAGCCGACGCGGAAACTGCCGGAGTGCAGCGGCGTCACGGTAAACGATTCCGCCTTGCGCTGCTGCCAGGCCAGCTTTTTGGTCGCCACCAGGTTCAGCGCCATGTTGATTACGTGCAGAGGGGCGTCAGCCGAGCGTGGCGCTTCATGCATGGGGAAGTTGTCATCGGGATCAAAGTTGATAAACGGGTTCGGCTTGCGCGTTTCATTGGAAGCCCCCAGGTAGGCCCGCAGCAGCCGGCTGCGATACATGGCGTGCAGGGAGAAGGTGTTGACGTTGACGAACAGATTGAACAGCACCGCCATGGCCGCCAGCAGGCCCAGTTCCATCAGGACCGCGTAGATGTGTCCGGGAAGATCGCCGAGTTTGGATAAAGCGCCGGCGATGGCGTCGTTGGCCGCGGCCAGGGCTATTGCCAGCAACATGAAGAAGAGGCCGCCCAGGGCCGGGATCAGCAGGTCGCGCTTGGAGAGAAACTCGCGTATCTTGCCCAGCTTGGCAGTATCGACGTTGGTCCTGCCGGAGGACGTAGCCGGGCTAAAGCCAATCCAGCTTGCCAGTGCTCCCACCGCGACCGTGACCGCAGGCAGGGTGACGGCGCCGGCGGTCTGGCCGAACAGAGCGCGCAGCGCGTTCAAGATGTCCCTGCTGTACAGCACCAGCACGTGCGCCAGCGTCCAGAGCAGAGTGCCGCGCATGACGAGCGCTCCCGAGCGGGCCCACCACTCTCTGTCTTCTTCTGCGTCAAACGGCGCGCTCAGACCGTTCAGCAGCACCGTTGCCAGCATGAAGGTAATCCAGATCAGGGGCACGGACAGAGCGACGTAGAGACGCAGGCCGTCGGGATCGGCGCTGATCAGCCAGGGAGCGGCGTACACGTACAACATCCACAGGAACCCGGCGGCAGCCGCAGATGACCCCACGGAAACCAAAGCCTGAAGTCCCAGGTAACGGAAGAAATGGGTGTAGCGCTGGTGCCCTCCACCCACGGTGAACGTGGCCGCCACACGGCCGAAGATCAGCCCGACATGCGCGACGCCCGCCAGGAGCCAGAGGTCAAAGAATTTATTGTCAAGGCGCGTGAGATCAGTGAGGTAGTTGACGGCCAGAAACCACGCCGCGGCGAACAGCGGCGCCCCGGCCCACAGGAAAGTTGTGCGGTCAGGCTGGACCTTATAGTTCCCGGGCAGCTTCAATGAGATGTAAGCCATGGCCAGCAGGGCGAATCCCGCCGCAGCATAAAGCGGGACCTGCGACCCCACCCAGTGGACCGCAAACCAGGTCATGACATCGGAGCCAAGCACCGGAAGCAGCAGCACGGCGGCAAAGGCCGGCACCAGGATCGTCCAGTTCAACAGCAGGTTGCGCAAGACGATTGCGGCCAGGGTCCAGGTATCGGCCGAAAAAGCTCCGGTGTGGGGCGCGAGGTAGCTGGTGTAATCGCGCAGATGCCGCACCGGCGCGGGTTCCGGATCAGCACTGGTGACAGGCGCGCCGGCAATTTCGTCGATCACTCCATCCAGCCCGCGCGGATTGCGTTTGATCCATCCGGTGAGCCAGCTCCCGATGTAGCCTCCCCCCGAGACGGTGGAAACATAATCCACCTGTCTCAGCAGACCTTTCTTTGCATGGCCATCCGAGCTCGAGTGCGTATAGCGTGCCAATTGGCTGAGCACTCCCAGGCCAAAGCTGGCGCTCCTGATGCCTCCGCCGGAGAAACACAACGCGCTGAGTTCCTGCGCATGCAGACGCTTCTTCAGAGGCTGCTCTTTCTCGACAGCCTTGCGAACGGCCGACTGGTAATCGTCCAGGGCCTTTGTGTATTTTTCTTCCTGCTGCCGGCGATCTCCTTCAGCAGCCTGAAAGGCCCGAAGTGATCGCCCGTCTTCCCTGTCCTTCAAGGTTTGCCGCGTTTGCAGCAAGGCGCGTTGTTTTGGCGGTAGCGCCTTTTTCCTGTCGAAGCTCTGCCGCGTCGCGGCTGACAACTCACGGGCAGCCTGGACCAGCTTCTCCCTGGCGTCGCTAACCTCCTGGCCCGCCGTGTCCGCGGCCTTCAGCTCAGCATCGAGGGCGGCGGGATCAGGAATCGCATCAGGACGGCGGACCTTGATCTCCTCCATCAGCACGCGGTAGGGCAAGGTGTGTTCGTGGATATTGGTGATGGGTGAAGCAGGATCTGAGGACATTGCGACCTCCAGAGATGTTGTGCAGCGAGCCCGTTGATGCAGGCCCGGATGACCCTGTGAAGTAGTGACCGTAAAGCCCGAATCGTTTCAGGCCAGGACGGTCATCAGCCCCATCATACTGAACAATCAGAGAAGGTGGGTTCGTGGGAGCTGAATCCAGGGGGAATGTGGACGCGGTCTGCGCTCAGTCTTCGCTCTTGGTGGTTTCCACCAGCTCTTTTGCCACGTCTTTCACCAGAGGCTGGCGGCGGAACCGGCGTACCTTGTGGGGCTCAAGCACGCGCACGCGGCGGGCGGGAATGGTGGCGGGGTGGATCTTTTCAATCTGTCCCCGGCGCACCTCCACGCTGAAGCGGAACCAGTCTGTGCGGAAGAGACGCCCGGAAGCGTAGAAGCTGGCGGAAGCCGCGATGGACCCGCTGAAGTCCGACCCGGTAACGCGCAGCAGGTGCTCGCCGATGTGGCTGGTCCAGGCCATGCCGCCCACCAGCGGATCATTCAGATATTGTTTTTGGAACGGCATGGGGCCGGAGATGTTGCGCAACTGCACCAGTTGCAGCAGGACGGATGTCTTGGCCAGGTTGGTGACGATGATCCGCGCCTCGACGGACGAGGCCCGTTCCAGGCGAACATGCAGTTCCGGGGCCCACTCGCGCTCGAACTGTTCATGCGCCAGCTCCAGGGTGCGGTCGGCTGCGTGGGCATAGCGCAGAGTGGCTCGAGCGAGAACAATGCTGAGCATCGTAGTAACAATCGTGGCCAGCACCGGAATGAAATTCACCAGCGTCGAAAGCTGAATGCTGTACCCGTGAAAAGACACCATGGAGCTGCTCCCAGTCTCTAGAGCTGTTTTTTCGCAGCAGGGTCAATTCCTTTTAGGATAACCGGAAGAGGGCAGGGGCAGCAGATGCGCAACGGGTAAGGTCTTTGGTAACCAGCTGGTCACCGTGGCTCGAAATGAAAAAGGAACCCTGTTCGGGTTCCTGTTGACGAAGCTCGGATGGAGTCCGGTTAGCCCTGTTGTTTCACAGCGGCTTCGGCAGCCTGGAAGCCGATCTTCGAATGCTGCCCATCGCAAAACGGCTTATTGACAGAAGCTCCGCAGCGGCACAGAGCCACCGCCTGCTTGCCGCTGAGATCGTACTTGTTGCCGTCCGCATCCGTAAGGTCAAGCTGGCCCAAGTCTCCGGTGACAATGTAAGGCCCGTTCTTCTTGGGGGTGATATTGATTCCCATGATTCTCCTCCGAGTAGTTTTACGTGGAACGGATCAATGTAAATGGTTGAGCGGGTGTGTGCAAGATCGGGAGATCGGATCATCGGACCATCGGGTCATCAGAGGATCTGACGAAGGAACCTTCTCATGTTGTGAATCCGCAATCGCATCTCCTGATCACCGGCACTGCAGTTGGCCCGATGACCCGATGGCCCGACTCTTTCACCGCTTCTTGAACGCCACGTTCACCAGCAGCCTCTCTCCCTGAACATCCACGACGTTGCAGAAAGTGCGATCGCCCCTGCGGGTAAAGTCCAGGCCCACGCGGCTCTTGCCGATGTGCAGGTTGCGCAGGCTCAAGCTATCCAGGAACTCCGGCAGGGTCGGATTCACGATGTTCAGTTCCTTGCGGTGGGCGCTGGGACGGATGCCCAGGACCGAGCTGAGCATCAGGAAGATGGCGCCGGAGGCCCATGCTTGCGGCGAACAAGAAACGGGATAATGCACCGGCTCATCATACTCACGCCTCTCCAGGCCGCAGAAAAGTTCGGGCAGGCGGTAGTCGCGGAAATTGAGCGCCGCCTGGAACAGCGCGGTGAACACCCGGTTGGCAGGCTCGCGAAATTCGTACAGCGCCATGCCGTGCGCAACAATGGAGTTGTCATGCGGCCACACGGACCCGCGATGATAGCTGAGCGGATTGAAAATGCGTTCTTCCTGCGAGATGGTGCGCAAGCCCCAGCCGGAAAACATGTCCGGGCGCATGAATCGCTGCGTCACCATACGCGCGCGCTCCAGAGGCAGCATGCGGGTAAACAACAGGTGGCCGGGATTCGAGGAGACGACCTGGCACTGGCGCTTGTCGCGGTCCAGAGCCATGGCGTAAAAACCGCGCGAAGGCATCCAGAAGGCCTTGTCAAACCGTTTGGCCATTTCCGCCGCGTCTTTCTTCAGCTTGTCGGCCATCGTGACGTCGCCAAAGGACCGCATGAAAGACGACATGCGGTACTTGGCTTCATACACGTAGCCCTGGATCTCGGACAGGGCGATGGGCGGCTTGGCCACCTCACCGTCGCGATGCATGATAGCGTCCCAGGAATCCTTCCATCCCTGGTTGGCCAGACCGCGGGGCGAGCGCCGCGCGTACTCGATAAAGCCGTCGCCATCCAGATCGCCGTAGCGGTCAATCCATTCCAGCGCGCGGTAGGCGTGAGGGAGCATGTCTTTCGCCAGTTGCTCGTCGGCCGTCCAGTTGAAGGTTTCGCTCAGCAGCACCAGCCATAGCGGTGTGGAGTCCACGGAACCGTAATATGGTCCAAAGGGCACCTCGCCCGCGCGCGTCATCTCGCCCTCGCGGTACTCGTGCAGGATCTTGCCCGGCTCTTCGTCGCGCCAGTCGTTGAGTTCTTTCCCCTGATGCCGCGCGAGCACGCGCAAGGTTTCCGTGGCCAGTTGCGGACTCAGGAAGAGTGACTGGTATGCCGCGATGATGGAATCACGCCCGAACATGGTGGCAAACCAGGGAATGCCCGCGGCAATCACGTGGTCTTTACCCTCCGGAATCTGCAAGGCATGAAAATCGCCTTTGGCGGTGCCCACCATTTCGTCGAAGATGCGGTTGCCGGAATTGAAGTGGGTGGACTGCGCTTCCCATTGGGCAAAGATCTCGCGGCGGCTGCGCGCCTGTTGCCCAAAGTCCGGCCGGCCTGCGCGCGTGGGTTTTCCTTCCACCTGGGGCACCACGGTTGTCTGCAACTGGAGGCGCTTGAACGGCGGCAGGCGCAGCCGCCAGCGCGCGGTGGTTCCCTGTATCTGCTCCGGCTCCGGGGCAAGATGAATGATGGTATCTCGCACTACGCCATCGCGGCCGGAGTAGTGAAAGACGATCGAATCCCGGTGCACGATGGGCCGGTAGTACTGCCCCAGTTCCTGCCGCGCCACACCGCGCACCTGGAACACGTCCATGCAGTCAGCCTCGTAGGCCAGTTCCACCACCAGTTCCAATTCGTGGAAGTTGAAATTCTCGAAGGTCAGGTAGTCGTAAAGAATGTCTGAGCTCAGCAGTTGCTCGCGCCGGATGTGGACGGTATTTTCCGGAATCTCATAGCTCTCGCGCAGCGTGCTTCGCCCTGTGGTCAGTTCGATCTGTGAAACAAACGTCTGCTCGCTGCTCGACGACAGCACCACCGTGCGATAGCCGTCCACGCGCAGTTCCATGCGGCTGAGGAAGCGCGTGTCTTCATGAAAGAAGCCGACATCAGGTGCGCCCGGCGGCATGATGTCACCCGCCAGCGTGGTGGAAAGGAACGTCTTGCCGTCAATCAGCGTAAGGTTGTTGACTTTGCGCGGCTCGGCGTTCTGGTAGGCGATTCTCGGCTCAGGATAAGGACAAGGAATTTCAACGAGTTCCTGGGGAGGAATGCTCAGCTTAGCGCTCATGCCTTAATCGTCCTCTCGCGCGGTCATGCCACCAATGGCTCGGTCTGCGCAGGATATTGGTCGCGAAGAATCCCGGTATAAAGTTCGATGTAGTCGTTGACCATGCGCTCTTTGGAAAAGAACTCATTCGCGTACTGGCGCACGTCTCGGGGCTCGAAGCGGAGGTCCTTGATGCAGTCCGCCAGTTCCTGCACACTCTTGCGAACGTAACCGCTGACACCCTCTCTCACGATCTCTCCCACCGACCCGCCGGGCATGGCCAGCACCGGCGTTCCGCACGCCATGGCTTCCACCAGCACCAGTCCGAAAGGTTCGTCCCACTGGATGGGGAAAAGCATGGCCCGGGCGTTACCCAGGAGTTCGTTCTTCTCTAGCAAGCCCACTTCACCAACATATTCGATAAACCGGCCGTCCACATGCGGCTTGACTTGGGTTTCCCAGTACTCCCTGTAGAGCGGTTGGATCTCGCCCGCGATCTTCAGCGGAATGCCCGTCTTCTTCGCGATGTCAATCGCCAGGTGCGTGCCCTTGGGTGGGGCCACCCTTCCCAGAAAGCAAAGATAGTCCTGCTTCTTCGCCTGGAAACGGTACTTGGTCATGTCAATCCCATGATGGATGGTCCGCGCATGCGGAACCTTCAACTCTTTTCGCTGGAAGTCGCTGATGGTGACAAACGAGACCGCCGGAAACTGTCCGTAGAAGTCGGCAAGGGGCTGTTCATAAGTGTGATGAACGGTATAAACCACCGGCACATCGGCAAAGCGGCACAGAGGCAGTCCGGGCGCGTTGTTTATGTGAATGATCTCGGCGCTTCCCAGCGCATCGCGCACCGCCCATGCCACGTGATTCAGCGCTTTCAGGTTTACTTCGGTGTCGCCTTCGATCGGCCATTCCTGCTTTTCATAAAGCCATTTCATGGGAAGGGGCAGGCTGGATTCGCCGTTGGTGTACAAGGTGACTGCCACGCCCTGCTGGGCCAGGCCTGACGCCAGTTCAGCTACGAATAATTCTGTGCCTCCGTATCTCTGGGGAGGAACGGCAATGAACGGAGGCGCGATCAGGGCAATTCTCATGGGAACAATAGAAGTAACTTTCTTACAGATGCGAAATATCCGCCGCTCGTTGGCGCAATCCGGCGCTTTCAAGCAGGATTGAGAGCACGGCGGCCGGCGACCTCCACAGCGCGCTCGAATTCCCTGGCGCGAGCGTTGCTGGTGTGGGAAGCCAACACGCGCTCGCACGCGGCACGGCCGATGCGCCGCAACTCCTGATCGTCGTAACCGGTGAGATAACGTATAACGTCTTCCGCACTGGAAGGCAGAAGGATCTCGCGGCCCGGGGCAAAGAATGTCTCCAGCCCCGGCCAGTTGTCAGAAACAATCGTGGCGGCGCAGGCGGCGGCCTCAAACAAGCGCACCGACGGGGAATGCCCGGCCATGACCATGTCACGACGGGTGACATTGAGAGTCATGCGCGATGAACAGTAAAACTCGGCGTGCCACCGGGGGCTCAGATGCATGATGCGCTGCACATTGGCCGGCCAGGCAATCGTTTCGGGATATTGCGGTCCGGCCACAACGAACCTTGCAGACGGCACCCGCAGTGCCGGACCGCACAAGTATTCTTCGATTTTGGGCTGGCGATCCGGCGCATAGGTCCCCATGTAGCTGAGATCACATTTCCAGTCAGGGTTGGGTGGAAGCTCACTGTGCTTCTCCGGGTCCACGGAACAGTACAGAGGCACCGCGAGCGGAACGCCAAATTCCTCCAGTTCTTTCAGCATGGGGCCGCCGGTGAAGCTGAAATAAATGTCAAGTTCCGGCAGGTGATGCGGCAACAGATAATCCGTTTTGCCGGAGGTCCGCAAATTGCCCACGGTAATCGGCGTATCGATGTCATAAAACACCTTCACTGGCACGTTGGATTCCAGTACGGTTTCCAGAGCGGCGATGCCGTCAGGAAAGTACGATCCCACAACGGCAACATCGGAATCGCGAAGTTCCGCGCGTACCCTGGGCAGCACCTGCTTCCATTCTTCAAAGATCCGCACGTCGCAAAATGGCGGCTCAGGCAAATCGCGGTTGTTCTGGTACCACTCGGCGTTGTGCTCAAAGAACAATATGTTGTGGCCGCGGCGATGGAGCGCGTTGCACAGCGCGCGGAATGTGGTGGCGTGGCCGTTGCCCCAGGAGGAAGTGATGGAAAGTCCAAAGAATGTGATCTTCATGGCTCATCAGGCCGCAAGTTGCGCGGCGTGCCTCCCGGCCACGATGGAATCAAATTGCCGGGCGCGCAATTCATAGGTGTGGTCGCACAGAGCGCGGCGCCGCATGCCGGCACCGATGTGCGCGGCATCTTCCCGGGAAACCACCCGGAGATAATGCACAATGTCCTCGGCGTTTTCCGCCACCAGGATCTCCTGGCCGGGCTCGAAGAACAAGCCAATTCCGTCCCATGCATCGGTGATGACGCAAGCGCCGGCGCCTGCCGCCTCAAAAATGCGCGTGGGCGGCGAAAAGCCCACGCCTGCCATGGATTCGCGATTGATGTTCAGCACCATGCGCGCCGAGCAGTTCAAGCGGTTGTGATCGCCGGTGCCGACGTGCCCGATCCAGCGGACGTTCTCCGGCAGCCGTTTGCCGCCCCAGCCTTCTCCGCCCAGAACGAATTTAAGTTCCGGCGCAAGCGAGGCGGCGCGCAGGAAGAACTCTTCTACGCGGCTTTCACGGTCAGGCAGGCGGTTGCCGACAAAGAGAAGCTCGCACGCCAGCTCAGGGCCGGGCTCCACGGGGTGATGAGTCTCCGGATCAAGCGCGTTGTAAATGGGGTGGCACTCCGCGGCGCCCAGCCGCAAGTAGTGGTCCACCACCGGCGGGCCGCCGCCATAAGTAAAGATGCGGTCATATTCCGGGATAAGGCGCCAGAAGCGGTCTTGCGGATTGCTTGCCACGCGGGCCAACGTGGCCGGCGCATCCACGTCCCAGAAGACGGCCGCGGTCACGCCCGACCGGCAGTCGAGAATTTTTTCTTCCAGCAACTCGTCAAATACACCCACGCCGCTGTGCTTGATCACAAGGTCGGAGTGGCAGGCCCGACGCAGCAAGTCGTAGAGCTGGTCTTCGGTCTCGTAGACAACGGATTCCACGTAAGAAAAATCGCCGATATCGCGCTTCTGCTGGCGACCGTAGGCCACAGGCTCGGCAAAGGTGATCTGGTGTCCCAGTGCGTTGAGTTGACGGTAGATCCCCCGATAGTAAGTGGCGGCCCCGTTCCAATAAGACGAAGTGATACTGGAGCCGAATGCAAAGATTTTCATGACGAGATTTCCTCGCAAATGGAGATCAACTGCCGGGCCCGGTGAGCGCAAGTATGCCGCTCGCGAATCGTGCGCAGTCCGTGCTCGCCCATCTGGCGGCGCGCTGCCTCGTCGTTGAGCAGGCAACGGAGTTCCGCCTGCATGTGCCTGCCGTTCTCGGCAACCAGATAGTCCTGGCCGGGATGAAAAAGGTGTTCCTCGTCGGTCCAGGGCGAGCACACCAGAGGTACGCCGCAGGCAAGAGCCTCAAAGACGCGAATGGTTGGAATTCCGCCCAGGCCGTTGGCGTATTGCCGGCGCGGAACATGCACCGTAACGGCGCTGCGCGCATAGACTTCAGGGGAACGCAGGTTGGGCAGATAACCGCGATATTCGATGCCGGCCTGGTCCAACCGGGCCAGAATGTTTTCCGGATAGCGGACGCCGTGCACCACCACGCGGCGCGGGCCCAGCTCCGCGGCAGGCGCGATCAGGAATTCCTCGAGTTCTCCAGTCCGCTCTTCGTCCCCCCAGTTGCCGATCCAGACCAGATCGATCTCGCGGCAGCGAACCAGCGGCTGGAACTGGCTGGCGTCGGCGGCCTCGTGAAAGGTCCAGGTGCGCGCCACGCCGAAGCCTTCGGCATAGATGCGCCGGATAGCATCGCCGAAGGCCAGCACCCCGTCCAAAAGATGCAGGTGAAACCTGAGAATTTCGCCGGCGCGCGTGTAGGCGCGATGATGGGTGTCATGCAGCAGCGCGATGAATCCGAGTTTTTTCTTCAAGGCCAGAACGCTATTGACCACATACGGGTCGTTCCACTCATGCAGCAGAACAACGTGCGTTTCCTTGAGTTCTTCCTGCAAGAAACGGGGAAAGCCCGGGTCGGCCGATCTGTAGAAACGGATGTCCAATTCGGGATAGGCGCGGCGAAAAGTGTCAATGGCCTCAATACCTCGCTTACCCTCGCATTTCATCAAATTGGTCAGCGACCACGAGCCCAATTCTTCGTAACATCGAACCCGGTGCCCCATGCGCACCAGTTCGCGCATCAACCCGCGCAGGAAATGAGCGTTACCGTGGTTCCAGTCAGAAACCAGGGAATGACAAAAAAGCGAGATATTGAGCTTCTGGTTCATTCTGTAACTGCTCCGGCAGGAACCAGGCTCTGGTAAAGGCCCACGTAATCATCCACCATGCGCGACGCACTGTAGTCGCGCCGGGCGCGGTCGTAAGCCAGGTTGGCATAGCGGCGGCACAGCCTGGGGTCGGCGGCCAGCGTCTCCAGGGCTTCCCGCAGGTGCGGGGCATCGTCATTAGGGAAGAAGATGGCGGCGCCGTTCCAGAGTTCGCGGAACGTAAGAATGTCGCTGACCACGAGCGCGCAGCGCGAAAGCGCGGCTTCCAGAGGCGCCAGGCCGAACGGCTCATATTGAGAGGTGGCCGCATAGATCGCAGCCCGGGAAAAGA
>Ga0316628_100001637_pt1 | contig 15993 bp, 13 predicted proteins | sample OWC_Aug_M2_C1_D5_FD_207648 | JGI IMG/M metagenome (GOLD analysis project Ga0316628, IMG submission 207648) | Wetland soil microbial communities from Old Woman Creek delta, Ohio, United States - OWC_Aug_M2_C1_D5_C | ecosystem: Environmental > Terrestrial > Soil > Wetlands | place: USA: Ohio... | reverse complement strand
CTTCTAGGGTTGCATCTCACCGGGGTGGCGACGAAAGGGTACGAACTGCCTCCGCCGCCACCTGAGCCGGGAACGATCTACACAAGCCAACTGCAATTCCGGGTGCGGAAAGACTTGGGAACTTTTTCGATCTCGGATGGCTTCTGGAAAATCCTCTGGGAGTCGAGGTCCGACCTGCGTCGGATTGGTGTTGTGACCCTCAAGCTGGGTGATGAAGAACGGCAGGTCGATCTCTGCGATTTCGACCTAAAACAAAATGGTACTGCCCTCGACCTGATTTTCCACCCTCTCGCGGGCCAGCCATCGGCGTGGTTGCGAATTCATATTCGGTCGCTTTCGGATGGGAGGACGATCGAATTCTCCTACGACACCGCGGAAGATCTGAATGTTGAGCGCCTGCGCTTGCTCGACAATCTCCTGTGGACGGCCGACACGGAGAGCGGCTACATCGTCGTGCCGGCGCGAATGGGACTGCTGATATCTGCTCAAAAGGGCGTCAGTTTCAAGCATACGTTCGATACGTACGCTTACGAAGGCTGCCACATGCAGATGATGGGCATCGTGAAAAACGGCGCCGCGGCGCTTGTGACCTGGGACGACCCTTATGTGGCAGCCGAGGTCAAGAGTGAAAAGGCGTCACGCGACGGGCAGAGTGGGAATCAGATTCTTTCGACGGCGATGGTGTTGCGCAAATCCGCGCGCAGCGTGCGGGTGCAATTCCTGGGCAAAGGCGATTACGTGACCATTGCCAAAGCCTATCGCGAGATTGCCACCGAGCGCGGCTTGCTCGTCCCTTGGAGCGAAAAGCTGAAAGGGCACCCCGAGCGCGCCAAGCTTTTCGGCGCCATCAACTACAAACTCTGGGCGGTACTCGACCGCGAAATGAACGAGGAGAGCACGAAAGAAGAAGTCGTTAAAGTCGTCTGGACTTTCGACGAAGCCGCGAGGGTTGCCGAACACTTGAAAAACGACCTGAAGCTGGACAAGGTGCTCTTCGTGATGGGCGGCTGGACGCATCGCGGCTACGACAACCAGCATCCCGATATTCTCCCCGCGAATCCGGAATGCGGGGGCGATGACGCTCTCGCCGCCTGCGCTAGCCGCATCATGGCGCAGGGTTATCTCTTCTGCCTGCACGACAACTATCAGGATATTTATCGCGACTCGCCTTCCTGGAACGAAGACCTCATCATGAAGGGTCCTGACGGCAGCCTGGTGAAGGGAGGGAAATGGTGGGGCGGCCGCGCCTATCTGACCTGCTCGATGCAGGCGTTTGAACTCGCCCGGCGGCCGCAAAACCTTCCGGCGGTGAAGCAACTGACGAATGCAAATTCCTATTTCATCGACACCACCTATGCTTCAGGACTCCAAGAATGTTTTGATACCCACCACCCGCTGGCGCGCGGCGATGATATGAAGTGGAAGCAGGCTCTCTCCGACTACGCGCGAGACATCTTCGGGGTTTTCGGAAGCGAAGACGGGCGCGAGTGGGCCGTCCCCCACAGTGACTTCTTCGAGGGCTTGACGGGCGTCGATGGGACGTGGTTCCACGACAAGAAACTCCTGAGCGAAACCGGCGGCGTCTCGGTTCCGCTCTTTGAACTCGTCTATCGGGATTCGATTGCGCTCTACGGGAAATACGGATTCGACATCGCGCAGTCCGCCGACTACGTTCTCTATCACATCAGCATCGGGCGGCCTCTCAACTACCACGACGTCCCGCCGCACCTCTATTGGAAAGAGTCCGGGGCCGCCGCGCCGGCGCCGGCCAACGCTTCCGCCGCTTCCGGCCGCGATCCGGCGCTTTTCACGCGCGCCGACCATGGCTGGGCGGAGGGTCTGCATCCTTTCGACCGGTTCGTGAAGAACACTTACGAAATTCTCTCGCCGCTCAATGAGATCACCGCGCAGTTGCAGATGACCCGACACGAGTTTCTCTCGCCCGACAGGAAAATTCAGCGCACGGTTTTTGGCGAGGGCCAACAAAGAGTGGAAGTCGTGATCAACCGGGGCGAACTCGAGTTCACCTTCAAGTCGCGAACCGGCGGCGCCATCAGGCTTCCTCCTGACGGGTTCTTCATTGAGTCGCCGGCGTTTGTCGCCTTCCGCGCCTTGAACTGGAACGGGCTGACGTACGCTTCTGCGGCGACCTTCACGCTGCGAAGCCTGGATGGATTTCCGCTGGCGAGGTCGCACAAGGTGCGCGTGTTTCATGCATCTGGCGATCCCAGGATTAAGATGGGTAGGGTTGTAGACGAGGTCGAAAAGGAAGCAGTCTTTACAACGGATTAGAAAGCCGGGCAACAATTTGTTGGGCGCCAGACGGAGAGAGCGGAGGAGGCCGTCCAATCCATGAGCAAACGACCACCCTTTGTGAAAGTCGCCGAAGTCGGAGAAATTCCCGAGGGCGCGGTGAGACACATTATCGTGCACGATAAGCCCATGGCGCTCTGCCGAGTGGAAGGGAACTTCTATGCCGTGAATGGAGTGTGTCCGCACATGGGCGGGCCGCTGGCGAGCGGAAAGCTCAACGGCTGCGTCATCGCCTGCCCGTGGCACGGGTGGACTTTCGATGTGCGCACCGGTTTGCCCGACCACCCTGGTGGGCACTCCGTCTCCGCTTACGAAGTTCGCGTCGAAGGCAACGACGTTCTGGTCGGATGGCTTAAGCGCCCTGCGTCGTCCTAGAACCAACTTATTTCCCTATTCAATTTCGTGGCAGTATTTGTAAACTGGTCTGTTGAAACCTCGAATTAACAATTCCCGGCTTGGGTTATCCAGATTCATAAACCTCCTGGCGCTGCTCTGCCTTGGAGTCGCCGTGGCGCAGAGCGTACCTGCGGAAGCCGCACAGCCTTCCGGGGACGAGGAAGCTCGCGCGGCCGGCCGACGCGGCCTCGACTTGATGATGGACGGTGACCTCAACGGGGCCATCGAAATATTCCGCGACCTTCAGAAGAAGGACCCCAATTCTCCCGTGGGCTATCTCCTCGAAGCCGACGCCGTCTGGTGGAGGATTTACTACTCGACCGCAAACCTGGTTGATCCAGATGTCTTCGCCGCCACCGATCTGCCTTCCACGCCCCACGACGCCCACTTCGGAGACCTGCTCGGCATCACCATTTTGAAGTCGGAAACGCGCATCAAGGCCAATCAGGAAGCCGCCCGCAGTTACCTCTACCAAGGCATGGCCTACGCGCTGCGGGCGCGTCTCGAGGGTCTGCGTGATCGCGACCTTCCCACAGCGCGCGCTGGCAAGAAAATGCGCGCCCTGCTCCTGAAGGCGCTGGAGCTTGATCCGAGTTTGACCGACGCATACCTGGGGGTGGGGATCTACAACTACTTCGTGGATACGCTCCCGGCGGTTGTCAAAATCTTGCGTTTCTTCATCGGACTGCCGGGCGGCAGCCGAGTCGAGGGACTGAAGCAGATGCAGCTTGCGTCGGAGAAGGGCGACCTGACCCGCGCCGAAGCGAAGTTTTACCTTGCCAAGGATTTCTCGCGACCGCTCGAGCGGCAGTTCGATCGCTCACTCCAACTCTTCCGTGAACTCGCCCATGAGTATCCGAACAACCAGCTCTGGCCGATGCTGATTGCCAGCCTGCAATGCCGCATGGGCCACGCTCAGGAGTGCGACGCGGGATACCGCGAGGTTTACGCGAAGACCGCGGAGAAGAAGGGGGAAGTGGACCAGGCGTTGCGCCGCGCTTCGCGCCAGGCCTTGCAGCGGCGTCACCCGCAGGAACAGTTTGCGGAGTAGTCGCGCTTCCAGCTCAACCCACCGCAACAACCGATCCTAGAGCGCCAACGCTTTCTTCATCGCGGTCGCCGTTGCCGAGCAGGCTTCCTCCCTTGGCATGGCGCGCAACGCCGCGTTGAACGGCTCGGCATGAATCGGCCCGTCGTAGCCGATCTTCCGCAGCGAATCCAGGAATACCTTGACCGGAATTACGCCCGTCGCGGCGGGCAGCTCGCGCGCGGAGTCCACCTGCTTGTCCAATGGTATTCCCGCCGGCGCGTCGTTCAGATCCGCCGTCACGATGTCCTCGTTGCGAAGCGTCAGCAGGTCTTCGCCCGTCTCCTCGGCGTTGAACCAATGCCAGCTGTCGAGCTGGACGCCAACATTGCCCGTGCCGATAGCCACGATGAGTTCCTTAATTTCACTCAGGGTATGAACGAAGGGGTGCCGCTGACTTCTCCACAGAGTCTTGGCCGAGACGTATTCCAGCCCCAGGCGCTGGCCGTGGTCTTTCAGGACCGCCGCGCACTCGCGGAGGCGGGACGCGTGCCGGCGGAGATTCTGGAGATAGGTGAGCTCGTCGCTGCAGGGCATAATCCAGGTGCTGACGCGCGTGACTCCTGCTTTCTCCAATATTCCGGCGACGGTTGGCAGCTTCTTCAACCCTTCGCTAAAAGTGGCTTCATCTTTGCGGAAATCCACCGGCAATCCGGCGGCGCCGAGTTTCAGTTTCTTGGTCTTCAGTTCGTCGAGAAGTTTGTTGAAATCGTCATTCGAGAGTCGCGCGAAATACTCGGCGCTGGGATCCACGCCTTCGAAGCCGTGCTTGACCGCAAGGTCGACCGACTCGGGGAAACTGGCCTTGACGCCAATGCGGCCGCAACTTAATACCACGAAAAACTTCCGCTCTTGGCTTTCTGGGGTGAGCCCCATCGCGGAAGGCACTGCGAAGCTGGCGAGACCTGCGGCGCCCGCGCCGGCGGTGGTCAGAAAATCTCGACGGTTCAGTTGGTGTTTGGACATGAAGGCTCCGGTAAAGTGCATGTGGCTCGATCTGTCTCTGCCTAAAGATTCACGTGCTTCGTCAGGCGAGGGGAAGGGTTGATTGCAAGTGACGCCGTCTGTTCGTGCGCGTGATACGAGCTCCGAACCAGCGGGCCGGACTCGACGTGGCGGATGCCGAGCCGTTCGCCCTCGCGCTTGAGCGCCGCAAATTCTTCCGGCTGCCAGAATCGCGCCACCGGCAACTGCTCACCCGACGGCCGGAGATATTGGCCGATGGTCACGATATCCACTCCTACCGCGGCAAGGTCGGCGAGAAGTGCGCGGACTTCCTCGAAGGTCTCGCCCAGGCCTACCATCAACCCGGACTTGGTGGGAATGGATGGCACAATCTCGCGCGAATGGCGCAGCAACCGCAGCGAGCGCTCATACCGCGAGCCACGCCGAGCCACCGGATAGAGTCGCGGAACGGTTTCGATATTGTGGTTGAGGATGTCGGGGCCCGCGGCGAGGACGGTTTCGAGCGCCTCGTCCGACCCACGAAAATCTGGAATCAGGACTTCCACCTTGCAGTCGGGAATCCGCCGCCGCAGGGCCTCGATGGTGAGGGAAAATACTCTCGAACCGCCGTCTTCGAGATCGTCGCGGTCGACGGACGTGACAACGACATACTTGAGTCCCATGCCGGCGGCGGCCTCGGCCACGCGCTCGGGTTCCTCCCAATCGACTTGGCCCGCCGGGCGGCCCTTCGGCACGGCGCAGAAGCCGCAGCGCCGCGTGCAGAGGTTCCCCATAATCATGAACGCCGCGGTGCGATGCTGCCAGCACTCGCCGATGTTCGGGCAGCGGGCGCTTTCGCAGACGGTGTGCAGCTCCAAGCCGCGCATCAACCGCTTGAGATCAAAATAGTTGTCCCCGCTCGGGATGCGGACCTTGAGCCATTCGGGCCGCCGCGCGGGGCGCGTGGGATCAGCGATTTGGACAAGCTCGGCCATCGGCATCCTAATTGTAACCCGCAGCCTCCCCTCCGACAAACGAGGTTTCTGGCCCGGCGCGATTCGAGGCTCACAAATCGCTTGACAACGGTCTGCAATTACAGTATGTTCTGTTATGACAGAAATACTGGAAGGACACCATGCGCCTATCGCCGGTTACGACCAAGTTCATCCTCCACTGGGGCGAAATGGGGACGCGCTGGGGCATCAACCGCACCGTCGCCCAGGTCCACGCGCTGCTTTATCTTTCGCCCAAGCCGCTGAACGCCGAGGAGATTGCGGAAACACTCTCCGTGGCGCGCTCGAACGTCTCGACAAGCCTGCGCGAACTGCAAAGCTGGGGTATCGTCAAGCCCGTGCACCTGCTGGGCGACCGTCGCGAGCATTTCGAGGCGATGAAGGACGTCTGGGAGATGTCGCGCATCATCCTCGATGAACGCAAGCGCCGCGAGATCGACCCCACTGTGACTCTCCTCCGGGAGTGCGCGGCAGACCTGAAGCGCGCCGGGCATTCCGACGAAAACACGTTGCAGCGCTTGCAGGAGATGCTGGGGTTCCTGGGGACCATGACTTCGCTCTATGACGAGCTGCGGATGCTGCCCAGCGGGACGGCCCGCAAATTTGTGAAGTGGCGCGGCAGGCTGCGCAAACTTCTGGATTCGGGGCCTAGTTCGTAATTTCCAGGAGGGTGACTCAACCATGACGGACACAGCGCTCTTCATCACGGGCCTCGCATTAACGCTAACGATCTGCATTGCGGTCGTTGGTTTCCTCCGGAAGAGCTTGCGGAAATTGCTCCACGACATTTGCGGGAGCGAAGACCGGGCCGACTTCTGGATCGCCTTCTCGATCGTCATGCTGCTGCTCGTCCCTGCGGTTTTCGCAATGCATTTCCATCCGCAGAACGGGTTGGGAGAAGCGGCGGTGATCGCGATGAGCAAGCAAGTCGAGTGGGGCTTGATCGGCTTGGCGTGCACGATCGCGACGATGGGATTGGTGGTCAGCTTCTTCATCTCTCCTGCGGACGGTCGCACGATCCGGTGAGGTTAAACGCGATGCAAACAAGAATCCGCAGTCAGGTCTTCCGCTTAGCGCTTTGGAGTGCGGCGATCTGGTTTGCAGCGTCGGCACTCAGGGCGTTGAGGGCTCGCCCTCGCGGCCCGCACGAGACCTCATGGAGGGAAAAACGGCCTGGATCTACATCCCCATTGCTGGTGTCGGCGGATTTGCGGGCTGGCGCCTGGCGCGACGGCTGGTCGAACTAACCCACGAGCATGTGGAGGGGAGGAAACATGGCGATACGAGTTTCCGATCTTTGGCGCTGGGATGGAGAAGCGGAAACGCCGCCCCCCGCCAACGTCGCCCCAAATCCGGGAGCATTACAACACTAGTTAACCTTCGGGAAATTGTCGGAACAGAACTTTGCGGTTTAATCTCTCCGCGCGCTCGTGAGATACTGTGCGGCTTTGTGGGCGAAAACCGCAAAAGGACAAATCACGACTGATCGGGAACTAAGCATAGCTTCGTGACTGAATCCCCCATCCAGCCGCCGGCGAATTCGGCTCCAGCCGCTCCGCGCTTGAAGCGTGTGCTGACGCTCTGGGACCTTATCTTCTACGGCATCGTTCTGATCCAGCCGGTCGCGCCCATCCCGCTTTTCGGAGTCGTGCAGACTCGTTCCCAGGGCCACATGGTGGATACCATCCTGCTCGCCATGGTGGCCATGATGATCACGGCGTTCAGTTACGGGCGCATGGCGGCCCTGTACCCGGCGGCCGGTTCGGCCTACACCTACGTCGGTCGCGGGCTGAATCCCCACCTGGGTTTCCTGGCGGGGTGGGCGATGTTTCTTGACTACTTGCTCCAACCTATTTTGAACGGCGTTTGGGTTGCGATTGCCATCCACCGGCTGCTGCCGCAAGTCCCCTACGCCGTGGGAGCGTTCATATTCGTCGGACTCGTGGTGGGACTGAACCTGGTCGGTATTCGGGCCACGGCGCGTGCCAATCGGATCCTTCTCGGTTTCATGTTTGTGGTAATCGGAGCTTTTGTCGTTCTGGCGGTCCGCTACACGTACGGTCTTGGCGGCTGGGGCGGAGTGTTCTCGACCGAGCCTTTCTACAATCCGAAAACATTCAGCTTCCCGGTTATCGGCGCGGCGACTTCGCTCGCGGCGCTTACTTATATCGGCTTCGATGGCGTCACAACCCTGGCGGAAGACGTTGAGAATCCCAAGCGCAACGTCCTGCTGGCCGCGGTCCTCGTCTGCCTGTTCACCGGGGTGTTCGGCGGTTTGGAAATATATCTGGGCCAGCGCGTCTGGCCGGATTACGGGAATTTCCCGAATCCCGAGACCGCTTTCTGGGATGTGTGCCGGCGCGTGGGCGGCGTGGCGCTCTTCAGCGGCATGACGGCGGTGACGATCCTCGCCTGTTTTGGCAGTGCCCTGACGGGAACGCTGGGCGCGGCACGACTTCTCTTCGGCATGGGGCGCGACAACGTGTTGCCCCGCAAATTCTTCAGCTACCTTGATCCCAAACGCAACACGCCCAGCCACAACATCTGGATGATCGGTTTGCTCGCCTATGGCGCGGCTCTCTTGATCACGTACGACCAGGCTGCAGAGCTCCTGAACTTTGGCGCGTTCCTCGCCTTCATGGGAGTGAACCTCGCCACTGTCCATCAGTACTATTTCGTGGGCCGCCCCGGGCACAAACGCCATTGGCTGACCGATCTCGCTTTGCCGCTGTTCGGCTTCCTTTTCTGCCTCTGGATTTGGTGGGGTTTGCAGCCAATCGCCAAGATCGTCGGTGGAATTTGGTTCGCGATTGGGTTGACTTACGCGGCGTTCAAGACGAGTGGCTTCAGGAAGCGACCGGTGATGATCGACTTCAGCGAGGCCTAGCGAATTCCTGCGCCACACAAAAACGTCGGGAGCAGGCGCATTCTGCCGATATGGAGGAGGACGATGGCCTGGATTGAAATGATTCCGCCCGAGAAGGCGACGGGCAAGCTCAAAGACGAGTTTGACCGCGCCGCGCGCCGCGCCGGAAGGGTCTTCAACATTCTCCGCCTCCAAAGCCTGAACGCCGACACGCTGCGTGCCTCGGTTCAAATCTATCTCGCGTCGATGTATGGGCCCTCGGGCCTTTCACGCGCCGAGCGCGAGCTGATGGCCACGGTGGTCTCCTGGGCCAACGACTGCTTCTATTGAATCGAAGCTCACGGGGAGGATCTCCGTGCAGAAACAGGCGATGCTGAGCTGGCCGAGCAGGTCAAGCGCGACTACCGGCACGCCAGACTGGCTCCGCGTCAGAAAGCTCTGGCGCAATTCGCCGTGCTGGTGACGCGGCGGCCTTCCTCCGTGCGCCCGCGACACCTGGCAGTGTTGCGCAAGCAGGGACTGAGCGATCGCGACATCCTCGACACTGTCCAGGTCATCTCGTATTTCAATTACATTAACCGCATCGCCGACGCGCTGGGCGTCGATCCGGAACCGGAAATGCTTCCCGCCTTGAAACGCCGGAAGAAATGATTTTGGATTTTAGATTTGGGATTTTGGATTGCCCACCACCAGTCGAGATGCCGTAGATGGTAGTCGTCAAGCGTCGTTTCAAAAACGTCAATCACAACCCTCACCTGGCCGCAAGGTCTTGGCAACTCTTGGGAAGTCGAAGATCAATATTCCGTAATCCAAAATCCCAAATCTAAAATCCAAAATCTCTCTGCCCCCGTGCTAAATTGATGGCGGAACCGGTGCGCGATGCCTGAGCAAGAACGTTCCACGTTCGCCTGGATGGACCTTCTCTGGCTGGCCTTTCTCCTCGGCCTGGCACTGCTGCAGCCGATATTCGAAATCCACAAACAACTGACCCTCCTTGCCCTCGGCATTTTTCAAATCATCGAACACCGGTTCATCGGCTGGGTGCCGGCGCGCGGGCGTACGTACAGCGTGGTCGTAAAGATTGTGCTCGCATCGGTGGTGGTGAATTGCACGGGAGGAATCGAGTCGAGTTACTACCTCATCTATTTTCTGCCCGTCGTGACCGCGGCGATGTACTTCGAGGCCTGGGAGTCACTGGTCTGGACGGCGCTCACCTCGGCGGCCTACTGTTCGTTTCTACTCTGGGTGCCCTGGTGGAATTACGAAGTGGACGCTGAGGGCGCCACTGAACTCCTGATCCGCAATCTTTTCTTGTTCCTGGCGGCAATTGTGGTGAACCGCTTCGTCACCGAGAACCGCCGCCAAAGCCAGCGATACCGCCAGCTTGCCGAGACGCTGGCGGAGACCAACCGCCGCCTCGAACAGATTCAGGCGGAGGCGCGGCGCTCCGAGCGCCTTGCGGCTCTGGGCCAGCTCTCCGCCGGGCTGGCGCACGAAATCCGCAACCCGCTCGGTGTTATCAAGGGCTCCTCTGAGATGCTCAACAAGCGATTGCAAGCTTCCGACCCGGTCGCCGGCGAACTGGCCGGTTACATCTCCAGCGAAGTCAACCGGCTGAACATGATCGTCACGAGGTTTCTCGACTTCGCGCGGCCTTCGCAACTTCAAATCAAAACCGAAGCGGTCGAGCCGGTGGTCGACCGTGCGCTGAAGAACGCTCACGACCGCTGGCCCGACGCCCGGATTGTTGTCGAGCGACAATACGGCGAGGATCTCCCGAGCATCCCTCTGGACGCCGACATGTGCGAACAAGTCTTTACCAACCTCTTCCTGAACGCCTACGAAGCCATGGGTGAGGGAGGTGGCAAACTCAAGGTGACCATCGGCGCCACGAACCACGACGGTCGGCACGGAGTGGGAATTGAGATTCAGGACACGGGGCCCGGCATCCCCGCGGAATTGCGCGAGCAGGTCTTCAATCCCTTCTTTACGACCAAAAAGACGGGCGTGGGTTTGGGCCTCTCGATTGTCTCCAAGATTATCGACGACCACCGCGGCTGGATCCGCCTGTGCACGGACCCGGGCGGAGGGGCGTGTTTTCGGGTATTCTTGCCGGCGGAATTGGCAGCTGGAAATTAGAAACTGGAAATTAGAAGCTGGAAAATGGAGATTAGAAACTGCAAACTCGGAAAGGAGAGCTCAGGCGTTGAGAAGCACGCGACGGCGACCCCCATCAGAGATTTCAAAGACCTGGAGGTTTGGAAAGCCGCCCGGGATCTGCGCCACGAGTTCTACAACTTAGCGAAGTCACTGCCGGATGTTGAGAAGTATGGTCTGGCAAATCAAATCCGGCGTGCGGCGACATCGGTGACCGCTAACATCGCTGAGGGCTTCGGCCGGTATGGCTACCAAGAAAACGCTCAGTCGTGCAGGCAAGCACGCGGCTCGCTACATGAATTGAGGGACCATTTGACGACTTGTGTTGACGAGGGGTATCTAAGCTCGATGGAGGGAAAAAACTTGATGCGTCGGCGCAGTCGGTAGCTCGACTAATTAACGGCTAGCCTCGCTCTACGCTCGCGCTCAAGTGACGGTCCCAAACTTAGCGCCTGGCTAGTTTCCAATTTCCAGTTTCCAGTTTCTCTCATCGAGCCTCCACAGACCTATGGCTACCATCCTGATAGTCGAAGACGAACCTAAGATGCTCCGGCTGCTGGACCTGAACCTTTCCGAAGAGGGTTACAGCGTCAAGACTGCCCAGGACGCGGAGGCCGGCCTGGACCTGTTGCGCAAAGACCGGATCGATCTGGTCATCACCGACCTGAAACTGCCCGGCATGAACGGGCTGGAATTCCTGCAAGCCGTGAAGCGCCACGACGCGCGGATTCCGGTGATTGTGATGACCGCGTACGGGACCGTCGAGACCGCCGTCGAAGCGATGAAAGCGGGCGCAAGCGACTACGTGCTTAAGCCGTTCTCGCTCGAGGAAATCAAGCTCATCGTCGGCAAGGAGCTTGACGTCAATCGCCTGCGCGAGGAGAACCGCTCGTTGCGCGAGGCGCTGGGCCAGCGGTATGAGTTCAAGAACATCATCGCGCACAGCGCCAAGATGCAGGAAGTCCTGGGCACGGTTGACCGAGTCGCGCCCACGAACTCCACCGTGCTCCTGGGCGGCGAAAGCGGCGTGGGGAAGGACTTGATCGCGCGCGCCATTCACCAGCATTCGCGGCGAGCCTCGGGGCCGTTCGTCAAAATCAACTGTACTGCGATTCCGGAGAATTTGCTGGAGAGCGAGTTGTTCGGTTACGAGAAGGGGGCCTTTACCGGGGCCGTCAACTCCAAGCCCGGGAAATTCGAGCTTGCCGACAAAGGCACCATCTTCCTCGACGAAATCGGCGACGTTCCGGGTACCATCCAAGTCAAGCTACTCCGAGTCCTTCAAGACCGCGAATTTGAACGATTGGGTGGGACCAAAACCCTCAAAGTGGACGTGCGCGTGGTCGCCGCCACCAACCAGGACCTGCGCGCCGCGCTGGAAGAGGGGACTTTCCGCGAGGACCTTTATTACCGCCTGAACGTGGTGCCCATCAGCATTCCGCCGCTGCGCGATCGCAAAGAAGATATTCCCTATCTTGTTGACCACTTCGTCGAACGTTTCGCGCGTGACTCGGGGAAACCGATTCGTGGCATTACTCCCGCCGCACAACAGCTGTTGATGGAATTTCATTGGCCGGGCAATGTGCGCGAAGTCGAAAACATCATCGAGCGGGCTGTGGCCTTGTCGGTGGGAGACACGCTCGATGTCGCGGATATTCGCCTGGACCTTTCTCCGATGAAATCGGGTGGCGCAGAGGCTGCACCGTCAGCATTATCTGCGGCGGGAACTTTTCCGCCTCCCGGCGTAACGCTCGAGAAGTTCGAAGACGAAATCATCCAGGAAGCCGTACGCCGCGCCAATGGCAACAAGAGCCAGGCGGCGCGCCTGCTCGGTCTCTCCCGCAACGCCCTCCGCTACCGCCTCGCCAAGATGGGCATGCCGGACGAAGAGAATAGCGGGCAGTAGGCGGCAGGCACCAGGCGATCAGCGAAGGACACTCGGCACTTCGGAAGGTGCAAGCGTGTCAACCTTCAGCACATCTGCAATCCTCGTTTGTCGCCGCCCACAGTCAAGCGGCCGTGGGGAACACCCGTGAAGCTGCATCAACCAGTTCCGTACAAACGGAAAAAGCGCACGGCGATCCCCGCCCATTGCCTTGAGGCAGTTCCCCTCGAAAGATTTTGCTTGACAGAAACCGTATTGCAGTATAGCCTAGAATTATGGTAGAAGTTTTCCTGCGGCGGAGAGGGGCCCCGGTCAGAGCCGGGGCAGTGGTCGATCGCGGGAACCGCTGGGAAGAGCCCGGGCCCGGAGTGAACACAAAAGTGTTCGCGGCCATCCGCTAAATAGTTGAAAACAAAGGGTGAAGAGAAAAAACCAAGCCATCGCTGGTATCCCATTTTCTTTCAATCAGTTAGATCACAGAAAGGGCCCGAAAACAGCCAAGATTCGACAATGCGAAGAAGGCATTCTGTGAGGCGTTTGGACGCCTATCGGCCCCCGAAAAGTCTTGATTGGGCGGCAATCCCCGATGAGTCTAGTCTACGTAGATGCGCGGTACGCGCTTGCCGATGGAGCAGAGGACTTCGTAGGGGACGGTGGAAAGTTCGCGGGCGGTCTCGACGGCGGTGATGGAGCAGTGGTCGGAGGCGCCGAGCAGCAGAACCTCGTCGCCGATATCGGCGCCCGGTGCATCGGTGACGTCGACGAGCGTCAGGTCCATGCTGATGTTGCCGACGATACGCGCGTAGCGGTCGCGGACGATGGCGCGCCCGCGGTTCGAGAGCCCGCGGCTCAATCCGTCGGCGTAGCCAACGGGAACCGTCGCAATTCGTGACGGCCGGCGCGTGTGGTAGGCGCCACCGTAACCAAGCGGCGCGCCGGTGGGCACGTCTTTCAAAAAGACGATGCGCGACTTGAAGCAGAGGATGGGTTCGAACTCGTCCAGCGCGCGCGGTTCGTGGCCGGGCGGGGCGACAAACGGTACGCAGTAGCCGAAAAGCAACGCTCCGACCCGCACAAGATTCTCCGCCACCTCGAGCCCGGCGAGCAGCGCGGCGCTGTTCGAAACGTGCAGCCACTCGGGCTCGATGCCAACGCCGCGCAATTCGCCGAGTGCGGCTCCGAATCGCGCAAGTTGCTCCTCTGTTTGCGAAGCCACGAGATCTTCCGCGGACGCGAGGTGCGTGAAGAAGCCGGTCATCCGCAGACCTTCGAGTTGCCGGTAGTGTTCCAGGAATGAACTCACGCGGTCGCGCGGCAATCCCAACCGCCCCATTCCGGTGTCGATCTTGAGATGAAACTCGATGGGCTGTTTGCAGCGCCGCGCACATTCGGCGTAGGTGTCGAGGCGCGCGGTGGAAGAGACGGAAGGCGTCAGGCGGTATTCGACGAGGTGCGCGGGGTCGCTCATGTAGAGCCCGCCGAGCAGCAGGATGGGCTGCTCGATTCCCGCTTCGCGCAGTTCCAGCGCCTCTTCAACCGTGGCCACGCCGAACCAGTCGACGCCGCACTCGGCCAAGCATTGGGCGACGCGCACCGCGCCGTGGCCGTAAGCGTCGGCCTTCACAACGGCCATGACCCTCCGCGCGCCCGCGAGTTTGCGAACGCGCTGGTAATTGCGGCGCAACTTGGAAAGAGAGATTTCAACCCAGGTGGGGCGCAGGAGTTTATCGGCGTGGCTGCTCACGAAGGCTCCGGCGTGAGGTGTGTGGGTTTCGAATCTTGCGGCCGCGACGATGCTGAGAGGAGCGGCAGCGGGTCACGCCGGTTCCTCGAATTCTCCCTCGCGCGCGGAAAAGTTCTCGAAGCGCGCATAAGGCTTGAGGAAGACGATGGGGACGGTGCCGGTCGGCCCGTTGCGCTGCTTGCTGATGAGGAGCTCGGTTTTCCCGGCGGGCTCACCTGCCTCGCCCTCATCCGCGGTTCGCTTATAGACATCCTCGCGAAAGATGAAGATCACGACATCCGCGTCCTGTTCGATCGAGCCCGACTCGCGCAGGTCGGAGAGCTGCGGGCGGTGGCCGGGCCGCTCCTCGGGCGCGCGGCTCAACTGCGAGAGCGCCAGGACGGGGACGTGCAATTCCTTGGCAATGCTCTTCAGGCTGCGCGAGATGAAGCTGACTTCCTGCGTGCGGTTTTCGAAGCGGCCGTGGCCGGTGACCAGTTGCAGGTAATCGACGATGAGCAGGTCCAGCCCCTTCTCGGCTTTCAGGCGGCGGGCCTTGGCGCGGATCTGCATGATGCTCAGGCCGGGGCTGTCGTCGATGTAGAGCGGCGCCTCGGCCAGGCGGCCCAGGGCGCGCGTCATCTTGCTCCAGTCATCGCGGCTGGAAAATCCGGTGCGCAGTTTGTGGCTGTCGATGTGGGCCTCGGAGCAAAGCAGGCGGATGACCAGCGATTCCTTGCTCATTTCGAGCGAGAAGAGACCGACGTGCTTTTTCTTTTCGATGGCGGCATAAGCGGCGACGTTGAGCGCCAGCGCCGTCTTGCCGAGCGAAGGCCGGGCGGCGACGATAATCAGTTCGCCCGGCTGCAACCCCGCCGTCATGTTGTCGAGCTCGACGAACCCCGTCTCGATACCTGTCACCCGCTGGCCGCGGTCGAACAGAACATCGATGGTCCCAAAACTCGACTTAACGATGTCGCGAATCCCCAGGAATCCGGACAGCACTTTCTGTTCGGCGATTTCGAAGACCTGGCTTTGCGCGAGGTCGATCAGGGTTTCGGGATCGTCGGTGGCTTCGAGGCAGCGCGAGATGACGTTGTTTGAGGCGTTGATAAGGCGCCGGATCAGCCCCTTCTCCTTGACGATGCGCGCGTATTCGGCGATGGCGGCCGAACTCCCCACCGGCACGCCGTCGGTGAGCGCCGCAAGGTAAGCCGCTCCGCCGACTCTTTCCAGCAGCCCTTCCTTGCCCAGCTCCTCGGAGAGAGTGACGAGGTCAATCGTCCGGCTCTTTTCGGAAATGGCCGTCATCCGGTCGAAAGTGATGCGATGGGATTCCGAAAAGAAGTCGTCCTTGCTGATGGTTTCGAGCGCCACGTTGAGCGCGCCATTGTCAATCAGGATCGAGCCGAGCAAGGCGCGCTCGGCTTCCAGATTATGAGGGAGAGTTCTTTCGGCTGTAAGAGTGCCCGGCATGGAGTACGAATACTATCTTATCGCAAGTCGATAGTGCGGCGCTACTGTTGGAATCCTGTGAAAAAGAGAAGGTTTCTGTGGAAAGCTCCCCCGCTGCGGTGGAAAACTCAAGCGGCGGGGGGATGACGAGCG
>Ga0316628_100001636_pt1 | contig 15997 bp, 13 predicted proteins | sample OWC_Aug_M2_C1_D5_FD_207648 | JGI IMG/M metagenome (GOLD analysis project Ga0316628, IMG submission 207648) | Wetland soil microbial communities from Old Woman Creek delta, Ohio, United States - OWC_Aug_M2_C1_D5_C | ecosystem: Environmental > Terrestrial > Soil > Wetlands | place: USA: Ohio... | reverse complement strand
GCGCTGCCCGCGTTAAATCCGAACCAGCCCACCCACAACAGGCAGGCGCCGATAAAGCTGAGCACCACCGAGTGAGGAGGCATGGCAGTCTTCGGATAACCCAGCCGCTTCCCCAGGTAGAGGGCGCAGACCAGCGCCGATACCCCCGAAGTGACATGCACGACGGTTCCGCCTGCAAAATCCAGCGTCGGGATGGGCCCGCCAAGCGCGGAATTCAGCAGCCCGCCCTTGCCCCAGACCATGTGCGCCATGGGAGCGTAAACGATGATCGACCACAGCGTGGTAAACAGGATCATGGCGCTGAACTTCATCCTCTCGGCGAATGCGCCGGCGATCAAGGCCGGAGTGATGATCGCAAACATGAGCTGATAGACCATGAAAGTCTGGTGCGGAATACTTGCGGAGTAATCCGGCTCGGGAGCAGATCCCACTCCGCGCAGGAACAGATGGCCGAATCCTCCGATGAAAGAGTTACCGGAACCGAAGCAGAGGCTGTAGCCCACCAGCGCCCAGAGGACTGTGACCAGGACCATGAGAATGAAGCTCTGCATGAACGTGCCGAGCACGTTTTTCTTGCGCACCAGCCCCCCGTAGAACAGGGCCAGCCCGGGTCCCGTCATCATGAGAACCAGTGCCGAGCTGACGAGCATCCAGGCGTTGTCGCCGGCACTGCGGGCCTCCGCGATCTGGCGCTCGAGATTTGCCACCCTATCCTGCGTACTTACCGAGGGCCCCTCCTGCACTCCCGCGGCCGGCGCGGTCTGCTGCGCCGCGGCCTGGCCCTGCGCCCGCACCGACAAAGCACAACAAAACACCACCATCGCCAGAAACAACGGGATACACTTTGCAGTCATAGGACTATTCGCCCTCCTCTTGATCCGGCATCGAATTATTCGGCTGAAACCGTAATTATAGCGAACCGGCGAAACACCACCAACGGCTACTTCGCGCTCCCGTGAATTCCGCGGCCTCGTTTTCTTTTATGCGGCAGCGAGTTCGTTTTTGATTGAAACCAAAAGGGATTAAGTATTACGTTCCTGCGGAACTCAATCGTGCTCCTCACCCTGAAGGAGATCGCTCATGGAAACTGACAAGAAGTCGGTGACCCTGATAATCGCCTGGGTCATCCTGCTTATTCTGGGCCTGCTCATGGTACTCGGCGGAGCCGAATCGATGATTTTCGGCTTCAGAGGCGGCAGCGAGACGATCGAAGGCACATCGTTCGACGCATTGGCACAAATCAACCCGGAACTGCCGAAGGCGCTGCGCGCGCGGCGGGTAACCGCCGCCTCGTATGCACTCACTTGCGGTCTGCTTGTTTCCTGGATCGCGGTAACGGCGTTCCGAAAACGACAGAAGTGGGCGTGGTACGCGCTGCTTTGTTCGGTAGGCCTCGGTTCGGTTCTGTCGATCCTGCGTGTTCCGCTGATGGATTACCGGCCCGGGATGCAGGTTTCGGGAATAACTCTGATTGTTCTTTTGATCGCGCTCGCGATTTCCTATCGCGACTTCAAGTGAAGCGGCAGGACCCGGAGCGGCAATTCCGGTTCCACGGAAGCCGGAATTCGCGGATGAGCGCGGATCAGCGCCGTGCGGCCTGGCCGAAAGGGAGAAAAAAGCCACGGAGAGCACGAACTGCGCTTAAAAAGTCAGCTAGTGTTTTTCGTATGTTTCGTGGTTGTTTTCTGCATGCAGGGTTGTCATGACCGAGGACAGGGCCAAGACCAAGGATCCTGTGCATCTGGTGCGGTTCGAGCGGAACTTCCTGTCGGGAATACTGGAAACCACCAATGCCTTGATCGCGGTCCTGGACACCAATGGACGGATTCTTCGCCTGAACCGCGCGATCGAACAGCTCACCGGATTTTCGATTCTCGAATCTGTCGGAAAAGTCTTCTGGGAACTCTTCCTCGCCCGAGAAGAGTGGACGGTGTTCAGCTCCCGGTTCGCAGACATGCCTTCGTCCGGATTCCCGTTCGAGGCCCAGACCTGCCTCAACCCCTTGTGCGGCGCGCAGCGCCACATCCTGTGGTCAGGCAACGCGATTCTCGACCTAGACGGTCAGTTCGAATTCGTCATCGTGACGGGCATCGACATCACCGCGCTGAAGGACGCCGAGCGGGAAAAGGAGAAGCTCATTCTCGATCTCAAGACTGCACTGGCGAATGTGAAGACCCTCAGCGGCCTGCTTCCCATGTGCGCCTCGTGCCGGAAGATCCGGGATGACCACGGCTACTGGCAGCAGGTGGAAGAATACATCCGGGAGCACTCCGATGCAGACTTCACCCACGGCATATGCCCCGAATGCGCGAAGCGCCTTTATCCCGAGTACTCGAAAGTCTGGTATCCCGACGACAAAAAACCTTGAAAGCGGCTTCTTTCGCAAATGACGCAACGATGAGGCTGCGGCATGCCCTTTTGCGGTGATCAACCCTTGTGATTTCTTCCGGGTGAACCCGGCGTTGCCGGGGGACACTCATAGTTTGACGTTTTCGGGAGGCAGACAATGGCCCACGGATGAACACGGACGCACACGGATTTTACGTTGTGAAGGCGAGCTCATGGTGTGGAAACAAGAGCTCGCCCGATCCGTGTTGATCCGTGTTCATCCGTGGGCCGTTGGACTTAAATGTTCCACCAGAAATCGGATCCGAAGTACCAGCCCCTTTGAGGGTCTCACAAGACCAAGCCTCCGCCTTTGCCGGAGGTTTTGACTTTCGCGGAATTCGCGGCTGTTACGCATTCTCCGAGGTATGCCGTGCGAAAAAGAGGGTGAGGCGTTCGCGATCGAGGAAAGCTTCGGTACCGCCCGGGCGTGTCGTCGAGAAGGCGCCGGCGAGGTTGCCCCATCGTGCGCAGGTTGCGAGGTCGCAGCCTGCCACGAACTTGTGCACGAATCCCGCATCGAAACTGTCGCCCGCGCCCACCGGATCCACTACTTCCACGCGAACCGGCGGAACCGTAATGTCTTCGCTCCCGCGTCGCACGAGACACCCGTTGGGACCGAGCTTGACGACCAGAATCGGCACCTTCGACGCCAGCGTGTCCACGGCGGCATCAAGATCGTTTTCACGCGCGATCTTTTTCGCCTCCCGCTCGTTGGGCAGGAACACGTCCACGTGGCGCAACACTTCGAGAACGTCCCCTTCCCAGCGATCCTCCGGGTCATCGTTGGTGTCGAACGAAGTCGTGAGGCCCGCGTTCTTCATGCGGCAGAACAACTCCCCGATGCGGGGCCGCAACGCGCGATGCAGAAAAAACGAGGAGAGGTGAAAATGCTTCGCCGACGCGAGGAACTCGAGGTCGAGGTCGTCGAAGCCCATCTCGAACATGGTCCCGGGATAGGTGAGAATGTTTCGAAATCCGTCGCGGGGCAGAACGACCGTCAGGCCCGTTTTGCCCGTTCCGCCTTTCCGTCGAACGCGTGAAACATCCACGCCGCCCGCCGCCAGGCGTTCGAGCGCGAGCTGACCAAGCGGATCGTCGCCGATGAGGGAAACAAAGCCCACGCTGCTTCCCATCACGGAAAGGTTGTGCGCGAAGATGGCCGAGGAACTTCCAAGGGTTATGGAGAGGGTATCGGCAAGGAGCTCTCTCTCCGGCTCCAGCTCCGACGGGAGCCCGTAGAGAATGAGATCCGGGTTCAGCTCCCCTGCGACGGATACGTCGGGGGGGTGCGGGGCCGTCCCCATCACTCGCCACCGTCAAGGATCACGACCCTCGTGAGATTGCGGGGAGCGTCCGGGTTCTGTTCTTTCGCCAGACCCGTGTAAAGTCCGAGAAGCTGGCCGACGAAAGCAAAGACCGCCAGGCGCGCCGCCTCGGGCAAATCCAGCCTCAGCTCCAGCAGAAGGTCGGCGTGGCTCCGGACGCCGGGGGCGGCCCGGTTGATCACGACAAGCGTCGCCGCGCCAAGCGCCTTTGTCTCCTGCAGGACCTCGAGCTCGATATCCTGGGAGCTCTCGGATATGAGAAAGCCTACCAAAACGTCCGGCCCTGCGATCGCTTTCGGGCCGTGCCTGAACTCGAGCGTGTGATACGACTGGGCGTGAGAACAGGACATCTCCAGCACTTTCAGCTGCGCTTCCGCCGCAAGCCCGACGAGGGATCCCTGGGCGAGAAAAACATAGTCGTCGAACAGCTGCCGCGAGGCAAAATCCCTGATTTCCGGGACGATGCGATCCAGCACCGCCTGAGCCTGGTCCGGGAGCCCGCCCAGCGCCTTCAGGAAATCCGTGTTTCCGGCCAGGTCCGCGGCCAAAACCTGCAGCCCGAGCAGCATCGAGGAAAAGGAGCGCGTCATGACGGTGCTCCGCTCGTCGGCGTCCGGAAGACAAAGCGAATGCGAAGCGATTTTCTCGAGGGGCTGGCCGCTCGCGCAACTGATCGCCAGGCAGCGCATCTTTCTGCCGGTCTCCAGGTATTCCGCCGCCTTCAGGACTTCCGAGGTGTGGCCCGACCGGGAGATGAGCACTGCCTGGCAGGCGTCAGACTGCGCAAGAACGCGTTCCGGAGAAAACAGCAGCTCCGAAGCAGGAATCGCCCAGGCGCGTCTGCCCGTAATCGCGGCCCAGGAGCAGGCCGCGGCCTGGGCGATGTAATAGCTGGAGCCGCAACCCACGAACAGCCATTGCGCCTCCAGGTCGAGACGATCTCTGAGTCTTTCGATCTGGCCGTCGGTTTCCAGGGAGCGAAGGCACTTCTGCCAGCACTCTGGCTGAGAGAGTATTTCGGCCAACGTATGCTTTCCGGCTGCCGCTTGCGACGTTTTCATGAAGGATTCTCTCCAGAGTGCATCGGGCGGGCGTACTCCCCGCGGATATCGGTTTTCAATCCGCAAAGGCACAGGCCCCGTGCAGAGTGAGTGCCCGAAAGGGCCCGGCCGGCTTTCTAGACAAGGGTTACTTCTATTCCGGACTGTTTCAGCCCCCGTAGATCCGCTTTGGAAATCTGACTGTCGGTGATGACGTGGTGCACGCCCGTCGGGGGGCCTATCAGCGAAAGGCTGCGCCGCCCGAACTTGCTCGAGTCGCAGATCACCACCGTCCGACGGGAGATCTCCATCATCACGCGGTTGACCCCGGCTTCCAGCAGGTTCGGCGTCGTCAGGCCGAAACTGACGTCAAATCCGTCCACCCCCAGAAGCAGAATGTCCGCGCTCAGGCGGCGAAGCGTCTCCTCGGACAGCGGCCCGACCAGCGAGAAGGAGTTCTCGCGCAGCACCCCGCCGGTCAGAATGACCTCGATTGCGGACCCGGCCAGCTCCGCCGCGATGTTCACGGCGTTGGTGATGACGGTCAGCTGGCGGAAGCCGCGGATTACCCGCGCCACGGCGGTCGTCGTCGTCCCTGAATCCAGCACCACCGACTGGCCTTCCTTCAGTAGCTTCGCGGCCGCTTCCCCGATCCGCCTTTTCTCCTCGCGATGAAGCTCTTCCTTCTCGCGCAGGCTCGGATCCACAAGAGCGCCCGATTCGACCGGCAAGGCACCTCCGTGCGTGCGGTGGAGCTGCCCACGGGTGTGAAGGATCTCGAGATCGTTTCGAATCGTGACGTGCGAGGTGCGAAATTTCTCGGCCAGATCCTTGACCAGCACCCGGCCATCGCGGTCCAGGCATTCGATAATCGATCGTCGTCGTTCTTCATTCAGCATATGGGCCTGAAAAAGTTCAGAGCAGTGTGCGTTTCCGTTCGAATTTATCTAAATCTTCCTTTTACTATTGTTTCTTTCGGTTGTCAACCATCGTATACCGGCATTTGCTCGAATCGAAGGAGCTTTTATGACCCGAATTTGGCGTCCAGTATTCTTCCTTCTCCTGAAGTTTCCCGATTTGAATGCAGTTGGTCCATTTTCCGGTTCCCGACATCTTATTATGTTTTCTTGTGTTTGATTCTATTTGTCTCCAATTTTTACCTGTGATAGAAGGACTGGTTGCCCCATTCGAAATGTGTACAGGCTGACTGACAGGCGGAAATTCCCATGAAATCTCTTCAGGAACTGGTGCACTCCAACCTGCAGGGACAGCGGGAGGGGATTTACTCCCTCTGTTCTGCGAATCGCTTCGTACTTGAGGCGGGCGTCATCCAGGCGGAACTGGACGGCACCCAGGCCTGCATCGAATCGACTTCGAACCAGGTCAACCAGTTCGGCGGCTACATGGGTATGACGCCGGCAGACTTTGCGGCTTTCGTCAGAGGCATGGCTTCCGATATGGGGTTTCCCGGCGGGCAGGTGATTCTGGGCGGAGACCACCTGGGTCCCCACGTCTGGAGGGACCAGCCCGCCGATATTGCCATGGGGAAAGCTGCGCAGCTGGTCGGCGACTGCGTCCGCTCCGGGTATGTCAAGCTCCATCTCGACGCCAGCATGCGCTGTGCAGGCGACCCGGGCGGCACGGGAGTCGCTCTGACACAGGAGGTAGTGGCGGCTCGGACTGCGGACCTGTGCCGCGCGGCGGAAGCGGCTTGGAGATCGCTCCCCCCGGGTCGTCCTGCCCCGCTGTATGTCATCGGCACGGAGGTTCCGGTCCCGGGAGGCGAAGAGAACGCCGGGGTGAGCGGGGTGAGCGTAACTCGCGCACACGACCTGGAACATTGGGTGTCGCTTGCGCGCGAGGCATTTCTCGCGCGGGGATTGGAGCCGGCGTGGGAAAGAGTCATCGCCGTCGTGGTCCAGCCCGGCGTGGACTTCGGCGACGATTGGATCCTCGAGTACGACCCGGAGAAGGCGCGGGAGCTCAGGGACTGTGTGGAAAGGGGCCGGGGCTTCGTTCTCGAAGCGCACTCCACGGACTATCAGCCGGCGGCGGCTCTCGCACAACTCGTGGAGGACCACTTCGCCATCCTCAAGGTGGGCCCGTGGCTGACTTTTGCCTTCCGTGAGGCTGTTTTCTCGCTCGCAGCGATGGAGGAAGAGTGGCTGGCGGCCAGGCGGGGCGCTGAGTGTTCTCACGTGCGAGAGGCATTGGAGCGCGTCATGCTCGAACATCCCGATCACTGGAAGGATTATTACCGGGGTGACGATGCCGCGCGGCGCTTCGCGCGCAAATACAGCTACAGCGACCGTTCGCGGTACTATTGGGCGAGGCCGGAGGTCCAGCAGGCCCTGAAAACCCTCCTGAGCAACCTCACACGCCACCCGGTTCCCCTCGCACTGCTCAGTCAGTACATGCCCGCGCAATGCCTCAAAGTCCGGGAACACCGCATCTTCAATGTGCCGGCAGACCTGATTCACGACAAGATTCAGGAGGTCCTCGGGATCTACGCCGCCGCCTGCGGCGCGCCGGCACCTTCCTGACACCACAAAGACCTCAAAGAAAATGAATTCCGACAATTCTACGAGTCACCTCTTTGCATCTTCGTGGTCTTTGCGGTTTGTTTTTTGGGGGCGCACCACGACGCTTCCTGCGCGCGAATGCAGGTTTGATACGATCGAAATCATCACCTCGCGGCCCCTTAGATCGGTATAAGACCGAGAAGGCGAGCGGCGTTGTTGTAATAGACTTTCTTGAGGATCTGCTCCGGCAACCCGAGGCCGTAGATGCGCCAGCGCCCCTGGGGAGGAACCGGAGCCGGGGCGTAGTCGAAATATTCGTCTTCCGTTTCGAGGAAGCGATAGTAGATCTCGTAAAGCCGGTCTCCAAAAATCTGCTGCGGCGTTTCCTCGCCGCGGGGAATCGCGTCGGTCCCGAAAAGTATGCGGTCCTGGTACTTTTCGAAAAACCTGCGCGCCGCGCCCGGCTGCCTGCCCAGTTCTCCGATGCGTGCCCCCAGTTCCACGTGCATATTCGGGAACTTGTCGAGGCACTCGGATACATACGGTAGGTTTTCGGCGTCGTTGCCCACGTGCAGCGCGATGAACTGAGTTTCTCGGTGGCGCGCAAACATCCGGTCGCGCGCCTGGAGCAGGTCGGCGTTGCTGGGGAAATCGCCGCCGTAAAAGGACCAGTCGGGATGGTTGTTCAGCTCTTCGAAGCGCTCGTTGAAACGGTCGATCGGCCGGAAGAAGGCTTCCGGGTCCGAGATGTGGATGGCGACCGGCATTTTCAGCGCGGCGCACGCCTCCCACATCGGATCGAAACGCTTGTCGTCCACCTTCACCAGGGATCCTGAAGTCACGTTCTCGCGCAAGTACAGTCCGAGGGTCTTCAGGACCTTCAGGCCCCTGGCTCCCGCCTTGCGTGCCTGGGCAAGGTCTTCCGCCTGGGCCTTGCCGAATCCGGGCTTGTTGAAGTCCTCGTAGCGCGGCTCCGTGAAGGTGAGAAACCGGCCCGGGTGAGCCACCTGGTATTTCCGGATTGCTTCCTCCAGCCCCGAGCCGAATCCCCCGGTGAGGTTCACCATGGTGCGGATATTCTTCCGGTCCATCACCGGAAGAATCTCCTCGGGAGGCGCGATGAATTGCCGCCTGGCGCCCATGGGAACGCCCTTCGCGCCGGCCGCGGCAAAGCACAGGTGCGTGTGCACATCGATGACCGGGAAACGGGAGCGCTCCACCTTCGTCTCGAAAACGTGAAGGGCGCTCCTCGGCTGGAAATCCCTGAGGTCCAGGTTCTTGCCTGCCTTCCGAACCGCTGCTTTGACCCGATCCTTGGCGGTCTGCGCCGCGCCACCCGTCCGCGCCAGCGCCGCAGTCCCCAGGGCACCCAACCACTGTCTCCTGTTAAATCGCAACATCCTCCACCTCACTCTCAATGCGCGACATCCTCGATCGAAGCCGGATCCCCGGCCGCGGGGCCGTGCCACACGCCGCCGCCGAATGTCGTGACGTAAATATACGCCGGATCGGCAGGGTCCGGCACGACGCGCTGCCCCCACTTGAAGTTGAATCCCCGGATGCGGTGCCAGGAAGCGCCGCGGTCCGTCGAGCGATAGACGCCCTGGTCGAAGCCGCAAGCGTACATGATGTCGGGATTACGGGGATCGATGGCAACGTCGTAAACGTGCTGCGCTTCAGAGAGCACGCTCGTCCACGTTTTCCCCGCGTCCCTGCTCAGAAAGATTCCGCCGCCGGTGTCTCCGCCCGGAGCCGCGAGCCCCCAAGCCGAAAGGTAAAGGCGGTCGGGATCGCGCGGGTCCACGGTGAGCGCGTTCGGCCCGTTGGTCCCCTTGGGCAGGGGGAGCGGCGTCCAATGGGCGGCGCCATCCGTGGACCGGTAGACCGCTCCGTCGTCGGCGTCCCCGATCCGGCCCCGCTCGCTACGGCGCGCGACGACGAGGTAAAGCACGCCGCGGCTGTCCAGCGCCAGCCTCCAGGCGAACGGCTGCCGCCTCGGATCCTCCGCCAGGCCGTTGTTTTTCAGCGCCCAGGTCTTCCCGTTGTCGACCGACTTGTACACGCCGCGGCCGAAGGCGGCGGCGTAAAGCGTTCGATTGCCGGTGGGACTGCGGGGATCGAGGAGAACGTGCGTGACGGCGGATTCGTCCATGCCTCTCTTCGACGGTGTCCACTGCCTGCCTCCGTCGGTCGAGACCGCAACCCCGCCGCGGAAGGTCGAGGGATTTGTCCTTCTGAACATCTTCGGCCTGGGAAGGTCGTGAGTGCCGCTGAAGGCGCCCCACATCAGACCTCTGACCTCAGGATCCAGGACCACCCAGTAGGTTGTGTTTCGCCATGGTTTCGGAATGCCGCTGCTCGATCCGATCCAGCTCCGGCCGCCGTCTTCGCTCCGGAAGAGGCCGATGTCGGTGATGGGCAGGAACACACGCTTCGCGTCGAACGGATCCCAGGCGACGCCATAGTGAGTCGTGACATCCAGGCCGCGGCTCGTCCACGCATCAGGTCCGACGGCGTCGGAGTTGACCTGCTCCCAGGTCCGGCCCCCATCCAGGGTGCGATAGGTGCGGAAGAGATCCGTGACGTAACAGATCGAGGGATCGGCAGGGGCGACCGCGAGATCGTAAGGTGCGTCGAGCCAGACGGAGTACCCGTCTTCCACCGCCCGGGATTCGACCCAGGAAGCCCGGTAGTTCGCGGATTGATGGTCGGATTCCCGGTGGACGATGGTCCACGTCCGGCCGCCGTCGTCGGTACGTGCCACTCCATTGAAAGGTTTTCCGGCATCGTCCTTCGCACGCAGCCCTCGCACCCCTGCATAGGCCGAGCGCCCGTGCAGGGAGGAGGCCGCGACCGGCCCAAGCTGAGGGCGCGAACCTTCAGCCGGTCCCCAGGGCTCGCCGGAGAGGGGGCCGGACAGGAAGCCGGCCAGGTTCCCGTTCGAGGAGCGCCAGGTACGGCCCGCATCCGCCGAGGTGTAAATGCCGCCGGTCAGGGCGGCCGCCCGCCTCTGCAGAGGCGCCGCGGCGTAAAGGATCGTCTCCCCCGCCGCTTCGTCGCGCCCGACGCTGCCCGACTGGAACGTGATGCCGGGAGGCCCCTCCAGGCGGCGCCACGAACCGCCTCGGCCTTCGTAAACCCCGGTCTCTCCCAGCGCCCGGACGACGCGTTCCGGCTTTTCATCCGTCCAGATCGCGAAGATCCGCTCGGGCGGAAGGTCCGTCAGCCTGGCCCAACTGCGGCCGCGGTCGGACGAAGCCAGCAGGGCCGTGGTTTCCGGCGCGCTGCTGCCGGGCGGCCCGGGCCGCCTCGACTGCATCGCGATGTAAAGCCGATCGGGATCCCGTTCGTCCACGGCGAACGCGTGAATCGTGACGCCGTGTCCGCCGGGGTAGGAGGGATCGTCGGTGGTATAGATGGTCTCGGCGTGATCGCCCCAGCCGTGCCGTTCGGTTCCGCGCGCGGGATCGGGGAACAGCATGCGCCACGTTCGGCCGCCGTCCTCACTGCGGAAAAGTGCCGATGCTGCCGCATAGATGACCGAGGCGTTCTTCGGATCGAACGCGAACGCGGACACCACGGTTCCCAGGTTGAACATGCGCCACGATCTTCCCCCGTCGCGGGTGATGTAAGCACCGGTCATGTCGCATCCCTCGAGCACGACGGCGGGATCATGCGGGCTGATCGCAGGATGGATCGTGGTGCCGCCTCCGCCCGGACCCAGGACGCGCCAACCATCGAGCCGGGCCGACGGCGGGTCCGGCACCGTCGGCCAGACCGTTCCGACCAGCAGGATCAGTAGCAAGAGTCCTGTGTTTTTCAGCACCATCTGCGCGTCCTCCGCACCTCCACGGTGGAGTTTCGTTACTTGTCCTCGACGGATCGGGCGCCCGTGTCCACAACTTCAAAGTCCGACCCCTTCAGCCGGCCCAGAGATTCAAGGCCCTTGAGGCGCCGGTCGGGCGCAATCGACATGAACCAGTCGCTGCCGTTGTCGGCAACGAACATGCCGTACTTCTGCAACCCCTTGAGGACGGCCCGCGCGTGCGGCGGAAAACCGGAGATGTCGAAGTCCGCGCGCAGCCGGAAGCGCTCCCCCATGCGCGGGAAACTCGGGTCACGGCTCGGACTCGCCCAGTGAGTCGCGGGCAGCACGTAGGCCCGCCTCGTCCTGCGCACGGTGAAGCGCATGGCGTGCTCGACCATGCCGCGCTCGCACTCGTCGTAGCGCACGACGGCGGGGAAAATCGGCAGGCCGGCCGCGTCGGCCGAGGTCCAGCGCTCCGGCCGCAGGGCGCCGCTCTTCAGGTCGAAGACGGCGGCATTCGATGCCTGCCACCCGGCGTCGGTCCTGCGCGCCTGCCAGAATTCGTAAAGCTTGCCGTTCACGGCGTCGACGACGATGACGTGGCGATCCCCGCTGCCCTCACGCTGGAATTGCTCGAGGGTCTGTCCGGGTTTGGGCAGCGCCTTCGTGTCCTCGTTGATCCCGATTGGCCAGTTTTCAATCGGCGCGTTGTCGGGAACGGGGTAGGGACCGGGATCCGATTCGGCGGGATAGTCCAGGAGCTTTACGGGCACGCGCTTCTGACCGGGCGGCACGATGATGAATCCCATGTCGAGGTTGTAGCGAAGCGGCTTGCCGGCTCCGATGGACGCGACGATGCGCGCAGAGTCGCGATGGACCGGCATCCTCGATATGTCCTGGTTCCACGCGTTATCGGGCGGGAAAACCTGCAGGGATTCGAGGATCCGGTCGGCTTCCGAAGTATCGAACATCACCGGCCTGGTGACGGGCGGCATCGGGGGCCGGGTGCGGAAGGACAATACGGCGCCTGCACTCGCAGACCCGGCAATGATCACGATCGCCGCCGCTATGAGTCGTTTGTGCATCGTCGGCCTCCATTCGGCGTTTCCGCGTTTCATTCGAAAGAAAAAGATTCTAAACGAAACATCGAAATCTTGCTAACATTTGTTTTTTGGGCCACGAATTGCACAAATTTCACGCGTTCTGAGGAGGTCCAATGATCGAGGCTGCCGACGAAATCTGTTTCCGCTGCCCTGTGGAGGAGTAGACCGGGATGATTTGAACCACGAAGAGCCGGATGCGCGGGGCGCTCGACCCGGTGGAAGTGACATTTATTCTTTGAGGTCTCTGCGGTTCACTTAGAAAGCCCGGCCGAACAATAACCTCGGCCCGGCATATCTGGGAGCAACTTACATGAGAAACAAACCGCTCGCAGTTCTTTTGGTACTCTTCCTGGCAATTGCGGTGCCCCTGTTTGCCGCGAAGTTCTGGGAATCGAAGGATTTCACGAAGTGGACGGAAGAGGAGTGTCGCGAGATGCTGACAAAATCGGCCTGGGCTTTCTCAAATGCTTTCGGGAATGCGGGGCCGGCCGTCCTGGCGGATTCGACTAGCAGCGACACCGCGACACGGACAGATCCGTCGCGCATCTCCACGACCACCTATGGTGAAAGGGAGAGCAGCCAGATATTCGAATTCCGGATTCTCACGGCCAGGTCGATCCGGGCGGCGATCGCACAGTTGCAGGTGCTGCGCAATCCGGCGCTGAAGGAGCAGGCCAGAAGAATCGTGGAGGCCAAGCCTGGCGATCAGATCATCATCCAGTTCGAATGCCGCAGCGAGCCTCCCGGGTCATCGGCCGTTCACGAGATCCATAGTTATTTTCTTCACGCGACGCTGGCCGATTTTCGCACGGAGACTTACCTCTCTTCGGACAGAGTCGATCTGCTGCCGGTCAAGGATTATCTGTCGCCTATCGACAAGCGTCCCAAGCCGGCCTTCGTTTTCCCTCGCTTCAATGAAAAAGGAGAACCCTGGTTTACAGGCCAGGAAAAAACGATCAGCTTTCGGAGCCTTTTTCAGCCCGAGGTCGCAGGAAAGAAGCAGCAGTACCAGATCTTCGTAAAGATGAATCCGAAGGATATGTGGTTCCAGAAGGAATTTGCTTTTTGAAGCTCGCCCGGAGATTCGGAGGTTTTATTGGTTTTTCCTCTGCGTCCTTTGCGTCTCGGCGGTGAGAAGTTCCTCGAGCGCCTCTTTGACCTTGGGAATGTAGTCCCGGTACTTGTCCGGATCGGCGTGCTTGAGAAATTCCCTGTAATAGTTCATCGCGACCTGCGGCTGTCCGGCATTCTGCGCTAGCAGCCCGAGGTTCATGTAGGGTTCCGCCAGGGCAGGATTGGATTCGATGGCCAGTTCGAAATGCCTTCGAGCCTCCTCCGGCCTCGATCGTTGAATCTCGAGCAGCCCGAGCACGTTGTGCGCCCCTGGATGCCGGGCGTCTTGCACGAGAACCGCCCGCAGCACTCGCTCGGCGTCATTCGCACGCCCCAGCTGCATGTACGCCGTTGCCAGGTTGTCCATGTTTTCCAGGCCGGCGGGATTGATCTGAGCGGCTTTCTCCATGTATTCGACTGCACGGGCGAGGTTGCCGCGCCGGACGTAAATCCCTCCCAGCCCTGCATAGGTGGTGTCGTTTTCGGCTTTGTTGTCGATGGCGCGTAGGCAGGTCTGCTCCATCCGTTCCAACTGCCCCAGCCGTTCGTAACACATCTGGAGGTAACCGTAGATCAGCGGGTTGCCGGGATCCTCTTTCGAGATCTTCTCCAGCAAAGGAACGGCTTCATTCCAGCGGTCATGATTCATCGCCCCCGCAGCCCGCTCCAGCGCACCAAGGATGGCGACACGGTCCTTGGGATCCGGCCCTGACATGTCGATCGTGACCGCGCGCCTGCCCCCACCCACATAACCTAGGGCATTCAACTCGCGCCGGCGCTGCTCGTCTACCAGCTGCGGCGATACACGGGTCAGGCTCTGGGAGGATCCTGCGATTTCCCAGACTTTCTTTCGGAGTCGCTCGGCGTCGCCCCGAAACCTCCCGACCTCATTCCGGCTTTCACCCCTGTCATCGGGATACTTGTACAGTTCGGGCCTGGGCGCGACAATGTACTTCCAATCATCGGTGCGCATGCCACGCAATTCGGACCAGCCCATCTGTGTTTTCGGATAGAGAGTCTCCATGTAGCAGTAGCTGCCCGCGGGAGGTTTCCCTTCGAGAATGGACGGCAGGAGACTCGTGCCCTGCGCTTTATCGCTTTCGGCGAGTCCCAGGTAATCCGTGACGGTCGGCATCACGTCGATCGATCGGACCTGCTGCGATACGGTGCGTCCGCCTGGTACGCCTGGTCCGGCAAAAATCAACGGGATGTGGACAGTCGAATCGTAGAGAAACACTCCGTGCGTGTATTCTCCGTGGTCTCCCAGGCCTTCGCCATGGTCCGCAAGAAGCACCACGAGAGTCCGCTCCCGGAGCCCGTGCTCTTCCAATGATTTGAGTAGGTTTCCGACCTGCGCATCCGCGTATGCCACCTCGCCGCCGTAGGGATCCTTCTGGTAGCGCGTTCGGAAAGGTTCCGGGGGATCGTATGGGAAATGAGGATCGTAATAGTGGACCCAGAGGAAAAATCGCTTTGATGCGGATTTGTCGAGCCATTGAAGGGCTCTCTGGGTGACAACCTCTCCGCGCACCTCCGCGACCACGCCGGGCAGTTTTTTCGGGTCCTGACCCGCCCTCATTTCATCACCATAGGTGGCGAATCCGCGATTCAATCCATAGTAGTGATTGAGTACGGCGGAGCCCACAAATGCGGCTGTCTCGAATCCATCCTGGCCGAGAACTGTCGCCAGCGTGGGCACCTTGTCATCAAGCACAAATCCGCCCATGTCCCGGACCTTGTGAACCTGCGGGTAGGTGCCTGTCAGAATCGAGGCGTGAGAAGGTGCCGTCAACGGCACCTGCGCGATTGCCTGTGCAAAGCGCACACCGCCGGCCGCGAGCGCATCGATGTTCGGGGTCGCGATCGACGCGCGGCCGTAGCAGCCAAGGTAATCGGCGCGCAGAGTGTCGATCGTGATCAGGAGCACGTTCACATCCTGTCGCGGTGTCCGGGGACGCGTCTTTTCGTTCGATCCAGACTCCCGCTTCGTGGAACAGCCGGCCACCAGCAGCAAGACCGTCAGACAAAGGGCACTGAGAGATCGATGCATATCAATACCAGGTCACCTCGAGTAAAGAGATTCTCCGTGATGGTTATTCCCCCGCCTCTGCGCGTCAAGAAAAAAAGCGGAAGATGCGGCTTTGGGTCATTGCGTCTTTGCGTATCTTCCTCAGGAACAACGCAAAGATGCCAAGATGCGAGGGCACAAAGAAAGGCATGATTCATTTCAGCCTCGCTTGGGTAGTCCATTTTCTTACGTTAATTGTCGAATCTTTGCGACTTTTCATCCTTGACTATCAATTCGATTCATTGACGTAAGATAAAGATAATATGTTGGTTATTTGCCTTAAAGACCGTCGGCGCCGTGTCACCGGTGATGGCATCGCACCTATTCTCGAAAAATAAGCCTGACAAACGAAACCATCTGTAACATCTTTACCGAAGGACTCACTCAGAAGGACAGGCGCTGTGGCCCGTACCCAAACGACTGCGTCGATGGAAGAGGCTGTGCGCATTATGGACGGGACTGCATTCCTGGCTGCCTCGGCATTGGATGCGCGCGTGCGGGTATGCGGCAACACCTCCACAGGCATGCACGAAGCAGGCTACCCACCACGAATGGCGACGAAGGTTGTCGACAGACATCAAGCGGCCTTTCGGGATTTTTCAAACAGGCTGACGATTTGGAAAACCCACG
>Ga0316628_100001635_pt1 | contig 15997 bp, 13 predicted proteins | sample OWC_Aug_M2_C1_D5_FD_207648 | JGI IMG/M metagenome (GOLD analysis project Ga0316628, IMG submission 207648) | Wetland soil microbial communities from Old Woman Creek delta, Ohio, United States - OWC_Aug_M2_C1_D5_C | ecosystem: Environmental > Terrestrial > Soil > Wetlands | place: USA: Ohio... | reverse complement strand
TACCTCGGTTTATACGCTCTTCAGCACAGGGGGCAGGAAGGCGCCGGTATCTGCTCCTCCGACGGAAGGCAGCTCTTCCTCGAAAAGTCTATGGGTCTCGTAGCCGACGTCTTCAGCGAGAAAAGGCTGAGAAGACTTCCCGGCCATATGGCGATCGGCCACAACAGATATTCCACAGCCGGCAGCAGTGTACTGAAGAACGTCCAGCCTATCGTTGCAAACTTTGCCCTTGGGACGCTCGCCATCGCCCATAACGGAAACCTTGTGAGTGCGGTCGACCTCAGAACGTTCCTTGAAGCAGAAGGAGCGATATTTCAGTCTTCATCGGACAGTGAAGTAATAGTTCATCTTATAGCCCATTCAAAGGGAAACGAATTCTATGAAAGAGTGGCCCATGCCGTTACCCAGATAAGCGGCTCCTTCAGTCTGATCATCCTGAGAGAAAAGGAGCTCATCGCAATTCGTGACCCCTATGGCGTACGACCGCTCAGTCTCGGCATGAAAGACGGTGCATATGTGGTAGCATCCGAGACGTGCGCCTTTGATCTCATAGGGGCAACATACATACGTGACATCGAACCGGGTGAAATCCTCATCATAAATGATCAGGGGCTTGAATCTCTGAAGATATTTAACAGCAATAGAAAAGCCTTCTGCGTATTCGAATTCATTTATTTCTCAAGGCCGGACAGCAACATCTTTGGAGGAGAGAACGTCAACGAGATGAGGAAAGAATTCGGCAGGCAGCTCGCGAGAGAGTCTGTAACAGATGCTGATCTTGTCATACCCGTTCCTGATTCGGGCGTTCCGGCAGCGATAGGTTTTTCTGAAGAGAGCGGTATCCCATTCGATTTTGGTCTCATCAGAAACCATTACGTGGGAAGGACTTTTATAGAACCGAAACACAGCATAAGGCATTTTGGTGTCAAAATTAAGCTCAATCCTGTAAGAAAGCTCCTTGAAGGTAAACGGCTGATCGTCGTTGACGACTCAATAGTCAGGGGCACTACAAGTAAAAAGATCGTCAAGATGCTGAGGGAAGGGGGAGGTGCCAGAGAAGTCCATCTGAAAATAAGTTCTCCGCCGACTATAGGCCCCTGCTTTTATGGAATCGATACTCCTACAAGACGGGAGCTCATAGCCTCAACCCATCTCCTCGACGAGATCAAAAAATATGTGACAGCGGATTCTCTCTCCTATCTCAGCCTTGAAGGTCTCAAGAAGATTGTCCCGGAGTCTCATAATTATTGTACTGCCTGTTTTGATTGTGATTATCCTATCAGTTTTCCCGGAGAACACCTTAAACAGATGGAATTCCTGTTCAAGTAAACGATTGCAGCTATGTCATGTTTATCATACACTTCCTCTTTGGAAAATGGGGATGCAGGGGGATTTTAAGGAAATGTATCCGCATATTATTCATAAAATCTCCCCTATCCCCTCTTTACCAAAGAGGGAATTTTTCTGTTAGTGGATCACAATATAGCTTTTCTCATGAACTCCTTGGTAGATTCGGATTAACAATTCATGGATAGATTTACACTTTGATAACTTCCGTTTTAAGAGATATATACAGAATCAATCTCGGGGTGAAGAAACACGAGACTGTTCTCGTTTTTAACGACAGAGTTTCAACCAAAGAAGATATAGATGAATCCGAAAGGGAAAGGCGGGCTAAGCTCAGATGTCTCTCCTTGCTCGCGGTAGAGATCGGAAGACATCTCTGTAAGTCGATCAAATACATTGAATATCCTGCTACGGGTAACCACGGTGCCGAGCCTCCCCCGGAACTCTGGGAACTCGCATTCGGCACGAAGACCATCGAGACTTTGCGGAAAAATCGTCTGCTTTATCCCATTCTTAAAAAAACCGCAAAGGACAGGGATATCGGGAAGGCTGAAGAGATTGTCGATAAATATAAACGGCATGCCGTTCATTGTGTGATTGCCTTATCAAATTATTCCACCAGCCATACAAGGTTCAGAGATTTCCTGACGAGTATCTGCGGCTCCCGCTATGCGAGCATGCCGCTCTTTGATGTTTATATGCTTGAGGGAGCAATGCATGTCGACTGGAAAGAACTCTCAAGAAAAACGACTACCATTGCAAAGGTTGTGAATGCGGCTGAATATATCGAGATTAAAACTCCGAACGGTACTTCTGTTTTCCTCTCAAAAAAAGGCAGAAGAGCATTGGCCGATACAGGAATCCTTACCAGAAAAGGTTCTTTTGGTAACCTGCCGGCGGGTGAAGTTTTTCTGGCACCTGTCGAAGGAACAGCCAGTGGAACACTCGTGCTGGAATGGGGACCCACAAGACGGCTTAAGTCTCCGGTAGCGATTACGGTGAACGACGGTTATGCGGTAAATGTCACCGGTAAGGACGAATACTCTGAGTATCTTCGTGCAAAACTCGCTGAAAGAAAAGAAAACGGGAATATCGCAGAGCTTGGCATCGGCACGAATAAGGCGGCGAAAAGACCCGATAACATCCTCGAATCGGAAAAGATACTCGGTACAATCCATATAGCCCTCGGTGATAACAGCTCGTTCGGCGGAAAGGTCAAAACACCATTTCACCAGGACTTTGTGTTTTTTCAACCGACGGTGACATTGATTCTTAAAGACGGCATCCGGAAAGAGATTCTGAAGGCCGGCAAATTGCTCTGTTAGAGAACAGGGCTATAAAGGTATAATTATATCCATATGCGATACATAATTCTCGGCACGGCCGGACATATTGACCACGGTAAGAGCTCTCTGGTGAAAGCCCTCACCGGCATAGACCCCGACAGGCTCAAGGAAGAGAAGGAGCGGGGCATTACCATTGACCTCGGATTTGCCGACCTCAGCTACGCCGACGGCCTTACGGTGGGAATTGTCGACGTCCCCGGACACGAAAGACTCGTCAAAAATATGCTTGCAGGCGCAGGGGGCATAGACCTTGTCCTCCTCGTTATTGCTGCCGATGAGGGGATCATGCCCCAGAGCCGCGAACATCTTCATATATGCAACCTCCTCAAGATCAAATCAGGCCTAATCGCTATCACAAAGGCGGACCTCGTGGAAAAAGATTGGCTCGATCTCGTCGTGGATGAGGTGAAAAACTTTGTAAAGGGTACTTTCCTCGACGGTTCTGAGATCGTGCCTGTCTCTTCAAAGACGATGTTCAATGTTGATCTTCTTAAGGAAAAGATAAGAGATGCTGCATTAAAGGTTGAGCCAAAACCGACAAAGGGTCTTTTCAGGCTCCCGATAGACAGGGTTTTCACCTTAAAGGGATTCGGAACCGTCGTCACGGGAACCGCGATTTCCGGAAGCATATCTGTTGACGATACCGTTGAAATACTTCCGAGCGACATAAAGAGCAAAGTCCGCGGCCTTCATAGTCACGGGAAGCCCATCCAAACGGCATATGCCGGCCAAAGGGTGGCGATAAACCTTCAGGGAATTGATAAGGAGGATATAAAGAGGGGCGATTCGGTCGTATTGCCGGAAAGGTTTATTCCCACAAGGAAAATAGATGCGAAGGTGGAACTGCTTACAGACTCGCCGGTACTAAAGAGTAAGAGTCTCATTCATTTCCATCTCGGTACTGCGGAGACTGTGGCAAGGATTATCCTTTACGGTACGAATGAGGTGAAGGCGGGTGAGGATTGTTACTGCCAGTTCAGGCTTCGGGATCCTGTCATTGCCATGTCCGGAGACCGGTATATAGTCAGAAGATTTTCTCCAGTAGAAACGATCGGCGGCGGAGAGGTGCTCGATCCATTATCTTACAGGAGAAGCAAAAAAGAAAGCACCGATGATTTAATGATATTCGAACAGGGGACCCTCGCCGAGAAGATAGCCGCAAAGGTAAAAAGGGCCGGTATTTACGGGATAAAGGTCTCTTTGATCGAAGGATGGATTAAGGCTGAGATCCCTTCGATAAGGGACTCTATAAAGACATTAAAAGAAAAGGGCTTACTCCTTCAGTTCGAGGATTCCCTCGTTCATAAGAGTGCCTTTGATACCTTTGGGAATGAGGTAAAAAAGATCGTGAGTGATTTCCACAAAAAAAATCCTCTGACGCCGGGGATACTGAAAGAGGAGCTCAGGGCAAAATTCAACCTCGAACCCCGGTTTTTCGGGAATTTGTTGACGATAATGAAAGAAGTAGTCCTGGAAAAAGAACTCATCCGTCTTTCCACATTTAAGGCTGCTTTGACGCAGGTCGACGAAACAGTGAAAATAAAGATCATCGACATACTTGAAAAAGGCGGTTTTCAGCCTCCAACCAAGGAAGAAATGGCCAAGACCTTAAAATTAGATCAAAAGCGTTTCGACGATATTCTGAAACTTATGGCAAAAGAGGTCAGCCTTGTACGGATCAGTGAATCTATGTATGTTACTTCTTCCGTTTACAATAAGATGATTGAGAATCTTAAGAACTTTTTCAGCAAAAAACCGGAAATGACCGTGGCAGAGTTCAGAGATGTCCTCAATACCTCAAGAAAGTACGCCCTGCCATTTCTCGAATACCTCGATACACACAAGATCACATTAAGGGTTGGAGATATAAGGAAGTTCCTTCTGAAATGAATTCAATATTCAGGCTATACGCCTGAGTAAACACACCGCCTGTGCTGCGATGCCTTCTTCCCGGCCGATAAAACCCATACCCTCGTTTGTCTTGGCTTTAATATTGATTGATCCCGATGGAATTCCCGATCCTGATATCGCCTCTTTCATTGCATCGGTAAAAGGAGCAAGCCTTGGCTTTTCAGTTATGATGATTGAATCTACCCATGTGACCTCATATCCGTTCATGCGGGCAAGTAAAATAATATGTTTCAGCAATTCGATACTTGAAGAGTCCTTCCATTTCGGATCTGTATCGGGAAAATGGTTCCCGATATCGCCGAGTCCGAGGGCGCCGATGATCGCATCTATAATCGCGTGGCATAAAACATCCGCATCGGAATGACCGAGGAGGCCCCTTTCGAAGGGGACGGTCACGCCACCGAGAATCAGCTTTCTTCCCTCAACAAATCTGTGACAATCGTAACCGATGCCTATACGCATAAAGCTATTCTCTCTTTCGATTTTTTATCGTCTTGACCAAAAATACCCCTCTTTGGCAAAGAGGGGCGAGGGGAGATTTTATAAAATACAGCTATAGCAATTTGTTCTTAAAATCCCCCTGCATCCCCCTTTTCCAAAGGGGGAGTGTATGATTATTTTCATGTCCCTTTGTAAACCAGGGATCGGATCATGCCATATTCCTAAGAAGAACCTCAGCTATTTTTAGGTCTTCCGGCGTTGTGACCTTAATATTACTGTAAGATCCCATGATAATTCTTACCTTTCCACCAAAGCGCTCTACAAGCGCCGAGTCGTCGGTCGAATAAAACCTTTCTTTCATCGCCTGATCATAGGCCGTCAGAATACTTTTATAAGGAAAAACCTGCGGAGTCTGAACAGACCACAAAGATCCCCTTTTTAAGGTCTTCTTTATCATTCCATCCCTGGCCTCTTTAATCGTATCCTTTAAAGGTACCCCGAGAATGACCCCCTCAACCCCATTGAATCTCCTTTTACCTCCCTTTTCCTCCGCGCTCATCCGGATTCGCCGGGGTGAAGGGACGGGAGTTATTACTTCTCTTATCGCCTCTTCGATCAGTTTCCTCTCAAGGAGAGGTCTGACCCCGTCATGTATTAGAACGATACATTTCTTATCATCTATGAGCCTTAGGCCGTTATATACTGAATCCTGCCGTTCCTTTCCGCCCGGAGCTATCGTCTTGATCTTTGAGAGTCCGTACTCTTCAAAAATCCCCTGACCGTACTCCATATCTTCGCTTCTAAGCACAGGGATAATCTCCACTATATCAGGGACGGATTCCAATACTTCAAGGGGCCAGATAATCAGGGGTCTGCCGTTGAGGTGCAGGAAGGGTTTGTTTGCCCCCGGACCAAACCTCTTTCCCATACCGGCAGCGGGTACGATTGCAACAACCCGCACCTTCTTATGAGGTGATTTCAAAATATATCCTCAAGGTTTTAACCTATTTGAACAGTTGGAGTCTGTTTATAAAACTGACAGACTTTTAGAAAACGTCATTCCCGCCGTGAAAACTGGAATCCAGTTATTTTCAACGTCTTCTGGAGCCGTATCAAGTCCGGCATGACGGAACATGGACTTTATAGACAGAGACTACTTCAAAGCTCATTAATCTACTTTGCCACCCTTAACTCCTCCCTTTCATACTCCTCTTTGAGCTTAGAGAATATCATCCTGCCAGCTGTTGTCTGTAACACACTAGTTACAGTCACATCGGCATTTTTACCGATAAGTCTTCTTGCGTTTTCTACAACAACCATAGTCCCGTCATCGAGATACGCAACTCCCTGGTTGTACTCCTTCCCTTCTTTCAGGACAAAGACCCTCATTGTTTCACCCGGGAGTACCACAGGTTTTAAAGAGTTAGCCAGTTCATTTATATTAAGAACCGATACTCCCTGAAGTTCAGCAACCTTATTGAGGTTAAAATCGTTTGTTATGACTTTTGCGTTTAAAATCTTACCCAGCGCGACGAGTTTCGCATCAACCTCTTTAATGTTGGGGAAATCCTCATCAACTATTCTTACCGTAATGCGGGACATTTTCTGAATCTTATGGAGGATATCAAGTCCCCTTCTGCCCCTCGCCCGTTTCATCGGGTCAGGAGAGTCTGCTATGTGCTGCAATTCCTGAAGGATAAATTGTGGAAGTATGAATATTCCTTCAAGAAAGCCCGTTTCGCAGACATCGGCGATACGTCCGTCTATGATAACGCTTGTATCGAGAATTTTGAGATTCTCTTCTATTCCCTGCCCTCTGAAAAGCCTCAAAATACCGGCAAGAGATATTACCTTGCCCCTGCTCAGACCTATAAAAAGACCGCCGTAACCGAATATAACCATCACACCAAAAGATACCTCCTTAACGTCTTCGCCGAGTAACACTTTTAAGGGCAGCATAAGGAGATAGGCGAATAAAAGCCCGGAAGAAATACCTAATAATCCTCCAATAATCGAACCGAACTCAATCTTCTTCAATTTGATCTCCAAAGCTACGGCTATAAAACCTAAGAAAGCCCCCACCAGGACACTGTATATTCCGTAATTGTATCTAAGTCCGATTATGTATCCTGACAAGGCAAAAAGTAAGATAACCGCAATTCTCGGAATAAAAGACATGTTTTTCACCTCCTTTCTTTTTACATTATTGATAGTAACAAGGGGTAGAATGACTGATGAAGAAATAGAAAAATGCCGCAAGACATCATAATCAGCTCGTTTTAAGAAGCATTGAGGATTGCATAAAATTTTTTCCCGCTCCGGTTGATAAATAGAAGAACCGATTCATTCGCTTTAATGCTTGTTACAATCCTGTTAAAATCCGCCAGGCCATTTATCTCCCGTTTATTCATCTCTTTTATAATATCTCCCTTTTTAAGCTCGGCCTCGTCAGCCGGACTCCCCGGTTCCACCCTTACAACAACAACTCCCTTCTCATCTTTATTAAACCCGAGCTGTTTTACGATCTCTTTCGAAAGATCCATGACGGTAAGGCCTGTAAGAACCTTTGACTCAGGATCGTTCGGCAAGCTGTCCGGCGCAATCTCCGCAACTTCTCTCGGCAATTCGACAATTCCCACCCTAACGGTAAATTCTTTCCCTGCCCGGAGTATCTTCATGTTGATTTCAGTCCCTGTCTTACTCTGGGCGACCATATTACGAAGACTGCTCACATCTTTTACTTCCTTTCCGTCAAATTCAAGAATGACGTCACCCCTCATAATCCCTGCCCTTGCAGCAGGGCCGTCTTTTACCGCTTCACTGACAAGGGCACCCTTTGTCCTTTTAAGCCCGAACTCCCTGGCGAGTTCAGGCGTTAGCTCCTGAATGGTAACACCTATCCAGCCCCTTGTAACCTTTCCTTTTTGAATAAGCTGATCCATAACGAGACGTACCATATTGCTCGGGACTGCAAACCCTATGCCCTGGTACCCCCCCGTTCTTGAAAATATTGCCGTATTTATCCCGATAAGTTCGCCCTTAATATTCACCAGGGGACCTCCCGAGTTTCCCGGATTTATCGCGGCGTCCGTTTGTATAAAGTCCTCATAATCGGCTATGCCTACGTTTGCCCTTCCGACAGCGCTGATTATACCCATGGTGACTGTATTGCTCAGGCCGTAAGGGCTCCCTATTGCGAGGACAAATTCACCCACCTGCAGCTTTTCGGAATCACTCCAATTCAATACAGGGAGATTATCAGCGTCTATTCTTACAATGGCAATGTCCGCCTTGGGGTCTGCACCCACAATACGCCCTTTGAATGCCCTCCTGTCGAGGAGGGTCACCTTTATTTCATCCGCCTTTTCGACTACATGGTTATTGGTAATGATGTACCCGTCAGCGGAAACAATGACACCTGATCCCAGACTCCGTTCTTTCCATTTTTTTGGCGTCCCGAACTCATGAAACGGCCGGAACAGATCAAAGAAAGGATCTTCCGAAAAGGGACCGGCATCTCTTTTTACAACTTTTGTTGTAGATATATTCACAACCGAAGGTGAAACAGCACCGACAATTTCAGAGAAAGCCCTGCCTGTTTCCATAATCTGTCTGGGAACGTTCGGTGTAACATAGGGCATGTATCTCTGCTGCGTCAGTTTGCCGAGCATATAAAAGGTAATTCCGCCCAGGAGGAAGCCCATCAGGAGAATTCCTATGCCGATAAATATCTTCTTTTTCATAATTAATTATAATAACCACAGGAATACATTGTAAAGTGTTGCCCTTGACCAAATGCCATTGGTTATGCTAATTTTCAAAGTTCGGCTAATCCATAATTTTTTTAAATAAATGTTTTCCCGGGAGGATTTTTAATGCTGAAACGTTATCTGTTAGCACCGGGTCCGACACCCGTGCCTTCAGAGGTGTCGCTCGCGATGGCAGCACCGATAATACATCACCGTTCACCCGACTTCCTGCCTGTTCTTGATTCGGCAAAGAAAGGACTTCAGTGGTTGTGTCAGACCAAAAACGATGTCCTTATACTGACTTCCACAGGCACCGGCGGTATGGTCGGAGCAGTGAATAACTTCTTCAATAAAGGCGACAAGGTCCTTGTGATAAACGGAGGCAAATTTGGAGAAAGATGGACAAAGATATGTCAGGCTTATGGCCTCGATGTAGAAGAGGTTGTTGTTGAATGGGGTTATGCAGTGAAACCTGCAATTGTGGAAGAAAGGCTTAAGAAGAACAAAAATATAAAAGGCGTATTCGTCCAGGCATCGGAGACCTCAACCGGCGTATATCACGATATTGAAGCCCTTGCATCGATAGTGAAAGGGTTTCAAGACACCTTGTTCATCGTTGACGCCATAAGCGCGTTGGTTGCCCATGATCTGAGAACAGATGAATGGGGTATCGATATTCTGGTGGGAGGCTCGCAAAAGGGCGTGATGCTTCCTCCCGGCATCGCCTTTGTGAGCGTGAGTGAAAAGGCCTGGGCCAGGGCGGAAACCTCAAAGATGCCGAAGTTTTATTTTAATTTCAAGAAAGAACGAGAGAACCTTGCCAAAAACCAGACAAACTTCACCTCGCCCGTTACTCTCATCATCGGGCTCAATGAAAGCCTCAAAATGCTTCAGGCCGAAGGTCTCGAGAATGTCTTTAAAAGGCACGCGTGGCTTGCCAATGCAGCGAGAAAGGCTGTGCAGGCCATTGGATTGGAGCTCTATCCAAGGGAATCTCCTTCAAACTCGGTAACGGCTATTATGACGCCTCCCGGAATTGACGGTCAGACGGTATATAAAAACCTCCGCGAAAAGTACGGTATTACAGCTGCCGGGGGACAGGATAAAGCAAGGGGGAAAGTGTTCAGAATCGCGCACTTGGGGTACTCGGACCGATTCGATATCATTACGGCAATTGCGGGTATCGAGATGGTGCTGAAAGGAATGGGATATCCGGTAAAGCTCGGTACAGGTGTGGCTGTTGCACAGGAATTATTAATGGCTTAGGAGGACAAATGAAGAACGTAGCTGTCGGCAACGTCCTGAAGGTACTGGTCAGCGATAATATTTCGCCAAATGGTGTTGCAATACTGAAAAACGCGGGGCTTGAGGCTGATGTAAAGGTCGGGATGAAGCCTGAAGAACTAAAGGCATGTATCGGTAAATACCATGGACTGATAATAAGGTCTGCGACAAAGGTTACATCTGAAATCATAGATGCAGCGAAAAACCTGAAGGTTATTGGGCGTGCAGGTTCAGGACTCGATAATGTGGACAAGGCGGCAGCCACAAAAAAAGGCATTGTTGTGATGAACACTCCGGGAGGAAATACTATCACAACGGCGGAACACACAATCGCCCTTATGGTTTCCCTCGCCAGGCAGATCCCCCAGGCAACTATGTCGCTGAAGGCGGGGCAATGGGAAAAGAAAAAATTCATGGGAGTGGAACTGTTTAACAAGACACTCGGCGTTGTCGGTATAGGAAATATAGGAAGTCAGGTTGCGAAAAGGATGCAGGCTTTTTCTATGAATGTCATAGCCTTTGATCCTTTCTTAAGTGAGGATAGAGCAAAGACCATGGGAGTCGAAAAGGTCGATCTTCAGGAACTGTTCAGACGCTCCGACTTTATCACCATCCATACACCGCTGACACCGGAGACAAAAAACCTTATCAATAAAGACACCATTCAGATCATGAAGCCCGGGGTGAGGATAATCAACTGCGCCAGAGGGGGCATTGTCAACGAAAAAGACCTCTACGACGCGCTTGTCGAAGGCAAGGTTGCAGGGGCTGCCCTTGATGTATTCGAGAAAGAGCCACCCGAGAACAACCCGCTCCTGACACTTGACAGTCTGATCGCCACCCCCCATCTCGGTGCGTCCACGAGAGAGGCCCAGGAAAATGTCGCAATTGCAGTAGCGGAACAGGTGGTAGATTATCTTGTCCAGGGAACGATAAGGAATGCCGTCAACTTTCCCTCGATCCCGGCAGACCAGGTTCCGAGACTTCAACCTTATATAACTCTGGCCGAGAAACTCGGCGGATTCGCTGCACAGATTTTCGAAGGCGGGGTCACCGAGATAACAATTGAATACCAGGGTGATGCAGCCGGTATCAATACCGCCCCTGTTACTGTAGCTGCCTTAAAGGGCTTTCTTACCCCTATACTTGAGGAGACCGTAAATTTTGTAAATGCACCGGTCATCACAAAAGAACGGGGGATAGAGGTGAAAGAGATCAAGAGCACGGATCAGAGTGATTATCAGAGCTTGGTTGTGCTAAGGCTTAAGGCAAAGAATAAGGTGAGTTATTTTGCGGGTACCCTTTTCAGTAGAAAAGATCCCCGTATCGTTGTGATTGACGACTTTAAAGTCGAGATTGTACCTGAAGGAGAACTGCTCTTTATGTATAATAACGATAGACCCGGTGTGATAGGGAATATCGGAACACTGCTCGGCAAGAACAATATCAATATCGCAAGGATGCATTTCGGAAGGGAGACCCCCGGAGGTACAGCAATTTCCGTTGTGAGCATAGATACTCATGCATCACCTCTGCTCATCAATGAGATAAGAAAACTTCCGAACATCCTTTTAGTCAAACAGATCAGTCTTTAAAGGGGATCTATTATGCCAAACGTAGTCGTGGTGGGTTTACAGTGGGGAGACGAAGGTAAGGGAAAAATTGTCGATTTTCTTTCTGAAAAGGCGGACGTTGTCGCACGATACCAGGGAGGTCACAACGCCGGCCACACCGTTGTAATCAACAATGAAAAATTCATTCTTCATCTCATTCCTTCCGGAATCCTCTATAAGGGAAAAACCTGTCTTATAGGAAATGGTGTTGTCGTTGACCCCTCGGCATTGATAGAGGAGATTAACGGCCTTAAAAAAAGAGGCGTTGAAATAAACAACCTGTTTTTGAGCAAGAATGCCCATCTCATAATGCCTTACCACGTAGCTCTGGACAGAGAGAACGAGAAGCTCAGGGGAACAAAGAGTATCGGCACAACAGGACGGGGCATCGGTCCGAGCTATTGCGACAAAATAGGCAGGGTGGGGATAAGGGTTGCAGATCTGCTTCAGCCCGGGATATTCAGGGAAAAATTAAAGGCAAACCTCTTCCATGTCAATTTCCTGCTCGAAAACCTGTATAAGGCTCCCCGTTATGACATCGAAGAGATATACAATGAATACATGCGTTATGCGAAGGAACTCTCTGAATATATTGCAGATACCGATATCATTATCAATAAGTCGATTTCTGAAAAGGGGAATATCCTTTTTGAGGGCGCACAGGGCACGCTTCTCGACATCGACCATGGCACTTACCCATTTGTAACCTCATCGAATGCGATTGCGGGAGGCGCGTGCACCGGACTTGGTGTCGGGCCGACAAAGATTTCCAGAGTTCTCGGCGTAGTGAAGGCATACACTACAAGGGTTGGAAGCGGGCCTTTCCCTACAGAGATAAAGGATGCCCTCGGCGATACGATCCGGGAAAAGGGCGGCGAATATGGCGCCACAACCGGCAGACCGAGGAGATGCGGATGGCTGGACATTGTAGTACTCAGGCACTCTGTCAGGATTAATGGAATTACAGGAATTGCGGTCACAAAACTCGATATCCTCGACGGTCTGGAGACCATAAAAATCTGCACTTCTTACAGGCATAACGGAATGGTCTACGAAGAATTGCCGAAGGAAATCAATATCCTTGAAGGATGTGAACCCGTCTATGAAGAGGTAGAGGGTTGGAGCGCGAGCACTCTCGGAGTCCGGCATTTCAACGAGCTTCCAAAGTCGGCAAGAGCTTACATCAGAAGAATTGAGAAATTGCTGCATGTAAAGGTGCACATGATCTCGACAGGCCAGAGGAGGGACGAACTTATCCTGCTCAAAGACCAATTCTGATGGAACGGCAAAGAGGCTATCAAAGAAAACAAAGGTTTACCAAAAGGCTTGAGGTCACATTCAGTTCCGGGCCGTTTTCCTATCGCGGCATACTGAGCGATATTTCAGAGAATGGCCTGTTTATAAGGACCAACCACGGTTTCGCACCGGGCACTTCTATTGATATTGAACTGGTCATGCCGGACAATCAAATCTCCCGTCTCAAAGGTATCGTGAGAAGGACTGTCAAGACACCCCTCTCGACAATGAAAAATGGTATGGGTATTGAACTCACAAAAAAGGATCCGACTTACATCAACTTCATAAAGTCCTACAGCGAGGAAAGAGAAACGGAAACGGAAAAACCCTCTGCTCCGGAAGTTCAGATAATTACCTGTCCGTCCTGCGGAGTAAAAAACAAGGTCTCATCCGGGAAACTCTCTCTCGGTCCGAAATGCGGCAGATGCAGAACACCTCTAATCTTCAGCAAACCCTGATCTCGAGAGTATTAAATATCCTTTATCCTTCCAAATGCCCCATATGTGGAAATCCCTCTGATCTTTGGAATCATTCGCCGATCTGCAGCCCGTGCTGGTCGATGGCAAAAAGATATGCCGGGCCATCCTGCGCGATTTGTGCGATGCCGTTTTCATCAGAGCACGCCGTGCTCTGCGGACAATGCATGAAACAAAAACCGTTCTTTTCCAGGGTCATAACGTACGGGCTTTATGAAGGAGTTCTCGCAGAAGCGATCCATCAGTTCAAGTTTCATGGCCTCAAAAGACTCTCGGCCCCTCTCGGGAGTCTTTTGACAAATCTCGACATTCCCCCTGCGGATGGAATTCTGCCCGTTCCCTTAACCGTAAAAGGATTGCGGGAAAGAGGGTTTAATCAGTCGTTTCTTATATCGAGGATTATATCAAGGGAAACAAAGGTGCCTTTGATTATGGACATCCTCTTAAAGAAAAAAGAGACCCCGCCTCAAATCGGGTTGTCTGCGAAGGAGAGACGGGCAAACCTGAAGAATGCATTCGAGGTCAGGGGGGACGTAAAAGGCTTCCGGATTCTGCTTGTCGATGATGTAATCACAACTGGAGCAACAATAACAGAATGCTCAAAAGAACTCCTGAAAGCCGGCGCAAAAGAGGTGATCGCGATTGCTCTCGCAAGAGCGCGTTTGGAGTAAGAAGTTACGTGCGTATCCCGGTTTTATCATCCACATCTTTTAATATATTTCAATCCCTTAACCGAATTACTTCCTCAATTTTTCTGAGCAATAGTCATTTATAAGAGAATCTGATAAAATAATCAGACACTTTTTAGAAAATAAGCATGATCGATTTACATACACATAGTTTTTTCAGCGACGGGGAGCTTGTCCCTTCCGAATTGATCAGGAGGGCCGAGGCGATCGGTTATAAGGCTATCGCGATCACAGACCATGTCGATTCGTCAAACATTGATCTGGTGATTCCGAGGATTGTCAGTGCGATTAAAAAAATGAGGCCTTATATTTCCATCGAAGCCATCCCGGGCGCCGAGATTACCCATGCTCCGCCTCAGCTTATCCCTGATCTCGTGAAGGAAGCGAGGCATTTAGGCGCAAGAATAGTGATCGTGCATGGGGAGACTCTCGTCGAGCCGGTTGCTCCCGGAACGAACCGGGCAGCGATCGATGGCAATGCCGACATTGTCTCCCATCCGGGGATTATATCGGAGGCGGATCTCCTCTTTGCGAAGGAGAAAGGAGTGACGCTTGAGATAACAGCGCGGAAAGGGCATTCCCTTTCAAACGGATATGTTGCTAAGGAGGCTATGAGATTCGGGGTACCGCTCTGCATAAATACGGACGCCCATAGTCCCTCCGATCTGATCACGAGGGAGTTCGCAAGGAAGATACTCCTTGCTTCAGGGATAGAGGAAAGCCGTATCGAATCTGTTTTCGAATATTCAAAGGTTATCATAGAAAAAACTCGTAGGAGGGATTGATGCCTAAGGCGATAAAGAAAAAAATACCCAAGAAGACTGCTCCCACAGAGGCTGAGGTAACAGAAAGGCTTTCGAGCCTGAAGGACACACTGAAGGAACGGCAGAGGACGGCGTTACAAATCGGTGGAGCTGTCCTTGTTATTGTAATAGCTCTCGTAAGTTTTTTAGTCTATTCGCATACCTCACAGAAAAAAGCAAGAATGCTTGAATATCAGGCATACAAGATTTATTACAGCAACCCGGCCCCGGCTTCAAACAGGGAAGAATTATATAAGAAAGCACAGGACGTATTCAAAAAGGCGTATGATACCAAAAAATCTCCCCTTTCACTATTCTACATCGCATCCTGCTACTATGAGCTCGGCAATTACGAAGAGGCCCTGAAAACATTGAAAGATTTTGCGCAGAGGTATTCGAATGATGACAGGTTTATCCCGCTCGTATATCAAAAAATGGCGATGACATATATAAAGAAGGGCGATTTAAACGAGGCAAAGAAAACGCTCGATGCCCTCTATAACCTCAAGGGAGATATTTACAAGGACTTAGCTCTCATGGAATACGGCAGACTCCTCGAAAAGGAAGGGAAACTGGACGAGGCAAAGAAAAAATATGAAGAACTAACCAAAAAATTCCCTGATTCACCTTTCGTTAACGAGGCAAAGGCAAGATTACAGGAAAAGAAGGAAGGTTAAATTTTCCTGGATTTAGCAGCGGGTTCTTTCTTGTTTCGCTTGTGAGAAATCTTTTTTACCTTTTTCCCTGAACGATGTTTTTTATTCTTAACAACACATTTCTTTTTCTGTTTGAAAGATGCTTTCTTAATTGTTGCCCTGTCTTCCCTGTCCAGGACACATTTCCCCTTTGGAGGGAGATAGATCTTAGTCCCGGCCTTAAGGGGCATGATCTTTTCCATGTCATTCAGATCGAGGATAACCTGCGCAGGGACACCGGTTCTTTTAGAGATTGTTTTAAAGGTATCTCCTTTTTTAACTGTGTACAGATCGACTGTGAATCGTTCTTCTTCCGGTATCTGCGACAGATTATCAGAAAATATACC
>Ga0316628_100001634_pt1 | contig 15998 bp, 17 predicted proteins | sample OWC_Aug_M2_C1_D5_FD_207648 | JGI IMG/M metagenome (GOLD analysis project Ga0316628, IMG submission 207648) | Wetland soil microbial communities from Old Woman Creek delta, Ohio, United States - OWC_Aug_M2_C1_D5_C | ecosystem: Environmental > Terrestrial > Soil > Wetlands | place: USA: Ohio... | reverse complement strand
GGACGACCTCAGGGCCGATCCCGTCGCCCGGGAATACGCAGATCTTCCTGATCGCCATCACGCCCCCTTCTTCCGCTTCGCTATGTAGTTCAGCAGGCCCCCCGCGGCCACCAGCTCCCGCATGAAGGGTGGGATCGGTGTGAACCGGTACTCTTTCCCCTTCGTCTCGTTCCGCAGGGACCCCCGCTCCATGTCGACCGTGAGGCGGTCTCCGGCCTCGATCTCGTCCACCGCGTCGGGGGCCTCGAAGATCGGCAGCCCCATGTTGAAGGCGTTCCGGTAGAAGATCCGGGCGAACGACCGGGCGATGACCGCCGACGCGCCGGAAGCCTTGATCGCGATCGGGGCATGCTCCCGCGAGGAGCCGCACCCGAAGTTCTTTCCCGCGACGATGAAGTCGCCCGAAGAAACCTTCGACGCGAACGAGGCGTCGATGTCCTCCATGCAGTGCCGTGCGAGCTCCGCCGGGTCGGAGGTGTTCAGGTACCGCGCGGGGATGATGACGTCCGTGTCGACGTCGTCCCCGTACTTCCACACTTTTCCGCTCAGTTCCATGTCATACGCTCCTAGGGAAGTTCGTCCGGACCGCCGATGCGCCCGAGGACCGCGGAGGCGGCGGCCACCGCGGGGTTCGAGAGGTACACCTCGCTCTCGGGGTGCCCCATCCGGCCGACGAAGTTCCGGTTCGTCGTCGAGATCGCCCGCTCCCCCTTCGCCAGGATCCCCATGTGGCCGCCGAGGCACGGTCCGCAGGTGGGAGTGGAGAAGGCCGCCCCCGCCGTCACGAACGCCTCCATCAACCCCTCCCGCATCGCCTGCAGGTAGATCTCCTGGGTGGCGGGAAGGATGATCATCCGCACGCCGTCGTGTACCTTCCGGCCCTGGATCACAGCCGCGGCACTGCGCAGGTCCTCGATCCGCCCGTTGGTGCACGACCCCACGACGACCTGGTCGATCGGGACGTTCCCCACCTGCGACAGCGGCCTCGCGTTTTCCGGCAGGTGCGGGAACGCGACCACCGGCTCGAGCCTGGACAGGTCGACGGAGATCTCCTCCGCGTACGCCGCGTCGGGATCGGCCGTCACGACCTCGTACTTCCGCTTCGCCCTTCCGTCGGAGTACGCCTTCGTCGCCGCGTCGAACGGGAAGATGCCGTTCTTCGCACCCGCCTCGATCGCCATGTTCGACATGGTGAAGCGCCACGCCATCGGCAGGTGCGCGATCCCGTCCCCCGCGTATTCCATCGCCTTGTAGAGCGCCCCGTCCACCCCGATCTCGCCGATGATGTGGAGGATCGCGTCCTTTCCCTCGACCCACTTCGCGGGACGGCCCGAAAGGACGATCCGAAGCGTCTCGGGGACCTTGAGCCACACCTCCCCGGCGAACATCGCCGCGGCGAGGTCGGTGCTTCCCACGCCGGTGGAGAAGGCGCACAGGGCGCCGTAGGTGCAGGTATGGCTGTCCGCGCCGATCACGAGGTCTCCGGGGACGACCAGTCCCTGGTCCGGGAGCAGGACATGCTCGATCCCCATCCGGCCGACCTCGAAGTAGTTCACGACGCCGAACTCCTTCGCGAACTCTCGCATCATCTTCGCCTGCTCCGCGCTCTTGATGTCCTTGTTCGGCGCGAAGTGGTCGGGCACCAGGGCGATCCGCTCGCGGTCGAACACGGCCGCGGCCCCCAGCGACCGGAACGCCTGGATCGCGATCGGGCTGGTGACGTCGTTCCCGAGGGCGAGATCGACCTTCGCCAGGATCAGCTCTCCCGGTTCGACGGCGTCCCTTCCCGCGTGCCTGGCGAGGATCTTTTCAGTTAGCGTCATGCCCATGGATCGCCTTCTCGCTTTCCGTTTTCTTCGACCGCCGCCGGCGGATCGCGTCGACCACCTCGCCCACCGGCCCGGAGACGATGTACGCGGTGACGAAGATGAAAGTCATCACCTGCGGCTCCGCCGCCAGCAACAGCGCGAGGAAGACGAATACCACCAGCGTGTTGAAGGGGCGCCTTCGGAACGGTTCGAGGTCCTTGAAGGAGTTGAACTTGACGGTGCTCACCATCAGGAAGGCGAGCACGTAGATCGTGAGGAGGACGGCGAAGTGCTTGAAGCTGCCCGATCCTCCCAGATAGTAGAAGAGCAGGATCATGGAGGCGACGAAGGTCGCCGCCGCGGGGATGGGGAGCCCGTTGAACTGCCCCTTCTCCACCGTGTTGATCTGGACGTTGAAGCGCGCGAGCCGCAACGCGCCGCAGATGAGGAAGAGGAACGCCGCCAGCCATCCCCACCGGCCGAACGCGGAGAGGGCCCACCCGTAGACGAGGAACGCCGGCGCCACGCCGAAGGATACGAGATCGGCCAGGGAGTCGTACTCGACGCCGAACCGGGTGGTCGTGCGGGTCATCCGGGCGACGCGGCCGTCCAGGCCGTCGAGGATCACCCCGACGATGATCCCGATCGCAGCCTTCTCGAAATTGCCGTTGTACGTCGACGCGATCGAGTGGAACCCTGCGAACAGGGAACCCGACGTGATGAGGTTGGGAAGGACGTAGACCCCCCGGCGCAGGCCGTCCCTCTCGCGCCACATCCCGCGGTTCACGGGAAGACTCCGATCACGCTCTCCCCCGCGCGGACCTTGTCCCCGGGAACAACCGAAAGGCGCACCTCCGCCGGGAGGTACAGGTCGAGCCGGGAGCCGAAACGGATCATTCCCACCCGCTGTCCCTGGAGCACGGCATCCCCCTCCTTGAGGTCGCACACGATCCGGCGCGCGAGCATCCCTGCGATCTGGACGTACGTCACCGTGCGGCCCTCCGGCGTGGCGATCGTCACGCCGTTCTGCTCGTTCATCAGCGAGGCCTTGTCGACGCTTGCCACGTGGAACGTCCCCTTGTGGTACCGGACCGACGCCACCCGCCCCGTCACCGGCGCCCGGTTGACGTGGACGTCGAACGGGGACATGAAGACGCTGACCCTCTTGCCGGCCGCAGCGGCGTACCGCCCCGGCGGGGATTCCCCCGCATAGACGATTCTACCATCCGCGGGAGAGACGACGACCCCCGCCCCCGACGGAGGCGTCCGGTCGGGATTGCGGAAGAACCAGAGGGAGAACAGGGCAAGGAGAAGCCCGAGGGCGGCAAGAGGGATTCCCCTCGGCCACAGGAGGTACACGGCGACCGCGAACGCCGCACCCCCGAGGATGAAGGGCCACCCCTCCGGCGCGATCACCGGACCCTTCCTTCCCCTCAATTCTTCGTCTTGTCGACCAGGCGCCCCTTCGACATCCAAGGCATCAACCCGCGGAGCCTGCGTCCGACTTCCTCGATCGGGTGCTCCTCGCCGCGGTGCGTCAGGGCGTTGAAGACCGGCCGGTTGGCCTGGTTTTCCAGCATCCACTCCCTTGCGAAGGAGCCGCTCTGGATCTCCTCGAGGATCCGCTTCATCTCGGCCTTCGTCTCGGGGGAAACGACGCGGGGACCGCGCGTCAGGTCGCCGTACTGCGCCGTGTTGCTGATCGAGTAGCGCATGTTGGAGATCCCGCCCTCGTAGATGAGGTCGACGATCAGCTTCAGCTCGTGCAGGCACTCGAAGTACGCCATCTCCGGCGCGTACCCGGCCTCCACCAGCGTTTCATAGCCCGCCAGCACCAGCGCCGTGGCGCCGCCGCACAGGACCGCCTGCTCGCCGAAGAGGTCCGTCTCGGTCTCCTCGCGGAAGGACGTCTCGATGACCCCGGCGCGCGCCGCGCCGATCCCCGCCGCGTACGCCAGCGCGAGGTCCCGGCTCTTCCCGGACGGATCCTGGTGGACGGCGATCAGGGCGGGCACCCCTTCCCCCTTCACGTACTGGGAGCGGACCAGGTGGCCGGGCCCCTTCGGCGCCACCATGAAGACGTTGACGTCGGCCCGGGGGACGATCTGCCCGAAGTGGATGTTGAATCCGTGGGCGAACATCAGCGACGCCCCCTGCTTCAGGTTCGGCCCCACCTCGTTGCGGTAGATCCTCCCCTGCAGCTCGTCCGGCAGGAGCATCATGACGATGTCGGCCTTTTTCACCGCCGCCGGAACTTCCAGCACCTGGAACTTCGCCGCCTTCGCCTTCGCCCACGAGGAGCCCCCCTCGCGCAGCCCGACGATCACGGACATGCCGCTCTCCTTCAGGTTGTTCGCATGGGCGTGCCCCTGGCTGCCGTATCCGAGGATCGCAATCGTCTTTCCCTTGAGCAGTTCCAGCTTGGCGTCCTGCTCATGATAAATGGTGACCATTTCCTCCCCCTCCGTTTCTTCGTTCTTCGGAATTCCTTGCGTGACTCCCGCGGCCCCTACATCCCGCGGGAGATGGCGATCTTGCCGGTCCGCACGATCTCGCGGATGCCGAGCGGGCGGAGCATCTGCAGGAAGGCCAGCACCTTCCCCTCCCCCCCCGTCATCTCGATCGTGTAGCACCGCGGCGCGACGTCGACGATCCGTGCGCGGAAGATGTCGACCAGCCGCAGCACTTCCTGCTTCCCGTCCCCGTCCGCGTTCACCTTGACGAGCACCAGCTCCCGGTCGACCGTGTCCACCCCCGTGAAGTCGATCACCTTCAGCACCGGGATCAGCTTGTTCAGCTGCTTCATGATCTGCTCGATGATCTGGTCGTTCCCGCTGGTGACGATCGTCATCCGGGAGACCTGCGGATCCATCGTCTCCGCCACGCAGAGCGATTCGATGTTGAACCCGCGGCCCGAGAAGAGCCCGGAGACGCGGCTCAACACCCCGAACTCGTTCTCCACCAGGACGGAAATCGTATGGCGCATCGCTATCCTCTCCTTCCGTGGACGTCGTGCGTCAGACCAGCAGCATCTCGGTCAGCGCCGCTCCCGCGGGGACCATCGGGTAGACATTCTCGGTGGGGTCGGTGATCACGTCGATCAGGACCGGTCCGTCGGCGGCGAACCCCTTGCGGAGCACCTCGGGGACCTCCTCCGGCTTCGTGGCGCGGAACCCCCTCGCCCCGTACGCCTCGGCCAGCTTCACGAAGTCGGGGATCCGGGGGAGGCACGTCTGGGAATAGTTTCCGTCGAAGAAGAACTCCTGCCACTGGCGGACCATCCCGAGCATCCCGTTGTTGAGGATCACGACCTTCACCGGGATGTTGTACTGCACGGCCGTCGCCAGCTCCTGGATGTTCATCTGGATGCTGCCGTCCCCCGCGATGTCGACGACGAGGTGCCCCGGCATCGCCACCTGCGCGCCGATCGCCGCCGGAAGCCCGTACCCCATCGTCCCCAGCCCCCCCGAGGAGAGGAAGGTGCGCGGCTTCTCGTAGTTGTAGAACTGGGCGGCCCACATCTGGTTCTGGCCGACCTCCGTGGCGACGATCGCCTTCCCCTTCGTGATCTTGTGGATCTCCTCCACCACGTATTGCGGCTTGATCTTCCCCTTCGCCGGCTTGTAGGTCAGCGGATGGGTCTTCGCCCACGAGGCAATCTGTCCGCGCCACGCGGCGGTCTTCCCCCGGTACGCGGCCGCCTCCTTCTTCCCCTTCACCAGCTTGATCATCTTCCGCAAAACGTCCTTCACGTCGCCCACGATCGGGATGTCGACCGGCACGTTCTTCTGGATCGAGGTGGGATCGATGTCGATGTGGATGATCTTGGCGTGCTTCGCGAACTCGCTGATCTTCCCGGTCACGCGGTCGTCGAAGCGCGCGCCCACGGCGAGGATCACGTCCGAGTTGGAGATCGCCATGTTCGCCGCGTAGGTCCCGTGCATCCCCAGCATCCCCAGCGCGAGCGGATTGGATCCCGGGAACGCCCCCATCCCCATCAGCGTCGTGGTCACCGGGAGGGAGAGCGCGTGGGACAGCTCCGCCAGCTCCGTGGAGGCGTTCGACAGGATGACGCCGCCCCCCGCGTAGACCACCGGGCGCTCCCTGGACAACAAGAGCCGCATCGCGCTTTCCACCTGGCGCTGGTGCCCTTCGTACGTGGGGCGGTATCCCCGGATGTTCACTTCCTTCGGGAGTTCGTATCGTGCGGAGGCGATCAGCACGTCCTTGGGCATGTCGACCAGCACCGGGCCGGGACGGCCCGTGGAGGCGATGTAGAACGCCTCCTTCATGATCCGGGCGAGGTCCTTCGTCTCCTTGACGAGGTAGTTGTGCTTGGTGCACGGCCGGCTGATGCCGACGATGTCCGCCTCCTGGAAGGCGTCGTTGCCGATCAGGAGCGTGGGGACCTGTCCCGTGAAGACGACGATCGGGATCGAGTCCATGTATGCCGTGGCGAGGCCGGTGACCGTGTTCGTCGCACCGGGTCCCGAGGTGACGAGGCACACTCCCGTCTTCCCGGACGCCCGGGCGTAGCCGTCGGCCATGTGGACCGCCCCCTGCTCGTGGCGGCACAGCATGTGGCGCACCTTGACGTTCTTGAACAGGGCGTCGTAGACGTGGATTGTCGCTCCGCCGGGATAGCCGAAGACGACGTCGATCCCGAGGTCCGCAAGCGCCTTGACGAAGATCTCCGCACCGGTCATCTGCATGGAATGAACCTCCTCACACGACCACCGCCCCTTCGCCGGCCGAGCGGACGAGCTTCGCGTACCGGGAGAGGTATCCCTTCTCCACTTTCGGGGCGGGGGCCTTCCACCCCTTCCGCCGCCGCGCGAGTTCCGCCGCGGGGACGTCCAGGGAAAGTTTCCGTTTCGGGATGTCGAGGACGATCGGATCGCCTTCGCGCACCAGCGCGATCGGACCTCCCTCCATCGCCTCCGGGGAGACGTGCCCGATGCAGGGGCCGTGCGTGCCCCCCGAGAACCGCCCGTCGGTGATCAGGGCGACCTTCGTCCCCAGCCCCATCCCCATGATCGCCGCCGTGGGGGAGAGCATTTCCCGCATTCCGGGCCCCCCGCGGGGACCCTCGTAGCGGATGACGATGACCGCGCCGGGGCGGATCTTCCCCCCCATGATGGCCGCCATCGCCGCTTCCTCCGAGTCGAACACGCGCGCCTTCCCGCGGAAGAGGAACATCGACGGGTCGACCCCGGACTGCTTGACCACCGCGCCTCCCGGGGCGAGGTTCCCCGTGAGGATCGCCAACCCCCCCTCTTTCCGGACGGGGGCCTTGAGGGTCCGTATGATCCCGTCGTCCAGCACGCGGCCGCGCCGGGCGATCGCCGTGATCTCTTCGCCGGAGACGGTCGGGTTTTTCTTGAGGAACGGGAGGAGGCGGTTGAGGATCGCCGGGATCCCGCCGGAGTATTCCACGTCTTCCATCATGTGCGGCCCGCCGGGGGTAACCGTCGTGAGCTGAGGGGTCTCGCGGGAGAGCCGGTCGAACTCCGAAAGCGGCAGGTCGACCCCCGCCTCGCGGGCGATCGCCAGCAGGTGGAGGACCGAGTTGGAGGAGCCGCCCAGCGCGAGATCGACGCGGGTCGCGTTGGCGAAGGCCGCCTTCGTCAGGATCTTCCGCGCCGTCACGTTCCCGCGCACGAGTTCGACCACCCGCACCCCGCTCGCATAGGCGATGTGGCGCTTCTTCGACATCCCCGCCAGCGCCGTGGCGCATCCGGGGAGGGACATCCCCATCGTCTCGGTCAGGCACGCCATCGTGTTCGCGGTGTAGAGCCCCTGGCACGACCCCTCGCCGGGGCACGCCTCGGCCTCGAGGAGGGAAAGCTCCGCCGCGCCGATCTCGCCCCGCTGAAAACGGCCGACCGCCTCGAAGGTGTCGGTGACCAGGGACAGGCGGCGGTTCCCGATCCGGCCCGAGTGCATCGGGCCCGCGGTCAGGACGATGCACGGGATATCGAGCCGCGCCGCCGCCATCAGCATGCCGGGCGTGATCTTGTCGCAGTTGGTGAGAAGGACGAGGCCGTCGAGCGCGTGCGCCTCGGCCACCGACTCGACCAGGTCCGCCACGATCTCCCGTAGAGGGAGTGAGTAGTGCATCCCGCGGTGTCCCATGGCGATCCCGTCGCACACCGCCGGGACGCCGAAGAGGAAGGGATAGCCCCCGCCGGCGTGGACGCCGTTTTCGACCGCGCGCTCGAGGGCGCGCATCCCGACGTGGCCGGGAACGAGGTCCGTGTAGGAGGTGGCGAGCCCGATGAACGGTTTCCCCATCGCCGCCTGTGGAACGCCGGCGGCGCAATAGAGCGCCCGGTGCGGCATCCGTTCCAGCCCTTTTTTCGTTCGGTCGCTGCGCATCGACTTCCTTTCATTCCTTGAAAACTCCGGATACGGAAAACCCCGCCGGGGTATAAACCCCGGGGGGGATCCGCCCGACAAGGAGATTTATCCCGGCGCGGTGGGTCCTGTCCGCCGGCCTGCGTCCTCTACGAGTTCAGAATCTGCGCGATCTTGTCCTTCCTGGCGAGCTTGAGCTTCTGGAGGCGCTTTCTCTCGACTTCCTCGTCGGGGAGGAGGTATACCTTGCGGTCCAGCTCCTTCAGCTTTTCGTCGAGCTGGCGATGTTCCTCGACGAGTGCCTTGAATCCCGGATCCTTCGCGATCAGGGCGGCCGTTTTCTCTTCCAGGCTCTGGCCCATCGACACCTCCGGCATGCTTTTGGATTGTCTCGCTAGCATAGCAGATCAAACTGCGTTTTCAAAGAATAGGGGCTCCGAAACGGTGTTCGCCGTTACTGGCGGGGGATGGGAAACTCCGCTCCCGAGGAACGCAGGTAAGCGGGAAGGGCCGTGCGGGGGTCTTCGGCCCCTCCGTCCCGGAAGATCCGCTCGCCGACAATGCCCACCGCCGAGGCGCGGGGAAGCCCCTCGTCCCCGGAAACGAGGGCGGCCCGGTCCCCCAGCGCCTCCCGGAAGAGCGCGCCGAAGGGGATGACGCCGTCGCCGCACAACAGGACGTCGCCGTCCGGGATCCGTCCTGGAAGAAGGGCGGGGGCGATGGCCATGTCGGGGGACAGGCGTTCGAGCTCCCCCCCGTTCCAGCGGAAAAGGGCCGTGTACACCTCTCCCCGCCGGGCGTCCTGCACCGGGCAGACGATCCGCCCCTCCCCCGGAAACCGATGGGCGAGGGCCAGAAGGGTCGGCACGGGGATGAGCGGCACGCCCCACCCGAAACAGAACCCCTTCGCCGCCGACATCCCCACGCGAAGACCGGTGAACGCCCCGGGTCCGGCCGACACGGCGACCGCCTGGATGTCCGCGGCCGCAGCCCCGGCGTCGGCGAAGAGCGCATCCACCGCGGCGATGTACGTCCCGGACGCGCGCGGGCCCGGCGGGAGGAATTCCTCGGCCAGGACCGCGCCGCCGGCCACAAGGGCCACGCTCCCCCGCGGCGTCGCCGCCTCGATCGCCAGGATCACCGCGACAGGAGGCGGGCGATGTCGTTGTAGAAGACGAGCGCCGTGAGGGTGAGGATGAGCGCGAGCCCCACCTGGTGGGCCAGCGTGCGCACCTGCGGCGAGATCGGCTTGCGCATCAGCCCCTCGACCGAGAAGAAGAGCAGGTGCCCGCCGTCGAGGATCGGGATCGGAAGCAGGTTGAGGATCCCGAGGTTGACGCTCAGCAGGCCGAGGAAGTAGGCGAAGGGTGAGATCCCCTGGCGGGCCTGGTCCCCCGCGATCTGCGCGATGAGGATCGGCCCCCCCAGCGTCTCGGATGGGAGGACACGCGTGACCAGCTTCACCACCGTCATCACGGTGAGGTAGATGAGCTTCCCGGCCTCCTGCCCCGCGCGGACGAAGGCCGCCACCGGCCCGATCCTGCGGTAGACCACATCCTGCCCGGCGACGATCCCGACCTTCGGTTCGGAGACCTTCTCCCCGAAGACGGTGCGCCCCTCCCGCATCTCGGGGGAGACGGGGATCGTCGTTTCCGACCCGTCCCGCTTCACAGTGATCCGAAGCGGCTTTCCCGCGGTCCCCATGCGGATCCTTGCCGCGAGCTCCTCCCAGGTGGACACCGTCTCGCCGTCGATCCGGAGCACAAGGTCCCCCTTCCGGAGCCCCGCACGGGACGCCGGCGAGTCGGGCGCGATATCGCCGATGCGCGTGGTCAGCGATGGAACGCCGCCGAGGAAAACGACCCAGAAGACCAGGATGGCGAAGACAAGGTTCCCCAACGGCCCGGCCGCCACGATCGCCATCTTCACCCAGACCGGTTTCTGCTGGAAGGATTGCGCCAGCTGTTCGGGCGGGACTTCCTCTCCCTCGCTCTCCCCTACGAGCTTCACGTATCCGCCGAGGGGAACCGCGGAGAGCATGTACTCGGTCTCGCCGCGCCGGAATCCCGCCAGCTTCGGTCCGAAACCGAATGAGAACTTCGTGACTCCGACCCCGAGTTTCCGGGCCACGATGAAGTGGCCGAACTCGTGTACGAAGATGAGGATACCGAGGACGACGATGAACGAAAGGAAATAGATCACGATGGACTATGTCTCCTGTAACGGGATAGTTCGTTCCGCGCTTCGATGCGCGCCTGCGCGTCGGCGTCGAGCACTTCCTGGAGCGTTCTGGCCGTGAACGGCGTCGACCACGCCGACAGCACCCGGTCGACGACGCGTACGATGCCGGTGAAGGCGATTCGCCCCGACAGGAACGCCCCCACCGCCGCTTCGTTGGCGCCGCTCAAGACCGCCGGTGCCGAGCCTCCCGTCTCCGCGGCGGCGTAGGCCAGCCTCAACGCCGGGAACCGCTTGCGGTCGGGACACTCGAAGATCAACCCTTCCATACGATGCGGCCGCAATCTGGACAGTTCCAGGGGGAGCCGCCCGGGGTGCGAGAACGCGTATCCGATGGGGATCCGCATGTCGGGAATCCCCATCTGGGCCATCACGCTCCCGTCGCTGAACTCCACCATCGAGTGGACCACGGATTGGGGGTGGATCACGACGTCGATCCGCGAAGGGGGGAGGCCGAACAGCCACGTCGCCTCGATCACCTCGAGCCCCTTGTTCATGAGGGTGGCCGAATCCACGGAGATCTTCGCCCCCATGCGCCACGTGGGATGCCCCAGCGCCTGCGCCACGGTGGCCGACCGCATCCGCGCGACGGTGTGGGTGCGAAACGGGCCGCCGGAGGCGGTGAGGAGGATCCGGAGGATCTCGCCCCTGCGCCGGCCGGCGATCGCCTGGAAGACGGCGGAGTGCTCGCTGTCGACGGGGAGGATCTCCCCCTTGCCCCGCCGCACCGCGGCGGTCACGAACTTCCCGGCCATCACGAGAAGCTCCTTGTTCGCCAGGGCGATCCGCTTCCCCTTTTCCGCTGCGGCGATGACCGGACGGATCGAGGAGATCCCGGAGGCCGCGGCGAGGACGATGTCGACGTTTTCCGCGCACGCCGCCTCCCGCATCCCCTCCTCCCCGAAGAAAAGGCGCGTCCCCCGCGGAAACTCCTTCCGGAGATCCTCCTCGCGCCCTTCGGAGAGGCAGACGACGTCGGGGCGGTAGCGGCGGGCGAGATCGGCCAGCGCCCGGGCGTTCGTCCCGGCGCACAGCGCCGTGGCGCGAAACCTGCGGGGGAACCGGGAGATGACGTCCAGCGCGTTCCGTCCGACGGAGCCGGTGGCGCCCAGCACCGCGATCCCGATGCGGCTCATGCTCCCACCCCGGGGCGGGAGGATAACGCCGCGAACAGGTGGAGGACGGGGCCGGCGGCGAGAAGTCCGTCGGCCCGGTCGAGGAGTCCCCCGTGGCCGGGCAGGATCGTCCCGCTGTCCTTCACGCCCGCCGCGCGCTTGACCAGCGACTCGAACAGGTCCCCCCCCTGTCCGAAGATCCCCACCGCCGCCCCGGCGGCGGCGGCGTATCCCGCCGGAACAAAGGGAAGGAATCCGTGCGCATAGAGGACGGCGCTTCCGACGCTCCCGAGGAGACCTCCGACCGCGCCTTCCACCGTCTTGTTCGGCGAGATGGACGGGGCGAGTTTCCTCCGGCCGATCGCCCTTCCGGTAAAGTAGGCGAAGGTGTCCCCCACCGCCACGGCGATGATCCCGAGGAGCACCCAGTGCTCCCCGCGGGGAAGGAGGAGGGTCCGAGGGTACATCGCGAGGAGTCCACCGACGTAGACCGCTCCGAGGGAGAGCGTCGCCGCCCTGCGCGCTTTCTCCGTGGGGTCGGACGCCCCCGGAAGGGCGTGGAAGACCGACAGGAGGACGCAGACGAGAAGCGCCGGCACGCCGGAGGACCCCGGCAGCAGCGCCGCCGAAAAATACACGAGGACGGCGAGCGCGACGCCGCCCACGCGGTTCCGGGGGCCGTGGAGGAACATCCGGAATCCTTCGTCCGCGCAGATCGCCGCGGCGACGGCGCACAGCAGCAGGAACGGCCACCCCCCGGGGCGCCCGACGGAGAGCAGGATGGAGGAGACCATGAGCGGGATGAGAACGGCGGCTGTGGCGATCCGTTTCCCGAGCATCGCTACTTCTCCGGCGGCTTCGCGGCCTGCTCGCCGGTCAGCCCGAAGCGCCGGTGGCGCCGGGAGTAGTCCTCGAGGGCCTGGAGGAACTCCGCCTTGCCGAAATCGGGCCACAGCACGTCCGTGAAGGCGAACTCGGCGTAGGCGGATTGCCAGAGCAGGAAGTTGCTGATGCGCAGCTCCCCGCTGGTGCGGATGACGAGGTCGGGGTCGGGGATCCCCGCGGTGTCGAGGCGGGAGGAGAAGATCTCCTCCGTGATCTCCCCCGGGGCGATCTTTCCCTCCGCCGCCTCTGCGGCGAGGGCGCGCGTCGCGCGGACGATCTCGTTGCGTCCCGCGTACGAAAGACCGAGCGTCAGGGTCATCTCGGTGTTTCCCGCCGTTGCGGACACGGTGCGATCCAGCACCCGCCGGACGGCAAACGGAAGGGAGGAGGTCTCCCCGATGACGCGCAATCGGATCTTCTGCCGGAGGAGCAGGGAAAGCTCGCTGACGAGGAATTCCTGCAGGAGGGTCATGAGCGCGAGGACCTCGGGCTCGGGGCGGCCCCAGTTCTCGAGCGAGAAGGCATACAGGGTGAGGCAGGGGATGCGCAGCTCCCGGGCGCACTCCACGACCGCCCGCACGGCACGGACCCCCATCCGGTGTCCCTCGACGCGCGGAAGCCCCCGCAGGTTCGCCCACCGGCCGTTGCCGTCCATGATGATGGCCACGTGCCGCGGCAGTGAGGGGAGGCCGCCTCCTCCGGAGGTCATCAGACCTCCAGGATCTCCTGTTCCTTCGACTTGAGGATCTCGTCGATCTTCTTCACGTGGGCGTCCGTCTCCTTCTGGATCCGCTCCTGCCCGCGCTTGACGAGGTCCTCGGAGATCTCCTTCTTCTTCTCACGTTCCTTCAGCTTCTCGATCGCCTCGCGGCGGATATTGCGGACCGCCACGCGGGCGTCCTCGGCCATCTTCCGGACCATCTTGGCCAGCTCCCTGCGCCGTTCCTCCGTCAGGGGCGGGATCGGGATCCGGACCGTCTTCCCGTCGCTCGACGGGTTCAGCCCGAGGCCGCTTCCCTGGATCGCCTTCTCGATCGGCCCGATCATCTTCGTGTCCCAGGGGGTGACGGTGATCAGGCGGCTTTCCGGAACGGAAAGGGTTCCGACCTGCTGGAGCGGCGTGGGGGTGCCGTAGTAATCCACCTTGACGCCGTCGAGCAGCGAGAACGAGGCGCGCCCCGTGCGCACCTTTCCGAGTTCCTTCCGGAACGCATCGATGCTCCGCTCCATCCGGGCGGAGGTGTCCTTCACCAGAGCTTCCATCACTTCCCTCCGTGGACCACGGTGCCGATCCTCTCGCCCAGCACCGCCTTGAGGATGTTCCCCTTCTTCGTCAGGTTGAACACGACGATGGGGAGGTCGTTGTCCATGCACAGGGAGATGGCGGTGGCGTCCATGACCTTGAGGTTCTTCCGGAGGGCGTCGATGTAGGTCAGGCGGGTGTACTTCTTCGCCTTCGGGTCGAGCATCGGGTCGCGATCGTACACGCCGTCGACCTTGGTTGCCTTGAGGATGGCGTCGGCGTTGATCTCCATCGCCCGCAGCGCCGCCGCGGTGTCCGTCGTGAAATACGGATTCCCGGTTCCCGCCGCGAAGATCACCACCCTCCCCTTTTCAAGGTGGCGCAGGGCACGGCGGCGGATGTAGGGCTCGGCGATCGCTCGCATCTCGATGGCGCTCAGTACGCGGGTCGTGACGCCTGACCGTTCGAGGACGTTCTGGAGGGCAAGGCTGTTGATGACCGTCGCGAGCATCCCCATGTAGTCCGCGGAGGCGCGGTCGATGCCGAAGTCCCGGCTGGCGCCGATCCCCCGGAAGATGTTCCCTCCGCCGACGACGAGGGCCACCTGGACGCCGAGACCGACGACTTCCCGGATCTCGGCCGACAGGCCGGCGAGCACCGCATCGTCGATCCCGTACGCCTGCTTCCCCATCAGGGCTTCCCCCGACAGCTTCAGCAGGATCCTGCGGTACGACGATTTCGCCACGCAACCTCCGCAGTGCGGCGGGTCGGAACGATCACCCCTGCCCGAGTTGCTTCGCCACCTCGGCGGCCAGGTCGTCCGACCGCTTTTCCATCCCCTCGCCCACCTGGAAGCGGGCGAAGGCGCGCACCGCGATCGGGGCGCCGGCGGCCTTCCCCGCGTCCGCGAGGAGCTGCGAGACTTTCCGGTCCGGGTCCTTGATGAACGCCTGCTCGACGAGGCAGAAATCGCCGAAATACTTCTGAAGCTTCCCTTCGGCGATCTTGTCCAGGATCTTGTCGGGTTTCCCCGAAGCCTTGGCCTGGTCCCGGTAGATCGACTTTTCATGCTCGATCACCGATGCGGGAACGTCGTTCCTGCCGACGTACGACGGGTTTGCGGCCGCCACCTGCATCGCCAGGTCCTTGGCAAGCGCCGCGACCGCCGCGTTCGACCCGTCCGCGCCCGATAGCGAGACGAGGACCCCGATCTTCCCCCCGGCGTGGATATAGGGAACGACGATGCCGGGCGTCCCCGCCGGCGTCTCGAGGCGCGCGAACCGGCGGAAGGAGATCTTCTCGCCGATCTTCGCGACCGCCGCAACCAGCTTTTCATCGAGGTGCCCGCCGCCGGCCGGCAAGGTAAGGGCTTCGTCGACGTCGCGCGGAGCCTTTGCGTTGACCAGCGCGGCGACCTCCTTCGCCAGCCGCACGAAGTCGTCGGTCCTGGCCACGAAATCGGTCTCGCAGTTCACCTCGACCAGCGCCCCGGAGTTTCCCTCCACGTGGGCGCAGACGACCCCCTCGGAGGCGATCCGCGAGGATTTCTTCGCGGCCGCCGCGAGGCCCTTCTTGCGGAGGTGGTCGATCGCCGCCTCCATGTCGCCGCCCGACGCCGTGAGCGCCGCCTTGCAATCCATCAGGCCCGCGCCGGTCTTCTCGCGGAGCTCCTTGACCATCCCGGATGTGATCTGCATTCCCCTGGATCTCCCTGGTCGCTCGGGCCGCTCGGGACCCGGATTTATTCCGCCGCCGCCGTGCGGGGGGGCTGGATCTCCGCGGGGGCCTGCGCCGCCGCGGGAGCCTTCGGCGCGACGGAGACTTCCTCGTCGCCCTCGGTGGAGATGAGCGACACCGTGACCTCGGGCGCCTCCGCTTCCTTGTCGATGCGGGAAGCGTTCTTCTCCGCGTAGGCCGCCTTCCCCTCGAGGATCGCATCGGCCATCTTGGAGAGGAACAGCTTGATCGCGCGTATGGCGTCGTCGTTCCCCGGGATCACGACGTCGATCAGGTCGGGGTCGCAGTTCGTGTCGACGATGGCGACGATGGGGATCCCCAGCCGCCGGCCCTCGAGGATCGCGATCGTCTCCCGCGACGGGTCGACGACGAACATCGCGTCGGGCACGCGCCGGAGATCCCGGATGCCGCCGAGGGTCTTCTCGAGCTTGACCCGCTCCTTCTCGAGCTGGAGGACTTCCTTTTTCGGGAGCCGTTCGGCGGTGCCGTCGGTTCCGATCTCCGAAAGCTTCTGCAGCCGGTCGAGGCTTTTCCGGATCGTGGTGAAGTTGGTGAGCATCCCGCCCAGCCAGCGCTGGTTGACATACGGCGTGCCGGCCCGACGGGCCTCCTCCT
>Ga0316628_100001633_pt1 | contig 15999 bp, 12 predicted proteins | sample OWC_Aug_M2_C1_D5_FD_207648 | JGI IMG/M metagenome (GOLD analysis project Ga0316628, IMG submission 207648) | Wetland soil microbial communities from Old Woman Creek delta, Ohio, United States - OWC_Aug_M2_C1_D5_C | ecosystem: Environmental > Terrestrial > Soil > Wetlands | place: USA: Ohio... | reverse complement strand
CAACGTGAGCCGCATCCCCGCGTCCCTGCGCCAAACGTGTCATGCCGCCGGTCTCGATAAGAACCGAAGCCTCTTGATCGAAGTCTCCAAGATGAAAACCGAAGCCGAAATGAAGGCGCTTATCGAGAGCATCAAGGTTCATGGCTTGAAACGCGTCGACACGCGCGACCTGACAAAAATGTTCAAGGAAAAGGAGACCGGCAAGCCTTCCCGTCCGAAGCATTACATTTTCAACTATCGTCCCAAGGAAGATCGTTCTTATAGTCTCCGCATCGAATTCCGCAAGGAATCCGTCAATCGTCAGGAGATTATTCACGTTCTCGAAGATCTCCTTTCCAAATTGAAGTCAAACCGGTGAAATCCCGCCCGGAGAGCTGTTTTTCCGGGAATAAATCTTCTCGGCTATTGAGAGCATAACTCCCTCAGAATCCTGGACGGGCCGAATCGATGCTTATATTCGGATATCGTTTTTATGGACGCAAAATGTCATAGGGGCCAGATATTGAGGCGATTCGAGAGAGCCACAAGCGGAGCCACACGCCCTAGGCTTGTTAGTTTACATAATATATGTTATGCGACCCATTATCTATAAACATGTTATTTTATTTATTATCAATTATTTACCTAAATTAGAATTGTGTGAATATCTGTCTTGCCTGATTTCCGGGCAATTGTGGATATCGCTTCCCTGCCGCTATTTCTTTATCTCGACGTCCGTCCCTACCGTGAAGAATTTATAGTTTTCGTACGTAATCGTCCAAACATCGGCGATGACCGTCTCGCCTTTCGGTCCGACGTATTCCTCCCGGATTTCCTGCCGGCTCGGGAAAAAGATCCCGTTCTTTTCCACTTCGAAGTACGCCGACCAGATCAGCTGCTTGTCCAGGCCGCCGAAAGCCGCCGGCGTTTCGTCCGACCTGAAGAAATCGATGGATTCCGGATCCCAATCGATCCGGAGGACGGCCCCTGTTTTATCCTCAACCCATAATTTTCCATAGACGCTGTTTTCTTCCCGAAACGAGTTCGGCTGAGATATGAAGACGACCGCCGATCGGCCGTTCATATTTTCAGAATCTTGCTCGAAATAATCGAACCGGGTCTGCCAATAGGCGCTGAGAAAGCCCACCGGTCCGTACACAATGTATTGGGCCTGGTACGGAAGAATATTCGGCGGATTTTCGCTTTTCGACCACTTTTTTCCATCGACAGTCAAAGCGGCCCGCTTTTCCACGAGCTGTTCGTTCTTTTTCAGCAGCTGGTAATCGTACAGGATTTCCCGCGTCGTCTTCCGCTTCAAGACCCATCGCTTCTGCGGAAGCCCGGTCGCCCCGAATTCCTGGCCTTTAACATATTTTTTTACGTCGTACAAATAGGTCGTCCGGACAATGTGCTCGTCGCAAATGTACTGGAGGGCGATGGATTTCAGGCGGTCGCAGTACGCCGAGGCCTTCATCAGGAGCGGGCTTAACGGATCGGCTGCCCGGGACGACACTCCGGATACAAACTGGAATTGCCCGTACGAAATCGTCCAGGAATTCGCCTCGAGCTGCTCTCCGCCGGGGCTGAGATACTCTTCTCTGATTTCAATATGACTGGGATATCGGATCCCGCCGTTCCCGGCTTCAAAATCGGCCGTCCAGGACAGCGACCGTCGCAGCGAAGGATGCCCCAAGGACGGAATTTCCGCATATTCTTTCGGAATATTGTCGAGTTCGAAAAAGGACCAGCTCCCCGGTTCAAGGGACATTCGGAGTACGGCCCCGGTTTCGGGATGAACCCACAGCTTCCCCGAGAGAACGCTCTCGCGGCCGCTGACGTTGATTTTCGACGAAAAGCGTACAGCCCACGCCTCTACTTTATCGAGGATTTCCCGGCCTTTGACCTGATATTCCGTGCCTCCCCGGGTTAGCCGGCTCAAATATTCCATCGGGTTGGCCACGATATTTTGGTTTTGATAAGGGAAGATCGTCCCCGTATCCTTGGCTTCATAAAGCAGCTCATTGTCGGCCGATGGAGCCAGCCTTTTTTCGGTTATTTTTCTGCCCTTCAGCCGAAGGCGGTATTCGTAGGTCGCGCTTTTTTTAGTACTTTTGCGGAGATCCCACCGCCGCGCATTTTCGCCGGAGGATCTTTTCGTCAAGACGACTTCATGTTTGTTTTCGATCCTCAGAATATTCTCCGTGCAACTGTATTGCCATTGGCCGCTGAGGGCTTGCTGGATATAATCGCGCAGATGATCGAGGACGGTCTTTTCCTCGACGGATTGCGAGCCGGCCGCCGATCGGCCTACCGGGACGAGGAAAAGCAGCGTCATGATCAGGGAAACGAATATAATTCGACCGCGATATTTCGAGTGTATAAGATTGTTTCGAGTCATTGTCGGGCTCCGGTTTCCTATTTCCTTCACCCGAGACTCCGATTTCCTGGAAATTAATTATATGACAATTTTTTGATTTTATTCAAATCGAGGTGCGTCGGGCCGACCTCTCCCCTATTGATTTTTCTCTGATGGGATTTGCCGTTTGATTTCAGGAAGCCGCCGGCTCTTTCCCGAGAGGGCCGACCGCGCATTTTTTCGATTGCCGGGCGCACATGAACATCCAGATCGAAGTATAGAGAACGACGACGCAGACGACCCATTTGAGGACCGTCAAGGGTAGGGATTTGACTATGAAGGCGGCGATAAATACGCCGACGATTCCGCCCAGCGTCAAGTTAATGGCCGTCTTCCGGTCATAGGCCCCGGCCGTGACAAACCGCGTGCTCCCGGCGGCCATGAGCATCGCCGTGGCCGTCATCATGATCGGGAATGCCGTGTCCACGCTCATGCCGAAGGCGTAGACCATAGCCATGCATGGAGCATAAAATCCGATCCCAATGGTCTGCAAGGCCCCGAAGACGAAGCTCAGGACGGTGATGGCAACGAGTTTCCAGCCGGTCAAGCCGATCGCCGCGCCGCCGATCGGCAGCAGCTTGAATTGTCCCGCCAGGAAGATCAAGGCCACGACCAAGAGCCCGATTCCCATTCCGAGCTGGATTTTATGCTTCTCCATCCGGGCCACGACTCCGGCGCCGAGCACCGCTCCCGTCGGGGCGGCGATGGACATCGCCACGAGCGTGACCGGATCGACCTTCACCGCGGTCATGAAAATAAAGGCCTGGGTCACCGTCGGAATGGTGTTGCCGACGTTCATCGTGCCGGGGATGATCCGGTCGTCTACCAGCTTGAAGAACTTGAAGATCGCGGTCTGTTGGGCGAAGCTTCCGATCCCCAGCGTATCGAAGAAGTTCGTGATGAAGCCGGTCCCGGCCAAGGCCGGCCAGGGCTTGTCGGAGAACGTTTTCCTGTTCCGGATTTCATCCCGGATATAAAAAAAGCCGAAGAACGTCGAGAACAGTCCGAGGGCGGATTTCAATAAAAAGGTCATCATGGCCCCTCATCCTATGGGATTCGGGGCCGCCCGTCAAGCCGAATCGGATAATTAGAGCCCCTTGCTCATCTGGTTGAGGAAGTCCGCGTTCGTCTTGGTCTTCCCCAGCTTCTCGATGAGGAGCTCCATCGCTTCGACTTCGGACAGCTGGCTGAGGACCTTGCGGAGGATCCAGATCCGGTTGAGCTCGCTCTCTTCGATGAGCAGCTCTTCCTTCCGGGTGGCCGACCGGTTCATGTCGATGGCCGGGAAAGTGCGTTTGTCGACCAGGCGCCGGTCGAGGTTGATTTCCATGTTCCCGGTGCCCTTGAATTCCTCGAAAATGACTTCGTCCATCCGGCTGCCGGTGTCGATCAGGGCGGTGGCGATGATCGTCAGGCTGCCGCCTTCCTCGACCTTCCGGGCCGACCCGAAGAACTTCTTGGGCTTGTTCAGGGCGTTGGCGTCGATGCCGCCGGACAGGACCTTGCCGGAGGGCGGGATGATGGCGTTATGGGCCCGGGCCAGCCGGGTGACCGAGTCCAGCAGGATGACGACGTCGCGCTTGATCTCGACCAGACGCTTGGCCTTCTCCAGGACGATATTGGCGACCTGGGCGTTCCGGGCCGGCGGCTCGTCGAACGTCGAGGCGACGACTTCGCCGGCCACGCTCCGCTGGAAGTCGGTGACTTCTTCGGGCCGCTCGGCCACCAGCAGGACGATCAGGTAGATTTCGGGGTGGTTCTTCTCGATCGATTTGGCGATCGTCTTGAGCAGCGTCGTCTTTCCGGCCCGCGGCGGGGAGACGATCAGCCCGCGCTGCCCCTTGCCGATCGGGGTCATCATTTCCATGATCCGGGCATTGAGGTTCTTCGGATTGCCGTCCTGGAGCTTGATCATCTCGAACGGATACAGGGGCGTCAGTTGCTCGAAATGGACGTTCCGGCGCTGTTCGATGATCACGTCGGGATGCATGAAGTTGACGGCTTCGACCTTGATCAGGGCGAAATATTTTTCGCCGTTCTTGGGCGGCCGGACGACGCCGGATATCGTGTCGCCGGTCCGAAGCTGGAACTTCCGGATCTGGGAGGGCGAGACGTAGATGTCGTCCTGGCTCGGGAGGTAGCTGAATTCGGGCGCCCGGAGGAATCCGAACCCGTCCTCCAGCGTTTCCAGAACTCCTTCCGAGAACAGGAGACCCTGTTTTTTGGCCTGGGCTTCAAGGATCTTGAAGATCAGGTTGTGGCGATTATCCTTTTCCCGGCCGATCTCCTCCTCGGGAAGGCCGAGTTCGGCGGCCACCTTCATGATAACCTTGGTGTCTTCCTCCTCGAGCTCGATCAACCCCCATTCGTGGGGTTCCCGGCTGTTGTTCTCGCGCGGCTCGCGGACGGTTTCCCGCGGTTCGCGTTCCCGGCTGTCTTTCGGTTCACGTGTGGGCATAGGGCACCTCTTTGTGGAGTCTCAATGGGCGCGGACGCCCTCCCCTCCCCCGGCGGGGGTGGGGGAGCCGGCGGCCGCATTGGGCGGCGGGGTCATCGCCGGGAGTTCCCGGGTCAAGACCATTTTCAAGACTTCATCCATCGTTTCGACGAGATGGATGGTCATATCCTGGGCGATGTTCTTGGGCAGATCCTTCAGGTCGGCTTTGTTGTCGCGGGGCAGGATCGCCTCGCGGATGCCTTCGCGGTGGGCGGCCAGGAGCTTTTCCTTGATCCCGCCGACCGGAAGGACGCGGCCGCGAAGGGTGATCTCGCCGCTCATCGCGATCTTCTTGCTGACCGGGATTTCGGTCAGCAGGGAGAGAATGGCGATGGCGATCGTGATCCCGGCCGACGGCCCTTCCTTGGGGGTCGCCCCCTCGGGGACATGGATGTGGATATCGAAATTCGTGGTCACATCCTTGGCGATGTTGAGCTCGAAGATCTTCGAACGGACGAAGCTGAAGGCCGTCCGGGCCGACTCCTGCATCACCTCGCCGAGCTGGCCGGTCAGGACGAAATTGCCTTTGCCGTGGACCTTCGAGGCTTCGAAAGTCAGCAGCTCGCCGCCGAACTCCGTCCAAGCCATCCCGACGGAGACCCCGACCTCGTCCTCGCGGTCCACGGCCCGGCGCCGGAATTTCGGCACCCCGAGGTAGGATTCGAGGTTCTTGGCCGTGACCCGTTCCTTGTGCCCGGAGCCCTGGAGGACCACCCGTTTGACGACTTTACGGCAGACCGTAGTCAGCTCCCGTTCGAGGTTCCGAACCCCGGCTTCCCGGGTGTAGGAATCGATCAGCGTATTCAGCCCCGAATCCGACAAGGCGACGTTGTTCTCGGTCAAGCCGTGGGCCTGAAGCTGCTTGGGCCAGAGGAAGCGTCGGGCGATCTGGAATTTTTCGGGCTCGGTGTAGCCGACGATCCGGATGATCTCCATCCGGTCGATGAGCGGCTTCGGAATCGGCTCGAGGAGGTTGGCGGTGACGATGAACATGACCTGGGAGAGGTCGAAGTCCGTATCGATGTAATGGTCGAGGAAGGCGTTGTTCTGCTCGGGATCGAGGACTTCCATAAGGGCCGCGGCGGGGTCGCCCCGGAAATCCATGCTCATCTTGTCGACTTCGTCCAGGAGAAAGACGGGATTCTTCGTCCCGGCCCTTTTGATCATCTGGATGATCCGCCCGGGATAAGCTCCGATATAGGTCCGGCGGTGGCCCCGGATTTCGGCTTCATCCCGGACGCCGCCCAGGGACAGGCGGACGAACTTCCGGCCGGTGGCCCGGGCGATCGATTTCGCCAGGGAGCTCTTCCCCACTCCCGGAGGACCGATCAATCCGAGGATCACACCCTTGGGGGTTTTGACCAGCTGCCGGACGGACAGGTATTCGAGGATGCGTTCTTTGACCTTTTCCAAGCCGTAATGGTCTTCCTCGAGGATGCGCTCCGCTTCCTTGATGTTTCGCTTTTCCCGGGACTTCTTGACCCAGGGCAGGGCGATGAGCCAGTCGAGATAATTGCGGCAGACCGTGGCTTCGGCCGACATCGGCGGCATGGCCTCGAGCCGTTCGATTTCCTTGCGGGCTTTCTCCAGGGCGTCGGGCGGCATTTGAGCTTCGAGGACCTTCTTTTTCAGCTCGTCCAGCTCGTTGTTCGGCTCCTCTTTCTTGCCGCCCGTCGTCTGGAAGACGCCCCCTCCCCCCTCGGTCTTCCGCCCCGCCTCGCCGTTTCTCCCTCCCTTGCGGCGAAGGCCCGCCTGGATCCGGTTGATTTCATGATGAAGCAGAAAATCGAGGCGGTTGAGGCGCTCGCCGGCCTGGACGGTTTCCAGGAGGTTCTGCTTCTCCTCCAGGGGGACGAAAAGATGCGAGGAAATGATGTCGGCGATGCGCTCGGGCGAATGGTCGCGGAGAGCCGGGATGATGGATTGGAAATTGGCGTTCTGGTTGAGCTTCAGGTACTCCTCAAAGAGCATCAGGACCCGCTTAAGGACTTCGACTACGTCGGCGGCGGCTTCCTCCGAGGGGGGGATTTCCTTGGCTAAGACCTGGTAGAACGGCTGGGTCGAGACGTATTCCAGGATCCGGGCCCGGCGCCGCCCCTCGACGATGACCTTGACGTTCTTGTCGTCCATCGGAACCGTCCGGATGATGCGGGCGGTGATGCCGAAGGAATGGATGTCCTTGGGGGACGGGTTGTCGAGCGACGGATTCGTCTGGGCCGCGAGGAAAACGGTCTTTTCGCTTTCCCCGGCTTTTTCCAAGGCTTGGATGGACGAGGGGCGCCCGATGATGAACGGGACCAGGGTCGAGGGGAAAACGATCAGGTCCCGGAGCGGAATCAGGGGCACGGTTTTCAGGATTTCAAAAGCGTCTTTGACGGGATCCATGGTCAGGCTCCGGAGGACGTCTTGGGCCGGTCGAAGGCCAGCTCATTATCCACAACCATCCGCTTGGTAATTTTGATCCGTCCGCTTTTCTTCGAGGACGGCAGGTCGAACATCAAGTCCAGCATCAAGTCCTCGATGATCGAGCGGAGGCCGCGCGCCCCGAGCTTCCGGGCGATCGATTTCTCGGCGATGGCGGCCAGGGCTTCGTCGGTGAATTCGAGGTTCACGCCTTCCAACTCGAACAGCTTCTGGTATTGCTTGATGAGGGCGTTCTTGGGCTGAGTCAGGATGGCGATCAGGTCTTCCAGCTCCAGTTCGGCGAACGAGGCGACGACGGGGATCCGGCCGACAAGCTCGGGGATCAACCCGTATTTGATGAGGTCTTGGGGGATCAGCTCGGCCAGCAGGGCGGCATCCTCGCTGCGGCGCGACCGGACATCGGCCCCGAAGCCGACAATCGACCGGCCCAGGCGTTGGGCGATGATTTTTTCGAGCCCGACGAAGGCCCCGCCGCAAACGAACAGGATGTTGGTGGTGTCGACCGGAATGAACTCCTGGTGGGGGTGTTTCCGCCCGCCCTGGGGAGGGACCGAAGCCACCGTCCCCTCGAGAATCTTCAAGAGGGCCTGCTGAACGCCCTCTCCTGAAACGTCCCGCGTTATGGATGGGCTTTCGCTTTTCCGGCTGATCTTGTCGATTTCATCGATGTAGATGATCCCCTTTTGGGCCCGGGCGACGTTTCCGCGGGCCGACTGGAGGAGCTTGAGGATGATGTTCTCGACGTCCTCGCCGACATAGCCGGCTTCCGTCAGGGTGGTCGCGTCGGCGATGGCGAAGGGAACGGAAATGATCCGGGCCAGGGTCTCGGCCAGGAGCGTTTTCCCCGTCCCGGTCGGACCGATCAGGAGGATGTTGCTCTTGGAGATTTCGACGTCGGACGCGGCCCCGCGGGGCATCCGGATCCGCTTATAATGGTTATACACGGCCACCGCGATTTTTTTCTTGGCGACATCCTGGCCGATGATGTAGGCGTCCAGGCCGGCTTTGATTTCGGCCGGGGTCGGCAGGGGGCCGGAGGCGGCCGTCTCTTCGCGGGGCTCCGCCGGGGATGGGACGTTCTTGACCAGGGAATGGGCCGCTTCCACGCACATATCGCAGATGAAAACGCCGTCGGGGCCGGCGATGAGCTTGCGGACTTCGGCCGGCGTCCGGTGGCAGAAATTGCACTGCCCGGGCGCGTTGGTCCGGTCCCGCGTGGATTCGTCCATGGTCGACTCTCGTGATCCGGTTTGGTTTCGGGGCCGTCCAACGGCCCGCCGGATCACTTTTTCGCCGGGCCCCGCGACGAGTAAATCCCGTCGAGAAGCCCGTACTCCTTCGCCTGGGGCGCCGTCATGATGAAATCCCGTTCGATGTCGGACTGGATTTTCGACTTCGTCTGGCGCGTATGTTTGACCAGGATCTGGTAAAGCGTTTCCCTCATCCGCAGGATTTCCTTGGCCTGGATGGCGATGTCGGAGGCCTGCCCCTGGGTTCCGCCGAAGGGCTGATGGAGAAGGATCCGGGCGTTGGGCAGGGCGAACCGCTTGCCCGACGCCCCTCCCGCCAGGAGCACGGCGGCCATGCTGGCGGCCTGGCCGACGCAGATCGTGGCGACGTCGTTTTGGATGAACTGCATCGTATCATAGATCGCCAGGCCGGCCGTGATGCTGCCGCCCGGCGAATTGATGTACAGGGAGACTTCCCGCTGGGGGTTTTCCGCTTCGAGATAAAGAAGCTGGGCGATGACCTGGTTGGCCGAATCGTCGTTGATTTCACTTCCCAGGAAGACGATGCCGTCCTTCAGCAGGCGGGAATAGATGTCATAGGCCCGTTCGGAACGGCCGTCCTGCTCAACGACGAAGGGGATGAGTGTCATGGCTGAAAAAGAGGTGGTTACTCCATTATAGACTGGGAGATTAAAAAGTCAACGGTTCGGCGGGCTAAAAGCGTCCCCTTCAATCCTTCCCGCCGTCCTTCCTCCCGGAACGTATCCATCACCCGGGCCAGGGGAAGGCCGTTTGATTCGGCGATCGTCTTGATTTCGGCGTCGATGTCCTCTTCGGTCACGAAAAAGCCCTCGGCCTGGGCGATTTTCTTGATGACGAGATGTTCCTTGAGGTTCTGCTCGGCCTGGATCCGGGCTCGGGCCCGAATCGCCTCGGCTTCTTCCCGCGTGATCCCGCGCCGGGGCAGCTGCGAGGCGATGTTCTTGAGGACGATTTCCATTTCTTCCTCGACCACGGATTCGGGGAGGATGATCCCGGCCTTGTCGATCACCGCCTGGATCGCGTCCTGCGACATGTCCCGGCGGACGGATTGGCGCTTCATCGATTCCAATTCGGCCCGGACCTTGGCCCGAACCGCCTCCAGCGTTTCCTCCCCCAGGCGCTTGGCGAACTCCTCGTTGATTTCGGGAAGGACCATTTCCCGGACCGATTCGATATGCATCGTGTAGGCAATCGTTTTCCCGGCGAACTTCTTGTGGGGATGATCGGCCGGATACGCGTAATCGAACGAGGTCTCCTCCCCCGGCCGAAGCCCGGGCAAATGGGCATTGAGGGCCGGGTCATTGTTGGGGTGGCCGGCGACAAGGGCGAGCTTTTCCGTCGGCATGAGCCGCTTGGACTTGACATCGCGGCCTTGGATCCTGCCGGTGACGTAATCGCCGTCCTTGATCGCCCGGTTTTCCACGGGAAGATACTCCGCATGCTTGCGGCGGAGATCCTCGATCGTCCGTTCGACGTCCTCATCGGCTACGCTCTCATCGCGCTTTTTGAGCGGCAGCTTTTTGTAGGGCGGCAGGTCGAATTCCGGCCAGGTTTCCACGACCGCCTTGAACCGGAGCGATGAGCCGGCCTCGTAGGCGACATCACGGACCGAAGGGACGCCCACGGCCCGGATGGCGTTTTGCTCAAGAGCCCGATGAAGGGCCTCGGGGACGAGATGGTCGATGACTTCGTGTTCGATATCATGGCCGAATTTCTGGAGGACGATGTCGAGGGGCGCTTTCCCCGGCCGGAAGCCCGGCAGCTTGGCCCGGGACGCGAAAGAGGCCGCGATCTCCTCATGGGTTTTGGCGGCTTCGGCCGCGGATAGTTCGACGGCGAGCTCCCGGCGGACCGGGCTGAGGGTCTCGACCGTGCACGTTACTTTTTCCTGGGAATCGGACATGAATGACATCCTTGTTTGACCATGGGCAGAGCGGGAGTCGAACCCGCACTCCCTCTCAGGAACTAGGTCCTAAGCCTAGCGCGTCTGCCGTTCCGCCACCTGCCCATTTATGAATCCGCCTGGGCCTCCCTTTTCCTATAGAAAACATCGGGCTCCGGTGACTCGGGGAAGCGGAAGGTGGAGAGATAAAGTTTACCTTAATCCCTTCCCTTTTGTCAATTTTTTCCCAGCCGGATCAGAATTTGATATAGGATCTCAGCTTGGCTGCCCGTTCCGCGGAAATCGGCTCGAGCTTCTTGACGATGTCCAGGGCGTTGGCCTTGTCGCGGAGGTTGACGTAGGCCACGCCGAGATTGAAGAGCGCGTCGGTGTTGTCGGGTTTCAGGGCGACGGCCTTCTTCAACGACTCCGCCGAGGCCGAATACTGTTTCAGGATCATCTGGCTCATCCCAAGGTACAGCCAGCCGTAGAATTGATCCGGCGCGACCTCGACGTTTTTCTGGAAGGTCGCGATGGCCTGGGAATAGTTTTTCATCTGATAGTACGTGACGCCCAGCTGGAACAAGGCGTAATCATAGTCCGGCTTGATTTCGATGGCTTTTTTAAAAGCCTCGGCCGCCTCGGCGTTTTTGTTGAGTTTGGTGTATTCCAGACCCAGGAGGTACTGGGTCTTTTCATCTTTGGGATTGAGGGCGATAAGCTTCTGGCAAGCCGCGATGGCCTTTTCGGTCATCTTGGCATTGTCGTACATCACCAAAATGCTCTGAAAGTATTTTCCCGGCTCCTTGGCCACTTCGCCGGTTTTAATATAGGCGGCTTCGGCCTCCTCATATTTTCCGGCTTTATTGAGCATTTCGGACATCTGGTACCAATAATAGGCGTCCTCGGGGTTGATTTTGAGGAATTCGGCATAAGCGGCGGCCGCCAGAGCATACTGTTCGCCGTTGCCTCGCACGTTCCCCAGCGTACGGTACACCTGGGCGCGATCGGCCGGGGTGGACGCCAGATACTTGTCATAAGCATCCCCGGCCTTTACCCAATCGCGAAGACCCTCATAAGCCTCGCCCAGAGAGCGATACACGGCGACTTGGGAAGCATCGAGCTCCAGCGCTTTTTGCAGGTTCGGAATCGCTTCGGCGAATTTCGATGTCCGGGCTTGAATCGTCCCGACCCCCGCGAAAGCGGCCGCGTTGTTGGGTTCCAGGGCGGCGACCTTCTGGTAGGATTCGAGGGCCTTGGCGTAATCCCGCTGCTTTTCATAAACCAAGGCTAGGAATTTCCAGGCCTCGAGGTTATTGGGCTGGGCTTTGGCCACTTTATCCAATCCGCGGACGGCCGCGTAATTCTCGTCCATCCACATGAACATCCGGCCCGAAAGCCAGCCGGCTTCCACGGAATCCATATAGTCTTCGGGCGTCCAGGATTTGAATTTGACCAGCGTTCCCGGTTTCATCGCCATGAGGATCGACGCGGGGACGACGAATCGCAGGCGGCGTTCGAAAACGTTGAGGAGGCCGACCAGCTTGCCGGATTCATCCAGGACCGCTCCGCCGTCGAACGTGTCGGCGACGGCCAGGGTCGTGTCGGCGAGCTGAACACCCGGGGCGATGTCATACAGCTTCCGGATTTTGCCGTCGGCCGAGGCGATCGCGCCCGACTCGTTGGTCCCGAGGGCCACCACCGGCAGGTCCGCGGCCGGCGAGGCTCCGGCGGGCAGGATTTTAACCTTCCCGTCGATCTGGAGGAGGGCCAGGTCGAGAGTCTTATCCACGGCAAGAATGCCCTCGACATCGACGCCCTTCTTCTGGGCGTTTTGGCCGGTGACTTCGGCCGCCTTGCAAACCAAATGATAGCTGGTCACCGCGATCGTTTCCGATAGGGCGACGGCCGATCCACGGCCGATTTCCTTCTTCTCTTTGTCAAAGACGATCAGGGATATGACGGCGTTTCCGTTGTCGGCCAGGAGCTTGGCGCCGGGGCCGCTTTGAGCGGCCGGCAACGTTCCGGGTAGAAATAAAGCGAGACAGAGAGACGCGCAGAGGAAAGTTTTAGGTTTCATATGGCCTCCTGTATGTTTTGTGATGATATGAGATAAAAGTAAGATATATTTTGACACGGCAGCGGCGTTCTGTCAAATGGAGCGAAGGGTTTTATTGACAACCGGATTCGGCTCGAGTAGCCTTGGGGCGCCATGAAAATCCCCCGTCGCCCGGCGCTCTATTGGATCATTGCCGCCGTGCTCCTGGCAGCCGTTCTTTTTATCGTCAAAATCAATAAAAATATGGTCGATTTCGGGGTGAATTACGCCGCCGGGGACCGCTTGATCCACGGCGAGACCATCTATCGGAATACGGACGAGCATTACCAATTCAAGTATGCCCCGTTCTGCGCCATGATATACGCCCCCCTGGCGATGCTCTCCCCTATCGCGGCCAAGGCCATCTGGTATGCGCTTGTCCTGGCCGCGACGGCAGGATTGCTCCGAGCGACTTTCCGACTCCTCTCGGCTCATGGCGCTCCAAGGGCCCGGTCGGCGACGTTATTGGCCGCCCTCGTCCTGGCCAAGTTTTTCCTGCGGGAGATTCAGCTCGGCCAGATCAACGCCATAATCACCGCCCTGCTCCTGGCCATGGTCGTCAACCTCGTCCAGGATGAGCAAACGCGGTCCAAGGGCCGCTCGGTTCTGGCCGGGCTTCTCTGGGGCCTTTCGACCGCCTTGAAACCTTATGCCCTGATCTTCCTGCCTTATTTCATACTCAAGCGGAAATGGAATGTCTTGTGGCCGGCTCTTCTCGTTTTGGGATTGTCTCTGATCGCCCCGACCGTCTATTACGGTTTCAACGGGAATCTCCTCGTCCACGAGGAATGGATCTCCTCCCTGTCCCGCTCAACGCCGGCCCTTCTTGATTCCCAGGATAACGTTTCCCTTCTAGCCTTGTTAACGAAATGGACCCATGATCCGGGATTATCCCAGCTGATCTTCGCGATTGCCGTCCTGTCGCTGATCCTTCTCGTTTACGCTTTCATCCGGAGGGGCCGAGAGCGGCCGGCAGCGACGATGCCCGAGGCCGCCCTCCTTCTTCTCCTTATTCCCTTGATTTCGCCGCTCGGATGGGATTATACGTTCCTATCCTCCGTCCTGGCTTTGGCCCTGGTCATTCAACACGCCTCCGATGTCCCCAAAATCGTCAGGGCGGGCGTGATTGTCAATTTCGCCGTGATCGGACTTTCACTTTATGACCTCCTGGGCCGCAACGCCTATGCCGCGTTCATGTCCGCCTCCGTCCTGACCCTGAATTTTCTCCTCATCGTCGGAGTTCTGGTCGGCTTGAGATGGGCGCGGAAAATCTGATCCGGCGCCGCATCGCCTGGATTTACGCCATGACGGCGGCTGGAATTCTTCTCTGGTTGGGAGCGATTGTCGGCGCCCCTTGGCTATGGAGCCGCGGGCTGCGCGGGGCCGGATTTCTCTATGCCTGCTTCGCCCCTGTTTGCCATCAAATTCCGGAGCGGTCTTTCTTCATCAGCGGATTTCCCATGGCCGTCTGCGCCCGTTGTTTCGGCATTTATGCCGGATTTGCCGGAGGGCTGATCCTTTACCCGTTCCGACGGGGATTTTCGCGCCTTCGCCTGCCGCCGCTGAAAGCCCTGATTCTTGTCTCGGCTCCGATTGTCCTCGATACCGCGGCCAATTTCCTCAAAATCTGGGATACCCGCGACGTCCTTCGCTTCCTCTCCGGAATCCTTTGGGGAACGATTCTCCCCTTCTACTTCATCACCGGATTGGGCGAGCTTTTCGCGCTTCGTTCGATCCAAAAAGCGGCGAGGTCGGAATCCGACTCCGATTCCTCCGAAACAAGGGAGATTCCCCAGTAATATTTCCTCCCGCGTCCAAGCGACGCTTGGATGTCGGGAGGCAGAAGGATTTGGCCGGCGGCGCTCGGGGCGCTTTCCCAAATCAGGATCAAGGAATCGTCAAACAGGCTGATGACCCAGGACGCGTTTGCATATTCTCCGGATATCCGCCAACGGAATGCGATCTTTGTCTGTTCGTCGACGGATCCCGCGGGGCCGACCAATGTGATCGCCGGGTCCTGACCGACCGACCTTAAAGCCATATCATCATCCGGAGGGGACGTCGGCCGGCCGAGCGCGATCCACAATCCCAGCGCGACGGCGGCCAGGCCGGCCCCGGCGGCCGCAAGCCGGCCGAGGGCCCAGAAACCGCGCGTTCTCTTCCGGGGCCGGAAACGTTGAGCAGGACCGGGGGCGAGATGCCCGGCCGAATCGGCGAAAGATCGAGCGGCCCGGTCGACCCCGATCAACATATCAAATTCCTCGGCGCATGGGCCGCAGCGCGAGACATGATCGAGAATCCTGTCTTTGCGTCGGCGGGATGTTTGCGAGCAAAAAAACCGCGTCAATTCGTCGATCGGCGGACAATCCGCCCGTGTCGGGGGATTCAAGCCCCGGACGTATTCCCGATAGGCGGTTTTCAAACGTTCAAGGCCGAGTTTCATAATCGATCTTCTTGTCGACCAGGATTTTTCTCAAATCCTTCAGGCCGCGATAAAGCAAGTTGCGCGTTTTGGAAGGGGTCCATTGAAAATGGAGGGCGATTTCCTCGATCGTCATGTTGAGAAGGTATAACCGAACGACCCGCCGGCGGGTCGGGATCAAACGCTCTACGGCCAATCCGACGACGTCCTTGATATCCATCTCCTCGTAAACGGAATCCGTGTCGTAACCGATGGCATGTTCGGCGATACGACGGTTTTTTTCATACAGATAGATGCCCTCCTCGCGCTTGAACTTCCTGAAGAAATCGATGACTGAGGTATCCACGACTTTCTTAATATAAGACGCGTAATGCCGGATATTTTTCTCATTTTGAAGGACCTTCCACAGCTTGATCCGCGTTTCCTGGAGGACGTCGTCGACCTCGACGCCGATCCGGCCGACGCGGTGTTTTCGGATATGGGCCGACATGAAACCGGCGAATTGATTGATCAGGTGCTCCAATTCCTTTTCCCTGGACGGATCCCAACTCACTCCCGATCCCCTTTCGCGCATCCCTCAAATCCCGAAATCGGCTTTCCCAGGAGAGAACGCCGCAATCGACGCTTTTTTCTCACCGGTTCGTTTTTTTTCTAAAATCGACGCGAAAAAAGAAGCCCACATAAAGTAAAAATGATTATCGACCCGATGAGTACGGGAACCCAAACGGGGACGGCGAGGGAAAGTCGTCTCTCGCCGGCGCCATTAATGACAAAGCCGGCCCAAAAATAAGGGTGGGAAAAGCTCATCGAGGCGGACATCTCCGTTTTCGCCCGGCGAAGCGACTCGGAAATCGTCTGGCCGTCCCTGAGATGCCGGTAAAACCGATTCATCAGATATCCCGTCGCCTCGTCGTCGACGGGCCACAGGCTCATCAAAACGGCCGAAGCGCCCGCGAACAGGAAGGAACGGTTCAAGCCCACGATGCCCTCCCCGCGGACCATGCGTCCAG
>Ga0316628_100001632_pt1 | contig 16001 bp, 13 predicted proteins | sample OWC_Aug_M2_C1_D5_FD_207648 | JGI IMG/M metagenome (GOLD analysis project Ga0316628, IMG submission 207648) | Wetland soil microbial communities from Old Woman Creek delta, Ohio, United States - OWC_Aug_M2_C1_D5_C | ecosystem: Environmental > Terrestrial > Soil > Wetlands | place: USA: Ohio... | reverse complement strand
CCTTTCGGGCGGCACTGGTATGCCTACTCGATCCGACGATTTAAAGAAAATCCCCGAATTGCCCGGTATGTCTTTCAAGCAATCTTTTCTGGAGATTAATTCTGCGGTAATGTCTTACTCTCCCGTGGAAATTCACCGAGATCCGGTAGGGATGTTGGAGAAAATCTTATGGGGCAACATCAACTTCTCCATGAACTGAAAGAATTATCCTAACAACATATGGCCTATACTATTGATGAGGAAGGTTGACCTAACCCTAAAAAATTTAGACTATCCGCCTGAGAGGATTTTCGGAAGCATTCTTGCTGGATCATCGGGTTCATCCACGCTTCAGTGAGGCATTACATTCTGCTCAGTTTAATCAGTTGACATCCCCTCAAACATTGTGATATGAGGTAATTAAAGATTGATCCGTGTTCAGGTGGCTTCAAGCCGAAAAGGGAACCCCGTGAGAGTCGGGGACGGCCACGCCGCTGTAATCGGGGACGAAACTTGCCGGATCCACTACCCTTCGACGGGCTCGGGGTGGGAAGGGGCAAGGAGGCCTGAAGTACCAGGAAGACTTCAGACCACAGTAGGATGATCCGAAAGCCAGAAAACCTGCCTGAATTCGCTTCACAATGGGTCTTCGGTGGAAGACTGTGAAGGGTGAGGTAGAAGAGAACCCAGTCTTTCACACGGAGACTGGGTTTTTTATTGGGATTCTGAAGATGGCTGGAAATTTGACTCTCAAGATTGCTGCCTCTCTCTCCCTGGGTATTCATCTCCTATTTCTCGGGATTGCTTCAAGCTTATTCCAAAACCCCAAGGGACTTCGAATGCCCGGGCGTTATGTCACGGTGACGCTCCTGCCTTTGGTGACCGACGAGAAACCCAACGCCAGGATTATTCCTCCTGTTCCACTAAGAGTTGGAAATCACAATCTCGGGGACCCCGTATTTGATCGCAAGGCACAAAGCCAGGATTCCCCTTTCCCTTCCAAATCGATATCAAAAAATATTCCTCTTGAAGAACCAAAAACAATTCCACAGCAGCGAGAGGAGGACAGAACAGTGAAAGAACCCCTTAACGTTGCCATGGCTGTGGAACCGCCTTCTGATACAAACCTTGCCAAAGGGACGGGCACGGTTTCTTCGAAGGAGGCGGCTGCAAGTGGAGGGATTGTCTCGCTGTCTTTGCCCGCTTTCCGCTCTGGAGAATTCGATGCAGGGACTTTTTCGTACGGTAGCTCTGGAGATGGAAATGGGTCAGGGGCCGGATCTGGGAGCCGAAGTTCGAGCAGAGGAGGCTCTGGAAAGGGGGAAGGGATTTTGGGAAAAATCTTTTCCTCCCGAGGACGGGGCAATGGGGCTCGGCCCAGATACGCTGAGAACCCGAAACCTCCCTATCCGGAGGAAGCCAAGAAAAAGAGATATGAAGGAGAAGTTGTCTTAAGGGTGGAAGTCCTTATCAGCGGCCGGGTAGGGCAGATTGAGATAAAGAAGTCATCCGGTTATGAGTTGCTCGATCGCTCTGCTCTCACCACGGTAAAACAGTGGAGGTTCATTCCCGCAAAGAAGGATGAGGTTCCCATCCCTGTTTGGGTAAATATTCCCATCGAGTTTCAATTTCAATGATCTATTCATCAAAAAAAATAGGCACGAAAGACGGAAAGCTTAAAAACCTCTCTTCCCTCTGCGGGAGCGAATTAAGGGGAAGGCGAAGATCGATCCACCCTCACCCCCTGCCTACCGGCAGGCAGGCAACCCTCTCCCCTGCCTTCGCCGAAGCGGCTTCGCGCAGGCAGGCATCAAGGGAGAGGGAAAAAAGCATGGTATTCATTTCATTGTTCTTGATACCTTTGCTCTTCTTCGTCCTCTCCTTTTCAATTTCCTATTCGGCCACGAGGACGTTTAAAGACGAAGTAGGAAGAGAAGCGATCTTTCCTTTTCCTCCGAAAAGAATCGTCTCCCTGGCTCCCAATATCACCGAAATCCTCTTCAGCCTCGGCCTCGATGAAGAAATTGTGGGCGTGTCCATTCATTGCAACTTTCCTGAAAAGGCCAAGAGCAAAGTTCGAGTAGGAAGTTACATCCGTCTCGATTTCGAAAAGATCACTTCCCTCAACCCTGATCTGATCATTGCCACGGCAGCTGGAAATACCCGGGACATGGTGGATCGCTTAGGGAAATTAGGATTTCCAACTTATGTCATCTATCCGAAGAATTTCAATGATATCCTCAAAAACATCGCTCATATCGGTCAGGTCGTAAACCGGGAAGAAGAGGCAAGGGTGATCATCGAGGAAATGAGAAAGAGAAGCCAGAGAATCGTCGAACTCACAAATGGTCTTCCACGACCTAAGGTTTTTGTCCAAATCGGAGATGCCCCCATTGTGACGGTGGGGAAAGGAAGCTTCGCAGATGACGTGATCCGGCTTGCCGGGGGTGATAATATTGCCGGAAAAGAGAAAGAGGTGTATCCTCGATTTGGAATGGAGGAAATTTTAAAGAGATCTCCGGAGGTGATTGTCATCAGTTCCATGAATCCAAGAGGGGATTATCAGAAGATTTTGCAGGAATGGAATCGTTGGGAGACCATCCCTGCCGTCAAGAACGGCCGCATTCACCTCATTGACTCTGACCTGATCGATCGGCCATCACCGCGCATCATCGATGGATTGGAGGAGTTCGCAAAAATTCTCCATCCTGAAAAATTTGAAAAACGAATGAAAAATTAGCATTCAAGAATTATCATTGATCATTGTTAATTGATAGTTTTTCATTTTGTAATGAGATTTATATGAAGACTATTACACTAAGAAAAGTCCTCACCATTTCACTTCTCCTCAGCCTCCTCCTCATCGTTATCATCCTCCTATCCGTCACTATGGGAAGCGTAAAGATTCCACCCCTTCGTTCGATTCGTATTCTCTTGCAATCCGTTCTTGGTCTGACGGGAGCGGGGAACGAGACGGAGCGCACCATCATTCTTTCCCTCAGACTTCCCCGGGCGATTCTGGCAGGTTTCGTGGGAGCAGGTCTTTCTGTTTCAGGGGCTACGTTTCAGGCCCTCCTGAGAAATCCTCTGGCTGATCCTTATATTCTCGGGGTCTCCAGTGGTGCAGCTGTGGGCGCAATCCTTGCCATCCTCTTGGGACTCGGCACCTTTTCCTTCGGCCTTCCATTGGCTTCCTTCGTGGGAGCGTTTCTCACTATATTGGTTGTCTTCTACTTCGGAAGACAGGATGGGAAAATCCATCCCAATACACTTTTGTTGGCAGGGGTCATTATCGGTTCCTTTCTCTCGGCCCTCATCATGTTTTTTCTCTCCGTCTCCCAGAGAGAAGAACTCCATACGATCATCTTCTGGCTGATGGGAGACTTCAGTTTCTCCAACGCTCGGGCCATTTTAATCATCTCTCCTTATATCCTATCGGGGGTTTTCCTTCTTTATCTCCGTTCTCGCCAGTTGAATCTCATCCTTTCAGGGGAAGAAAATGCAGTACAGTTAGGCGTGGATGTGGAGAAATTAAAATTGATTTCCTACCTCTCTGCTTCCCTGATCACCGCGGCATCGGTCTCTGTCTGCGGCCTCATCGGTTTCGTGGGCCTGATCATTCCACATTCTGTCCGGCTGATCTTCGGCCCCGACCACCGTCTCCTCATTCCTTCTGCGGCATTGCTCGGCGCTTCGTTTCTTGTCGCCTCCGATACCTTTGCGAGAACCCTGCTCGCTCCTGTTGAATTGCCCGTGGGCGTGGTCACCGCTGCTTTTGGAGGTCCTTTCTTCATCTACCTTTTAAGGACGAGAAAGGCGGTCAAAACATTATGATTGAAGTCAATTCCATCTCTTTCCGTTATCATAATGATTGGGTGCTCCAAGATATCTCTTTTCGGGTGGAAAAGGGAGAGTTCGTCGGGGTGATCGGGCCAAATGGATCTGGGAAAACCACGCTCCTGAAGACCCTCTATCGTCTTCTTACCCCCCAGAAGGGAGAGATTCTCTTAGAACTTGTTCCCGTGAAGAAGATAGATCGAGCGGATATTGCCAAAAGGATTGCGGTGGTTGCCCAAGAGACTCAACTCCTTTTTCCCTTCAGTGTCCTCGAAACCGTCCTGATGGGGAGGTCTCCTTATCTTGGACATTTAACGTTCGAGAGCAAAGAGGATTTGGAGATTTCAAAGAAGGCGATGGAGTGGACAAAGATCCTTCCTTTTTATGAAAGGCCCATGGATGAACTCTCCGGCGGAGAGAGAAAAAGGGTCTTCATCGCCAGGGCTCTGGCTCAGCAACCGGAGGTCATGCTTCTGGATGAGCCCACTGCCAACTTGGACATTCATCACCAGATCGATTTTCTCGATCTCATCCTCACTCTCAATCGGGAAAGAGGCCTGACCATTGTCATGGCCTCCCACGATATGAACATTGCCTCTGAATTTTGTGATCGACTGATCCTTCTTCAGAGAGGGAGGATTTATAAAATGGGATCTCCCGGGGAGGTTATCACCAAAGAGAACATCGAGAAGGTCTACGGCTGTGAGGTCTGGGTGGACCAAAATCCCATCTCAGGAATGCCCCGGATCAGTCTTTTGAAAAAAGGGGGTCATTAAAAGATGAAGCTTTGGGAAGAGATTGAAAACGCCCAGAAAAAGATTCAAAAGGTGATCCTTCGAACCCCGATGATCTATTCAGACACCTTCTCAAAGCTGACCGGCAAAGAGGTCTTTCTCAAACTTGAAAATCTTCAGAAGACCGGATCTTTCAAAATCAGAGGGGCCTACTATAAATTGTCGCAACTCACTCCCTTGATGAAAAAAAGGGGAGTGGTGGCGGCCTCCGCAGGAAACCATGCCCAGGGCGTTGCACTGGCATCCTTCCTCTTAGGAATTCATTCCACCATTGTCATGCCTGAAGGAGTCTCTCTCGCCAAACAGATGGCCACTCAAGCGTATGGTGGAGAGATTGTTCTTTACGGTCAAAATACAGATGAGGCCCTGGGCTACGCCAAAAAAATGGCAAGGGGCGGGAAATCCCTCATCCATCCTTTTGACGATGAACAGGTCATCGCCGGTCAGGGGACGATCGGTCTCGAAATTTTAGAGGAAGCTCCTGGAGTTGAAGTCATTATTGCGCCTGTGGGGGGAGGGGGGCTGATCTCGGGAATTGCTGCAATTGTAAAAAAGAAAAGACCCGATGTGAAAATGGTCGGCGTTCAGGCAAGCCATGCCCCTTCTGCCTTCTATTCCTTGAAGAGAAAAAGGATTGTGGAGGTAAAGGTAAAGCCCACATTAGCCGATGGGATTGCCCTCCAAAGGGTGGGGAAAATCACCTTCCCTTTGATCCAAGAAGGAGTGGATGAGATTGTCACCGTGGGAGAGAATGAGATCGCCTCAGCCATCCTCTTGTTGATGGAGAGAAAGCGTGTCGTGGCAGAGGGCGCAGGAGCTACTCCGCTGGCGGCGCTCCTGTCAAGAGGATTTAAGACCAGATCGAAAAAGGTCGTTCTGGTCATCAGCGGAGGAAACATTGATTTTCACCTTCTTGATCGGATCATCGAGAAAGGTCTCGCGCAAACAGGCAGGCTCGTCCGGATGAGTATCCTCTTGAGAGATGTTCCAGGAGCTCTGGCCAAACTCACGAGTCTGGTCGCCGGATATCAGGCCAACATCCTTCATATCATCCATGAACGGGCAGCGAAAGATATTCCGATCGGATTCTCAAAAGTGGTGTTGGTCTTAGAAACTCGCGGGCCAGATCATATCCAAGAGATTCAGCAGGGGTTCAGAACGAAGGGGTATTCTCTCCAGATATCGAGTTAGCTTAAACTTTGAAAAAGACAAAGAGACAGGCGTGTTGAAAAAGCTTTACAGATTCTCTGTTTAATTGTAGGATGATTTTTAGATCGTGAAGAGAGGAGTAATGCATGCCTGAAGGAGAACATACCTTAGCGGTCTTCATCGATTTTGAGAACCTTGCCCTCGGATTCAGAGGCAAGAGGGACAGACGATTTGAGATCAGGAAGGTCTTAGAGCGCCTGGTTGAAAAGGGCAAACTCATTGTGAAAAAGGCCTATGCGGACTGGGCTGATTATGCGGAGTATAAAAAGCCCCTTCATGAGGCGGCCATCGAACTGATCGAGATTCCAAAACGTGCGATGACCGGAAAGAACTCCGCAGACATCCGGCTTTGTGTGGATGCCCTCGATCTCTGTTATTCCAAAGAGCACATCGACACCTTCGTCATTGTTTCAGGCGATAGCGACTTCTCCCCCCTCGTCTCTAAGTTGAAGGAGAATGGCAAGCGGGTGATCGGAGTTGGGATGAAGGAGTCGAGTTCCAACCTTTTAGTCGATAACTGCGACGAGTTTATTTATTATGAAGACCTAGAACGACCCTTGGGCATTCCCCCCAAGATCGAGCAGGATCTTCCCGAGAAGAAGAAAGAAGCCTTTCAACTTCTGGTGGACTCTGTGGTAGCTCTCGTCCGTGAGAACAAAGAAGTACTCTGGTCCTCGATGGTGAAAGAGACGATGAAGCGAAAGAAACCCTCTTTCAACGAGTCCTATCATGGGTACCGTACCTTCAGTGATCTCCTTGTAGATGCCGAAAAAGAAGGGATCATTCAGCTAAGAACCGATACCCGGAGCGGGACTTATGTCATCGTTGGATTCGGGAAGGATCAGAAAAAGGATGCCGCGGAAGAATTGCAGGAGTCAAAAGGACAGAAGGAACGGAAACCCTCGAAGCCCCGCTGGCGCCCACGCCCAAGGAAACCAAAACCAAAAACACCTTCACCTCCGCCCGAGCCTCCAGATGTTCCTAATGCTCCGGAAACAGAGCCGAGCTTATGATCCCCCTCTCCCCTCCTTAAAAAGAGACCGCGCCGTAATTGGGCCAAGGCAGAGAGGATTCTGAAGAACGGAATAAACAGGAGGGTGAGAAAGCTTTAACACGGAACCTCCAAATAATTAGACTCAGTGGTTTCAGACCCATGAAAGGATTGTCTCTTACGATACAGTCTCAAAAGGGCGCGTGCTATCGTTCAAAGCTGGACGATGGCGCTGGACGGTTGTGGAAATTTCAATTTCTCGTTCCTATCCTCGCCTTTCTCGTCCTGAGCTGTCTTCCAAAGCACTCATTCACTCAAAGAGACCTGGGCGTACCAGTGAGAGAGGGCATCTGTTGGAGCACTTTCGTCGGCCCTGGAAAGACAGGAGAAAGGGATACCATTTACCTCTCCTTCAGCCAATACAATGCCCCTCTTTCCCTTCTCGCTCTCAATCCTGACACAGGCCAGATCCGACAATTTGACGGGCCTCTTTCCTCTGAGATGGGTTCGTGGGGATTCACCATCGACGATGAAAACCGTATCTATCTCGGGAGTTATTATTCCGCGCACCTTCTGCGTTTTGATCCGAAGACTGAAAAGTGGGACGATCTCGGGCAGCCTGCCGGAGAGTCTGAGTCTTTCATTTGTAAAATAACAACGGCGAGAGACGGGAAGATCTGGGGAGGAACTTACCCCTCGGCAAAGCTTTTTTCTTACGATCCAAAAACTGGGGTGAGCGAGAACTTTGGCCGGATGGATCCGGACCAGTTCTACTGTTATCCCACTGCTGGCGATGATGGTTTGATCTATTGTGCCATCCAATTTGAGAAGATGGACATCGTTATCTTCGATCCAGAGAAAAAGAGCAAGACTTCCCTGATCCCGCACGAAAGTCGGAAACCTGGTCGCATAAATTTGGTGAAGGGAAAAGACGGAAAGATTTATGCCAAACTATCGACTTCAGATGAATGGTTCCTCATCGAAGGAGGAGAAAAACTGGTTGCAATAGCTAAGTCTAACATTCCTTTTGCTCAAAGTGGTCTTCCGGATGGACGAACGTTTCGTCTCGTCGATGGAAGCCTCCTCCGGATTGAGAATCCTTTAACAAAGGAGAAGAAAGAGATTCCTGTCAAATACGAGGCGGCGGGATCCTTCATCTTTATCGTCGGGACGGGTCCCGACCTTAGGGTTTATGGGAGTAGTATGCTTCCACTGCGACTCTTCGTCTATGACCCGTGCACTCAATCTTTCAGGAATCTGGGCAAGGCCTCCTTTGCCAATGGAGAGGTTTATTCCATGGGGGCCCTCGACGGAAAACTTTATCTCTGCTCCTACCCTGAGGCCAGGCTGTCTGTCTATGATCCGAACAAGCCGCTAAGATTTGGCGACAACGAAGATGCCAATCCGAGAGACCTAGGGCCCATGGGAGGAGAACTCTATCGACCGAGAGCGATGGTAACTGGACCTCATGGGAATGTGTATATCGGAGGTTACCCTGATTATGGACTCCTGGGTGGTGCCATCAGCGTCTATGATCCAAAGAAACATGAAAAAAGAGTCTATCGTCACGTTGTCCAGAATCAAAGCATCGCCTCGCTTGCCTATATTGCTAAATTGGATCTCATTGCAGCGGGAGGCTCTATAAGGGGTGGAACTGGAACACGCGCTGTTGAAAAAGAAGCAAAACTCATGCTCTGGGATCCCAGAGAAGAAAGAAAGATTTTTGAGGTCGTCCCTGTTCCTGAAGTTAAGACCATCCTCTCCCTCGCGGTCACTGTAGAGGGGTTGCTTTATGGAATCACAGACAATGAAAAGGTCTTTGTCTTCGATCCGGAGAGAAGAGAAGTCAAAAAGATTCTTGATCTTGGATTTAAGGAACCAATGGAAATCTCCCTCCAGCTCGGACCGGACTTAAGACTTTATGGATTGGCGAAGGAGGCCATCTTTTCCATCGATCCAAGAAACGATCAGATCTCTCTTGTGACGAAACCTCCTGTCCCAATCCTTTCGGGCATGGCCATGCTGGGTCGAAAAATTTATTTTGGATCAGGTGCAAATCTGTGGGAATTTGAAATTCCCCTCGAGCCCAGTAAACCAGTCGAGTAAGACTGCTTTCACCCTCTCTCCCTCTTTTGGTTGATCATAGCCCCATCGAAATAGGAAGTTTGCTCTATTTTAGAAGAAAAATTCCAAAACTCCCTTTCCATTGAATTTCCAAGATTTAAATATTAGATATTATAGTAGACCTGTCGCACAATGACGATTCAAGAATCCACCTGACCACAGGATGACCGTGAGTAGCTATGATCTTTGCCTGACATGGAACTGGGAATACGACGCTGACTTTGTTAGGCTGCTCGACCGGGCATGCCAATCACGAGGGTTATCCCTGCTGCAGATTACCCCGGGAAATCTTGCGGATATGGTCCAATCCCTCGTAAACGAAGAAATAGCCTTCAAAACCTTCTTTGACCGGGCGGCCGACGCAGATGCACGCTTTATTCCGATTGTTCAATGGGCCTGCTGTCATGCGGTTCATCATATCAACCCTCACGAATTAGCTTGCCGGGCCTGGGATAAAGTCGCTATGCATCAAGCCATCAGCGTGGATATGGAAACGCCTTTTACCCTCATCCTGCCGTCCTATGACGAACAACCTTTGCTCCCGGCGATTGACCTCGCTTCAGTAGGTCAAAGGTTCATCATCAAACCCGCATACGGAGGGGGCGGAGACGGGGTGGTCATCGAAGCTACTTCGCTGAATCAGGTGGTGGTTGCCCGGCAGGAGTTCCCCTCTCAGAAGTATTTGCTCCAGGCCCATGTTACCCCGGCTCAGCTTGGTTCCCGGATGGCGTGGTTTCGGGTCGTTTACTGTGCCGGAAAGGCGTATCCATGTTGGTGGGACAACGGTACACATATTTATGTTCCTGTCATTTCTGACGAAGAGATCTGCTATCACCTCGGGCCACTGCGTCGCATCACTTCTTCCATTGCCCGCTTATGCAGGCTGGAGTTATTCTCCACCGAAATTACACTCACCCCCGAGGGCCGTTTTGTCATCGTAGACTATGTGAATGATCCGATTGATTTGCGTCTTCAGTCCAAAGCGTTTGATGGCGTCCCTGATGATATTGTCCGGGACATAGTAGAATGTCTGGCCGAGCTCGTCCTGAGTCATTCCTCCCCTTCGGAAGGCCAAGACTTTATCCGATCGATTACTCCTTCGATCACCGGAAGCGCTCCGAAACTCGCCGGGGCAGGCTAAAACCGAGGCTTCTATTCAGTGTAGGCAGGATTTCTATCTAATGAACGCCCTGTTGAAGCTCTGACCGGAGCTGGCCCGATTGCGAGATCCGAATTCATGTTCGTTCCCGTACGGGGCGGCCAGAGGCTTCGGCCGTGTACCCTTCAACTAAAAACGGAAATTTCCGCGCCCGAAACCACCGCTATGGTTTCCCCCTTGATGGGACGGAGAAAAATCTCTGCCTCCAGTGTGGGATGAGCCGAAATGCTGGCTCCCTCCCTGCACAGACGGACTGGAAAATCTTTCAATGCCTCGCGAAGAGCCCCGTGAAGGTGGACTGAATGATCGAGTTTCGCCTACAGAAGGTCTTCGAAAGTTCATCCCACCCGCTCTGTCCGTCCTACGGTCGACACCGGGTGGTCTACCCCGATAACCATTCCGGCCGCTGAGACCCGAAGGCTGACTTCCCCCGTGTTCAACTCGTCTTTCGGTACCGCGGCCAGGCCTCGAGTAGGCGGGGCGTGCATTGTTAGATCCCCTGCCAGGTAAGGGCATGGAAGTGTTGCCCGAACCCATTCGCCCACGGCTGCGCTCAAAGATTGACCGAGCACCCTTCCTGGCCTCCGCGGAATTGAACCCTCTTCCGTGAGGCGTTTCTCCGCTTCCAAAAATGCTTCCAGTGTGTCTCCTTGCGGGATGAATGGCAGAGATCCTTCCGGTCCTGTGATCTCTGATGTGATTGGTAATGACACACGGATGCCCATGTCTATGAATAACTCGATGGAAGTCATGGAGAATAAAGAACCCCGGAAAGAGAAACCCCGAGCACCAGAATGGGCTGGGGACCCAAGCGTACATGTAGTAATAATCCGGGGGCGGAGGATAGTAGGTCACCACAGGGGGCCCTTCGGTATCATAGTAATTATCGATTACAGATGGCTCCGTGTACAGAGGAGTTGTCGGAGATGGACTTTCAGCGTATTCATCCGAGCCCTCAGCAATGATTGGTAATTCATGTTCTACCGCAACTGTCCGCAATGTCTTTAAAGCTTCATTCTTCGCAAGGGCCAATTTTCGACTGTCCGCCGCTTCACCAACGGATTTTTCCAATTCAGCGATAATGTCGGGCGTCATGGGATAATCGGCAATCCATCCGTTCTTGGGTGTGATACCGGCTGAAGCCAGCATACTCTCCGCTTCCGCTTCGCTCTTGGCCTTTCCTATTTTAAGCGCCTCAGCCAACTTGATTGCAAAGTCTCCTTCACGAGTCAAGGTCTGGGCGATGGGGGGTGGCTGGGTCGCTTGTTCCCCAGACTGTGTGCCAGTTGCGATTTTCCCGGGAATGGCTTGGGAGAGGGTTGAGCGTCCCGTTTTCGGCATGCTTACCTCCTCTGCCTTATTGCGAAAATCAGGAGGGACTTTGCTGTAGTCGTCTGCATAGTTCACCACACCTCCTTCATCAACCCATCTATAAACAGTGGCCGATGCAGAGGAGGCAAACACAAGGATTAATAAGGCAAAAAGCAGTTTCTTCATTTTTTTTCCTCCATTTCAGTTAAGAAATGAACGCTGACGCCTGGAACCGTTTCCGGCTTACAAAAGTCCCTGACAATAAGTTGTTTTTCCGTAGTTTTCCATGAGATTTGATTCGCTTATTACACGTCCTTGGCCCAACAGATTCTTACATCATTTTTTTAGACGTACTATAAAGGCATTTTATTCAAAATTCTTCAAATCAATGGCTATTTCTATTTCTTACAAGGACTTGAAGCCTAAACGGCCTTCCCAAATCCTTCGAGTCTTTCCTCTTGTTCTCTGAGCTGAAGGTGAGATTCTTCAATGGAGATGGGTTTAAATCGCACTTGATCCCCAGGCTTGAGTTGCGCCACCCTGGATAAATCCGTAGAAATGATCGTGGCAATCTTTGTATAGCCTCCGGTGACCAACTCCGTTAGGATGATGATGGGATTTCCGTCGCCGGGGACCTGAATCGAACCTGAAATCATACCCTCTGAGATGATTGACTCCTCCACATTGGGTCTTCTTTCGATCTTGGGTCCTTCTAGGCGAACTCCCATTCGATCGCATTGGGGAGTTACCTGATAGGATGAGGAAGAGAATATTTGGAACCCTTCTTCCGTAAAGTGGCGATCCTGAGGTCCTGGGATCACCCTGAGAGATACCTCCTTTTCCAGAGGAGGAACCCAATCCAACGGAAATCGAAGACCCAATTTACTAAGAGGGGCTGAGATATCGGGAGTGTAAAGAATATCCCCTCGTCTCAACTTTCTTCCCTCCAAACCACCAAAATTGCCTGAAAGATAGGTTGAACAGCTCCCCATGATTTTCCGAACAACAAATCCCCCACTGACTGCCAAGTAAGCCCGGCACCCTGCTTGGACCTTCTTGAAGGCGATGACATCACCCTCCACCAGAAGATGAGTTCTCCACATCTCCAGGGATTCCTCGTTCAATGCAGGAGAGAGAGCTCCACCCGTGATGGAAATGACAACCTCCCTCAGAGCCTTTATTTTTAAACCCATGAGTGTGGTTTCGAGGCCAGCTTCTTCTCCTCTATTGCCAACCAGCAGGTTGCCAATTCTGAAAGAAAAGGCGTCCAGGGCTCCCGAGGGAGGGACGCCAAACTGACTGAAACCGTAGCGACCCAGATCTTGAATCGTGGTCAAAATGCCAGGCTCTAATACTTCGAAGGCTGCTACCTTTTCCACCTTTCAAATTTCCTCGATTATATTCGAACGTGGAGATAGGAAATCCAAATATCAAAGTCCAAATGTGAAGCTCCCGGCCCACAGGGCGGGGCTTCGCGGGCACGTAGTGGCGAGCGGGTTGCGAGCAAAGGAAATTTCATTCTGATTGCCCCTTCCTGCCAAAGCGGGATAGGCCGGGTCCCTGCCTACCGGCAGGCAGGAAGGGGCACTTGCCGGTCAGAGGAATGTCAAAATGACTAAAATTTGAAAAAAATTTTCCCTCGTTTTTCCTTGTCATTTGTTCTCTGAATTTCCTTTGAACTTCGAGCCTTGACATTTGGTATTATTTCTTATCTCTTCAAATTCTTTTTCGCTGATCGGATAGAATTGGACAAAGTCGCCCATTTGAAGCAGTGCCGGAGGATCTTGCTCGGGGTCGAAAAGTTCTACGGGGGTTCGGCCGAGAATCTGCCACCCTCCCGGGCTCTCCATTGAATAAATCCCTGTCTGTCTCTGAGCAATGGCCACAGAACCTTTAGGAACGGATAGCCTCGGCGTCTTGAGCCGCGGGGTCGCCAATGCTTGAGGAAGCTCTCCCATGTAAGGAAATCCAGGCATAAAGCCGATCATAAAGATCAGATAAGGTTTGCTGCAGTGGAGTTGGATCACTTCCTCAGGGGAGATCTGATGATATTTCGCCACCCCCCCTAAATCAGGACCGTATGTACCGCCATATACGACCGGGATGTGTTTCAATTCGGGCTCTGGGAGAGCTACCCGCTGAAGTCCTTCTTCTATCCGGCTCAATCTTTTCTTGAGATCTTCGACCGGGAGAATCACCGGGTTGTAAATGACGAGTAAGGACCGGTAGGTTGGAACTGTTTCGACGATGCCTTCCATGCCCTCAGCCTGGACGGCCAGGGCCATCGTTCTCACCCTTTCATTGATCTCCCGACTGATCCCGTCTCCGAATTCAAGGAGAAGACCACGATCGCCCATTAAATAAGAAATTGTTTTAGGATAGAGGCCCATCTGCAATTAAAGCAGTTCGGAGTCGCTATTTCGGTATTCGGAGTATTTAGATTTGGCACCCTGAACTCTGAACCCCAAACTCCGAACTTCAGTTATTCCTTCAAACAAACCATTTCATCGGAATGACAACTACGCCAGCGTCCTTTAACTCCTGTCGAATTTTCTTCACCATCTCAACGGCGGCAGGATTATCGCCATGGACACAGAGCGTATCTGCCCGAAGCCCAATCTCTGTCCCGTCGATGGCAATCACCTTTCCCTCCAAGGCCATCTTCAGCGCCCTTTTAGCAACAATCTCATGATCATGGATCACGGCCCCTTTCTCTCTCCGAGAGACTAAGGTGCCGTCTTTGTGATAGGCCCGATCTGGAAAGGCTTCAAAGGCAATACGGATGCCACGACGTTTTCCAATCTCGAGAAGAGGCTCTCTTTTTGAAGAGGCCAGGACAACCAAAATGATTTCTCGATCCACCTCCGCCAGCGCTTCCGCGACGGCTCCCCATATCTTAGGGTTTGCCACGGCCATATTGTAAAGGCCCCCATGTGGCTTCACGTGTTGAAGTCTCAGTCCTTGGGATTGAGCAAAGGCCTGAAGAGCTCCCATTTGATAAACCACATCATCCTGAATCTCCTCAAGGGTGGCATCAATATTTCTACGTCCAAATCCGATAAGATCAGGAAATCCAGGATGGGCCCCTACCTCTACGCCATATTGCTTTGCCAAGGCGACAGTCCTCCGCATCACACCAGGGTCCCCGGCATGGAATCCACAGGCAATGTTGGCTGAGGTGATGTGGGGGATCACCTCTTCATCAAGTCCAAGTTTGTAAACGCCAAAGCTTTCTCCAACGTCAGAATTCAAGTCTATCTGGATCTTCTTCGTCATATCCCCGTCTCCAATGGCTTTAGATTATGATATACAAAAGAAAAACCTTGACAAATATTAATTTAAAATGGATAAATAAATCAATATAATTAAAGGATAAGGGAGGTGACAGAAATATGTCATGCGGGATGAAGCATCCTAAGGCGAAGAAGGCAACAAAGAAAGCCAAACCTAAGAAAAAGAAATAGGTGGCGGAATATCCCAGGGAAAGAATTTTTTACTTGACATAGAAAAGGATTTTTGATATCCGTTTTTTTATACGGTATTTTCGCTTTCGGTCTTTCTGAAATGTCATGAAAGGAGGTGAAGGGTGATGAGGAAATGGGTGAGCATTTTTTTGGCATTAGGGATGTTAGCAGGTTTTGCTTTAGGGTGTACAGGGATTTCAAAAGACGCAAAGGTTAAGTGCCCCAAATGCGGTGCCGTCTTCACAGTAGATGAAGGCGTACAAGAAGCTCGGAAAAAAGGCTGGTAATCCCACCCCGCTAAACAAGGTCAACTATCCTCTGGAGGAAAGAGAGAGAATTAAAAAGGGAAGACATTCGTTCTTCCCTTTTTAATTTTGTAGTGACCTTAATTCCGCAACATGCTACTAAATCTGAAATTCTACGGAAGGATTTTCCCTGTTCAGAATTGCCGAAAAAAGGGTGCCCTTTAAGAGTTTTGGAATCAGTTGAGAGACCTCAAGGATGATTTCATCGGCCCGCTCCCTTCCTACTTCACCTAACACATCGATTGGGATGAAGACATTTCTTGTTTGCTCCGTTGCTTTGTCTTTCTCACACTGACGCCATACCCAATTCCGGGTCAGCACCTCTCGGTCGTCACGATAGACCAACTCTCCTTTAGGTACTGCTATTGTCTCCACGCCACCCATGGAAGTGAAGGGTTCCCATCCTTCTGCAAACCGGAGATGAATATTTGCTTCGATGGTATCCAAATCATGACCTCCCATGGGAACCAAAAATCTAAGAGAGACGCTGTTATACAGGTCAACAAGAGGGTTAATCTTCGGAAATGGATCTCCTTTCAAAACCCTCCTTGCCATGGATTCGATGGAACTCGGAAATTTACTCCCCGAAATGCCTAATTTTGAAAAGGCCGTTCTCCAGGGCTTAATCCTCGGATGGTCCTGGGCTTTATCACCGATGAAATTCTTCTTCATCTCGTCGACAGCCCGGGTGAGAAGCTCATCAATCTCTTTGGAAGGATGAGTGTTCTCCACATCCATGGCCACCACCATTCCGATAGTAAGATCAGGCAGGATATCGAATAACTCCTTCTGAATAGAGAAAAACATCCTTTCCTCCTTTCACCCCTC